>Ga0187817_10000387_pt1 | contig 18442 bp, 12 predicted proteins | sample NC_wetland_sal_i_17_FD_132431 | JGI IMG/M metagenome (GOLD analysis project Ga0187817, IMG submission 132431) | Wetland sediment microbial communities from Neuse River Estuary, North Carolina, USA - SO4_2 | ecosystem: Environmental > Aquatic > Freshwater > Wetlands > Sediment | place: USA... | reverse complement strand
GTCAACCCAGAGTTCTGGGTGAACGGACTTCTTGAAACGCGGTAGTTTTTGCACACGCCAATCACGTTGCCTCTCGATACGAAATCCGCAGCAGCGGTTGTCGCTCAAAAAGGCGGTGCGTTCACAGTTCACCCAGATCACTATTCCGGTCTCCTTCCAGTTGACGATGATCGGGACAGTAAACGCTACCTTAGCTGCGAGCTTCGACGAAGTTCGGCGAGCCTATTTCTTGGGCTGCGCCGTCGGCGGCAGCAGTCCATTGAGCCGCAGATACATCGCGGCGGAGCTGTAGTGATCAGCCCAATCGTTGGTCAGGGCGATGAGCGCAAAAGCGCGCGGGCCTTTGCGGCCACTGAACAACTCGACTTCGTCTGCGAGCTTGGAGTCGTCCACCTTGCCTAAGGCGGCCGTGCAGAAATCGAAACTGGCCTTGAGCGCGGCGACGAGCTTATCCTTTCCGTCTGTATCTTTCAGGCCCGTCGGCTTCAATTCGGGCACATCGCTGATTTTGGCACAAAGGTAGTTGTTGGATTCGATAATGTGCAAGACGAGGTGGCCAAACGTCATCTGCGGCGGCGTCGGATGGAAGCCGAACTTGTCGGCAGGCATCTCTTCTACGGCAGCGACGAGGTTCTTCTGCTGGCGCGGCAGGATTTCCTTCACCACCGACGTGACCGGATTCTTGTCTTGCGCGAAAACAGCGGTTGCAGCAAACAGAATGAAGACAATCAGTATGCGTTTCATTAGGGGCCTCCCGGTGCCGGCCGCTTCCTATCTTAAACTCTTCCGATACTCTCTGCTTTTTCCCTCCTCACCAAGACGGTTTTCGGGAATCACTTTTACGAGAGCAGCAGCAACCCGGGGGTCACGCAGATCGATCTTGATCCCGGAACACGAGTACCATCCCCGAAAGACACCTTCGAGTTCGTTAGGCGGAAGGCCTCTCGGCTATCCGTAGAAGTGGCCTTTGCATGTCGATCCGAGCGCCGTCACGCAAAACTAGGCTTCTGGATTGTCGGCCAAACGGAGGCTAGCCATAAACGGGCTTGGAGGAAATCGATTCATGATCTCCTCGAAGCCGTTCGTTGCGAGTGCGCCCCGGGCATAACCTCCGCTTCGCCGTCACTCGGGAACAACCACCTACGCGTCAGCGATCGCGACGGCTTCCAAACGAGAACGCCGCCCCAACGAGAGAGAACGCCAGTGTTCACCCTTTCTATTTGTTGGTACCCGCTTGCCCCGAACTCCAGGAATCCAGTTCCTATGTTGAGTTGGGCGACTATCGCGCTACGGCGTAAGAGTAAACGTCCCGGCACTGGTGGCGGTTCCGCCTGCAGTCGCGATTGCGATCTTGCCCGTCTTCGCTCCGGTGGGCACGGTGGTCGTGACCTGCGTGTCGGAATTGACCGTGAACGCGGCCGTTTTCCCGCCAAAAGTGACCTTTGTGGTCTGCGTGAGGCTGACTCCGGTGATCGTCACCACTGTTCCCACCGGACCGCTGGTTGGATTGAAACTCTTAATCTGCGGGATGACCCGGAATATCTTGTTGCTCTGCAAACTGCCGCTCGAGGTTGTGATGGTCACAAAGCCAGTCGTTGCTCCGCTGGGAACGACGGTCGTCAAATACGTGCCGGATTTCACACTCCGTGTGGCGGGAGTTCCATTGAAGGATACCGCGGTTGATGACGTGAAGCCTTGCCCCAGAAATTCGATGGTGTTTCCCACTTTGCCCGAGTAGGTCACCGCTTCCACGAATGGGCTAAGGCCCAGATCAAGGCCGTAGATGGAACCACAGCCGTAGTTGCAACTCGGGGGCATCCCGCCATAGTACGTTGTCCCATAGAGGATCCCGTTGGTGGCTTGCATCAGTCCGGCGTAGGGGAAACCGCCGTTATCCCGGTCGAAATTGTGGAGCACGCTGAACGCGCCGCCCGTCGTAATCTGGAAGAGCGTGCCGTAGCCGAGTGTCCCACCCTGAAGCGCTGTTCCGTAGAGGTTTCCGTCAGACGCTTGCATCAGGGTCCCGTAGGGACTGATGCCGTCAAGACAGTTCGCGAGCGAGCAAAGGTTGTACAGCGTGGTCAACTTGCCGGCGGGAGTGAGTTTGAACACGGTTCCGCACCCGCCGTTGTATAGTCCGGCGCAGACAGGGCTGGTTCCGCCGAATGCGGTTGTCCCGTAGAGGTTTCCATCGGTCGCTTGCACCACCCCTCCGACCAGTTCAGTGCCGTCCGTGGAATCGAAGCTGTGCAGCGTAGTCAGCTTGCCTGCCGGCGTCATCCTGTAAACCGTGCCGCAGCCGTCATTGCAGTTGGAAGAAGTGCCACCGCCCGGGGTTGTGCCGTAGAAGTTCCCGTCGATGCCTAACGCCGGCCCTGAGATGGGCCAGAGGCCATTCGGGAGCCCGAAGTAGTGCACCGTGGTTAGCGTGCCCGATGGAGTGATCTTAAAGACCGTGCCATCGCCGCCCTCCGACCCGGTTGTACCATAAAAGCTCCCGTTCAGGCCCTTCGCAAGGCCCGAGAAAGGGCCGGCACCGTCGCTCTGGCCAGTAAAAGTGTGCAGCGTGGTCAGCACGCCTGCCGGAGTGAGCTTAAACACCGTGCCGCACCCGTAAGGGTAGCCACAGCTGAGATCCCCGCCAGAGTAAGTTGTTCCGTAGAAGTTCCCGTCGGTGCCCAGCACCAGCCCGGCAACAGGGGTGTGACCGTCGGCGCAGTTCGGTAGTGAGCAGAAGTTGTAAATCGTGGTGAGCGTGCCGTCAGGGGTCATTTTGAAAACCGTGCCGGCGGTACTGTTGGTGCTCCCTCCCGACGTTGTCCCATACAGGTTTCCATCGCGGCCTTGCACGAGGGCCCCATACTCGGGACCAGCCCCATCGGTGTTTAAGTCGAACTGCACGAGGGTGGTGAACGTCTGCCCAGCCGAAGGAATCGCCATCGCTGCGCAAACAAGCGCGACGATCACTCGCACCCGCAGCGAATGAAATATTCCGCAATTCAGCAGTCCTCGCATTGAGGTCCTCGTTCTGATGAGCCGCCTCTATTGCCCCGTCCCCGTCACCGATACCGTTTGCGGGCTGTTGTTGGCGCTGTCGGATACCGTGAGCGTCGCCGTGCGAGTGCCCGTCGCTTTAGGGGTGAACGTTACCGAGATTGTGCACTTGCCCTTGGCGGGCACGCTCCCGTCGCACTTGTTCGTTTCCCCAAAATCTCCCGGGTCCGCGCCGGTGAACGAGATGCCGTCGATCGTGAGCGTCGTTGGGAGATTGTTCGTCAGGGTCACGTTCTTAGCCGCGCTGGTCGTCCCCACCGTTTGCGCTGCGAATGTCAGCGAGGTTGGAGACACCGTTGCCTGCGCCACGCCCTTGCCCGTCAGCGCGACGGTTTGCGGGCTGCCCGCAGCATCATCGGTGAAGGTGAGGCTTGCGCTTCGGGAGCCGAGTTGACTCGGAGTAAAGGTAACGTTGACGGTGCACTTCTTTCCGGGCGCCAGAGTCGCCGGGCAATTGTTGGTTTGCGCAAAGTCGCCCTTGTTGGCCCCTGCAATCGCGATGCTGGAAAGGACCAGGCTCGACGTGCCATCACTCGTTAACGTAACTGTTTTCACCGTGCTCGTCGTGTCGATCGCCTGATTCCCAAAGGACAGAGAAGTCGGCGATACGCTTGCCCAGGCAAACATCGCAGCCGTGACCCGGAAGCCGTGAAACACGCTATTTGGGTCCGAGTAGACTCCCGTGATGACCCAGGAGTCATTGATGCTTATGCCGGCAGTTCCGGGAAACATACCCGTGGTTCCCGCACTCGGATCATCAAAGCTGGTTATCGTGCCATCGGGAGTTCGCTGGAATCCGTGAAATACTCCGTTAGTCCCCTGGTAGACTCCCGCGATACCTCCCCAGGTGTTGAGGCTGCCGGAGATGGTTCCGAACGTGCCCGCGCCTCCTGCCCCCGGAACGTCGAACTCGCTGATCGTACCGTTGGCGGCGCGCACGAAGCCGTGAACGGCATAGCTCGGGTCCGCCGAGGCGCCAGTGATCACCCCGCCCGCGTTGATGCTGATGGCGACCGTTCCTTGAAACTTAATCCCCTTAACCTGTCCCGGGTTTGTGCCAGCACCGGGAGCGTCGATCGTGCTGATGGTGCCACCAGCAGTGCGAACGAAGCCGTGGTCCACGTAATTGGCGTCCCGGTAGTATCCCGTGATGGTCCCCGCCGTGTTAATGCTGAGGGGTTGGGTACCCTGAATGTAGCCGGTGCCAGCGCCGGGAGCATCGAAAGACTTAATCGTGCCATCAGTAGTACGAACGAAGCCGTGATACACCAAGTTCGGGTCCCGGTACATTCCGGTGATCGTCCCGGCCGTGTTGATGCTCATCGGGATGGTTCCCGCATCCAGGTCCAGTTTTGCGCCGGGGGCGTCAAAATTGGTGATCGCGCCAGCGGCGGTCCGCACGAAGCCGTGATACACGCTGTTTGCGTCAGAGACCATCCCCGTAATCACCCCTCCCGTATTGATGCTGCTGGGGAAGGTTCCCTCATGCTTGACCGTGCCCGCGCCGGGAGCGTCGAAAACGGTGACCGCGCCGCCGGCGGCGCGCACAAAGCCGTGAGCTATATCGCCACTGCCCGCCAGAACGCAAAACCCCGTGATTGCGCCCGCCTTGTTAATGCTGATGCCACCGGTGCCCTGTAGGGCGCCCGTGCCGGCGCCAGGGCAATCAAAAGTGGTGAAGGTGGGCCCGCTGCCATTCGCCAGCTCAGGGGAGTCGTCGCGGTTGGCGGCTCGGTTCCGCTGCGGAATCATGAGCAGGAGAGCAAATGCAAGAACGATGGTTACCAACGCCTTCCGTTTAGTCATGGCTTCGTCTCCCCCAGTTTCGTTCGGCCGGTGCGTGTGAATCATACCGTCTCAGCCACATGTGTGCAGACAGACACCTCGGGAGCCTAACCTAGCATGAGGCAGCCCTATTGAAGAGGCAACGAGCAAAAGATGATATGAATTTGGTATGAATTGTGCCGATTTCCGGGTGTTTCCAAAATCACACACCAGTTGTATGCGGATTTTAAGGGACCAGCTTACCGACGGGAACGAAGTCGGATTTGCATCCCACCAGGCACCGGACTTTCTGGAACGCCGCCTGCTCCTCGGCACTGAGGGTATGCGCATCCTTGCCGTTTTGATAGAACTTCTCATGAGCGCTGCGAAATTCATCGCCTCCGGCAAAAGCCGCAATCAGACGAAAGCTCTTGTCGAATTCGTACAAGATGGGGCAACCGAAGGTGGGGGCCGTGCACTCCTCTACCGCGACTCGAAGATTACCATGCTCGATCGTAGGATCTATGGCGTCGTTGAATTGGAACAACGCTCGGTTCAGATCGCTCCGTGGAAACAACAGGCGAAGTCTCTCCTGGGCAACCCCCTTACCGTGGATTTGAAACTCGGGCCGCACTTCGGTGGAAGCACCAAACACGCGGTCAGGATCAAGCACCACCAATGTCGCCTGATGATCATATCCATTGGCGACTCCCGTGGCGACAATCTCCTGTCTCCCATCGCCGTCCAGGTCGGCCAACGCGATATTATTGAGGCCACCTGAGTGCCAGTACTCAGAAACGGTGTGGCCGTCGGAGTCGAGGAGCGCGATCTGATTCGGCCACCAGGGATCATCCCAATTCGAGGCGACAATTCGGGGAGGTTTCTTCTCCGTCGCCTTCAGTACCGCCAGCCCCAAAGTCTTAAACGTAGCTGGACTCCCATTGAGTTCCGGCACGTCTCCCCCGAGATTCCGCCGCCACCTCTCTTTGCCCCGATCGGAATAACAAATCAGCGTCGAGGGATGCGACTCAAATCGGGCAGCTGCAGGCGAATAAGAAAACAGAACGCTGGTGTGGCCTTTCCCTTCCAGGTCCCCGAACCAGATTCGCGGCTGCGTGTAGTACCAGTCAGGACCGAAGCCCTCGGGAAAGACCTTTCTCCAAAGTTCTTTCCCCTCGGCATTCATAATCACCAGCGCCGAACCCTCCAGTCGCCCAAGTGCGGGTTGGTCGGGCACCGCCAGAAACCGGATGGAAATGTACGCCGCGATAGCAAGGGCAGCCCCAAGCGCAACCACCACGGCGATTTTCTTCAACCCTTTACGGGGTTTTGCCAGCGGAGTCGGCGAGCTGCTTTCCGCGACGCCATCCTCCGCTTCCCCACGAGGTTTCGCCACGATCCAGCGCTTTTCAAGCATGCCATCTGGACCGGGCACCGAACGATTGGGGAGGACGATCGTGACGGGATCGTTCTTACCTTCCCTGTCGTAATAGGATTCCAGCGCGTGCCGCAGCCGGTTCATCTCCGTTGCTACATCTGCGGATCCCTTTGTCCTGGTTTCTTGCGGCCACAGTTCCTTGATCACCCGGTCAGGCTTCAGAGTGGTCTCGGAATCCATGTTCTGAAACAGAACTTCCAGCAGCTTCCTGAGCTGGCTCTTGCTTGCGAAGGTCTGGCTGCCCAGGATTCTGTCGATCTGGTCGCTGATGGCGGTGCTATCCATTCCGAAAATCCAATGACATCTTGTTCGGACGACTCCGGACGAATCATCAGTCAACCGGAAGCTATCCATAAACGGGCTTGGAGGAAATCGATTCATGATCTCCTCGAAGCTGACTTATCATCACTAAATCGTGGTTGATCACGGTAATGAAATTGCTATCACCGAGGGTAGCGCCAGGCTAAGGCTTGGCCGATGCGCCAAAGAACTTCGGCTGCTCCGGGATTGCAGCACCGTCGGCGCGTGGATCGGACGCACCGAGATTCAAGCCGGTTTTACTGTCGTGAAGGATTGCCTGGCCGCGCCCCATCAGTGACGTGTAGTCCCTATGCACTTGCAGCACATGGCCCATCTTGCTAAGTGCTTCAAGGGTGGCGGACGTCACGCGCGATTCGATGACGATTTTGCAGCCGAGCTGCTGGCGATCGGTAAAACGCGGTTCTTCCATAGCAGCCTGAATGTTCATGTTGTAGTCGACGACGTTGGAAACGAATTGGGCGTGAGCCAATGGCTGATTGAGCCCGCCCATGATGCCAAAGCCGATGTGCTCGTCACCTCGCTGCATGAAGCCGGGAATGATGGTATGGAACGGGCGCTTGCGGCCGGCAAGCGCATTGGGAGACGTTGGGTCAAGCGAGAAAAGGCCTCCGCGATCCTGTAAGGCGAATCCCATGCTCAAAACAGTTATGTTCGATCCAAAGTTGTTGTAGTTGCTTTGGATCACGGAAAGAATATTGCCTTCGCGATCGACGACGGTGAAGTAGGTGGTATCGCTGGTGCCCAACGCCCCCGGGGCGACCGTGCAATTCGGTTTAGTTGGGTTGATGAGTGAGGCGCGTTTTGCGGCGTAATCTTTTGACAGAAGCTGATCGACGGGAATTTTGCTGAAACGCGGATCGCCGTCGTACGCCTTAACGTCGGCATACGCAAGCTTCATGGCTTCGATTCGGGTGTGCAATTCATCCGGACCGTGCGGACCGGCAGGATCAGGCTTGAATTGCTCCATAATATTGAGCATCTCAAGCGCTGCGATGCCGTCCCCGTTGGGCGGGAGCTCGTATATAGTCCAATCGCGGTATTTCGTAGAAATCGGCTCGACCCACTCAGCGGAGTAAGACGCGAGATCGTCGGCAGTCATGGTTCCCCTCAGCTCGTCGGAGGTTTTGAGAATGGCCTTGGCGATTTCTCCCCTGTAGAAGGCTGTCTCGCCTTGGTTAGCGACTAGCGTGAGTGCGCGGGCCACATCGGGATTGCGAAACATCTCGCCGGTCTCGGGTATTTTGCCACCGGGGAGAAATACACGGCGGCTTTCTGTATTCGTCAGCAAGCCACCGTGGTCACCATCCCACCATGCGTGAATGATCTCAGCCACCGGGAATCCATGGTCGGCATAAAAGATCGCGGGTTGGAAGAGGTCGCGCCAGGGCAGTTTTCCCCAGCGATCATGCAACTTGGACCATCCGTTAACCACACCCGGAACGGTCACGGAATCAATACCGAATTGGGGCATCGCCGTGATGCCTTTTTCGCGGAGATGCTCCATCGTGAGAGCCTTCGGTGCCCAGCCGCTGGCGTTGAGGCCGTAGATCTTGCCAGTCTTCGCCTCCCAATAAATGGCAAAGAGATCGCCGCCCATACCGTTGGAAGTGGGTTCGGTGACATTGAGTACAGCGTTGGCAGTGATTGCGGCATCGATGGCAGAGCCGCCCCGTTCGAGGATGAGTGCCCCGGCTTGTGAGGCCGAAACCTGACTGGTGGCAACCATGCCGTACTGCGTAGCAACGACGGAGCGCCCGTAGGAACGGTCCTGTGCGCACAGAGTGAAAGAGGTAGATAGGAAAACAAGCAAAGCGAGCAGACGTCCGAGTGCGATCATGCGTCGAAGCTCCATGGGTCAACGATGAGGCTATGAGCGTACCAGTTGAAAAGCAAGGGCTGATGCATACTGGTGAATGGGGGCCTACTCGGATTAGCAAAAGTGCGCTTTTGATGATTGAACGGCTGACTCCCGGATTGTCGGCAAACCGAGAACCATCGAGAAACGGGCTTCGCGGAAAATATCGGCTCGGGTCGATTCCGACAAGCTGACTTCACAGGACTAATCCCGCGATGGAAGCTGGATGGCTGCACTAAGCGTATGGGAAATCTATGAATTCAGTATTCTAGTACTAATGTTTCTGGGCGAACTTCGCGCCGAAAAAATCGCCCGCGTTCCAGGTGGGGCGTTCGGTCTGTTGCGCCACCTCGTAACCGACGAGGAATGACAATCCCGTGGACCTCGCCGCCGAATCGAAATAGAACACCTGGCTCATGTTGTCTTTCGGCGTGTGGTAGATACTCGAGATCCACTTGCGAAAGACCGCGGCGCCATCTACGTTGAGATCGGCGCTCTGCAGCCCAGGATTCACGAACACCGCCGGCACGCCTTGCTTCACGAAGGAATACTGATCGCTGCGAATGAAAATCACCTCCTCGGGGATGGGGTCGGGGCTGATCGCATAACCCATATTCCGCGCGGCCGCCTCCACATCCTTCGATAAGCTCGAATGCTCCGCGCCAAGCGGCACAATGTCCTTGTTGGGCCAAAGCAGGCCGGGCGCGCCGTCAATGTTTACATCGGCGACGATGTCTTCGATCGGGAGAGTGGGAAAGTGCGCGAAGTAATCTGATCCGAGCAGACCCTTTTCCTCACCGGTGACGAAGACGAACAGAATCGAGCGTCGCGGAGGCTGCGGCAAACTCGAGAACGCACGCGCAACTTCGAGCACCGCGGAAGTGCCGGAAGCGTTGTCCCACGCGCCGTGACAGATGGTGTCTTCCTCCGAGGGTTGACAGATACCGAGATGGTCCACATGAGCAGTGAAGACCACGTATTCCTGCGCGAGCTTGGGGTCGGACCCCGCGAGTTTGGCGATCACATTGTGGCTCTCAACTGGTGTAAATCGGCTCACCTCGTGAATCTTCACCGTCACCGGAAGCGGAAACGATGCGGACTTGCTCTCCCGAGAGGCAGTGAAGATTTCAGGTAGCGTCTTCGGAGCGCCTGCAAATAGGGCCAACGCACCGCTTTCGTTCATCAGTGCACTCGCGCGGATCTCCGGAACCGTGTCAGCGGGAACACCTTTCGGATCGAGCCACCACATGCCTCCGGCGCGAATCTGGGGAACGAGCCAGCTCCATTTATAGTGCTCGAAAAACTCCGGCGTTAGAATGGTGATGATTCCGACGGCTCCGTGTGCCGCGGCATTCCGCGCCTTCACAATGGAATCGGAAAAATACGCGCGCTCGGTGGAAGGGAATCGGGGCGGCGCGCCTCGCAGCATCACCACCAACTTTCCGTGCACATCCAGGCCGGCGTAATCGTCATACTGAAATTCCGGCGCCGTCACTCCGAAACCTACGAAAGCCGCGCTTGCATCCACGCTGGCATCGGTCTGGAGCGCGTTGCCGCCCATAATGTAGTCTTCGGCAAATGCGAGCGTCTGCTTCTTGCCGTCGCGCACGAGTTCGAAAGAACTCTGCTCGGGGGCCAGATCGACCTTGCGCAGCGGCACAGGCTGGAACCAGGTGCCGTTCACTCCGGCGGGGGCGAGTCCCATGGATTCGAGTTCCGTGGCCACATAATGCGCCGCAATTTCGTGGCCGCGCGCACCCGTCTGGCGGCCTTCGAGCAAATTGTCAGAGAGGAATCGCATGTGCGCGGCAATCGCTTCGGGACGGATCACTTTCATGGCCGCGCCGGCTGCAGCCTGATCGACCGGGCTAAGCTCTTGCGCACCCGACGAAGCGCAAAATGTTACCCCCAACAAAACCGCAAACCAAAAGCTTTTCATGATTGATCTCCATCTCTTGGGCTTGGCACCCGCGGCATTTTACACCCTCGCGCTGTCATTCCGAGGCCGGCCAGGTTCCTCCGTTGGCCAACTCCTATGCGTTGACCCACCAAGCGTCTATGGCTAATTATTTCGATTGGACGACCGGCATACCGAAAGTCATCGGTTGGTTCGTGGGATTAGTACCGAAAAACGGGCTTCGCGGAAACCAGCGGATGATCTCCGCGAAGCGAACTTCCGAACCGTGTCGCGAAGATTCGTTCCAGTTACGCAACTTCCGGTTTGCTCGTTGCTCTTTCAGTATGGCTCCCATGAACGCGGAACGACCGCCGAGCGCTGTACGGAATGCCGGGAGTTCAGAAGCGGAGTGCAGCCTCAGTTGCTGTCATTGAACTGACTACTGAGCACCAGCATATTTCTCCCGAATCTTCACTGTCCGATCTAACTCATCCACTGCCTGCAAAATCTTCAGCCGCGTGTGGGGCTCAATCTGCGCCGTATCGAGATAATGGTGCACAATCTCGTCCGATTTCGCGCTCTGCTGCCCACCAATGAACGCATCCAGCCACGCGACCAGGAAGAAGATCTTGCGCTCGCGCTTAATCTGCGGCAGCACCTGTAATGCCGGCTCGATGTACGGCTGGGTCAGTATCGACTGGTTCCAGTAGTTGAACGCCCCCAGCGAGGTCTGTACCCAATCTTCGGGCCGCTCGGGGTTCTTCGTGTAATCGTCGAAATATTTCTTCTTCGTCGCCGCGTCGGGCCGCGCGGCTTCAGCCATGTAGGCGTACTTCTGGCCGTCGGTGGCGTGATCGCGCTCTTTCTCGCGCCCCAGAATCTTATCTGCATCGGGATCGTTGAGCGCGACCAGCGTCGTCACCACGTTCCAGCGGTCCAGCGGGCCCAGAACGAGACCGGGGATCAATTCCGATCCAGTCTCCTCGAGCAACGCCTTCAGTCTCGCACGCGACTCCATGCTCTCTGTTAGAGCCCGGAAGCCGCGGAACCAGACGATGCGCAGGTTGCGGTCCGATTCCTGCTGCATGTGCGTGGCGGCGATCTGGTCCAGCGACGACGTCAGGCGATGCCGGTCGGCGTCCGAGACGTACCGGTGCAGCACCGACGTGCTATGCCCAACGGTCTGCGCCAGGATCATTTCATCTTTTTCGTACTGTAGCAGCGCGGTGGCAAGCTCGATATAGCGGCGCGGATCAAGATCGGCCACCTGCACCGACTGCCACAGCGATCCCCATAAGAGCGCTCGCCCGAAGGAATCGGACATGTCGCCCAGGTGCGCCATCACGTATTCCTGGCTCTTGTCGTCGAGCAGGAAACGCCCGTAGGCATAATCATTTTCGTTAGCGAATATCCATGCAGGACAGGGCCGATGACCGTCCGCAAAGGGACGGTCGATTTTTGTGGCCGCCGCATTAATTTCCAGCGTCATGGTCCACTTAGAACCATCGGGATAATCGAGCCCAACTTCCATAGCCATTGGCCACACGACTCCCTCGTTTAGAACGTCGTGCTGCGTCACAGTGAGGCTTCGCATCTTGCCGCCGCTGCATGACCAGGCGACATCGACCTCAGGCATGCCGCGCTTCCGGATCCACGTATCGGCCCACTTTCCCAGTGACCGCTCCGACGCCTGCTCGAAAGCGTGTACCAAGTCGCTCCACTCGGCGTTGGCGTAAGCATGTTCTCTTAGATATGCCTGCAGACCATGGCGGAAGTGTTCGTCGCCGAGCACGTACCAGAGCTGCTTTAGCATCCCGGGAGCCTTCGAGTAGACAATCGCGCCATAGGCAGACTTCGCGACATTCAGGTTGGCGATATCCTGGTAGATCGGCGTCGTCCCGAGCGTCTGATCGATGTCGTATGCTCCCGGCTTGATCGTCTGGTAGAAGCGCTTCCAGACGATGTCCTCGGGCCGCAGCGACGACAGTGCGCGATACGCCATGAACTGCGCGAACCCTTCCTTCAGCCACAGATCGTCGAACCAGCGCATCGTCACCAGATCGCCGAACCATTGGTGCGTCAGCTCATGCAGCGTCAGGATATCGCGGCCCAAAATATCGGAGTGCGTCGTCGCGGTGCGGAACAGCACCGATTCTTCGCGCAAAAACGTCGTGCCCGCGTGCTCCATCCCGCCGTATGCCATGCCCGGGATGAGCACCATGTCGTACCTTGGAAACGGAAAAGGCTGCGCGAAATAGTCAGAGAGAAATTTGATCCCTTTTGCAGTGATCTCCTGCAACTCCGGAACTTCTTGCTGCGCTCGTGCCAGTTGCGATTTGCGAAAATAGACGGTTGGTTCGCCCGCCTGCGTGATCTTTTGAAACGGCCCGGCGGCGAAGGCGACGAGGTAGGTCGGCAGCGGTAACGTTTCAGGGAACTCCCACACGTTTTGCGTGCTCGTTTTGCCTGTGGTGTTCGAGATCACGCTCCAATCACTGGGCGCATCGATGGTGAGCTGGAATTTTCCCTTGATGTCCGGCTGATCGAAACAGGGAAACGCCATGCTCGCGTCCATCGGTACGAACAGCGTGTACACGTACTCGGAGCCGTCGTCCTTGTCTTCGTACTGGATGATCGGCTTGCCCGCCGGTCCGGCGTGCGATGTGAAGTTGAGGTCCACTGTGTTCTGGCCGACGTGCAGCGACGCGGCGGGAAGAATGATGTGGCCGTTTTGGGCCTTCGCTTCGCCCGTCTGACCATTGATCACCACGTTCTTCAGCAGACCGTCGCGGTAATCGAGCAGCGTTTCGCTCGGCTGCCTTAATGCGAACGTAATCTCGACGGATCCAGGAACGTCGGTCGCGTGCGGTTTCAGGGACAGCGAGACCTTGTAATACACGTCGCTAATGTTTGCGGCGCGCTCGCGAGCGAGCTGACGCGGAATGCCCTCGGGGACTTGGGCGAGGGCGGCGGAAGTGAAGAGGAGCAGCACGTGCAGGCGGCGAATAATGGCAGAAGCATTAAACATATTCATCCCCGGGGCCGCAAAGGAAAGAAGATCAGGACGGGTGCGGGCAAGCGTACGACAAATAGTAGACGCGGAAGAAATCAACAATTGTAATCTCCAGCTTGCCCGCTATCCAGCCACAGTCATTTCAGCGACGGTTGGTGGCAGTCAGAGAGAGCACAGCGTACGAAGTGGCTGCGTCATTCATAAAGAGCGCGGTTTCCGGACTGATGTGGTGCTCTTTGTTCTTGTTCAGAGAGTAGGCCGGCCAGGAACCTTCCGTCCTATCCTGATTCGCAGTGAGCCATGCGAGTCCCTGCTTCAGTTTGGCATTTTCGGGTGAAATCCCGGCCTGCTGAAGAACGAAAGTGATCAGCCCCGTCGCGTATCCGTCGCTCCTCGTTTCCTGAGGCGTTCCATCCGCGCGCTTCCAGTCGCCAGAGAGAGAAGACAAACTCCAGCCACCGTCAGCCTGCTGCTTTTCCAGAAGCTCGCTAATGATTGCCTTCTGCCGATCTGGTTCGAGCAGTCGCGGCAGCTTCGCGGCGGCCCACAAGAGAAGGACGCGATTAATAGTGGTCTGCACGACAAATTCGCGGTTGAGGTGCTCTCGCAATAGCCTGAGGCCGGTTTGGATTTCGGGCGATGCGCGATAGTTTTCTGGTGCGATACCAACGGCGACGGCGGCCAGCGTGGCTCCGAAGTAGCCCGAATCGTCCGCTTCCCACGGCTCGTTCTTAAAGCGCAGCCAGAGCCACGCACCTTTCTGCTCGCCGGCAATTTGCTGTTCAGCCCACATGTTCTCAAACGCCGTACGCGTATCGTTGCTGAGTTGGCCGCTTTGCGCATCACGGCTGGAAAGAATCAGTGCGTTGAGAACGGATTCCGTTCCGCGCGACTCGACCGACTTGTATGGCCCGCGGTCCGCATCCTTGTAGAACGGTTCAACCTCCTTCCAGAGGCGCACGCGCTTCGTGACGCTGTTCAGCAGCCGTTGCTCGTTCGGAGATGGGGCTTGCTCGTCAAGCGCAGTTCGAAGAGCGGAACGCGAAAGAGCATAAGGAACAGCGGTGTGGCACGACACGCAGAAAGTTTCATGGTCCCGCTGGGCTCTGGGCCATTCCATCCACCACGCTTGCCGCCGATCTAAGTAGGCGGCCGCAGTCTTCGGATCCCAAGATTTCGCGATTTTCGTTTCCGGCTTATCGGAGCGAGTCACTACGCCTTCTGAACTGTTAGCGGCAGCCGCCGCTACTGTGCGCCAACCAGCCACGGAGATTCCCACGACCAAGCAAGCCACTAAACCGCCCGTCAGTCGCATAGCGCTCTTCATGAAACCTCTCTCTGTTGGAAGTCGGCGCACTTTTATGCGGGCGATTATAGCCTCAAACAAAAGGCGCTCCAAAGGATCAGACGATCCACGATGGATCGTCGGCAATCCGGGAACGGGCTTCGAGACCATGAGCCTCCAACTGAACGACCATACTGACCGCGGCCCCGGGAGGCCGCCAGTATGGCACATCGGAAGGCATCGAAACGCTCCAAGGCAAGAACAATGCTGCGACTAGCCGACTTGGAACAGTCGAAGAATGCGGTTCTTCACTCGCTCGGCGCAGCCAGTTCGCAAGAATCATACGGTCATGCCATCGACGAATTCATCGGATGGTACTGTTCCGAACCACGTTTGGCATTTAACCGAACCGTCGTCCTTCGTTATCGGTTCTTTCTCGAACAGAAGAGTCTCGCACCCTCTACCATCAACGTGCGTTTAGCCGCCGTGAGGCGCCTCGCCTACGAAGCCTCCGACACTGGTCTTCTGAGCCCTGACTTGGCCGCAGGAATTCGACGTGTCAAAGGAGCAAAGCGTCTCGGCATTCGGATCGGCAACTGGTTGACTGTCGACCAGTCCAAGTCCCTGCTCCTGGAGTCGCCGTCACACAGCCTACGAGGTAAAACTACCCGCTTCGGCAGTTTGATCTGCACCAGCAGCATCATCGTCGCTGACTTTGCAGCAATGGCGTGAGGCAGCAGAGGAGGCATGTACGCAAATGACCCTGCTTTGGCCTGATGCACATCATCTCCAAGCGTGACGTCAGCCTCACCGTTCAGGAAGTAAAGTACTGCCGGAGTGGGTGCCGAGTGTGTCGAGAGTTCCTGTCCTGGCGAGAATCGGAACAGCGTGATATTCACATGTTCGTCCTTTTGTAGCACTCGACTAAGAATCCCCTCAGTTGGTACATTGACGTCTGCCGGCAAGTCGGCAATGAACTTTTAGTCCATGTGTATGAATTTCCTTTCTTATTTCCGGAACTATGCAGCAGTTCTGCAGACTTTCTTCAACTGCTTTGGTCTTCGGCGATTCTTCGCAATCGAACTCGCCGCAATGTCTGGTGCCGCCATATAGTTCCTTTCAGCAAAGAACTCGGATCGGACAACCTGACTCAGGAGTGCCAACTCGGTGGGTCGCTCGCCGGAAAGCTGTCGGCAAGGGTCTTGTCCATCGCCCTCTCTCTTCTCTGCGCCTGGCTGCACTCGTCTATCCCGCGTTCTTCAGCGTGAAGAAGTAATTCTCCCGATTCGGTGCGATTGGCAGCACGGCGGCTTGCCGATGCCGAGTCGGCGATATTCAGCTTCGTAGTCATAGGCAACCTCATTTGCCGGACTCTACTTGGTCGCCTCGATTCGCTCCGGTCAAAACAGCTCACTTAGGAAGCGAAACTGTGTCATTTTGACCGGTCATTAGCTGGCACATTGTCGACAATTCCGGAAGATGCTTCTTGATTATCCATTGTGGCTCCGGGCGGCGCATTTCTTCAATTTTCTCCTCCTCTCGCTTCTCATCCGCAGTGGTTTCGAGATCTTGAGCGCACATCCAAGGTTTTACTGGAACGATCACTGCACGCCGGGTAGCGAATGGCTCAAGTTCACGGGGAAGCAGCGACCTAACGACCAACTCTGGACAGCGAGTGACGAGGAAAGTTCATTCCCGTCCGCGATCGCCCTGCCGGGCCACGAAAATCTAGGTCTCGGACGACACTGGCACTTTCTGGCGGATTTCGCGTGGCTGCTCACCGGTTTGGTATACGTGGTGATGCTCTTCGTCACGCCGGAGTGGCGACGGCTGATTCCGACTTCCTGGCAGATTGTCCCGCACGCATGGCACGCAATGCTGAGTTATCTAAGCTTCCACGTCGTGGAAACACCGGGAGCATATAACGCATTACAGCAGTTGAGCTATGCGGCAGTCATATTCTTGCTCGCTCCGTTCAGCATTGCGACCGGAGTAGCGATGTCCCCAGCCGTTGCCGCTCGCTTTCCGTGGTATATAAAAATATTTCACGGACGGCAGAGCGCACGGAGTCTGCATTTCCTGGCTCTTTGCGCGTTCATCGTATTCTTCATCGGACACGTCACGATCGTGGCCCTGCATGGTTTTCGGAGAGAGTTGGCTCTAATTGTTCTGGGCCAGACGCGCAATCCACACCTGACGCTGGCTCTGGTGGTCTGGCTTTCTGGGTTGACGGGCATCGCCGCGATCCACGTCGTGACCACAGTGTGCTCGCGTCGCCGTCCGCGCTTGGTTCAAAAAGCCACTCAGTCGATCACAGACCCGCTGCGTACCCTCCTTTTCGGCCATGAAATCTCCGCGCAGGACTACTCACCTGCGGACATCTCGCCTTACTTCTGGGTGAACGGCCGGCCGCCAAAAGAGGAAAGTTATTTGGCAATGGCATGCGACCAATTCGCAAACTACAACCTGAAAGTCAGCGGATTGGTTGATAGGCCTCTGTGCCTGACGCTGGCTGACCTCCGCGCCATGCCGAAACAAACCCAGATTACCAAGCATTGTTGCATCCAGGGCTGGTCAGGTATTGCGGAGTGGGGCGGCGTATCTCTGCATCACATCGTCGGACTTTGCCATCCGCTTCCAACCGCCCGCTACATCGTTTTCTACGCGTTCGACAACAAATCCACATCAGAGCCACATGCCCAAGGGCCGGGGTACTTCTATGGCACCATTCGCTTGGAGCTGGCGGAAGATCCGCAGACGATTCTTGCCTACGAAATGAACGGCCAACCCCTACCGATTTTGCACGGAGCACCGCTCCGACTTCGAGTCGAAACACAGCTTGGATTCACCATGGTGAAGTACATTCGCGCGATCGAGTTTATCGAGGACTACAAAACCATTGGCCAGGGCCAAGGCGGCTGGCGAGAGGATTATCAATATTTCAGCCAGGAGGCAGGGGTCTGATTCAAGACGTTGGTACATGCACTGTCTTGACCGTTGGGCATTCCACACGCACATGGAAAGCCTTTCTCGAACTTCTGCGAGCGCACCGAGTAGAGCGGGTCATAGATGTGCGCAGTATTCCGCGTTCACGACACAATCCGCAGTTCAACCAGAAGACCCTGCGCACCAAGCTGCAGGCCGCGAGGATCGGCTACGTGCACTTGCGAAAGCTCGGAGGCTTGCGCCACGCGCGACGCGATTCTTCGAATATGGGGTGGCGTAATAGCTCGTTTCGTGGATTTGCCGACTACGTGCAAACCTCGGAATTCGACGCCGGGTTACAGAGGCTGATCAAGTTGGCTCGGAAAAAACGGAGTGCATTGATGTGCGCGGAAGCGGTGCCTTGGCGTTGCCACCGTTCCCTCATTGCGGATGCGCTGACTGTGCTCGGGATCCGCGTTGAGGACATCATGACCAAAAACCGCTCTACGTTGCACCGTCTGACTTCGTTTGGACGCGTGCGACACGGTCGCATCACATACCCCAGGAGCAAGAGCAGGCCGCTTCTTATCGTCACACGTTCGCACATCTCGGAAAGAAAAAGGGCTTGGCACTGAAGTTTAAAAGTCGCGTCGTTTTCCTCAGGGGGCGCCCGACGTTTGCAAAAAAGATGTCGATGCATTCCTCCGCGCGTCTAGGCACGCAGTCAAGCACACCACTCAAAATCAGAACCCATTAGCTCGTTCCTGGCAAATAGTCGGCAATCCGCAAGCTATCCATAAACGCTAGTGCTGTATCGGACGCGCCCCATATGCAGCGGCAGGTAGATTTCTGGAGGTGTGTTGGGCGCGTCCGATACAGCTGTTTGAAGG
>Ga0187817_10000386_pt1 | contig 18467 bp, 18 predicted proteins | sample NC_wetland_sal_i_17_FD_132431 | JGI IMG/M metagenome (GOLD analysis project Ga0187817, IMG submission 132431) | Wetland sediment microbial communities from Neuse River Estuary, North Carolina, USA - SO4_2 | ecosystem: Environmental > Aquatic > Freshwater > Wetlands > Sediment | place: USA... | reverse complement strand
TCAGCACCGCGGTAGGCCGGTCCGCCGTCGCGGCGAAGGCGAGGTCCATCTGCAGCGAGTGCCGCAGCGGCGGGTCGCTGAATCCGAAGCGCGGATCCGCCGTCCGCAGGACCCGCGTCCAGGCGTCGTAGGTCCCCGGCTCCGTGCGGCGCGGCCCGTGGATGACGTCCATGCGAGCCAGGTCGCCGAGGCTGATCGTCCCGCGGCGCGCCGCCGGGTGTCGCGAAGGAACCCACACGTCGGGTTCGAAGTCACCGAGGCTCATGGCGTCGAGCGGGGCGGGCAACGCCTCGGGGCTGGCCGTCAGCCAGCCCAGGCCTGCGTCGGCCCGGCGCTGCAGGATCGGCGAGAACTCGGCGTCAAGAGGGGTTTCCAGCCAGGCGATTTCCACCTCCGCGGCCGCCGCTGCCGATCGCAGCGCGGAGGCGGCCTCGACCGCGAGGGCATCGGGCAGCCCGGGCGGCACGACGACGCGCAACCGCTGCCGTCCCAGGCCCGCCGCCTGCCGGGTCCGGTTCACCTCGTGGTCTACGAGCGACAGCACGGTGCGGGAGGCGTCCAGCAGCACCTTGCCTGCCGTGGTAAGACGCAGCCCGTCACGTCGGCGCTGCAGCAACCGAGTGCCGACGATCTCCTCCAGCCGCCGGATCTGCTGGCTCAGGGTGGGCTGGGCGATGAACATCCGCTCCGCGGCGCGGGTGAAGCTGCCCGCGTCGGCGAGCGCTACGAAGTAACGCAGATGCCGTAGTTCGATAGCCAGCGGCGCCCCTGACACCGCCGTGAACAGCTCTTCTGGCGCCGCCTGGGCCCGGTTCATGTCGGTCCTGCCTCTGGTGGTCATGCCTGTCTTCTGATCGGGCAACCTGACGTTACCGCCGGGCCCTGGGCCCGGCATCGGGCGAGCAGGACGAGGTCGCGGGCAGCCGTCGTGCCGCACGCACAACCACGCCGGGCTGAGGGTTTCGTGGATGCGGCCGGGCGCAGGCCGTGGCATCACTTCCGCGTCAGCCTCAGCCTCAGTCGCGTTGGCTGATCCAGACCGAGACATGGGCGGGTTCCAGGGCCTGGTGCACGACATCGGCCAGGTCATCCCGGACCGAGTCCAGGTCCACCGCGTCCTTCAAGCGGGCCGCGAACGCGGCCACCGTCTGGTCCGCGTCATACCGGGCGCGGTTGAACCGCCGGTCCACTACCCGCTGCACCCGCCGCCGCACCGGATTGAACAACGCCGCCGCCGCCAGCGTGGCGGCGGCCACCGCCACCGGGGTGTGGACCCGGAACACCTGGGTGGTCAGCAGCACCAGCCCGGCGTACACCCCCACCAGCAGCCCGGTCACGATCGCGTACGCCAGGGTCCGGGAGATGATCCGGTCGATGTCATACAGCCGGTATTTCAGGATTCCGATACCCATGCTGACCGGCAGCGCAGCCAGAGCCAGGAAGGCCAGGTCATGGGTGACCCTGCCGAGCAGCTGGTCCTTCGGCGGACCGACGGCGATCAACGCCAGGCCGATAACCGCGACGACTGCCCCGCTCGTCATCCATTTGAGCTGCTGCCGGCGCTCGCCGGTGGCGCGGCGCCAGCTCACGACCTGGCGGGCAGCGAACGCGAGCCAGAACAGCGGGACCACGATCAATCCGGCCCCCACGTCGCCCAGGACTGCACCGAGGCCGCCGACCGAGCCGCCCGGGCCTGAATACGTCCCGGTCAAGTCGACCTGGATGTGCTGCCCGGCGATGGTGCCAGCCTCGTTGGCGGCGAAGCCTGCCGTGACCACCACAACAAGGACCAGGTACGGCCACAACAGCCATTTCCACCGCCTGGTCAGCCGCCCGTCCGGGAAGAGCAGGACGACCAGCGGAAACAGGAAGATCAACGGCGTAGCGATGGTGCCCCTGAGGAACACCGCGATCTCGCCCAGCGGGAGCTGGCCGTGGTGCACGCGGTAGTCGAGCACCGCGTACAGGCCGCTGTCGACCACGGCAATGAGGCCCACCGCCAGGCTCAGCAGCAGCCAGCCCTCCGGGTTGCGGGGCTGACGGCGGGCCACCAGCATCCCCAGCAAGCCGCAGGCCACTGCCAACGCCGGAGCGGTACCGTCGCGAGAGGCCTGCAGGTCGCCGGTCAGGTAGGTCAGGGGGCCCCAGGCTGCTATCAGCGCCAGGCCAAGCGTGCCGAGAAGTACGGCCGTCACCGGTGATGCCACGGGCAAGCGGCGCACCGTGGCCTCCGTTGTCGCCGGGTCTGGCCCGCGCGCTGGCTGCGTCCCTCCCACGGAGCACACGGTAGGCCCGGACCGTCCCGGGAACGTTACGGTAGGCCCGGGAACCACCGTTCGGACCATTGAATTTCATTTTGTCCGAACGGGCCGTGGCATCACTTCCGCGTCAGACTGGCTCCTGGGTCTCCCGCAGGCGGCGCCGGGAGGCCTCGACCTCGGCCTCGGCGGCGGCGCGGCCGGCCCAGGCCGCGCCCTCGACGCTCTTGCCCGGTTCCAGTTCCTTGTAGATCAGGAAGAAGTGCTCGATCTCCAGCCGGTCGAACTGGGGCAGGTGGTGGAGTTCGCGCAGGTGGGATAACGTGCTGGCAACACGAGGATGGGCAGTTTCCTCGGGCCGCCGGCACAACGGTTGTGCCGCCGTACCAACGCCCGGGAACAGGCTTGATACCGGGGACCGACGACCGCCTTGGCCCGCGGCCGGACAATGAGCAGCGTGACGAACCTGGCCAAGAACCTGACGGACACCACCCGGGCCCACGCCGGACGGGTGGCCGTGCGGGTGGACAACGCGGCGATGACCTACCGGGCCCTAGACGAGGCGAGCGCCCGGGTGGCCGGGCTGCTGCACAAACGCGGCCTCAAGCCCGGCGACCGGGTCGGGATCATGATGCCCAACGTCGCCGAGGTCCCCGTGGTGTACTACGGCGTGCTCCGGGCCGGCGGCGTGGTCGTCCCGATGAACCCGCTGCTCAAGGCGCGGGAGGTCGCCTATTACCTCGGCGACTCCGGAGCCGGGCTGGTCTTCGCCTGGCACGCGTTCGCGGACCAGGCCCGCGGCGGCGCCGAGCAGGCCGAGGCCGAACCCATCGTCGTGGACGGGGTCAGCTTCCCCGATCTGCTGGCCTCGGCCGCCCCGGATGACCAGGTCGCGGACCGGGATAACGAGGACACCGCGGTGATCCTCTACACCTCCGGCACGACCGGCCACCCGAAGGGCGCCGAGCTCACCCACCGCAACCTCATCAGCAACACCGAGGTGACGCGCGCCGACATCGTCCGCGCGGGCCCGGACGACGTCATCTTCGGCGGGCTCCCGCTGTTCCACGTGTTCGGGCAGACCGCCGCGCTCAACGTGGCGGTGGCCTCCGGGGCGTGCCTGACCCTGCTGCCGCGGTTCGACGCCGAGCACGCCCTGCGGATCATCGCCGGCCACCGGGTCACCGTCTTCGAGGGCGTGCCGACCATGTACGTGGCGCTGCTGCACCAGCCCGACCGCGCGGACTACGACACCTCCGCGCTGCGGATGTGCATCTCCGGCGGCGCGGCCCTGCCGGTCGAGGTGCTGCGCGGCTTCGAGGAGGCGTTCGGCGTCCCGGTGCTGGAGGGATACGGCCTGTCCGAAACCTCGCCGGTCGCCTCGTTCAACCACCCCGGCCGCGAGCGCAGGCCCGGCTCGATCGGCACGCCCATCCGGGACGTGCAGATGCGGGTCGTGGACGGCGAAGACCACGAGGTCCCGCAGGGTGAGGTGGGCGAGATCGTGATCCGCGGGCCGAACGTGATGAAGGGCTACTGGCATCGCCCCGAGGCCACCGCCGAGGCGATCCGCGACGGCTGGTTCCACAGCGGTGACCTGGCCCGGGTCGACGAGGACGGCTACTTCTACATCGTGGACCGGAAGAAGGACCTGATCATCCGCGGCGGCTACAACGTCTACCCGCGGGAGATCGAGGAAGTGCTCTACGAGCATCCCGCGGTCGCCGAGGCCGCCGTGATCGGCCTGCCGCATCCGGCCCTAGGCGAGGAGATCGGCGCCGTGGTTGCCCTCAAGCCGGGTGCCGTCATCACCGCCGAGGAGCTGCGCGACTACGTCAAGGGCCAGGTCGCGGCGTACAAGTACCCGCGCCACGTGTGGATCACGGACGCGCTGCCCAAGGGCCCGACCGGCAAGATCCAGAAGCGGGATATCGTCATCCCGGCCGACCTGGCGGCGCCTTCGGCCGCGGCGCCGAATTTGCCTGGGCCTTCGGCCGCGGCGCCGAATTTGCCTGGGCCTTCGGCCGCGGCGCCGAATTTGCCTGGGCCTTCGGCCGCGGCGCCGTGAGGCTGTGCCGACGACGTGGCCGACGTGATCCAGCACCGGCTCCGGGTGTTCGCCGAGACGACGGGTTCGCTCGTCCCCTACTACACCGAACGCGGCATCCTGGTCGCGGTGGACGCGGACCAGCCGCCCGAGTCCGTCACCGCCGACATCCAGGCCCGGCTGTCCCAACCGCCGTCGACCCGCCCCGATCCTGCAGCTCATGGCCCGGGGGTGGGGGACGTCGGCTGACGGCGTGCATGGCCTGCTGGTTGCGGCTCGCTCGGGCCCGCTTCGCCGCTCGGCGGTGGCCCGGCGCCGGATGGAGCAGGGGCCGGGGTGGCTTGCCGGGCTTTGTAGTCCTGGACGGCGGCGCTCACGTGCGCGAGGAGCTCGGGATGGAGGATGGGCACCGGCTGGCGCTGGCGCCAGCGGCACCCTATGTCGTTGGTGGCGTATGTACGGGTACAGTACGTGTACATGTCAAGGGGCGGAGACTCCAAGGCAGGCGAGCTGACCCGGCAGGACGTCATCGACGCCGCGGCCGGGCTGGTCGCCGAGCACGGCTATGCCGGGCTGACCATGCGCGCCCTGGCCCAGCGCTGCGCCGTGCCCACCATGACCTTGTACCGGCACGTGCGCGACAAGGAGGACCTGCTGGGCGCCCTGGCCGACCGCGTGCTCGGGGAGCTGCAGCTGCCCGAGCCGGGCACGCTGAGCTGGCAGCAGGAGCTCGCCGCGGTGTTCCGGTCGGTGCATGATCTGCTGCTCAAGCACCCGGACGTCGCCGAGATCGCAGCCCGGCAGCCGGTGGCCGGCGAGGCTGCCTACCGGGGTGCTGAGATCGTCCTGAACGCGCTGCGGCGGGCGGGGATCGAGGGAGAGGCCGCCGCCAGCGCGTTCGCCGCGCTGTTCGCGTTCACGCTCGGGTTCGTGCAGCAGCAGCTGCTGTCGGCGGCCCCGGGCAGCCTGGCCCGCCGGCAGGCGGTCCTCGAGCGGCTGCCGCTCGATGATTTCGAGAACCTCAGCCGGCTCAGCGCCGTGTTCTTGCTGCGCAGCTCCGACCGGCACTTCGAGGAGGGGCTCGAGCTGATCATCCGCGGGCTGGAAAGCAAGGCCGGCACGTGAGGGAACGGGACCCGGCAGGCTATCGGGACGCCGCTGCCCGGCGGGTCGGCCTGTTCACCGAGATCGGCTGGTCTGCGGCACCCTGACCGCGGCTGGGACACGGACTGCCGCAGCCGCGGTCGGGGTGCCTGGCCGTCTGTGCCGCCGCGGCTACTGCCGCGCGGCCACCGCCGAGGCGGCCTGCTTGATGAGGGCTGCTACTGCGGCCGGCTGTGACACGTAGATCGAGTGGCTGCCCGCCACCTCGACTACAGTCGACCCGGCCCGCTGGGACATGGTGCGCTGGGCTGCCGGGGGAATCATCCGGTCCTCGGCCGTGACCATGTACCAGCTCGGCTTGGTCCGCCAGGCGGGGTCGGTGATCGCTCCGGCGGGGGCGTCCAGGCCCCAGGGGACCTGCGAGTCGGCCATGAACGCGGCCAGGTCAGCGGGCAGGTCGGCGGCGAACGAGGCGTGGAATTTGTCCCGGTCCAGGAACAGGAAGCCGTCCCTGGGCGGCAGGATCGGCGGCTGCGGCCCGTCGGCCGGGAATCCGCCGATGAGCGTGTTGACCGACTCGTCCTTGTCCGGCGCGAACGCGCAGATGTAGACCAGGGCTGCGACGTTGGGGTGGGTGCCGGCTTCGCTGATGACGGCGCCGCCGTAGGAGTGGCCGACGAGGACGACCGGACCGTCTAGCGCGTCGATGATCAGCCGCGTGGCGGCGGCGTCGCCCGGCAGCGACAGGGTGGGGTTCTGCACCACGGCGACGTGGTAGCCGTCCTGGGTGAGCAGATCGTAGAGGGGCCGCCAGCCGGACCCGTCCACGAAGCCGCCGTGCACAAGGACGACGTTCGCGGCTGCTGAGCTTGCGTTCATGATGATCTCCTGGTTCTCCCGCGAGGACATCGGGCCTAGCGGCGCGTATCTTGCGTACCCGTTTCGTACGCGTATATCCATGTACAGTACGTGTACATGTCAAGGGGCGCAGACTCCCGGGCAGGCGAGCCGACCCGGCAGGACGTCATCGACGACGCGGCCGGGCTGGTCGCCGAGCACGGCTATGCCGGGCTCCTCAGCCGGCTCAGCGCCGTGTTATTGCTGCGCAGCTCGACCGGCACTTCGAGGAGGGGCTCGAGCTGATCATCCGCCTGGAAAGGTCCGGCGAGACCGGCTAGTTCTGAGCGGCGCAGGGCAGATAGAAGAAATCGGCGCCATCAGCAGCGTGAACAAAGCGCTAGGAACCCCCATGACCCCTGCCTCACGCGCACCGGCCAGCTCATGGATCGACGCGATCGGCCCCGGGTGGCTGACTAAGGTGTTGTCCGCCACCGGGATGACGCAGGCAGCGGTGCTGCACGTGGAGACCCGGCCGCTCCCGGTGGCCAGCGCTGCCGGGGAGCTGGCTCGCCTGCAGCTGACCTTCGAACCGACGCGGCCTCCCGGGCCGGGCACGATCATCGCCAAGGCACCGGGAACCGGACCGACTCAGCGCGCGATGGACGCGGCGATGGGGCTGTTCTCCCGCGAGCGCTTCGTGTATGCCGAACTGGCGGGCGCCCTGCCGGTGCGCCTGCCCCGGTGCTATTACGCCGGAGACCACGGCAAGCAGGAGCCGATGCTGCTGGAAGACCTCGGGGCGCTGAGGATGGGCGATCAGGTCACCGGCCTGGACCGGGCCGACGCCGAGCGCCTGGTCGACACGCTGGCCGATCTGCACGCCGCGTTCTGGGAGTCCGATCCGCCCGGCGGGGATGCCAGCCGCCTGGTCAGCTGGACCGATCCGGCCCTGGCCGCGATGCTGACCCAGCTGGTTACCAGCGGCGTGGCCGCGCTGCGCCAACGCTACGCCGGCCGCGTGCCTGCGCCGGTCCTGACCGCGATCCAGGACGCCGCCCCGGACTGGGCGGTGGTCCTGCGGCGCTGCGCCGAGGGCCCGCAGACCTTCGTGCACAACGACTTCCGGCTCGACAACATCTTCTTCGAGCCAGACGGCCAGCCGGTCATCATCGACTGGCAGCTGGCCGGACGCTGCCGGGGCACCCAAGACCTTGCCTACCTGTTGTCGGGCAGCATGGCCACCGAAGCGCTAGGCGAGTGCTGGGACCGGCTCGTCCGGCGTTACCACGCGGGGCTATCAGCCGCCGGGGTCCGCGGCTACGACCTGGAACAGTGCCGGTTCCACTATCGCCAGAGCCTGCTCTACACCCTGGCCCCCGGAATCGCGATGCTCGGCCAGATGCAACTTCGCGGCGGCGACGCCCGCGGGCTCGCCGACACACTCGTGCTGCGCACACTGATGCACGCCAGCGACCTCGATGCTTTCGCGACGCTGTGATGGCTCGGCGAGGTGACACGACGGTCCGTTCGGAAACAAGAAAGATCAGTTCCCGAACGGACCGTGGTTCCACGCGCCGGTACCACGACCTGCCGTCCTGCCGATCATGCACCGGCCGGCGAGGGTGTCCCGGGTCCGGTGCCAGCCCCGGTGGCGTGGATGGCGGCGGCGAGGTCGGCCAGGTCATCCTCCTTCAGTTCCAGCTGCGCGGCAGGCAGCCAGCCTTCGACCTGCCGGGGCGACCGGGCCCCCACGATGGCCCCGGTCACGCCAGCAAACGAGAGCGTCCAGGCGACGGCTATGGCGGCAGCCGTCACGCCGTGGCGTTCGGCGATCGGGCCCAGCGCCGAGGCCAGGGCCAGGTTGGCCGGCAGGGCGGGCCTGGTGAAGTCGGGGTGGCCGTGCCGCCAGTCGCCCGGCTCCAGGCTGGCCGCCCGTTCGGCACTGAAGGCCCCGGTGAGCAGGCCCGAGGCCATGGGGCTGTAAACGATCACCCCGGATTCGTGCTCGTGGGCCCAGATGAGCACGTCGTCGGCCGCCTCGCGGTGGATCAGGTTGAACGGGGGCTGGATGGCGTCCACGTTCCCGACGCTCTGGGCCACCTCGAGCTGGCAGATGTCGTGGTTGGACAATCCGGCCGCCCGGACTTGGTGAAGACGTACGGCCGGTCCGCTTCCGGGATGCCGGCCAGGGCGGCCGCCACCACCTCCTCGGAGTGCCCGAGGCCGTAGACGGCGGCGGTGTCGATCCAGTTGACACCGGACTCGACGGCGTGGCGGATGGCGGCGATGGATGCGGCGTCGTCCTGGTCGCCCCAGGCGTAGGCCCAGTCGCCACCGCCGATGGCCCAGGCTCCGAAGCCGACCCGGGTGAGGTTCATGCCGGTCCGGCCGAGCCGGGTGGTGGGCAGAGAGGTAGTCATCGTGAGTTCTCCTTATGTCGGTTGTCGTTGGTCCTGATGGACTGGTCAGCTTGCCGCGGCGGTGCCCAGGGCGGTCGCGGCACCGGATCAGCGGGCATGCGGCGGAGTTCGATCAGTTCGAGCCCGAGCGCCTCGATCTGGGCCAGCACGCCATGCAGCGCGGCCTGGTCCGCAACAGCGCCTCGCAGCAGCGTGTCCTGGGCATGTGTTTCGGCCTGCAGGGCGGGGAACGCGCGCAGCGTTGTCGCGCCGAGGTGGCCGCGGACGCGGATCTGGTAGCCCGCCGGCGGTGGCTGCCGGTCGCGCTGCTCGCCGGTCATCGGCTTACCGCCGGGTCCGATGCGAGGGCCGTCGCGATCCTGGCCAGGGAGAACAGGCACAGGGCGGCGAGGAGCACCGAGAACGCGAGCACGGCCGGGAAGGTTCCGGTGAACCGGGACAGCACCCCGACGCCGACCACGGGGATGCTCAGGCCGGCGTAACACGCCACGAAGAAGGCGGATATGGATTGACCGCGCCGCTCGGGCGGAGCCAGGCGGTTGGCGGTGGCCAGGCTGCCCAGGAAGATGGCGCCGACGGCTACCCCGCCGACGACCGTCCCGGCCAGGAACAGAGCCATCGCGGCCTGGGCCAGGGCGGCGACGATCAGGGCCAGCGCGACCAGGAACAGGCCCAGGCCGGCCAGCACGACCCGGCGGCTGCTGAACCGGGACAGCGCAACCTGGGTGACGGTCCCCACGGCGAACACGCCGAACACGACGGCGCCCTGGACGGCATGGCTGCCCTGGTGCAGCACGCCTCCGATGAAGCCGGGCACCAGGGAACTGAACAGCCCGAGGAGAGCGAAGGCGGCGAAGCCAGCCACGGCGGCGGCGATGAACTGGCCGCGCTCCCGCTCGGGGAGGCCGAGGCCGGCGAAGCGCAGGGCGGGCCGCCGGCGCGGGCTGATCGTTTCGGGCACGAACCGCAAGCACAGGCCGGCGACGGCCAGGATCACCAGGTAGACCTCGAACACCAGGGTGGTGGGGTGGGGCGCGTACTGGGCGAACAACCCGGCGATGAGAGGGCCGAGGCCGAGGCCGCCCATGTTCGCGGCCGTGGCCGTCAGCGAGGCCCGGCGGCCAGCCGGGGCCGGGATCAGTCCGGTCAGCGCGGCCGTCGCCGTGCCGGTCATCAGCCCGGCCGACATCCCGGACAGGACCCGGCCGACGAGCAGCACTCCCTCGTCGCGGGCGACGATGAACGCGACGGTGCTCAACGCGCCGAGGCCGAGGGCCACGGCCAGCACGGGCCTGCGCCCGGCCTGGTCCGAGGACCGGCCCGCCAGCAGCAAGGTGGCCAGGACCGCGGCGGCGTAGACGGCGAAGATCACCGTCACCATGGCCGCGGAGAAATGCCACTGGGCCTGGTAGATGACATACAGCGGGGTGGGCAAGGTGGTGCCGAGCATGGCGGCGGCGAACACGAACGCCAGCAGCCAGAACGCGACCCGGCGGCGGGTGGCCCGCCGTCTGAGCTCGGCGGCCAGTGCCTGGTCGAATGAAACGCTCCAGTCTGTGTCGGATATCCGGCCGGGAGCATGCGGGGCCGCCGTGGTCGTCGACCGGTCATGGCGGGGACCGGTGATGGTAATACTCATGTGAGTCTCCAGTTCCGCTTCGTCTTTATCGGACGGCAGCAAGCCTCACGTCCGGCGGGGTGAGCCAGCGTCACACGGGCGGGTGATTCGGACCCGGAGAAGTAAGGTAAGGGGCGGGGCCTGGTCGAGGAGGGCGCGGTGGGGCCTGCCAGCTGGTCCGGGGCCGCCGATACTCCGGCCGCTCCCGCGGTCCGGGACGGAGTCGTCTCCCGGCCCGGGCTGTTCGGGCTGCTGGGCAGCGCGGGGCGGGTGACCGAGGTGTCGGCGGCGGCGGGAAGCGGGAAGACGCTCCTGCTGCGCTCCTGGATCGGCGAGAGCGGCCTGACGGACCGTTCCGCGTGGGTGGCGGTGCAGGGCGAGGAACGCGACCCGCAGCGCTTCTGGCTGTCGGTGCTCGGCGCGCTGCGGGACACGGCCCCCGGGTCGAAGCTGGTGCGGCCCCTGACGGCGGCTCCCGATCTGGACGGCTGGGCGGTCGTGGAGCGGCTGCTGAGCGATCTGGGCGGGCTGGAGGACCAGGTCTGGCTCGTGATCGACGACGTGCACGAGCTGCGCTCAGACGAGGCGCTGCGCCAGCTGGAGCTGCTGGTGATGCGCGCGCCCGCCAGGTTGCGGTTCCTGCTGGCCACTCGCCGTGACCTGCGGCTGGGCCTGCACCGGTTGCGGCTGGAAGGAGAGCTCACCGAGATCCGCGCGGCCGACCTGCGCTTCACCCCGCAGGAGGCGCGGGCCCTGTTCGAGGCGGCCGCGATCCCGCTGTCCGATCCCGCACTCGGGTCGTTGTACGAGCGGACCGAGGGCTGGGTGGCGGGGCTGCGGCTGGCCGCGCTGTCGCTGGCCGGGCATCCGGATCCGGACCGGTTCGCGGCCGAGTTCTCCGGCAGCGAGCGCACGGTCGCGGAGTATCTGCTGGCCGAGGTGCTGGAGCGGCAGAGTGAGCCGGTCCGGCGGCTGCTGTTGCGGACCTCGGTGCTGGAACGGGTGAACGGCGAACTGGCCGACCTGCTGACCGGAGGTTCGGGCGGGGAGCGGATCTTGCAGCAGCTCGAGCAGGCCAATACGTTCGTGGCCGCGCTGGATGCGCGCCGGTCCTGGTTCCGCTACCACCAGCTGTTCGCCGACCTGTTGCAGCTCGAGCTGCGGGGCAGCGCGGCGGCCGAACTGCCCGCGCTGCACGCCGCCGCCGCCGGATGGTACGCCGAACACGGGTACCTGGTCGAGGCGGTCCGCCACGCCCAGGCGGCGCAGGACTGGGCCCTGGCCGCTCGCCTGCTGTCGGACCAGTGGGTCGGCTTCGGGCTCAACGGGCTGGGCGCCACCGCGCACGAGCTCCTGGCCCGGTTCCCGGCCGACGTGATCGCGGCGGACGCGGAGCTTGCCGCGCGGATGGCCGGGGACGAGCTGGCCCGGGGCTCACTGGAGGAGGCCGAACGGTACCTGGCTCAGGCCACCCGGGGACTGGAATCGGTGCCCGCGGACCGGCGCGGGCGCTCGCAGGTGGTCCTCGCGGTCGTGCGCATGCGGCTGGCTCGCCAGCGCGGGGACGTCCCGGCCGTGGCCGAGCAGGCGCAACGGCTGCTGGCCCCCGCCGGGGCCGCCGACCCGGCGGAGCTCGGGCTGGGCGGGGACCTGCGGATGCTGGCGTTGATCGACCTCGGCATCGCCGAGCTGTGGACAGCTCGCTTCGAGGAGGCCGACCGGCACCTCGAGGACGGCATCGCCCTGGCGCGCCAGCTCGGCCGGCCTTATCTGGAGGTCACTGGCCTGGCGTACTGGGCGCAGCTGGTGAGCTGGCGGTCGTTCCCGCTGGGAGCGCAGCGGAGCATGCAGGCGATCGAGCTGGCCGGACGGCACGGCTGGACCGAGGAGCCGGTCGCTGGCGTCGCCTACCTGGCCCTGGGGGTGGCCATGGTCGCCCAGGGGCGGCTCGATGAGGCGGAGCGGTCGCTCGAACGTGCCGAGCGCACCGTCCGGGCCGAGGTCGAGCCGGCGGCCGGGATGAGGCTGCACTACGGCCGCGGGATGATCGAGCTCGCGCGTGGCCGGTACCCCGAGGCGCTGGCCGCCATCCGGACGGCCGAGCGGCTGGGCACGTTGCTCGTCACGGAGCACACGCTGGCCAGACGGGGGAAATCACACCTGCTGCAGGCGCTGGTGCGGATGGGCGAGACGCAGCGCGTCGAGCAGATCCTCGCCGAGATGGACGGAGCGGAGCGCGACAGCGCCGAGGTGCGCATCGCCGTGGCGGCGCTGCGGCTCGCCCAGGACGACCCGGAAGCGGCGACCGTCGCGCTGGCGCCCGTCATCGAGGGCTCCGTTCCGTTGACGAACGCCCACCTCTGGGAGGTTCAGGCGTTCCTGCTCGACGCGATCGCCCGCGACGCGCTCGACGACGCGGGCGCCGCCAGGCGGGCCCTCGAGCGGGCCCTCGACGCAGCCGAGCCGGAAGGCCTGCTATACCCGTTCCTGGCTGATCCCGCGCCGGACCTGCTCGAGCGCCACCGCCGGCACGGTACCGCGCACGCCGTCTTGATCTCCGAGATCCTGAACGTGCTGGCCGGCCGGAAGCCCGTCTCGCGCGCGGATGAACCTCAGCACCTGCGTGAGCCGCTCAGCCATGCCGAGGCCCGCGTGCTGCGCTACCTGCCGACCAAGCTGTCCGCGCCGGAGATCGCCGACCAGCTCTACCTGTCGGTGAACACCGTCAAGACCCACATGCGCCACCTGTACGACAAGCTCGGCGCACACCGGCGCCACGAGGCCGTCGAGCAGGCCCGCGCCCTCGGCCTGCTCGCCCCTTCGCCGCGCAGGCCCTGACCAGGGCGATCCTTCCGGCGCGGCCTCCCAGCCAGGTGAGCGGCGCGAATCACCCGGCCGTGTGACGCCGGCTCACCCGGCCGAGGCCGAATCTGGGATAGCACCCGAGATCACGCCGAAAGGAAATGCCATGACCAGCCAGCTCGCCCCCCAGCAGATCACATCAGCCCACCCCGACCAAAGCCGACGGACAGCCCTACCGGTGATCGCGTTTCTCGGCACCGGGCGGATGGGCGGCCCGATGGCCACCAACCTGGCGCGCGCCGGCTTCGCCGTCCGGGCCTGGGACCGCAGCGCCAGCCATGCAGCCATCCTCGTCAAGGACGGCTTGACCGCGGCGGCCACCCCCGCCGAAGCCGTCAAGGGCGCCGGGATCCTCATCACCATGCTGGCCGACGGGCCCGCCACCGAGGAGGTATGGCACGGACCGGACGGGCTGCTGGCCGCCGCGGGTCCCGGCTTGATCTGGGTGCAGATGGCCACCGTCGGAATCGAGTGGACGCAACGGTTCGCTAACACCGCCGTCCGGTACGGGATGCACTTCTTCGACGCCCCTGTCTCCGGCAGCGCCGGACCGGCCCAGGCCGGGCAGCTGACCATCCTGGCCAGCGGTCCGCACTGGATGCAAAACGCCGTCGCCCCGGTGTTCGCCGCGCTCGGCCGGGCCACCGCCTGGCTGGGCTCGGCCGGCCACGGGACCAGGGCCAAGCTGGTGCTCAATAACTGGCTCGCCGACCTCACCGAAACCACGGCGGAAACCCTCTCCTTCGCCCGCGGCCTCGGCCTGGACCCCGCCCAGATCGTGGACCTGCTGGAGGCGACCCCGCTCGGATCGCCGTACGCGGTGCAGAAGGCCCGCACCATGCTGGCCGGCGACTTCACCCCCGCATTCGCGCTCAAGCACGCGCTCAAGGACGCCGACCTCGCCGCCCAGGCCGCACAGGCCAGCGGCACCGAGCTCGCCCTTACCGGCGCACTGCTTCCGCGCTGGCGGCGCGCCGCCGCCAGCGGGCACGCCGACGACGACCTGGCCGCCATCTACACCACGACCTGACCCGCGCTGGCCCAGCCAGGGCATGCCGGTGACCGCCTGCCGGGGATTTCCATGATCGCGAAGGGTCTACACCTAGCTCTTGAGCGCTTCCTGCAGCTCGCTGGTGATCTCGTCGGTGGAGGCATCCACGGTGTGCTTCACGACCTTGCCGGCCTTCGCCAGCGCCTGGTCGAGGGCCTTTTCGATCGTGGGCTCGCCGACCGCGATCAGTCCCGCCTGGCCTGCCGTCAGCTCTGCGGCTGCTTCCTTGAGTTCCTTGCGCGGCAGCGTCCCGCCCCCGAACCACTCCGGGATGACGCGCACCCCCGGGCGGTCCATTCGCTTGGCGATGTGCGGCTTGCCGTCCTGCTTGTCGATCACCGCCGCGTCGTATTTGCCGATCACCTGGTCCTTGTGCAGCTGCTCGACCGCGTCCAGGCCGGCCAGCGCGTCCGAGACGCTGTCGTAGGCCGCGGTGTACAAGACCATGGGCTTGCTGTCGGTCACGGTTTCTCCTCACTCTGGGGTCACCCGGCGGGTGACCCGGCACCGGCCTGGTCCCGCGCACGGGACCGGGCAGTGAATTGGCCACTCAGCCAGTAGTCCACACCCCAGCCCGGCGGCGGTAAAAGCGATGGTGGCTCTCACGGCATTGCTCCGCGCTATGACAGCAGCCCGGCCCCGGTCGCAGGCCGACTCGGCGCATGCGCGACCGGGCCTGGATCCACCAGATGTTGCCCTGGCCCGGTCGTCGTACGGCTAGAACCACGGTTGCGCAGTACTGGCGGCTCGGTGCGCTCCAGGCCTAGGTCAAGCTCGTCCTGCCCCCGGGCGGCCGCCGCACTGCAGCCTTAGATCGACACCAGCACCTTGCGCTCAGGAGCCCAGCTACCAGCCTTGGTCAGCAAGGAAGTCGCCCCACTGGCGATCAGCCCAGCCAGAGCCGCTCACGTCCACGGCGGTGGGCTTCCCGCGCTCATCGGTGTAAGTGACCGAGCCCGCGATCCGCAGGCGTGGCAGCGAATAGTAGAAGCCGTGGCCGCCGTCGGCGCTGTCCTGGACGAGGTCCTCCACGCCAGGCTGGTCTTCGGCCCACATCACCTCGGAACCGCCCTGAATCCTCAGGTTGAAAGCCAGCGTCGGCGAGCTCACCGCTAGGTCCATCCGCTCGCCGTCAAAGGACCAGGCGCACTCGTCCTCGTGCTGCGCGTCCTGCAGACGCAGCGTCGAGGCCTCCTCATCCCAGACCTCGTGGTCATTCATGACGAACACCGCAGGGACTCCCGCCTTGCGTATGCTCGCCTGGTAGCTGATCAGGGTGAACCGGCAGGCGTACAGGCCCTGTCCTGGCTTGATCTGCGCGACCACCTGGGGCGGCAGTTGCCCGAGATGGCGTCGGCCCGGATGAGTCACGGTCCAGGACAGGAAGTAGCGTGTGGCGGCCGGATCGCAGACCACCGCGGTGAGATTCCACCACTCGGCCGATCGGTCCCCCTGCGGCCGATGCGGCTGCCATTCCTCCGCGGCGGAACGGTGCGTCGTCCGCTCCTCCCCGTCATAGCTGAGGAACGGGAAAAGGCCGTGATCTTTACCGTTGACGCGGATCTTCATGGCGTAGTCCTTCATGGCGCCGGGGCCTCGTTGTGGCCGGTCCTCGCGATCGGTTCCTGTCACAGCCAGCTTCACCAGTGGCGGGGTGAGTCGTCGTCACACGCTGAGGTGATTCGCTGCGGCGCTGAGCTAAGCGACCTGCGTGCTGTGCTCGTGCGATAGTTCTGGCCTTCGGGTGCGTAGGCGTGCTGGAGGCACCCTGGTCGCCGCGGGCCGTCCAGCGGTACGGGCGTGATAGCTCCGGCCAATATCACCAGAGGCGGTATCGCCTTTACCGGCGCGGGATCGCGGGGTGGACTCCTGGTAAGCGGCACGTACGCCGCCTCATCCGTTCCAGAAAGGCACACCGGAAATGGGCAGGACCAAAGACATCGGCGCGGCAGTCGAAGCAGAGCTCAAGTTCGACCCGCTGGTGGACGACGCGGACATCCACGTCATGAACGTGACCGGGGATGTGGCGCTCAACGGCACCGTACCGGATTACCCGCAGTACCTGGCGGCCGCCGCCGCCGCGCAGCGGGTCAGCGGGGTGCAGAACGTGTACAACCACCTGGAGGTGGTGCTGCCGGAGGCCGGCTTCCGTGACGACGCGATGCTGACCACGGCGGCGAACAACGCCCTGGCGCTGGACGTCACCGTGCCGGACGGGGTGGAGGCGACCGCGAGCGACGGTAACCTCACGCTGGCCGGCACCGTGAGCTTCGGCAGCGAGCGCGCCGCCGCCGAGCGGGCGGTCGCCGGGCTGACCGGGGTCCGCAACGTCAGGGACGACATCGAGATCAGCTATGACGCCGACCCGGTCGACGTCGACCTGCACGTCCAGGAGGCGCTGGGCCGCTCCGCGCTGGTCCCCGACGACAGCGACGTGGCGGTGGCCACCAAGGGCAGCACCATCACGCTGACCGGCCACGTCCGGACCTGGGCCGAGCACGACGCGGTGGTCGGCGCCGCCTGGATGGCACGCGGCGTCATTGACGTCCGCGACGACCTGACCATCACCGGCTGACCCTCATCCTGCTGGTCGTATTCCGGGTGATCCGGTAATTCGACCGCACAGGTATAACCACCGTCCGTTCGGTAAAAGAAGAGAACAATTATCCCGAACGGCCACTGGTGCGCGGCCGGTCACGTGTGAGCCGGCGCGGCACTCAGGTCGCCCTACCCCCGACCCCTCGACTCGCAGGACGCTCTGAACTCAGGCCTGGTACCGCATGGGCGGCGCGCCGCAGGGCATACGTTACTAGCATGTGGCCCGTCGACCGGCCGCCGCAGTGGGTGGACCGCAGCCAGGAGCTCGCGGCCCTGCGTGCTGGCGTCGAGGCTCTGCGCCATGGCGGGGGCGCGGCGGTCTGGGTCGAGGGCGAGCCCGGCATCGGCAAGTCGTCCCTGGTCGTCGAGGCTCTGGCGGGAGCGAGCGAGCTGGGTTGGGACATCGGGTGGGGGATCGCAGGCCGTACCTGGAGCTCACCGGGCTGGCCCACTGGACGCACGCGATGCTGCTGTTCCGGCCCGATGCGGCGCAAGTGGAGCGGAGCTGGCAGGCGATCGAGCTGGCGGAACGGCATGGCTGGGGCGAGGAGCCGCTCGCCGGGATGGCGTACGCCCAGCTCGGCATCGTGATGGTGTACCAGGGGGCGGCTGGATGAGGCAGAGCCGTGGCTGGAGCGCGCCGAGCAGACCCTGCGCGCCGAGGTGGAGTCGGCCGCCGGGATGAGCCTGCGTTATGCTCGCGCAGTCCTGGAGCTGGCCCGGGGCCGCTATCAGGAGGCGCTCGCGGCATTCCGGCGCGCCGAGACGCTCGCCGCGACGCTGGCCACGCAGCATACGTCAGTGACGTCGATGCGATCCCGGATGCTGCAGACGCTAGTGCGGCTGGGCCAGACCGGACCCGCCGAGCAGGCTCTCGCCGAACTGGGCGAGGACGAGCGGGCCACCGCGGAGATGCGCACCGCAGACGCGGCGCTGCGACTGGCCTTGGACGACCCGCAGGCGGCCGCTGATGCGCTCGCGCCCGTCCTGGACGGCTCGGTCTCCGGGGTCCGCCGGGTGCGGCTGGTGACGGCGCTGCTGCTGGAGGCACGAGCTCGCGACGCGCTGGGCGACCAGACCACCGCTGGACGTGTCCTGGAGCGGGCGCTGGATATCACCGAGTCCAACGGCATAGTCCTGCCGTTCCTCCTGGACCCCGCCCCGGCGCTGCTCGAGCGGCATCGCCGGTACCGCACCGCTCACCTCGCCTTGCTCTCCCAGATCCTGGACCTGCCCGGGGGGTACGGGGGGGCGGGCAGCCACCCCGTGAGCAGGGGGGGTCTGGGGGGATCGTCCCGCCGAGGGTGACAGAACAGCTCACCGACAGTGAGACCCGCGTCCTGCGCTACCTGCCGACCCACCTCACGGCGCCCGAGATCGCGAATGAGCTGTTTCTCTCGGTGAACACCGTCGGCACCCACACGCGCCACCTGTACGCCAAGCTCGGCGTCCACAGCCGCCACGAGGCTGTGGACCGGGCCCGCGCCCTAGGCCTGCTCGCGCCGCCGGCTGGGCGCGGAATCCGACGGGGTGCACATCACTACGGCACATCTGGGCTCGCAGGTTGACTCATCTAACAAATGTGTTCGTGGTGTACGCAAACACCAAGTGATCGCCGGTCATCTGGTGATGTGTTCGAGTGACGTCATGTCCGGCGAGGTGATCCGTA
>Ga0187817_10000383_pt1 | contig 18569 bp, 15 predicted proteins | sample NC_wetland_sal_i_17_FD_132431 | JGI IMG/M metagenome (GOLD analysis project Ga0187817, IMG submission 132431) | Wetland sediment microbial communities from Neuse River Estuary, North Carolina, USA - SO4_2 | ecosystem: Environmental > Aquatic > Freshwater > Wetlands > Sediment | place: USA... | reverse complement strand
CGGGCCGGTTGCTCTGCTCGAGTCACAAGTACTCGGCGCGCAAATCCGCACGCCAGCCCGGGCCACGCTGCTCGGGCAAGCGCTGGCGGTGGAGCACCAGCTCGATCCATTGGAACGTGACATCCTTCATCATTTGGAGAAACCGGCCGCCGTATCGGAATTGCTGGCGATCGCACGTGCGGGCAACATCGGCGAAAGCACCGTCCTGGCGGCTATCGATTCGCTCCAGCGCCGCGGGCTGGTCTCAGTGACGGAAATCGAGCCTCGCCCCACCGAGCCGGGATGCTAGTGTCTACCTAACCCTTGAAATCGAATCCACTTTGACCGTGTCCTTGCTCATCTCGCCAGTCACCGTGACGACGAAATAGGACTTTTTGTCATGGGATTTCTTGCCGGCTTGCCGGACGAGATCGGCCGCTTTGGCGTTTCCCGCAGGATCCAACTTAACGCTCACTCCGTCTTCTTGTTTCACAAGTGCGAAAGACTTCGTGTGTGCGGTCGGGCGGCAAGTCCGGATTTGCAGGGCCCGGTCATAATCAACGTAGGTCGACCCGTCGAAGGGGTTAATATTGCTTTGTTCGGATTCGTAGCATTTGGAATCGACCAGGAATCCCGACCAGCTTCCCGCGAAACTCAGCGCGGCACCCAAGCACAGTAGGGCGCCAAGCCGCGTGATCAGCCCCACGACATTCCCCCTTGTTTTGAGATTCTCTATGACTTGGCGGGGTTGCACGCGCGGGCCGTTCATCAGGGCGTAATCATACTTTCGGCCTGTTCACACTTGCTTCGGGAATCTTCAGCCGCCCTCGGTAGTCAGTCTGATCGTACAGGAATCGGGTAACTTTTCCCGCATTGGACAGTATAAAGGACAGGCGGCGAAGGACGATGCCGCAGGTAGTAGCGGCTGACCCTACTTTTGCCGGGCTGACAGCATTGAAGACGAGCACATGTATTGGGAGGTGGTTCGATGAGGGTTCTGCTGCAGGATTTGGGCTACGCTTTCCGCCAGGTGCGCAAGACACCGGGCTTCACGATCACCATTCTACTTACCCTTGCGCTCGGCATCGGCGCCAACTCGGCCATCTTCACTTTGGTTCACTCGGTGCTTCTCCGCAATCTCCCCGTGGCTGACCCCCGAACCCTCATCCGCATCGGCGATCGAGACGACTGCTGCGTCAACTCGGGCACCCATGACAACGGCGATTATTCACTCTTTGCTAGTGAGACGTATTACTTCTTCAAGAGGAACCTCCCCGAATTCGAAGAGTTGGCGGCCATGGAATCGGGCTACGCGTGGCGTCCCATTACCGTGCGCCGCGAAGGCCCGCAGACTATCGCCCAATCCGTCATGGGAACCTTCGTCTCCGGTAACTACTTCCGCGTGTTCGGCCTCACGCCCGCTGCCGGCCGCTTTTTTGTAGACCCGGACGACCAGAAGGGCGCGCCCATCTCCGCCGTCATGAGCTACGAGACCTGGCAGCAGGACTTCTCCGCCGACCCCGCCGTCATCGGCAGCACCTTCTGGATTAACACCAAGGCTGTCACCCTCATCGGCATCGCGCCCAAGGGCTTTTACGGCGACCGCCTCTCCAGCCAGCCGCCCAAATATTATCTGCCACTTGAGTCGATGGACACGATCATCGGCGCACCCTATCTGCACGATCCCGAAGTCGAGTGGGCATACATCATCGGCCGCATCCAACCGGGCGTGTCGCTGCCCGCCCTTCAAGCCAAGGCCAGCGCCCTCCTCCGCCAGCAGTTTTCGACGCTCAAGATGTTTCAGACAGAACGCAACAAGAAGGCGCTAGCCCGGGCGCACGTCGTGCTCACTTCGGGCGGCGGCGGCATCCAGAATATGCAGGACGAGTACAAGGCGCACCTGCAGCTACTAACCTGGGTCGCCGCCCTCGTCCTTCTCGTAGCCTGCGCCAATATTGCCAATCTGCTGCTCGTGCGCGGCATGGGCCGCCGCGCTGAGATGTCCATCCGCACCGCGCTCGGCGCGCAGCGCAGCCGCATCATCCGTCAGCTCCTTACCGAGAGCGTCCTTCTTGCCGGCCTCGGCGGACTGCTGGGCCTCGGCGTGTCCTTCCTGGGGGCGCGGATGCTGCTCGCGCTCGCATTTCCCGGTCAGCGTGGCGTTCCCATCGACGCCTCGCCATCCCCCGCCGTGATCGCGTTTGCGTTCGGGCTTTCGCTTGTTACTGGCATTCTTTTCGGCGTTGCCCCGGCATGGATCGCCGCGCGCACGCAGCCAGCCGAAGTGCTGCGTTCGAACGCCCGTACCACGGCGCACGGAGCTTCATTGCTGCAGCGCGCGCTCGTGGTCTTGCAGGCGGCACTCTCGCTGGTTCTGCTTGTCGCCGCCGGGCTGTTCACAGAGAGCCTCAACAAGGCGCAAAGCACCAATATGAGGCTCGATGCTACCAACCGCTATATCATTCACATCAACCCGCAGGCTGCGGGTTATGCAACGACACAGGTTGAGGCGCTTTACCAGACAATCGAAGACCGCTTCCACGCGTTGCCTGGCGTGATCAAAGTGGGTCTGGCCACGTACACGCCTATGGAAGAAAACAACTGGGACACCGGCATCAAGATTCAGGGTGAGCCCGATCCCGAAAAAGGCGCCTCGTGGGTCAAGGGCACTGCCGAGTACTTCGATTCCGTCGGGACACGCGTCGTCATGGGCCGGGGATTTTCTAGGCAGGACACGCTAAAGGCGCCTCCCGTGGCGGTGGTGAATCAAGAGTTCGCCAGGCAGTTCTTCGGGGCACGCAACCCTATCGGCCACCGCTTCGGCTTCCCCGATGCCGGCAAAGATGGTGCCTATGAGATCGTCGGTGTCGTCGAGAACACCACCTACACGAGTGTGTATTGGAAGAACCACGCCATGTACTTCGTGCCGCTGACGCAGCGGCCGGCGAATTCCGACAGCCCGGTTGAAAAAGATCTTTCCCTGTATGCCGGCGCCATCGTCGTGCAGACCAAGCGGCCGGTGAACAACATGGAGAAGGTGACACTCGGCACGCTCACGAGCATCAATCCCAACCTCACCATCGTTAAGTTCCAGACCTTCCAGCAACAGATCGACGCCCGGTTCACGGAGGAACGGTTAGTCGCGCGGCTCACCTCGCTCTTCGGCACGCTGGCGCTGCTGCTCGCCGCCCTCGGCTTGTACGGGGTGACCGCCTACACCGTTGTTCGCCGGACACCTGAGATCGGCATCCGCATGGCCCTCGGCGCCGAGCGCAGTCGCGTCATCGCCATGGTCATGCGGGGCGTTATGCTGCAGGGCCTCTTCGGCCTGCTGATCGGCGCGCCCGTCGCCATGCTTTGCGTGCGCTACGTCAAATCGCAGCTTTACGAGATCAGCAGCGTCAACTCCACGGTGATGGCTGCGGCCATCGCCACGCTCGCCGTAGCGGCCGCCATCGCCGGAATCATTCCAGCCAGGCGTGCAGCGTCCATCAACCCTGTGGAGGCGTTGAGAATGGAATGAACCACTTCGGTAAAGGGCTCGCTGGAAGGCCCACCACGCCTGTTTGCCTTCTTCGCCCGTACGGTCAAGTTCCTCACCACTCCGCCGCACCGGCAGGCCGGTCAGGGAGGTGGCATCAAGGAGGTTATGTCCACTTGTTCACACTTGTTTCGAACCGGAAAGCCTTTGCCCGGCCGCTGATGCCGAGTTACCTTTTGGCGGATGTTTCGTCTGACACACATGCGTCTGATCAAGCTCCCGATTGCCATTTTTGGCTGGAGCTGCGACTGCGCAGCTTCATGATTGGGGCTCAGTGAATGTCAGCAGTTCCTTCGTGTGCTCGCCCAAGCGGGGCGCTCGAGCACCCGGGACGGCGGGACTCTCACTCATCACCGGGAGCGGTGGATCGTTGCGATAGGCGCCGGCTTCGGCCAGAGTGAGAACGGCTGAGGCGCAGACATCCTTGCCGCGGAACCGCTCTTCCCATTCGGCCGCCGTCTGAGTCCGAAAAACGCAAGCCAGGTGGCTGCGAATCACTTCCCGTCGATCGCCTTCCGCATACTGATCGGTGATGAATTCTTCGCAATCGAGTTCCCGGCAGAGCGCCGCCCAAAACTTGGATTCGAGCGCGCCCACTGCCACCCATCGCCGGTCCGCGGTTTCGTAAACGCCGTAGCATCCATAGCGGCCGGACAATCTCTCGTCGCCCCGGCGCGGCGAACAACCTGTGGCTCTGAAAATGGCCAGCGGCAACAACATCAGAGAAGCCACAGCATTGGTCATCGACACATCGACGAACTGGCCGCGCCCAGTCTTCTCGCGGGCAGCCAGCGCAACCAGCGTGCCGATGACGGCGTGGAGCGCGCCGCCGATGTCCGCAATCTGGAAACCCGGAATGGCCAGCGGTCCCGCGGGCAGGCCGATAAGATTCAGCGCTCCGGCCAGTGCGAGATAGTTGACATCGTGTCCCGCGCGCAGCGCGTCCGGCCCCGTCTGGCCAAAGCCGGTGATCGCGACGTAAATCAGCCGCGGGTTCTCTGCGGCGAGCACTGCGTAGCCCAGCCCCATGCGATCCATCACGCCGGGGCGGAATCCTTCCATCACCACATCTGCGGACGCGGTTAGTTCCAGCACCGCCCGGCGGTCCTTATCCTTCTTCAGATCCGCGACGACGCTCTTCTTTCCGCGATTGATCTCGGCAAACAGAGCGCTCTCGCCATCGATGATCGGCGGCACGAAACGCGCCGGATCGCCCGCTGGCGGCTCGATCTTGATGACCTCGGCTCCGAAGTCCGCCAGGAATCGCGTGGCGGCCGGCCCCGGTAGCAATTGCGTGAAATCCAAGATACGCACGCCTTCGAGCGGGCGGAGGTCATCCGGATTCATTGGTCTCCCGATCCGTTTCGATTCCCAGACCGCGCCCGATCACCTCTTTCATGATTTCGTTCGTTCCTCCATAGATGGTGGCCACGCGCGTATCGATGAATGCTTTGGCAATCGGATATTCCTGCATGTATCCATAGCCGCCGTGCAATTGCACGCAGGTGTCGACCACGCGCTTCTGCATGTCAGTGGTCCACCATTTCGCCATGCACGCGTCTTCCGCAGTCAGCAAACCGGAGTTGTGCTCCATCACGCAGCGATCGATGAACACGCGGTTGATGGCGATTTCGGTTTTCATCTCCGCCAGCTTGAATCGCGAATTCTGGAAGCTGCCGATCGGCCGGCCAAACGCTTTGCGCTGGCGGCAATAATCGAGGGTCCACTCGAAAGCCGCTTCGGCTCCGGCCTGCGCGCTGAAGGCGATGCTGAGCCGTTCCTGCGGCAACTGCTGCATCAGGTAGCGGAAGCCTTTGCCTTCCTCGCCCAGCAAGTTCTCGCAAGGGACACGCACATCATGGAAGAACAGCTCCGCAGTGTCCTGAGCGTGCATGCCGATCTTCTGCAGCTTGCGGCCCCGTTCATAACCCGTCATGCCGCGCTCCACCACCAGAAGGCTGAGCCTATCGTGCGCGCGCGCCGCTCGGTTCGTTCGAGCAGCGACAATCACCAGGTCATTCAGAATGCCGTTGGTGATGAAAGTTTTTGCCCCATTGAGGACATAGTGATCGCCGTCTTTGACGGCCGTGGTCTGGATGTTGGCCAGATCGCTGCCCGCATTCGGTTCCGTCATGGCGATGGCTGTAATGCACTCGCCTGCGGCGATGGGCCGAAGCCACCGCTGTTTCTGATCGTGGTTCGCGAAGCAGAGAAAGTACGGCGTCACGATGTCGGTCTGCAGCGTGAACGCGGGGCCGGATGCGCCGGCTCGCGCCAGTTCCTCGCCGACAATCATGTTGTAGCGAAAATCGCGCACTCCGGCTCCGCCATATTCCTCCGGCACGTTCATCGACAGGAATCCATTCTTGCCGGCGTTCCGCCACAGTTCCCGCGGGACCATGCCTTCCTTTTCCCACTGAGCGTGAAACGGCGTGATCTCGCGCGCGACGAATTCGCGAAAAGAATGGCGAAACAGGAGGTGGTCTTCTTCGAAGATGCTTCGCTTCATGGGGATCAGGCGGCCGGCTCCGGCGCCCGGTACAGAGCCACGACCGCAGCTCCACCGAGTCCGAGATTATGTTGCAGCGCGACCCTCGCTCCCGGCACCTGGCGCTTTTCGGCCTGGCCGCGCAGTTGCCAGTTGAGTTCGGCGCACTGCGCGAGACCCGTTGCGCCTAGCGGATGCCCTTTAGAGATCAGCCCGCCTGATGGGTTGACCACCCATTTCCCCCCGTACGTGACCGCGCCCGAATCGATCAGTTCCCCGCCCCGGCCCTCGGGACACAAGCCCAGCGCTTCATACGTGAGCAGCTCGTTGGTGGAAAAGCAATCGTGCAGCTCGATCACGTCCGCATTCTCGGGTCCGAGGCCGGACTCCTCGTAAGCTTTAAGCGCGGCTTTCCGGGTCATGTCATAGCCGACGATCTTGATGCAGCTTCGTTCCTGGAATGTGCTGGGCAAGTCCGTCGCCATAGCTATGCCGGCGATTTCCACCGCCTGCTGTTCCAGATGATGCTGCTTCACAAACGCGCCGCTCGCGAGAATCGCCGCTGCGGCTCCGTCCGATGTCGGACAGCATTGCAGCTTGGTGAGCGGATCGTAAATGACGGGCGACTGGCGCACGTCGTCGAGTGAGAACTCGGTCTGGAATTGCGCGTACGGATTGTTCACCGAGTGCCGGTGATTCTTGGCGGCGATCTTCGCGAAATGCTCGGGTCTGGTTCTGTGCTTCTCCATATGCTCGCGCCCGGCGTTGCCGAACATCTGCGCGGCGGGCGGCGCTTCGCTCGGGCCGCGCAGCTCGGTCATCAATCGAAGGTGGCGCCCCACCGGATTAGCCTCCGCTGACTTCACAGGCAGCGACCCTTTTTGCATCTTCTCGAACCCCAGCGCCAACACGCATTCCGCGAGGCCACCCTCGATCAACTGTTTGGCCAGATACAGGGCGGTAGCTCCGGTCGAGCAGTTGTTGTTGACGTTGTAGACCGGGATGCCGGTAAGACCCAGCTCATACACCGCATTCTGGCCGCAGGTCGACTCGCCGTACACATATCCGACGCACGCCTGCTCGATGCGGTCATAAGTGATCCCGGCATCCTGCAGGGCCATCAACCCAGCTTCCCGAGCCATGTCCGTGTACTGCCAATCTTTCGAGAACGGCTTTTCGAACTTCGTAATTCCGACGCCGGCTACAAAGACTTTGTTCGCCACCTCAGCTCCTTCACTCGGGTTCTTTGAAATAGCTTCGCACGGCAGGCCGGCTCAGATAGTAAAGGAAAGCGGCGGCAACTGCAACACCGGCCGCGCTCCTCACCAGATCCCCGGTGACATACAAGCTCACGACATCTCCGCACCCATTGATCGCGAACAGAATCATGGCGAACCACCACGCCCACTTTTTGCACTGAAGCAAACCGATGGCCGCGGCAGCCGTTCCAACACCGAGCCCCAGCAGCAGCACTCCTGCAACCCTGCCCAAAGCCCTGAACCCAGCGGCTGCCGGTTGGTTAAGCTCCCAGAGTCTATCCAACAGCGGATTCGGAAAGAGCAGGGACGTGCCTGTGAGCACCGCAATCGCCGTAGCCAGGAAGAGGAAAGCGGCCACGATCGGAATCGTCTTTGGCTGGGGTATCAATACGTCCAGCATAGCCGTGCTTGGCTTCGCATATGCTAAGTATCACCGAGAGGCGAGGCGACGATGGACTGGAAGATGATGGGTGACCCAGCCAACATTGAAAACCGAAATGCTGGAAATGGGGGCGATCTGGTCAAACATACCGTTTATATTGCGACGCTTCGTTTCCTGCTTGCGCAGGAGCCTTGGATCCGTGGATTGCTCCTGAGGGAGTGTCACGCGGGACGAGGGGTCTATCGAATCCCGAATGGAGATGTGCGGTCCCGGCTGCTTTCCTGTCTTTACTCCGATCCAGTTGGCAACGGTCCCGTTCTGCTTCAAGACGCGCAGCGCAATATCCTTGGCATTCTTGACTGCTGGCGCCCCCGCGGCGGAGAGGTTCAATGGTACGTTGGGTCAGCACTCATCAATGCCTTTACCCTTTCCGAAAATCAACATGGCCTGCACCGGCTGGAACTCTACGAATGGCAACCCGAAACGCGGCAAATCCTACGTTCCGTTCTCACGGCAGCGCAAGCCCACGTCCATGCTTCCCTAAGCGTTCTGCAGGATGACGACCAAAATCGCGAATTCGACGGTGAGGCATATATAGAGCAACAGATTAGCGGATGGGGGAAGCAGAACGTGGTTCTCCTTGATCCGTTCGCCATGTGGCGCCAACCATCGGACCAAGCGAAACGAAATCGTTACGGAGCGATTGTTGATGGCCTAGTCAAGCATGGGGGCGATGCACCATCAGTGATCTTATTCTGGACTTGGGGAAGGGCTTTTCCAATCGCGGCTGGGGATCTGAACGGCAAGGTTGAACCGGTCAGAAACGGCTACGGAGAGCTGCGAGCGAAGCTCCACCAAGCCGGACTCCATTTCGTGTTGGTCAAGTGGCGATGGGGCCTTCAATTCGCGATGTGGGTCGTGGTGCCGGTGCTGCATGTTGCGGCGCTGCGGGATCACATCGCTCTGCATTGCGATCTGCTTTCGGATCACTTAATCCGGCACGGGTGCAGCCACCGTCTGAGTCACCCACTGGTTGAGGTTGAAGTCGACTAAATTCTCAAGACGAACATGCCGTGCCCGTCGGTGCGGTGACCACATCCCATCGGGCCGACGGCGTACTCGGCGCACCAGCGCTCCCTTTGTGTCGTACGTGTAGTGCAGATCATCGCGCGAACCGATGATGCCAGACGCGCGCGGCCCCGATGAGATTGGCCTCTAGTCCCAGCGAGGCCAGTTCGATGGCGGTTTTCTCGAACGGCACATAGCCGCAATGGCGGCGAATTGTGTCGTGAATCGTATCCAGGAACAGATCGGCACTGCGCATCACGCTGCCGCCAAGCACGATGGCATCGGGCACGAACAGCGTCACCAGGTTCGCTACCCCGATGCCCATGTACCGTGCCTCGCGCTCCACCGCTCGACATGCGACTGGATCTCCCTCCCGCGCCAGTTCACAGATGCGCCTCGCGGTCAGGCCGTCCCGATGCGGGTAGTCCGGCGGCGCGTTGCGCGAAAGCCACTGTTCCATCGCCGGCCCGGTTGCCAGGCTCTCCCAGCAGCCGCGCGCGCCGCAGGAGCACAGCGGTCCGCTCGGATCGATCACGTGGTGTCCGATTTCGGGGTGCGCTCCATCCGCGCCACGATACAGGCCGCCATCGATGATGATCCCAACACCGATTCCGGTTCCTACGGTCACGTAAACCAGGCGCGACTTGCTCCTGCCCGCGCCCCAGCCGGCCTCTCCCAGAGCGGCGGCATCAGCGTCGTTCTCCATGGCGACTGACAGACGAAACTCGCGCGCCAGGTCATCCACCAGCGGAGATCCTTCCCATCCGGGCAGGAAATCCAGTTTGCCGATGACGCCGGTGAACGGGTCCACCGGGCCCGTGCTGCCGATGCCGATGCCGTCGATGGATCGACCGCTCTCTTCGACGCCGGCACGCAGCATGGAACAGATGCGCGCCAGCGCGTCGTGGTAGCCGCGAGCCGCATCCGTGGGACACTCCCGCCGCGCCAAGACGCTGCCATTCGCGTCCACCACTCCCGCAGCGATCTTGGTTCCCCCAATGTCCACTGCGCCGACGACAGAACTCAAGCTGGACGCCCCAGGCACAAGCCCCATTATCGCCGCTCTTACTCCACGCGGAGCGCCGTGAGCGGAGAGACACGCGTGGCGCGGCGGGCCGGAGCGTAGCTGGCGCCCACCGCCACCGCGAAGAGGAGCACCGCCACCGTGAGGAAAGTCAGGGGGTCGGACGCTTCGACGCCGTACAGCATGCTGGCAATCAGGCGCGTGAGAGCGATGGCCGCAGTGGCGCCAATCAGGACGCCCAGACCGCCCAGCAACACGGCTTTACCGAGGACCATACGGAGAATGGCGGCGCCGGACGCGCCCAGCGCCATGCGGATTCCGATCTCATGGCTGCGCTGGTTCACGGCGTAAGCCATCACGCCGTAAATCCCCACGCCCGACAGCAGGAGCGCCAGGCCCGCGAAAATGGCCAGCAACAGCATGTTCAGGCGGCGTGGAGCCAGCGAATCGGAAACCAGTTGCTCGACCGTTGCCACATCGGTCAGGATGGCGCTGCGGTCCAGTTCGGCCGTAAGGCGGCGTAAATCCGAAACCGGGGCCGTGGGCTCTGTGTGGGTGCGCAGCACCAGCGTATAGGTCCCCCGCGGGAAGTGATAGGCGGACCAGTAGAACGTGGCAGTAGGGACGGTGTCGGCGCCGTAATCGCGCACATCGCCAACCACGCCGATGACGGTCACGGGAGGGAGATTCATCTCCGGGAAGCCCGGCCGAAAGGTCTTGCCGATGGGGTCCTCGCCCGGCCACAACTGCCGGGCCATGGCTTCGCTGATAACCACCGAGAAATGATTCTGTCTGAGCCAATCCAGAAGGGCCTCGCGCCGGAAGTTGGTCACCCGGCCATCGGCGGGAGTGAACAGGCGGCCGCGCAGCAGCGGGACGCCCATCGTGCGGAAGTACTCTGGCGAGGCGGTGCGCTGATCGGCGTTGGGCAGATTGCCGCGCTCCGGGATGGGCCGGTCGTCGCGGAACAGAACCATGTTGGAGAAGAAACCGCTCAACGGCATATGGCTGATGATGCCCGCCGAACTCACTCCCGGCATATTCTGGGCGCGCGCCACCAGTTGCTCGAAAAACGCCGCGCCCCGCTCGGCTGAAAACTCGTTGGTATCCGGCAGGCTGACCCGCACACTCAAAATCTTCTCGGTGTTGAAGCCCAGCGGGACGCTCATCAACCTGTGCAAAGTGCGGAATAGCAGGCCCGCGCCCACTAGCAGGACCAGGGCCAGCGCCACCTCGGCCACCACCAGCGCGTCGCGCAAGCGGCGGCGAGCGGATGCACCTGCCGTGCGCCCGCCTTCGCGCAGAGCGTCATTCAGCTTGAGCCGGGAGGCGTCGAACGCCGGGGCCATGCCGAACAGCACGCCGGTCAGGATCGAGACGATCAGCGTGAAGCCCAGCACGCGGAAGTCGATGCTCAACCCGCCGGCGGCGATGGAGGCCGGCACCAGCCGAAGCAGCCCGGCAAAACTCCACCGCGCCAGCAGCAAACCCAGTGCTCCGCCAGCCACTCCGAGCAGCACGCTTTCGAGCAGCAGTTGGCGCAGCACCTGCCAGCTTGAAGCGCCCAAGGCAGCGCGCATCGCCATTTCCTTCCGGCGGTCGGCGGCCCGCGCCAGGAGCAGGTTGGCCACATTGACGCAGGCAATCAGCAGCACCAGGCAGACCGCGCCGAGCAGCATCATGACGGGCCGCCGGGCCTCGCCCGCCACACGCTCGCGCAGGGTGGTGACCCGCGCGCCGATTCCGGTGTTTGACGCCGGATAGGCGCTCGCCAGGCGCTGTGCAACCGTGCTCATCTGGGCCTGTGCTTGCAGCAGCGTGACGCCCGGCTTCAGGCGCGCCAGCACGTACATATTGTTGTGGTTCTCGCGCATGTACAGCGTCTGACGGGTCACGGCATCGCTGATCGGAACCAGAATGTCGCCGCCGCGATAGAAGTGGTACTCCGGCGGCAGCACACCGATGACCGTGTAACGGCGGCGGTCCACGCTGATGGTGCTGCCCAGAACGGCGGGGTTGGAGCCGAGGCGGATCTGCCACAGCCGGTTCGTCAGCATGGCGACCGGCGCCGCTCCGGGCTGGTCGTCTTCCGGTTTGAAATCGCGGCCCAGCCGCGGCTTGGTACGCAACACCGTCAGGAAATCGGCTGAGACGTAGTTCACTGGCAGGCGTTCTGCGTTTCCGGAAACCTCGAGCGTCGCGTCATAGGGCGCGTTCGCTGCAAGGTGCTCGAAGACGTCCACCTGAGAGCGCCAGTCCAGGTAATTGGGGTAGGAGACCGACATGGAGTTCTGGCCGGAAGTCTCCGAAATTTCGACCAGCCGCCCGGCTCCCGGATACGGCAGCGGACGTAGGAACACCGCGTTCACCACGCTGAAAATGGCAGTGTTGGCGCCGATCCCCAAAGCCAGGGCCAATACGGCGGCAAACGTGATACCGCGAGTTTTCAGTAAAGTTCGGAGGGCGTACCTCATAGTTCTTCTTACGGCGCCTGCTAATGTCGATCATACATCTAAATCGAACATATAGGACCTTCTTATCTTATTGATTGGTCCTGGAGCCGGAGAACCGATCCGCTCTATGCTCCGCTCCGTCAGCAGAAAAGTTAAATGCAAAAACCCGCGCCTCAATCACCGCGCGGCGTTCAATCCGGCGCGCACCGGCTGCGTCGGTTCGTTCTCCATGGCCACGGTCAAACCGAACTCGCGCGCCAGGTCATCCACCAGCGGAGATCCCTCCCAGCCAGGCAGGAAATCCAGCCCGTGACAACGACCGCCATGCACAAGCCTCATTATGATAGCCATCATCGCAGGGAGGGATCTCCCGTCGGCGGAGGTGCGTGGTCCTTTTTCAACGGCGGTCCAAGCAGTTCCGTCAAAATCGGCTTGAGCGCGTCCGCCCAAACCTGGTATCCCTGTACTGTCGGATGGACCTTATCGTTGGCGTTCACCATGCCCGCTCGCAGCCTTCCATTATGATCCGCGAGTTCGTCATTGATGTTCAGATATCGGATCCCTCTACCGTTGGCCATCCGCTTAAGGTTCGAGTTGACGCGGTTGATTTCCGGCATAACATCCATGTTGTCGTTGCGCGGAAATATCCCCATCAGGATGATCACCGCGCCCGGAGCCTTCGACTGAATAAGGTGCACCAGGGCCTTTAAACCCTTCGTCACGTCCTCCACGACCGAATCGGCGCCCTTCGGCGGAACCTTGTTGCCGACATTGTTCGTCCCGGCTAGCAGCACGATCACTTTAGGGCGGACCTCATCCAGTTCCCCATTCTCCAGCCGCCAGAGAATGTTCTCAATGCGGTCTGCGCCCCACCCAAAGTCAGCCGCGTTCCAACCGAAGAAATTCTTGTTCCAGTTTTCCAGAAGTTGTGGGTAGTCAGCCGCTCCCCACCGCCGCGTGATCGAATCGCCTTCAAAGTACACATCGATCCGGCCCTGTTTGGCTTTGGCGAGGAGTTGCTCGTGCGCAACCTGGGAGTTTTTGTCAGCTCGCGGAGCCGGCCGATCCGACTGGGCCGGCAACAGGCAGGCAGACATGATGCCGGCCGCCAGAACGTTCAATGAGCCGGATCCCCTCCGTGAGGCAGGGTTTCTCACCGCGCGGCGTTCAATCCGGCGCGCGCCGGCTGCAAACCTTCCGACGTGGCCTCGATCTGAATGCTCCCCTCGCGATCTGCGTAGGACCTGACGATCAGGAGCGCCATGCCGCTGAAGGCCTTGCGATGGTCGGCGTGGAACGGTTCCACCGTTGCTGCGTTGCCGTTGTCCACGGCTTCGATTTTGCCCGCGCCATCCAGTTTGAACTGCACCAGATTATCGGCGAGCGGGCACAAGTTGCCATCCTGGTCCTCAATGCGAACGGTAATGAAGGAAAGATCCTGCCCGTCGGCGTGAATCTTCGCACGATCCGGAATCAGCCGTATTCTCGCCGGCGCGCCCGCGGTGTGCACTTCGTCGGTGGCCACCTGCGCGCCGCCTTTGTACGCGACCGCGCGAAGCGTGCCGGGCTGATACGGCGCCTCCCACTCGAGACGATACTTCGTCGTGAACTTCCGCGTCTCGGCGACATTCGGACCAACCGGAATCACCACGGTGTCCACGCCGCGCTTTTTTCTTCCCAGAGATTTGCCGTTGACAAACAGCTCGACTTCCTCGGCGTTGGTGTACGCCATGACCGGAATCGCCTGCCCCTCGCGTCCTGCCCAATTCCAATGCGGCAGAACGTGCACCATCGGCTGGCTGGTCCACACGCTCTGATAAAGGTAGTAGCGGTCCTTGGGAAAGCCGGCGAGATCCACGATTCCGAAATACGAGCTTCGTGAGGGCCAGTCCTTCCGGCTGCCGTAAGGCGTGGGCTCGCCCAGGTAATCAAAGCCGGTCCACACGAACTCGCCGAGCACGTTCGGCAGACGATCCTGCGCATCGAACTCCACATCCGGGCAGTACGCCCAGGAAGGCGAAATGATGTCATAGCTCGACACCTGGAGCGATGGGTGCTTCTGATACTTTTCAATCGGCAGGTGGTAAACGCCGCGCGAGCTCACACAGGAAGAGGTTTCTGAGCCGTAGATCACCCACTTGGGATGCTCCTTTTGAATCTGTTCGTAGCGCATCGGCTTGTAGTTGAAGCCTGGTACGTCCACCTGGTCCGCAAGACCATTCTTGATAGCGGCAGGCCATTGGTCGAATCCGGCCGTTGTCGGCCGCGTCGGATCCTCCTGCTGCGCAATGACGGAGAGGGCTTTCGCCGTTTGCCATCCATTCGGCTTCGACTGTTCAGGAATCTCGTTGCCAATGCTCCATAGAATGATGCTGGGGTGGTTTCGGTCACGGCGGATCATGTCGCGCATGTCGGTCGCGCCCCAGTCGGCGAAATATTTCGAATACCCATTCGGCACCTTCGGAATCCGCCACATATCGAAGGCTTCATCCATGACCAGCAGGCCGAGCTGGTCACAGAGTTCCAGCAGTTCGGGCGCGGGCGGGTTGTGACTGGTCCGGATGGCGTTAGCGCCCATGGCCTTCATGATCTGCAACTGCCGTTCGATGGCGCGGCGGTTGACGGCCGCACCCAGAGCGCCGAGATCGTGATGATTGCACACCCCGCGAATTTTGAGATGCCGCCCGTTCAGCAGGAAGCCTTGGTCGGGCTTGAATTCAACGGTTCGGATACCGAACGGCGTCACGTATTCATCCGCCACGTTACCTGCGCTCTTCACGGTGGTCACGGAGCGATAAAGATACGGCCGGTCCACATCCCAGCGCTGCGGGTTCGGGACCAACAGTGTCTGCTTCAAGGGCGCTGTCTGCCCGGGGAGAATGGTGGCATTGTCCGATTGCCGGGCCACTGCGTGGCCTGCGGCATCCAGAATGGCGGTCTCCACCGTCAACTGCTCCGTTTGCGCGTTCTCGTTGCGGATCTCGCTTCGCACCACCACCGTTGCGCGAACGCTCAAAACGTCCTGCGCCGTGACATAAGTGCCCCAGTGAGCCACATGAACCGGGCCCGTGGTGACCAGCCACACGTTGCGGTAAATGCCCGCGCCCGGGTACCAGCGCGACGACCGGTCCTCCGGCGCCAGCCGCACCGCAATGACATTCTCCTGGCCGAAATTCAGGTACGGCGTCAACTCCAGTTCGAAGCTGCTGTAACCGTAGGGGCGTCCACCCAGCTTGTGCCCGTTCAGCCAGACCGTTGAATTCGACATGGCGCCATCAAACTCTACGCTATAGAATTTGCCACGCCCGTCCGCGGGAACGGTGAACTGCTTCCGGTACCACGCGATGCCGAAAATCGGGAGGCCCCCGGTCTCAGGATTGTTTTGCGGGTCGAACGGGCCTTCGATGGCCCAATCGTGCGGCAAATCCAATGCGCGCCAGGCGGAATCGTTGAAAGCGGACTGCTCCGCGCCGGCCGCCTCGCCTTTGAAAAATCGCCAGCCTTCGTTGAAGGAGGCACGCCGCTCGGCCGCGGCAACGCTCGAGAGCGCGAGGAACGCCAGCGCCCAGCGCAGCGCGCTTCCGTGAATGCTCATTTGCCCTCTCCGGCTAAGGCTTGCTCGATATCGTGCCAGACATGCTGCTCATCTGGCGAACCGTTGATTTTATGTAGCTGGGCGCCTTGATACCGGCCGAGGATGAACTCCGCTTCGTGATGGTACTCGGCGAGGCGGCGGTTGATCATGTCCGGCGTATCGTCCGCCCGGTGCCTGCGTTGCATTCGTTCACGCGCCACGTCATCGGGCACATCCAGATAAATAACCACCGGCGCGGGCAGCCCGCGTTCCTTCAAAAGCGCGTCGAGCTTGTCCGCTTCTCCGGCGGTGGCTGGATAACCGTCGAGAATGAATCCGCGCCGCGCATCATCCAGCAGAAGACGCTTGCGCATCAGCAGGTCCGCCGTCTCGTCGTTCGCCAGTTCCCCGCTCTCTATCTCGGCCTTGACGATTTTCTTGCTCCCCATCTTGCCCCAGCCGGCATCCTTTTTGAGCAGATCCGACATAGCGATCGACGGGATTCCGTACTTCTTGCTCAGCTTGTGAGCCTGCGTGGTCTTGCCGGCGCCTGGCGGGCCAATCAGTAGCACCACTATTCGGTTGTCCGCAAGCGCCGCGCTCGCAAACAGCGTCGCGAGGATAATCAGGCGTTTCATGGTTCCTCCCCAGCTCAGTGGCTGAAGATCAGCAGCGTAAAGGTCTTGGAAATGACCGTCGGGTACGGGTACGGACGTTCAGGCGTCGCCGGCGGGGGCGGTCCAAATTGCGCGGTCACCGTATACACGTTGTGGTTGCGCGTGTCCAGCGCCATGGTCCGTGCCCCTCGCTGCGTCGCGATGGTTTGGACCACCGAGTACTTATCGGGCGAATCCTGGTGCGCCACCGTAATCGTGCCGTCACCGCATGAAGCGAACGCCAGTCCAGTTTCCGGATCGAAGCGGTTCGCATCCACACCCTTCCCAATCGGCACCGTCGCGACCACCTTCCCGTTGGTGTAGTCCACCACCGCCATCAACTGATTGTGGCAACCGGCAAACAGCCGCTTGTTCGCGACATCAATGGCCAGCCCCGAGGGCTCGTCGCAGGGGCTGATGGGCCATGTATGGAGGACTTTGAGCGTCTTCGAATCGAACGCCATGATCTGGTTCTTGTCCTCCACGTTGACGTAGATATGCCCGGCGCCGTCCGCTTGGGCGAATTCCGGCTTGCCGCCGAGCGGGACGCTGCCCGCCAATTTTCCGGTCTCAGCGTCGATGGCCGTCGCATCATTGCCGCCGCGACCATTGAAAGTGAACACTCGCTTCGCGCTCGCATCATAGAGGATGGCGTCCGGGTCTCGCTTAGCAAGCTGGATTTGTCCGGCACTTTTGAGCTTCTCCAGGTCGAGGATCTCCACCGAACCCTCCGCACTCAAAAACGCACGCTTGAGCTCCGGGGCAAAGGCGATCGCGTGGGCACGGTGAATGTTCTGAATGTCGGCAAGCTGCTTGCCCTCCGAATCCAGCACCATGATGTGCGTTCCTCGCGGAATGAAGACGCGGCCAGTGCCTGGCTCGACTTCAAAGTAGTCCCACCCGCCGTCGCCTCCGAGCACGAGTTTCTTGACCAGCCGGTAGCCGGAAGGTTCAGACGCCGCAAACGCCGGGATCAAACTAACAATCAGCCATGTGGCAAGCCTGACGCGGTTCATGCTTCCCCCCATCCACAGGAGTGTCTCACAATTAGGCTACCTCTAAAGCTGTCTCCCTCTCCCGCCGATCTAATAGGCGTATGCTAGACCGGCGTTCTGAAACGCGGTTGATGTGCGCGGACATGGTCGAGGTTCAGTGGAAGGAAGACTCTGGCGAGACCCAAGCGTGCACCGGGCTTCTGGAGGACATATCGCCTTCCGGGGCGTGTTTGCAACTGGATAGTCCGCTTCCCCTCGGCAAGACGCTCGAGATCCAATATCGGAAGGGCCGCTTGCAGGGATCGGTCTGCTACTGCTTCTTCCGCGAGATTGGCTACTGGATCGGCGTGCAGTTCTCGGCCAGAAAGAAATGGTCCCGCAAGGAATTCCGACCCAAGCATCTGCTCGATCCGAGAAAGCTGCTCGCCAAAAGCACGTCGCCGCGAAACACGGTTCAGTAGCGCGCCAGCCAGCGCGCCTTTTCGGCTAATTTGGCCGCATTGGGCAGAAATGCCTCTTCGAGCGGCGGACTGTAAGGAACCGGCGTATCCGGCGCCGTCACTCGTACAATCGGCCCATCCAGGTACTCGAACGCCTTTTGCGCGATGCGCGCAGCCAGTTCTCCGCCGATGCCGCCGGTCATTGTATCTTCATGCAGCAGAAGCACTTTCGACGTTTTGCGCACGCTCGCCAAGACGGTGTCCTCGTCTAGCGGGGCGATCGTCCGCAAATCGATGATCTCAACCGAAATGCCTTCGTTTTCAAGCGTTTCGGCGGCCTCGCGGGCTACGTGGACCATGGCGCCATAAGTAATGATAGAGAGATCTCGCCCCTCCCGCACGACGGCGGCCTGGCCGATGGGCGCGGTGAAATCGCCATCAGGAACCTCGTCCTTGATGCGACGGTACAGCGCCTTGTGTTCGAAGTAGAGCACGGGGTCGTTATCGCGAATGGCGGATTTGATCAGCCCTTTGGCGTCCGCCGGCGTTGAAGGCGCCACCACTTTCAAACCCGGGACGTGCGCGAACCAGGCTTCCGGATTCTGGGAGTGAAACGGGCCGCCGTGAATCCCGCCGCCTGATGGCGCGCGGATCACCATGGGCACTGCGGCACCCCAGCGATAGCGGCACTTGGCCGCGAAGTTCACGAT
>Ga0187817_10000382_pt1 | contig 18620 bp, 29 predicted proteins | sample NC_wetland_sal_i_17_FD_132431 | JGI IMG/M metagenome (GOLD analysis project Ga0187817, IMG submission 132431) | Wetland sediment microbial communities from Neuse River Estuary, North Carolina, USA - SO4_2 | ecosystem: Environmental > Aquatic > Freshwater > Wetlands > Sediment | place: USA... | reverse complement strand
TGAAGGCGCACGCCGCAATCAGTCCTCCGAGCGTTCCATACAGCCGGTAACCAGTGAACAGCGCGGTATTAACGGCAAATGGCCCCAAAATCTGACCGAGTCCTACCCCATGAAGAAACTCATCTGGCTCGATGACCCGCCGCTTCTTTACGAGTTCATGCTCCATGAGAGCAATGATGGCCATCCCGCCGCCAAATCCGATTGTCCCGATCTTTAGAAATGTGAGTGCGAGAGCCGCGAGAGAAAGCTGTTGCCTTTCGGGTTCTGGTTGGCTCACGCCTATCACTGTCACTCACCCATGGTCAGAACGCAGGAGTTGGTACTTTGCCCCAGGCCGTCTCGACCGGGAGAGTTTTCAGATCGAGGATATTGAGGCTGTGTGCATCCAAATCGACCATGAAATCGGGCGTGCGCACGGCGCTCACCGCAAATACGTCGGAAGGCTCGGCGACAACGACGTTTGACACCTTCAAGAATATCAATCGCCACACCGAGCCAGCAGCCGTGCTGTGTCCTGAGTGATTGGCTGCGTCGAAGACAGAATGGTGTGCTCCCCCCAGGTGACTAAACGGATGAAACACCCAGTCCGTGAACCTGCCGATGGAATGGTGCCGCTTGTAGAGTTGCCAATCGCCTCCGGTGTCGGCAATCAGGCCTTGCATAACGTAGTTGGTAGGCAGGAAATAGACCACGTATGACTCGTTCTGATTCAGCCGTGATCGGACCTGTTCCACGCTGAGAATTTCCGGCATCCGGTGCTGCATCATCTGCTCATCTTCAGGCAGAACGGCCAGGGCAGTCACGTTCGAGCCTGTCCAAAGAGGAAGGTGTCGAACGGTGTAGGCCCGCAGAACAAAAGCGCCGCCGACCGCACCGACAGAAATCACGACGAACAATGCGATTTTGCCTGCGACAGTTGAAAAGGCAATGGAACCCTCAAGCCCTCTCGGCAGGAACATTCCGGTTCGTTCCATGTATCCGCGATAGGTCTCCGGGTGCTGTCCCAGCATCCGCCGTTCTTCGTCTTTGGACAAAATGTAGTAGACCAAAATCATCAAAAGCCACAAAACAACAACAAATGAACCTTGGCCAAAGGATGGCGAGGCCAAGGCCGGCGATGCTGAGGCCGAGGTACTGGGGATGTCGTATCCAGCGATATAGTCCTTTCAGGACAGCCCCTCTCTTAAGAAACTTGTGCGAATAAACCTGAACCGCACAAATGAAGAACACGGCCATCCCCACCAAAAACAGTACCGATCCCATCACGCGTACGACCTTGAGAAGCCTGTTCGGCGGCACAACCATATGCGTAAAGAAGAAAGAACTGAGCCATTTCGTGGCGGGGTATTTCGCTAGGCCAAGGAGAACCGGATTGAACGCGGAGTAGAAAAACCCGGCAAACGGACTGATCATGATCAAAATTTCAAAGCAGATCACGAAGTAAAGGACGATGGCGCTGCTCAAGACTGCTTTGGTCTTACTCACGTCGGGGCCTCCAGGGGAGAGATTTGGCCTGCGCTCCCCCGAGCTTTTTCAGAGTTACTCGGCTGAGCCGTCTGGCGGGCTCATAGGATCACCCGTCTGGTGCTCGGTAATCTGGAATCGCAGAAATTCATGCACAGCCTCCACGGCCCGCGCATTACTTGTATGAATTCGAACCCTGCCTCCCGAGTCTGTCGGCTCAAAGTCATAATGAATTTGATCGCGCAGTTCCGTCATCGTAGGCACCCCCGGCGGCGTTTTGTCATGAATGAACATAGGCTCGATACTGCCGTCAGTCCCTAGCCGCTCAAGTTCTTTCCGATCGGGCATGAGTTCTTCCAGGGAGAGGTCTGGATCGGGAGCAAACTTGCTCCGGCGTCGGCTCATCAGGCAGCGATTCTTAGCCACCTTATAGAGCCACACCACGAGAGCTTTGGGACTGTCGAATTTGGGCAGGTACGGAACCGACTTGAGGAGCACTTCTTGCATCGTATCTTCCGCGTCCTCACGCTGGCCGCAGACGCGCATGCTAAAGGAGAACACGGTATTTTGGAGTAGAGGCAGCGCCTGCTCCAACGCAGCATCGTCACCACGGCGCAAGAGTTGCACGGCTTGCTCTATTTCAGAACGCATTGCCGTAAATGTAGCATGGCAGACCTCTGGCTAGCTTCTGACCCGGCGTTTTCTGGAGTCGGGGTCCGACGAATGATGTCGTTTGCTGGACTTCGTTTTGTCTTTCCACTCCTCTCTCGCCCCTGAGGTGGCCTTCCTTGCAGCAAACCGAGTGGGTGCCGGCTTTGTCCGTGCTTAGCTTGACGAAATTGCAGCAAAAAGCGTCCACTGAGACGAATCGGGACGGATAGATCCGGCTCGTGAGGAGGTTGGCCGGAAGACCATGCGTTGTAGCCTCTCTTCAATTGCCGGAGCTGTGTTGTGCGCTCTCGTTGTGGTTGCGTGCTGGTCGTCGCCGCGCTCCAAGAACACCGGAACGGCCCAAGGCAGGGCTAGCGACCTGAACCAGCTTCTGCAGGAGCGGCATTATCTGGAACTTTCTAGAGCCCTTTTGTCGGACTCGGATCTGACTGCTTCGGACCGTGCCTTTTTTGAGGGTATTATGGCAAACCGCCGCAATCGGGTCACGGAATCCATTGCCATGCTGGAACCGCTGGTACCGTCCTTATCCGCTACAAACAAAGAGTGGGCAGTGGTCGCGCTGAGCACGCTGGCGGATGATTACGAGAAGACCTTTCGGTACTCGGATGCTGCCAACAGTTACGCGGAATTGGAGAGCCGCTTCCTACCGTTCATGGACGACCAGGAACGACAAAGAGTAAGTAGAGAGGCTGTCCGTTGGAATCTGCTGCGCGGCGCGCCGCCGCAGTCTGCCGAAGTAAAGGGGTCGTTCACCGTGCCAACGCGCAGAGACAAGATGGGACTTCCGGAAGTATCCGTAGAATTCGGCCAGGTGCACGAATCACTGATCCTTGACACCGGAGCAAATCTGTCGGCGATAAGCTTCAGCCTGGCACAGCGGCTGGGTCTCAAGGTCTCACACTCTGCTGCTACGTCCAGAGGGATTGCCGGGCGGAGGATGACAGTTCACGCAGCGTTATCCCCGAACTTAGACTCGGTGAGGCAAAGCTAAGAAATGTTGCGGTCATCGTGGTTAGCGACAAAGACCTGATGATTGCTGACCTGCACTACCGCATCCCCGGCAGCGTGGGGTTCCCGGTTTTGCTAGCCCTGGGGCAGATCACGTTCTTCGCGGACGGCCGATTCGGGGTGGGGTTGAAGCCGGCCGCAGGGACATCCAGCGGCGAGGAAAACCTGTTTCTGCAGAGACTGACACCGATCGTAGCCGCTGAGGTCGGAGGGATGGAAAGGTTATTCACTATCGACACCGGCGCGACCGGAGGATTCTTTACGGTGCAATACTATCTTGAGCATCAGACAGACTTCAGATCACAAGCGGTCGAAGACTTCGATCTGACGGGTGCGGGCGGCACGCGAACATATCCGGCTTACTTTATGGGCAAAGTGGACATTAAGCTGGGCGGGGCTTGCGTTTCAATGAACGACGTTCCTGTGATCAGCGAATCTAGGGGATTGCCGGATGACAAGTTCTACGGCACCGTGGGGCAGAGGATTCTCGGCGCATTCAAGAGCTACACGTTTGACTTTCAAAACATGCATTTCACTACCGAAGGCGGTAACTGCGATAAAGCCGCTACGAGATAGTGCGTCTCTCAGGGCGACTTCTTCTCCATCCGATACGTCATCTTAGTACCTCTTTCCTTATCAGTCTCCGTAACCTTCATCGATTTCCCGTCAGGGGAAACAGCCATGACAAGCCTGTAGTGGACTTTTCCGTCCTGTTTGTCTGTTTCCACGATGGTGTGGGCATTGATCCGCCTAAGCGACACTGTACTGTGAACTGGGTCGCCTCGAATGAGATATTCCTTTCCGTCAAACTTAGCGTCATAACCTTCACCACCGGGGTTCGAAGCCTGCAGCCCCTTCGGAGTACTGTGGTAGATTACCGTGGTTCCGCTGTCAGAAGTAATGTTCACCTTCTCTGCCTGCCATGATCCGGAAATCGCACTTGAGCCAACTGGACCTGGGCTTATCCTCCTATAGGTTTCCTCCGCGGTTACTGATTCCCCGGCGGGAGCGGCTGAGTCGGTAACGTTCTGTAGCAGAGTGTCACCGCCCGGAGAAACCGTGTCTGTTTCTTTGTAAACAATCTTGCTGCCTCGCTTTTCCGTCAACTCAACGCTACTGTTGTCGATGACCTGAACGACGACAGTGCTGAAATATGGTGAACCGGCAATTGGATATTCCTTCCCGTCAGCCTTCACCTTGATTTTGGGAACACAGCTCGGGCATTCATAGATCCCATTCTGCAACAGGTAAACTTCCGGCCTCTTGGGCAACTGAGCCGTATCCAATTTGGCTACCCAGGTACCATCAAATGGACTTTGCGCAAACAGCGTCGCGGGGAACAGCAGCAATAGCGAAAAGAGCCTTTTCATACCGGTATCTCCTTCTTTCCCAGCAATTGAATAGGGGAACGGCTAATCGAACCTGAGCACATTCCCGGAGTATGGGTTGCGTCACCGACCATGAAAGCCGCCACCGCCGTGGAAGCCTACTCCTCCATGGAAACCCCCTCCGTGAAAGCCACCAAATCCACCGCCGCCGTGGCTACCGCCGCCAAATCCTCCGAAGCCCCGAGAGCTACCCATCATTCTGGGCCCGGAATGGAATCCGCCGCCCGCTGATCCTGGTCCGCGGTAAACGCCATTGGCGTAATTGCGGCTTCTTACGTAGTGGTCGCCTGGGCCCCAGTTATGAACGTCAGCGCTGAAGTGGTGATAATAGGGTCCGTAGCCATTTCGGTATCCGTAGCCATACCCGTACCCTCCATACCCGTACCCAAAGAACGGAGCCTGATACACCCACCAGGGTGAATAGAATCCCCAACCGAATGGGCTGTAGAAAATCCCGTCCCCGGGAATGAAAGTGAACGCGTCGAACCACGGGTCCCAATACCAATCGGCGCCCCACCAGCCCGGTCCCCACGGTCCTAATCCGTCGTTTGCGTAGATACCAGCCGCATCGACGTTGGCTTCCGCCAGGTAAGCGGATCGTAGACTGCTCCAGCGATATAAATCTCCTTCCTCATACGATTTCTTGTTGAACTTTTGCACTTGGAGCCGACCGCTGGAGCCAATACTGACCTCACGGCCACCCTTTACATTGACGGGCTTGCCACCGTCTTCCACGAAAGCCTTGCCGTCAAATACGCGGAGCTCATGTTGATTCAGGTTAAAGTCATACAATCCGGTTTTCACAAGCCGCGTCCTGGTACCGTCTTCGGCAATGAGAATATCGTTCTCCGGATGTATCTCCGCGACTTCGATCATCGCGTGGCCTTTTTCCACCCCGACCTCCGTGTCCGTAATGCTGGGCGAGATCATCTTCACCGAACTGTTGTTCCCGACTCGCAGAAACACACCCGGCGTCAACAAAATTTCAGCTTTTCCTTTTTCAGTGGTCAGTGATTGGCCGGGTTGCAGTTCGGCCGAACCGATCGACTTCGAGTCGAGGGCCTGTCCGCCCATCGAAACCTTTCCTTCTACATAATTGAGAGTCCCTGGTAGCGCGGAATTTGCGCTCGTATTCGTTGCCCACGCGGGCGCAGATAGAATCGCAGCCAGGAAGAAACTGGCGATGGCTTTCATCCTTGGTAGCCGCATATGCCATTTCCTCCTCACCTCTACTACGTTTGATGAAATGATTGAGTCATGTGATGCTGCGGCCGGTGGGAAAAACGAGTGGGAGAAGGACCGATCGAATCGATTCGGCCCTTTATTTAGATGCGCTCTGGTTGGAGAAGGAAACCCGATTCCCACCCACAAATAGGTTGGAGTTTCGGGAGAACAAGGATCGTCCGGATTAGGCAACGGGATCTTGGCTTTTGGCATTCACACCTATTAACCATCCGAGATGGTGAGGAGATAAAAGATGAATATTCGAAATGTATCCGCAATTATGTTGTGCTTCGTTCTGGCGTGCGTGGCTCTCTTGCCAGCTGCCCGCGCCGGCGAATATAACGAGACGACGAAACTCGTTTTCAGCGCGCCCGTAGAGATTCCTGGCAGAGTTTTGCCTGCGGGTACTTATTGGTTTGTCCTGCAGAACAATAACACCGATCGCAACGTCGTCCAGATATTCAATGCCGATCGGTCGGAGCTTGAGGCAACCCTGCTCACGTTGCCAACGGATCGTGAGAGGTGGACACCTGAGACGGAGGTCAAGCTTGCTGAGCGTCCGCAGCAAAAGCCGGAAGCACTGCTGAAGTGGTATTACCCCGGTCGGTTGGAGGGACACGAATTCCAGTATTCGGCGAAGCATGAAAGGGAGTTCGCCCGCGACGCCAAGCAAGACGTATTGGCCGAACCGATGAATCTGGCCTCGAATGCAGTCACGACCCGGCCTTGAGTGGCTGGCTAATGCGAAAAGAACACCGTCGATAGGAAGCCGGGACGGTTTCCGCTAGGTACCAATGCGTCAGCAAAACGGGCGGCCTGGGAGAACCAGCCCGCCCCATGAGTGTTTCGCTTTATTGCTCCATCACGTCTCTGGATTGCAACACGAACTTCACGTTGCGCTCCTGGTTGATTTTGACGGTGCTGGCTAGATCGATCTCCTCTAAAGGGAATGTCTGCTCCGCGCCGCCACTCGAAACGCAGCGCATCCGGCCGCCCTCTACCCAGTATTGTTGGGCGAGAAAGGCTGCACCGGTGCGCAAGGCTATCACCGTCAACTGCTCCCCCGGAGCCTGCTGCCCTTTGCTGTAAGAGGCTCGCTGCACGGCTGGCTGCGGTTGCAGCGTGGTCGAAGCCGGTCGAAACACCTCGCCCGATGACGAATAATAACTGCTGGGAGTAGCCCACGGGGGCTTGGGGATGGAACTCCTGGCGGTTGTGAAGGGCACCTCGACATCCTCCATCACGCGAAGCGAGAGTCGGGTCTCGCCTTTCAGCGCGGGATAGGGTCCGCGAGCCGGCAGGGTGATGATCTTCACCGGCCAGAAGATGGGAATCGTCCATTCGACGGCATCTCGTACGGGATGGCCTTTGCCGTGAATCTTGCCTTCGGCGTCGACCTTCAGGTGCGTCGCAGAAACTACCTTGGCCGAGAGCGGGAGAATCTGGGCGCCGGGAAGAATCATGCGATCAAACTCCACTTCCATCCATCCTTTTCCGACGAAGTGGCCGGGACTTTTGGCATCCGCGAGATGGCCGCCCAGGTCGGCACCGCGTGGAAAAACTGAGTGTCCGAAGGCACCTAAGGCGGCGAGATGGCACAAGACGGGATCACCGACCATTACGGTCTTCGACGTGAAGTTGGGTTCATCCAGCGTGCATTGCAGAAGCGTTCCCGCAGGAATGACGTCTCTGGTGGCTTGCGCGACAATCATGACAGGAACGGAGAGAAAAGCAAGGGTTAGAAGCAAGTACTTTCCGGGCATAGCACCTCCTCATATACAAATGCGGTGTGATAGCCGGGAAGACTCCCGGAAAACACTCTCTGATACACGGTTTCAAGCCCCAAACTCACCGTTTGATTATCCCTTTTTTTATCTCAGATGTGCCGCGCGAGCTTTGGTTTCGCGCGACAGCACCCTCTCCTCAGGGGTCGCAATGGGGAACAGGAATTTCCCTTGGAATCCCCTAGAGGTCAACTTCTCCAACCTCAAGTCGATGCACGCGACGTGCAGCGGTTACCGGCCGCCTTCCTGCCCAAAAAGAAGTGCCTCCTTCTGGTGACCAAAATCGATTTCCTTGAGCACGTTCCCTTTGGTTCTGGTCGTGTCAGTCACGACGTCGTCTTGAGTGACTTGATCGTCATTCGTCTTCAATGTCCCCGGAACCGTGGCTACGGTCTTACCGTTCTGCAGGAAACTCACTTGCACGCCAGTGCTGCTTTCTTGCCACTACACCGTGTAGTCACCAGGTTTCAGTTGCGTAGAGCCGACTTGTATGGAGTTATAGATTGTCACCGAGCGTTCGTTCTTATCCCGCGCCAAGCACAGAGGCGATAACAAGGTCAAAGTTGCGAGAACTGCAAGGTACTTTAGATATTTCATTTAGTAACACCCTCCTTAGAGTTTTGGTCGACCAGGAAACTGATCTCCTACCTATGAAGACAGCGCGGCCAACAGTCTTCGGGTTTACAAAGAATCATCGTCAAGCCCCTGGTGCCTTGTTTACACGTAGCAACATTCCGCTGCCAGCCCTCACATTCACATCACCGTGATCTGTTGTCAGGGATATCTCGCCAACCGGATTACTCCGTCCTGCGTGGACTATCGCTAGGTCGGGGAAGTCGTAAACTCCGCAGGCGTCGGAGGAGAACACCCACAGCGCTTGTGGCTGATCATTGCCCTCAACATCACCTCGACACTTCGTGCCGGGTTCGCCCGAGACCTGAACCAGCACGCCGTGGAACGTGGGTTCCCCGACCGACCGCAGTCCGTTTGCAACCGGCCCACCGCCACGGTAGACGACCTCACCTCCAATCTGATCTGTAGTCCATGCATTTTCTGATGTTCCCCGATCGGGACCACTCTCTGGAAGCTGCGCTTCCTCTACTGCCATCATTGATGCCAGTGCCCTCAAATTGGTAGTAATCGGCATCGCCGCTTGGAAACCACGAGCGTGTCAAAACGGAAAGACATTTGCGTGCCGCTGGCACCGGTCCCTGGTTTGACATCGACCACGTGGCCGATAACTCTGGTGCCAGCATGAATCTTCGATCCTGGCAACAACGGAACATCTTGCATAACTCGCGCCGTAATGACTTGCCCAGGTTTGACCTTCCGCGAATTCAGGGAGGAGTTCAAGGCCACAGGAAGGATAGTGCCGGCGGGAATTGCGCTCTGAGCGAACACCTGCGCCGCGAACATGATTAGACTGATCCACAAAATGCGTTTCATGGAATCACCTCTCAAGAAACTAAGTCATCGCTTGTCGCCTCGTAAACTATGTTCTGTACGATTCGGTTCTCTTTCATTTGTCACTGACCTCTTGCTTAGGATCCTCTCGTTCCAGGTCACACTCTCCGGGAAATTAGCGCTCTCGTCCAAAAAGTAGATGGCCTCAATGCCGAGTTGCAAGAGGGTAGCTTCAATCCCTGTACCCAAGTGGTCGATGCCATCGCCGCAGGAAAAGACCACCGTACTCCCGGGTGGAAGCCATTTCAGGAGGTTCGGTAAGTCACTCAGGGAGATCGACAGTGTTCCCGGAAAGCTTTCTTGCGCTGCGCTTCTTTCGCTGCCGGCATGTAAGTCAAAGATCACTAGATTTGGATAACAAGCCATCCATTCACGAAGCAGAAAACTGGGGATGGCAACATAGTCGATCCGGCTTTTCGATGATGGATAAATGCACCCACAGCGAAAGTTGTCATCACTCCGTGATGCGCTCCAAACGAGCAGCGCAGACGCACAGACTGTATATACAATCAGGACCGTTTCCATAATGCTTCGGCTCCTTCAAACGGCACATATCCGCTTGTTTCTCTCAACACCCCGCCCTTCAAAATCGGGGCGATGCTGGGGTGAATATCATTCCTCCTTGTCCAGTTGAAAACGTCGGCCCCACTGCGTGCGAGCTATTCAGACCCGAGGGGGAACGGCCCCCAGTCGTGCTGCCATGATTGGGGTCAACCATCGCAGTTGCATTGCCAGGGTCCGCGAGTCCTGCCTCATGGCCAACAACCGTTGGCGCTGAGTATTGAAAAAACTGCCCGGTGGAAGGCGAAGAAGCCAGGGGCGCAACGGGTGTGTAGTCCGGCAGAATCGGTGAAGGACGAAAGATGTTAGCCAGTTGTCTGTTGCTGCGATCCAACGTGAAGATCGTAGCGGGCGTTTGGGGGCAAGTCTTGGAAAAGCACAATTGTTGTTGGCCGTACAATGGCGCGACGATTCCGACCAACAGCGCAACGAGCAGTATCGGTTTCATGCAGCACCTCCGAATTTCTTTCTTGCTTCAAAGTTCATCTCTCATGCAGCCAGGTAAGCACCTGGGTCGTTGAATTGGGTCCTTTGGCCTTTTGGCCAAGAGTAAAGTCGAGCAACGTCCACCACGATCTGGCCATCTGGGGCCATCGCGAGGTGGGCACGATCCATCGGTCTTGGCGCCGGCCCTTCAAAGTTGATTCCCTCGCTGTCATAGCCGCTGCCGCGGCAAGGGCACTTGAATTTGTCTTCCGATGGCTTCCAGTCGAGTGTGCAGCCCAGGTGGGTGCAACGCGCGTAAATAATGAACAAGCGATCCGGAGTACGGTCCACCCAGATGCGATATTTCTGCAACCACTTCTCGTCAATTCCTAGCCCGTAGTCGGAGGGATAACCAACCTTGAAAACGGTGGCTGGCTCAAACAAAACTCGCGGCAGGAAGAATCTGAAAAATGCGATGAACCAGTTGGCGAGGAACGCGGCGATGCAACTCCAGACAAACCGTCGCCGTTGCTGGTTAAGTTCAGTGTTCTTCGGTCCGACGGACGGAATTCCACCTGCGGGCGCGGCCTTGGAAGTTCCAACCGCAGGGCTCCCTACGTAGCGTGTGGCGTCTACCTTGGTAGCAAGCGAGCTTGTTCGGCCGCTGCTCAGTGTCACGGGCAAACCTGACTCGTTTTTTGTCCTTCCCGATTCGATGACCAGTTCGCCGGGCATTTCAACGTCCTTTTTCTATTCGGACTGGGGCCTGGTGCACCCACGTTTCTCGATCCGCGAACCACTCACCCCTAACTGTCCAGCTCTTCGAAAACGCCCTCCGGCTGTCCCCAGTTCCGAAGATAAGAGTCAAAAAAACGGAGTAGAAACGGTGTCTGGCTGCCTACGCCGTTGAACAACAGAACCCGAACCTCGGGCTTAATCCGCTTGATCTCGGCTCGTACAGCAGTGCCGGTAGCGTCGGGCAAGTCATATTCCAACAAGACGCCCAGTACCGGGTGAGCTCTGACTAGATCAAGAGCTTGCCCGCCAGTCGTCGCCGGCATGACTTCATAACCAGCCGACTCCAGCATGTACTTCAGAGCGGCCATGTACTCGGGGTGGTTCTCTACACAAAGAACCTTTATGTCAGTCATCTTGATCCTCCCTTGAACGAAATCCGGCATTACAACTGTTCCACCTCAAAGCCCCACGCTATCAAGAGATCAATCGGCACGTACCTTTGTGCCCGGTTGGCGCGTACCCACTCTTTGAGTTCCGCAGAGCTTTTATACTGTGCCGGAGAAAGTCCCATGTTCTCCACAATCTCATCGAACGAAGCCGCTCTTTTGCGTGGCATCGGCGCCACACCACTAGAACCCCAGTTTCGATCGACAAACCTTTTTCTGCGCAAGCCGATCTCCTCTCTGCGACAAACTCCGGTCCACTGGTCGACATCATCGGAGCGTCGCAACCACGCTGCTATTCGAATTCGAACCTCATGCGAGTCACTAATTGCAGTTCGGCATGAACGAAATCGCATCCGACGAACTGCACTCATGTCTCCGCAATACTTGTTGGTGCGACAGGATCCAGATGCCTTGGCCGTTGGCCACATAGATCAAGCCGCGTGCATCGTCCGGCAGAACACTCGTGACTCCGCTGAAGGTCTGAACCGGTCGCGGATGTGCCGGATCGCTTACGTCGAGCACGCGAACCGACTCCGGGACGCTACTGCCACCGCGAGTGCCTTCCTCGCTCCCAGCCGCGTGCGAAGCGCTCACAGTTGCCGAATTGGCGGGTGTTTCTGAGATTGCGAGCCCGGAGCCCACCATGGTCAAGTTCTCCTGCGGCACGTGACTGACCACCTTCGGTTTTCTCGGCTTGGTTACGTCAACAACCGTGAAACCTTGCTGCGAAGGCTGTTGCACGTACAAGTACTGTTTCCTGCCAGCTTGTTGCAGGAACATTTGACGCGGCGACGCGCCGGACAGTGCCAGATGACCGATCACCCTGGCGCCTGCATAAGAGGTGTAGAAATCCCCAGGGGATGCGTCAGCGTGCATCGCCAGAAAAAGTATGCCCAGCGCCAAGATCGCGCCGGCAACGCTCGTAGCTCGATTGATAGTTGTCATTGCAATACTCCTTTTTGCGATTCTGTTTACCGGATGCCGACTTCATCCCGCTCTCCTTAATTTCACCCGCCGATCAGCGAAAGCGGACTGGTCTTTCAACTCGCTTCCCCTACTCAAAGCCGTGTTTGCAGCTTTCCGTTCTCCCTCAGAATTTCATAGACCTGCTCGCGCATTCTGCCATGCTCATCTAAATAGCGGATCTCCAGACCATGTTTTCCCATCCGCGCTTGAAAGCTCTGGTTGACGGGCAAGCTGGTGCAATGCGACCACCGGTTATCGACCGCGCATGCGATTTTTAGCGACTTGCCGTCGGGTTCCTGGACGACCATCGTGTTTTCGACGTAGGTTTGCGGGCTTGAACTGGTGCAATAGGCAGAGATGTCGTGAAAGTTACAGTTAGGAGGGTCAAGCACAGGGCCTTGGAACTGGTAACTCTCCGCACTTAGCACCTTAACGTGAAGTGGCAAATCTTTCGACCAGGCGCTTACCCCCAAAAGTATACTAAGCGCGAATATCACGCCAGCAACGCTCAGTGTTCGATTGATAGTTGTCATTGCAATACTCCTTACTTGTGATTCGTTTTACCCGGATGCTCTCCTCATCCTGCTTTCCTTAATGGGACGTGCCGATTGGCGAAACCGGACCGATTTTCCAATTCGCTTTCCTGCTCAAAGCCTTCCTGGCAGCGAAGGCAGTACTGAGTCCACGGCAGAGCATCAAGCCGACGGGGATTGATGTCGTCCCCACAAGCCACACACACGCCGAAAGTGCCTTGTTGAATTCGAGACAGTGCGGCTTCAATCATGCGCACCATCAGGCGTCGTTCGCCCCTTTGTTGAAACAGAGCTTCCTTGGACAGGGTCGTTGCACAAAGATCCCCAATGTCTTTCGGACAGTCGGAATCCATACTTTGAGTTTCATCTCCCAATCGATCGAGAGACCTCATCATCTCCTGGCGCTGGATGTCGAGAATGCGCTGGAATCGCAGAATTTCTGAGCTGTCCAGCTTCCTTGTCGTCCACGATGGTTGTGCTCTCATGAGTCCACATCTCCCGACACGTCTCCAAGCCGGTCCCCGTTCCTTAAATAGGAGTCAAAGAAGCGCAGCATGAATGGTGTCTGCTTGCCGATTCCAGCAAACAGCAGGACAGGGACGTCTGGCCGGATGGCTTTCAGTTTCGCCCGCAACGTAGTTCCGGCTGCATCCGGCAAGTTGTATTCCAGGAGTACTCCGTCGATCGCTTGTTTGCTAAGCACATCGATCGCCTGCCCCCCGTTACTTGCAGGCATCACTTCGTAACCAATCCCTTCAAGCATGCAGGTCAGCATCGCCATGTAGTCGGGGTGGTCTTCAACACACAAAACCTTCATTCCGCTCATTTGTATTCTCCAATCCTTAGATTCCTATCGAGCTCATCGTTGTCTTGCGCCACCCTTAGGGCTCCAGACATGGAAAACATAAGTCTGGTCCGTTCTGCTTCCGGAAGCGGTTGCTTCCGCGGCAAGATCTCCCGAAGGGCCCAGTCAATTCGCTGTACGCTTTCCGAAATCACCCGATTGCATTTCTGGTTTTGGCTGAGATCCGCCGAAGCGGAAATGGCCATCAGGGCGTTCCGAATGTGGTGATTGACCTCAGAAATAATCTGCATCCGGGCCAGCATGATCTCGTGTTGCCGGTGCACGACGGCAACTAGTTTGGTGGCCAACACGCTGACTACGACTGCGGACACAGCTTCCGCCAACCATCTTTCCTGCCGGCGTCCAATATCCGGAACCAATAGGCGGTGCATAAGCTCAGTCATCGTGAAACACACCAACCCCACACCCAAGGGAATCAGCCTTGCAATCCACTTGGGATGCAGATCGCTGGACCAGTTTCTTTGTCCAGTCGCACGTCCTGCTGCCGCAATAGGAATCATGGGCGGCCTCCATTGCTTGTAAAACTTCTCGGAAAAGTGCTATGGATCGTCGCGCTCGGACGGATTAGCTAATTGGAGGCGGGCGATTGTAGTGGAAGCCTTTGGTTTGAAGGGCGGAGAATAGCTGTGGTGCCGGCGTTAAGTGTGTAGATTCGGCAACCGGAGGAGTTGGTAGAAACCAGTCGGCAGGTGCGCTCCACTGCGAGCCAGTGTGGTCGAACCTGGGTCTCTGGTCGTGGTGAGAGTCGGCGCTGATCGTGGAGTGGGCACCGGGCGTCTCCGGAAAATCGGGTAAGACATTGCGCGCAGCCAGGACCGACAACAGCGCCGCAAACGCAACCGCGGCCCAGATCGCTCCATGCCGATCGCTGCGGAAATGTCGGCCAAGCCACATCTGCCCCACCTTACATCTACTGATGATTGTACAACGATTTTGGATACCTGATTCGATATTTGATAATCCCGCCCATTTGCAGTCACCGGACCACGCTGTCAAATAAGCATCTTTCTTAACTGATAGTTAGGGTTCCGCAGATGGGCCGTAACCCCGGTCTGCCGAAACCAGCTCCGCATTCTGACTCGGTCATGAGCCTTACTTCCTACACAACCCACTCTAGAATCCTAGCCTCGATACGCTTGCCATCAGATATGCCGGATAAGATGTACGAGTTTCTTACCCGCATCTTCGCTGTAGTGGACTGTGACTTTTTCCCCGTCCTTGGCCGCGAGCTCCGAGCCTTTCACGACGCCGTGTTCCGTATCGATGGTGGCGTCTTTGGCGACGTGGTAGGTTGCCTCGGTGCCATCTTCACTTTTTATCGTAATCGCACGTGCAGCTTTATCGACGTGCGTGACCGTACCCTGGCTAAACTTGAGCCCGTCCTTGCCGAAGTCATCAACCGCAACCGCAGTTTTGTCCGTGCCTTCGCCGGCATAGTGAACGACGACGTGAGTGCCTTCCTTGCCAGCCATGTAGGTGTCTGCAGACCCTACTTTGGCGCCATGGGCCACATTCTCTGAGGCGTGCACCGTGGTTTTGGCGGTGTACTTGAAGACTTGTTCGGTGCCGTCGGCCAGTTTCACGGCGATTGTCTTCGCAGTTGAATCTACCTTGGTAACGACTCCCCCAACCGCGTGAACCACGTCTCCGCCCATTGGGCGATCCTGCGCACGAGCCGCGACAGAAACCGATACGAATAGCGTGGCCAAGGTCAAGTACAAAATGCGTCTGAAAGTCATAGATCCTCCTCTTTTGCGATCTGCTTGCGAAAAAGTCTTATCACATTGACTTCTCGTCGATGAGTCTGTGACGGCCAACGGCGTGTTGATTGTGGATGGCTTTAATACTTGCAGAGGCTGGCAGCCGTCGAGGCGAGCATCTGCTTCTCTGAAAGCGTGTCTCAAGTATCTGACGCAACTTAAGGCGTGCCCGATGCAAGCGGCTTTTGACGGTTGAAACAGGCAGGTTCAGGGTCTGGGCCGTCGCATTTATCGAAAGCTGTTTCACAAACCGGAGTTGAAGAACAATCCGGAAGCTCGGTTGCAGCTTTTGGATCATGCCGACCACAATCTGCCGTAACTCCCGTTGAATAAAATCCTCCTCGGGAGATAGACCAAATCTCACCAGTTCCCACTGGCAGCAAGCATCTTCGACTCGGGAGTCGTCAAGGGATACCTCCTTTCTCCGCCGATTCTTGCGCAGATGCATTAACGCCTCATTGGTAACAATTCGCGTCAGCCATGCGGAGAACGGAGAATCCCCTCGAAAACCGCGGAGATGCACAAACGCCTGCAGGAGAGAACCTTGTACTGCATCTTCGGCATCTTCGCGGCTGTGAGTGATTCGTTGCGCTAAGAGACGAAGCCTCTGGTCGTGGCCGGCTACTAGGCGCTCGAAGGCGGCTGCGTTTCCGCCTCTGGCCACTGCGACTAAAGATGCCTCGATGCCTCTTACTTGGTTGCAAGCTGACAAGGTGGAGGTATTCTGCCCGTTCGCTTCATCAGTGAGTTGCAGCGACATTGGCCATCCCTTCTCTGCCGGATTTGTTAGTCCGAAAGTCACGCCGAACTTGCTCTTCGCGTTTCAATGCTTTGTTCAGGCGTTGAACGATGCGCAACAGTTCGTCGGGGTCCTTAGCGTGAAGTGCGGCAGTGCACGGATCTCTCCAATTTTCTGAATTGTTTCCATTCATGGTGCCGTCCCTCCCGAGATTTCGCGATTACGACAGAAGCTTGCGTTTTCCGGACCTCCGAACGCGCTGGGCACACGCCGGAGTGGAATACCGATTACTGCAAATAGACGTTGGGACGGTTCAGCTGAGTGGAGGGGGACGAGTGTAGCGAGAACCGTTTATGTGGGAGGAAACCACCTGCTCCGATGTAGGCAGCAAGGGGGAGAGCGCAACTGGCGGTGCATCGGAAGAGGTCGCGATCGCAACACACCAGTACAGTCCATCGTGGTCAAAACAAGGCCTCTGATCGTGATGCCCGTCGCAGTGGACCGTCGTTGGGGACGAAGCGATATCCGGAAAGCCGGGCGGAGCAACCCGTGCATATAGGACGGTAAAGAGCGCAATGCAGAGCGCAGCGCGGTACGATATCACCCAACCAATGCCGTTTCGCCAATGCCGGATAAGCAACAAGGGCTCGCCCTCTACCGGTTGATGAGTCGGCAGCAATTTTGGTTGGCCATCGGCCAGCCTTGATCTGACCATCGGCGTTTTTGTAGAAACCATGCTGGTCCGCCGTGCATCTTTAAGGAAGAGCGGTTGGTACGTCTCGTTTTGCTAAGTCTGAGTGTGAGGATGGCGAAGAGACCAAACTCGCGATCCAGTATCCTGCCAGCCTTATGCCATCGGTTACTCATCCTCCTGTCCATTTTTGCGCTGACCGGAAGCTTAGTAACACGCACGTTTCACTCCGAGCTTTCCTTCGGTATCACGGCCCAATCTAACTCGCCGCACGCCGTGCGTCAACATTTGGATCGTGATGCGATTCGGTGGGTGGCTCCGGTTCCGAACTTCTCTCCACTTCGGGCTTCGACATTCCATTCATCCATGGCGACTGCAGTGTCGCCTCTTCCAAGTCTGATTGCCTACGAGAACCTCTACAACCGGCCCCCGCCTTCCTGCTGAACTGGCTTGCTCCTACTCCGTGTTTGAACACGATTTGAGGCTAAGACCCAGGGCGAACACGCGCCTTCGGTTTGAGCCGCGCGCTGCAAAACAACAAAGGATCCAAGCGCCTATGAAGCGAGTGCTGCTTCTTGTGTTGTTGCTGGTTTCGCTTGTGGAACTCGCGCTGGAGCGCGATCGAATCTACCTGCTCTTTTCGACGATTGCCCTTGGAGGCTTGGTCCGCAACGGGCTAACCGATCGTCGACGTGCTCAAGGTGCGTCCGAGCTGCGAACCCTTGTACGGGTGAACGAGGCAGGTGATGGTGACTCCGCCTGCTTCTCAGTCAAGCAAGTCAACGGCGCTTGCACGTCACGTCCACATTCTTCGGAGGATGACTATGAGAAAGCTGAGTTTACTCGGCAGTCTGCTTACACTTTGTCTGACGGGAGGTAGCGCCTATGCGCAGCAGGTTGACCTAGCCTTTGGCGTCAATGGACTGTCTGCGCCCGCCGGCAGTACCAACTCTTCGGGAGTCCTTTTCCCCACGATGAGCGGAGGAGCCTACCCTGGATTTAGTGGGGACTTGCTCCTCAAGCATCGTCTGGGGGTCGAGGGCGAGTTGTTCTGGAGAGCCAGTCAGAACGTGTATGGGGGATATGAGCCCTATCGCCCCATTTTTTACGCCTTCAATGCGATCTGGGCTCCGCGGCTGAGAAAATCCATCACTGCGGAAGTGATGGCTGGCATCGGCGGCGAAAGCCTTCGCTTCTACACGCCTTATCCCACGTGCGATTACTTTTCCTGTACCAATTATGTCAGCAGCAATCACTTTATGGGAGACATCGGCGGGGGCATTCGATACTACGTCTGGCATAACGTGTTCGTACGGCCGGAGGCACGCCTTTACCTGGTTCACAACAATGTCGAGTTCAGCTCCGGACACGCGGGACGATACGGCATATCGATTGGCTATTCCTTTGGACGTTAGCCGCTGCACCGGCACGTAGAAGGCAAGGGTCGTCTAAGCACAAAGCGAGTTCTCCCGGAAGAGTCATGGAAGCCAACAAATATGATCCGGTCGTAATAGGCAGCGGGCCAGCAGGGCAAAAGGGCGCTATCTGTGCCGCCAAGCTCGGCAAGAAGGTTGCCATTGTCGACCGGAAGAGAACGATTGGGGGCGTGTGCGTCCACACCGGAACCATACCCAGCAAGACTCTGCGGCAATCTGTGCTTTACCTGACTGGCTTTCGGCAGCGTACCTTCTACGGGCGAAGCTATGTGCTGAAAGACCGCATTTCGATGTCAGACCTGATCTTTCGAGCGAAAGCGGTGATGTCGCGTGAGATTGAGGTCATAAAGGCCCAGCTCCACCGTAATGGGGTGAACACATTCGAAGGGGAAGCACGCTTCGTAGATCCTCACACGGTCGAAGTCAGGGGCGAAGGCGAATCGCATCTGATTTGT
>Ga0187817_10000380_pt1 | contig 18662 bp, 16 predicted proteins | sample NC_wetland_sal_i_17_FD_132431 | JGI IMG/M metagenome (GOLD analysis project Ga0187817, IMG submission 132431) | Wetland sediment microbial communities from Neuse River Estuary, North Carolina, USA - SO4_2 | ecosystem: Environmental > Aquatic > Freshwater > Wetlands > Sediment | place: USA... | reverse complement strand
CGAACCGCACGACGTTCCGATACTGCTCGATAACGAACGCCTCTTGCGAATAATCCGGCGAGCTTTCTTCATGCGGCGTAGCAGAAGGAGCGGCGGGGCTCGCGGCGGGCGCCGATTGTGCTGGCGGCGTGGCCGAGGGGGCGCCTGGGGCTGCCGGCGCGGGAGTCTGTGCCGCCAAGCCGGGAAGGCACAGCATGCAGGCCACTGCGCTCGTCACGATGCGATTCATTTTCACTCCCTGATTGAATTTCGCGTTTTCAAGTCTAAGCGGGTTCGAGACAGGGGTAAAGCGCGGCACGCAACGCAGTTGAGCTATGCGAAATCAGCAAGCCGGAAGCGACGGAAGGCCGAGGTTCTCCGCCTCGTTCGGTGCACGCCGCGGAGACTCAGCCAAGATCAGTGCATGGGGTGGACGGCGTCGAGATCAAGGTTGAGGTCGAGTACATTGACGCGCGGCTCGCCAAGAAAGCCCCACTGCCGGCCCTGCGTGTGTTTTTGCACCAGCGCGCGGACATCTTGTTCGCTCATGCCGCGTTCGCGCGCGACGCGAGGAACCTGAAATTCAGCCGAAGCGGGCGAAACGTCCGGATCAAGGCCTGAGCCTGATGTTGTCACCAGGTCCACGGGAATCGGCGCGCCGGGGTTTGTCGGCTGGAGCGCTTGAACGCTCGCGTCCACGCGCGCGATCAAGGCCTTGTTGGTCGGGGCGTAATTCGATCCGCCCGAAGCCGTCGGATCGTATCCCGCAGTGCCCGCCGCGGAAGGCCGCGACCAAAAATATTCCGGCGCGGTGAACGGCTGGCCGATCAGATGCGACCCAACCAGATGGCCGCCGGACATGATCAGGCTGCCATTCGCCTGGCGGGGGAAAATCGCCTTTGCCAGGACCGTGACAAAGAGCGGATAGAGAATTCCGAAAAAAAACGTGGTGACCAGCGTGTACAAGACAGAGATCAGAAGATTCTTTTTCATGTTCGCCTCACGCCCAGCCGATGTGCGTAATGATCATGTCGATCGCCTTGATGCCGATGAAGGGCGCAATGATGCCACCCACGCCGTAAATCAACAGGTTCCACCGCAGGAGCGCCGAGGCGCCGATGGGGCGGTAGCGCACGCCGCGCAACGCCAGCGGAACGAGCGCGATGATAATCAGGGCGTTGAAAATCACGGCCGAGAGAATCGCCGATTGCGGCGTCCGCAGCGCCATGATGTTCAGCACGTTGAGCTGCGGAAACGCTCCGGCAAACATCGCGGGAATGATAGCGAAGTATTTCGCCACGTCGTTGGCCACCGAAAACGTGGTGAGCGCGCCGCGCGTGATCAGCAACTGTTTCCCGATTTCGACGACCTCGATCAGCTTGGTGGGGTTGGAATCGAGATCCACCATGTTGCCGGCTTCCTTGGCGGCTTGCGTCCCGGCGTTCATGGCGAGGCCCACGTCGGCTTGCGCGAGCGCGGGCGCGTCATTGGTGCCGTCGCCGGTCATGGCAACGAGTTTCCCCTTGGCCTGTTCGCTGCGGATCAACGCCAGCTTATCCTCGGGCTTGGCCTGGGCCAGGAAATCATCGAGGCCGGCCTCGCGCGCGATGGCTGCGGCAGTGAGCGGATTATCGCCGGTAATCATCACCGTGCGGATGCCCATGGCGCGCAACTGATCGAAGCGCTCACGCATCCCGCCCTTGATGATGTCCTTCAAATGAATCGTTCCCAGGACGCGGTTATCCTCGGCGACCAGAAGAGGCGTTCCGCCCGAACTTGAAATCTCCTTCACCTTCTCCTGCACTTCCGGCGGCACGGAATTGCCGCATGTGGCGCAGTGCTGGGTGATCGCGTCAAACGCCCCCTTGCGAATGTGGCGCCCGTCGAGGTCCACGCCCGACATGCGCGTGACGGCGGAAAATGGAATAAACGTGGCGGCGTAGCTGGATAGCTCACGCCCGCGCAGGCCGTATTTTTCCTTCGCCAGCACGACGACGGAGCGCCCCTCGGGAGTTTCGTCCGCGAGAGAAGCAAGCTGGGCGGCGTCGGCAAGTTCGGTTTCGCTGACGCCCGGCGCGGGAATCAGTTCCGTGGCGTGGCGGTTGCCGAGGGTGATGGTGCCGGTTTTATCGAGCAGGAGCGTATCCACGTCGCCCGCGGCCTCCACGGCACGGCCGGACATGGCGAGCACGTTGCGTTGCACGACGCGGTCCATGCCCGCGATTCCGATGGCGGAGAGCAAGCCGCCAATCGTGGTGGGAATCAGGCAAACGAGCAGCGAAATCAGCACGAAGGCCGATTGCGGCGAACCGGAATAAACCGCCATGGGTTGCAGCGTGACGACAGCCAGCAGGAAAATAATGGTGAGGCCGGCGAGAAGAATATTGAGCGCAATTTCGTTGGGCGTTTTCTGCCGCTCCGCTCCCTCGACCAGCTTGATCATGCGGTCGAGGAAGGTCTCTCCGGGATTCGAGGTGATCTTGACCTTGATCTCGTCCGAGAGCACGCGCGTGCCGCCGGTGACGGCGGAGCGATCGCCTCCCGATTCACGGATCACGGGCGCCGATTCACCCGTGATGGCGGATTCATCCACGGACGCAACGCCTTCAATCACCTCGCCATCTCCGGGGATGAATTCCCCGGCTAACACAATCACAACGTCATTGGCGCGGAGCTTCGAGCCTGGCACCGTCTCGGTCGAGCCATCGGGTTTCAGGCGGCGCGCCATCGTTTCCGCGCGCGCCTTGCGCAGCGTGTCTGCTTGGGCCTTGCCGCGTCCTTCCGCCATGGCCTCGGCAAAATTCGCAAAAAGAACCGTGAACCACAGCCAGAGCGTGATCTGCAGCTCGAAACCGAGGCCGGGATGGCCGAGGTGGTAATCGCGAATCAAATCGTAGTTGGTCACCACCGCGCCGATTTCCACGACGAACATCACGGGATTCTTCATCAGGGTGCGTGGGTTGAGCTTGATGAGGGAATCCCGCACCGCACCGCCGACGATGCCCCACGTCCAAAGCGATTTTCTTGTGCTCATGATGGCCTCAGAAAACCTTTCCGGCGTGCATCAGCAGGTGCTCGAGAATCGGGCCCAAGCTGAGCGCCGGGAAAAATGTGAGCGCGCTCACAATCAAAATCACGGAAACCAGAAGGAACGTGAAAAGGGGCGTGGTCACCGGGAATGTGCCGGCCGATTCTGGCACGATCTTCTTGCTCGCCAGGCTGCCCGCAATGGCCAGCGGCGGAATGATCATGAAGAACCGCCCGAACAGCATGTCGAAGGCGCCGCTGACGTTCCACCAATTCGTATTGCCGTTCAGCCCGGCGAAGGCCGAGCCGTTGTTGCCGGCCTGCGACGTATAGGCGTACAGCACCTGCGTAAGTCCATGCGGGCCGGGATTCGAGATGGACGACGTGCCGAACGGCGAGATAATCGCCACGCCGGTAAAGCCCAGAACAATGAGGCAGAAAATCAGCACCGTGAGCATCGCCATCTTCACGTCGTACGCCTCGATCTTCTTGCCCAGGTATTCCGGCGTGCGGCCCACCATCAAGCCGGCGATGAATACCGAAAGGATAATGAAAATCACAATGCCGTAGAGCCCCGCGCCCACCCCGCCGAAAATCACCTCGCCGATCATGATGTTCACCAGGGGAACCATGCCGCCGAGCGGAGTGAACGAATCGTGCATCCCATTGACCGCGCCGCAGCTTGCGTCCGTGGTGGTGGTCGCAAAGTTCGCCGTGGCCGCAAGCCCGAAGCGAACTTCCTTCCCCTCCATGTTTCCGCCCGGCTGCACGGAAGTGGTGCGCTGGTCAACTCCATGGAAGAGCGGATTCCCGCGAGCCTCCATCGCGTAGGCGACGGTAATGCCCGAGAGGCACAGGATCGCCATGGCCGCCCACACCGCCCAGCCGTGCCGCTGCGAGCCGGTCATGCGGCCGAGCGTGTAGGTGAGCGCCGAGCCGAGAGTGAGCATCATCACGATTTGCATGAAATCGGTGAGCGGCGTGGGATTCTCGAAAGGATGGGCGCTATTGGCGTTGAAGGGGCCTCCGCCGTTCGTTCCCAAAATCTTGATGGCCTCCTGGGAAGCAAACGGGCCTTGGGCGATCACTTGATCGGTGACGGTCTGCGTCATGGTTTTGCCGTCCGCGCCCGTCACCTGCACGGTTTGCGGGTTCAACAGTTTCGCGGTGTCGTAGGGCCGCAAATTCTGAATCATTCCCTGGGATACGAAAACCAGCGCGATCACCAGGCACGCCGGCAGCAGAACCCATAGCATGCACCGCGTGAAATCCACCCAGAAGTTACCGATGGTCTTGGATTCTTTGCGCGCGATTCCGCGGATCAGGGCGATGGCGAGCGCAATGCCGACGCCGGCGGAGGCGAAATTGTGATAGGCAAGCCCGGCCATTTGCGTGAAATAGCTCATCGTGGATTCGCCGCCGTAGTTCTGCCAATTCGTGTTCGTGGTGAACGAGGCCGCGGTGTTGAACGCGAGATGCGGCTCCACGCCCGTGAAGTGCTGCGGATTCCACGGCAGGTAATATTGCAAACGCTCGATCGCGTAAAGCACGATCATGCTGACCGCGCTGAAGAGCAGCATGGAGATGGTATATTCCTTCCAATCCATTTCGCGCGTGTCGTCAATGCCCGAGAGGCGATAGAACAGGCGCTCGATGGGGCACAGCACCGGATCGAGGAAGGTTTTCTGGCGCTCGAAAACTCGCGCCATGTACGCACCCACCGGCTTGGTCAGCAGGAAAAGAACTACGAAGAAAGCTGCGATTTGGAGCCAGCCGTTTGCGGTCATCGTCAGAACCTCTCCGGCCAGAGCAGCGCCGCCACCAGATAAATGAACGTCAGAATGGAAATTGCGAGAAGAACGATGTCGGACATGAATCCTCCCTACCTCAACCGGTCGCAAGCCCACACGTACAAGAGCGAGAGAACGAAAAAGCCGACGGTACAAAGCAAAAAGATGACGTCTTGCATCAGCTCCTCCTCACGCGCCTTTCGCCACCGATAAGCCACCCTGGCCAAATGCGCCATCCAGGCCGAATACTACACCCTCAGCCTTAGGAAGAAATAATGAAAGCATAAAGATTCCATAAGCGGAAGAAGCACGAATTCGCGCCCGTTCGCGAGCCCTGATTTCGCGCACAAGGAGATTTCCACGAAGAATCCCCCCGCCAGCAACATGCGGCTGCGCGCGGAGCGCGTCCGATAACGGAGGGCGCCCGCCTGAGCGTGTGCTATGCTCTGGGTCGAGTTTCACAGCGGGTTGGTCCAGCCATGAGGAACAAATACTGGCGTCTCGTGATCGAGATGGCTTTTATCATTTTCCTGTTTTACGCCAACCTTTTGATGGGAGAATTCACGGTGTCGGGGGTGGCGCAAGGGAAGGGCTTCCTCTGGGCCTTGGGAAATGTTTTCACGCTTTACAACTTCTTGATTGCCGTGGTGGCCTCGTTCGTCGGCTACGTTGTCTTCGAGTTTCTACGCAAGAAGTTCTAGCACCGTCCTCGCCTTCCCTGCAGGAAGAACAGCCTACTCCATGCACGTGGCGCGAATTCGCCTTCGTTCGCTCGCCTTGATCTCGCGCGAAAGGAACTCGGCGAAAAATCCTGGGCGGCGACGTGCGGCCGCGCGCTCCCGGCGCGCGTGAGAGCCAATCGCGATGGAAAAGGGTCAGCGGCGGCTGCGGAGCTTGCTCAGCAGGCGAAGCATTTCGAGATACAGCCAAATCAGAGTGACCATCAGCCCGAAGCCCGCGTACCATTCCATGTAGCGGGGCGCTCCGGCGCGCACGCCGCTCTCGATGAAATCGAAGTCCAGGACCAAATTGAGCGATGCGATGATCACCACAAAAACGCTGAAGGCGATGCCAATCGCGCCCGCGCCGTTGATGGCCGCGAACCGAATTCCGAAGAATCCCAGCAGAATCTCAACCAGGTAAAAGACCGCGATCCCGCCCGTCGCCGCCACGATTCCCAACCGGAACTTCTGCGTCACGGGAATCAGCCCCGAGCGGTACGCCAGCAACAGCACCACCAGCGTCCCGAACGTGAGGCTGACCGCCTGAATCGCGATCCCCGGAAAGCGCGCTTCGAGAATCGCGGAGAGACTGCCCAGCACGAGGCCTTCGAGCAGCGCGTAAGCGGGCGCGGTCACCGGCGCCCACGTCTTCTTGAATATAGTGACCAGCGCCACGATGAATCCGCCGATCCCGCCGATCATCAGCAGCGGCAGCACGGATTCCGGCGCGCCCGAGTGCAGGAAAAGATGCCAGGTCCAGGCCGCCGTCGCCACGACGCAGAGCAGCAGCACGCCCGTCTTGTTGACGGTGCCTTTGAGCGTCATGGCTTCGCCCAGCGCCGCGCCTTCGCCCTCGAACGTTCGCGCATTCAGCGCCGGATTCGATGTCCGCATCAGCTCTGCCATGGCGTTTCTCCTTTTGGGGAGCGATTGCCCGCTCATCGCGGCGAATTCACACCTTGCTTACGGCATCATCCTATAGCGTACCCGCGCCGCGATTGCAAGGACACTCCAAAAGGAATTCAAACGCAGACCGGGCATGCAGGAGGGAGGAATCGTGAAGTTTTGTACCCGACGGGATTCCTCAGGCCGTGGCTCCCTGGACGTACTCGTTGAACATTTCCACTGCCCTTTGATGTTCTGCCGGATATTCCAAGAATGCCGTAGTGAGTAGGGCCGTCAGCAATACGATTGGTATAGTCTCTCGCACCAAACTCCGAACTTCGTCATCCGTATAACTGGAGACTATGTCCGAACCGCTTACTTGCCTCACCAGTTGCTCTTTGCCGCCGTGAGTGAATCCGTGCAACGCCTTGATTTTGTTTTGGAACCACGAGTCAAAACGGGGCTCCAACCCTATTTTTTCGTATATCCGCTTCCACACTACTTCAAATTCGGTGTTGTATGTTCCTTTCCAAAGTGTCACGACTTGATTCTCGGTTCCGTACATGGCGATAAACGACCTAAGGAACGCCTCTTCGAGGGGCCGCATTAGAGCGAATGCCGGAGCATGGAACCCGTGTCGGAGCAAAAAAAGCATCCCTTGATGATGCTCAAAGATAAGCGACCAATGGAGCAGGCAGAGGCTGTCGCGATTCGTCTTGTTGACATGATGCCTGTCATTGCTAAGGAGCAATTGAAGGCGCTCGCTCAAAGCGTTCGCTTCGGCGATCACACCCTGAATGCTCATAGCCGTTGTTGCGCTCGTCGCCATAGGATGCTTTCGAGTTGGTAGCCCGGACGGGAATCGAACCCGTAATCTTCACCTTGAAAGGGTGACGAGTTAACCGATTACTCTACCGGGCCCCTCCGATGATTCTATCACGCGCGGCACGCGCCTCGATGCGCCGATGGCTTACTTTGGGTAAGGATGGCCGGAGAGGATAGCCAACGCCCGGTAAATTTGCTCGGCGAGGACCACGCGGGCGAGCTCATGCGGCATGGTGAGCGGCGAGAGCGAGATTTTATGATTAGCGCCGGCCTGAATCGCAGCCGGGAAACCCTCAGCGCCGCCGCAGAGAAAGGCGACTTCGCGCACTCCGCGGTCCCGGAGATTGCCAAGCCAGCGCGCGAATTCGGACGAGGTGAATTGCTTTCCGGCGGCGTCGAGCAGCGCGACGGCCGCGCCGGGCGCGAGGTTCAATTTGGACAGCGATGCAGGCGAGGCGTCGCGCCACTCGATGATTTCGATGGGGGCGTAGTGCCGGATGCGCCCGGCGTAATCGTCCAGCAGCGCGCGGATTTCCGCGCGGCGCGTCTTGCCCAACATCACCAGTCGAACCTTCATATTCGCATGGAAGGCTTCTTAACGCGGCCCACGGTCACAGAAGGCCGTATTTCTTGCGCTTTTCGAGCAGGGTTTTGCGGCTGATGCCGAGCGATTGGGCGGCGCGCCCGATTTTGTAATGCGTCGCTTCGAGCGTACTCAAGATGGCATCGCGCTCGAGATCTTCGAGCGAGCGGAGCGCCGCCGCCGAAGGATGCGCGTTCCCCGACGCGCGCAGGATTTCGGGGAAATCGCGGGGTCGCAATTCCACGTCCTTGGCGAAGACCAGGGCGTGCTCGATGGCGTTCTTCAGCTCGCGGGCGTTTCCGGGCCAGGCGTAGGACGCGAACAGCGGCGGGACTTCCGGAGCGAGCACCGCGGCGGGCCGCCCATGGACGGGGCCGAGGCGCGCGAGAAAGTGCAGCGCGAGGGGCATGAGATCGGCGGGGCGCTCGCGCAACGGCGGCACGGAAACGGCAAGCACATTCAAGCGAAAGAAGAGGTCTTCGCGGAAGCGGCCAGCGGTGACGGCGTTCTTCAGATCGGCGTTGGTCAAAGCCATGAGGCGCGCATCCATGCGCAGCGTTTCCGTTCCGCCGAGGCGCTCGAAGGTGCGCTCTTCCAATACGCGCAGGAGCTTGGCCTGGACGCCGGGCGCGAGGGCGGCGACTTCGTCGAGGACAATTGTGCCCTGCTGAGCCATTTCGAAGCGCCCAGGCTTGCGCGCGACGGCCCCGGTGAAGGCGCCGCGCTCGTGTCCGAAGAGCTCGGATTCGACCAGCTCCGGCGGCAGACTGGCGCAATCAATTTTCAGGAAGGGAGCATCGTGGCGCGGGCCATGCTCGTGAATCCACCGCGCGAGCTGATCCTTCCCGGTGCCGCTCTCCCCGGTGATGAGGAGAGTGGTGGCGGTCTCGGCGAGCTTTTCGGCCAATTCCAGGACGCCGCGCGAGGCCGGATCCACCGCGACCCATGTGATCCCGGGCGAGGTCATGGCTCCGCACCGCCGGTCTCGGATTTTCCGCGCGGACCGGGTGCGGGAAAATCCATGCGCCCGGCCGTGCGCCACAGGCGCTCGAGATCGTAGTATTGCCGGGCGCGCTCGGAGAAAATGTGCACGACGAAACTCCCGTAATCGAGCAAGACCCACTCCGCACCGTATTTGCCTTCGCGATGCGCCAAGCGCACGCCTTGCTGCGCCAGCCGCTCCTCGACGGCTTCGCCAATGGCCTGGATTTGCGGCTGGCTGCGTCCGGAACAGAGCAGAAAATATTCGGCGAACGCGCCGGGAAGCGCAAGGACCGTAATATCCACGGCTTGCTTTTCCTGGGCCGCCTCGATGGCCCAGCGAATTTCGGAACGAAGGGGCGCGAGCGTCACCGGTAGTTGGCCTGAGACAGAATGTAATCCTCGACGGGCGCGGGGACAAGCCCGCGGTTGGTTCGGCGGCATACCGCGCGAGAGGACTTCGGATCGTTCATTCAAATCCTCCGATCGGAGCGCGAGCGGCGCACGGGCTCATTCGGCAACGCGCAATTCGATGACCATGCTGGGATCCACGCGCTGGCCGCGGCTGGGCGTCTGCCCGACAACGCTATCATGAGGCGCGTTGGGAATCGCCGAGGGCGTCAGCTTCCACAGCTTCAACCCCACGGCGCTCAACCTAGCTTCAGCTTCCCCGAGCGGGAGCCCAGTCACGTCGGGCATCGCGTAGTCTGCCGGGCGCGGCCCGAGAGAAACAAGCATGTCCACATGCGGGCTGGACATGGCCGTGGCGCCTGGCGTGGGGCTTTGCTGCAGCACAATGTCGCCGGCGGGCGCCCCAGGTACGTACAGAGCGGAGACTTCGCCGGCCTGCATGCCGGCGCGGAGCAATTCGATCTGGGCGGCGCGCAGATTTTCGCCCGTCAGTTGCGGGACCGTTTCGCTGCGCGGGCCGAGGCTGAGAACGACGTGGGCGTTCTGTCCCGTCTTGACACGCATATTCGGCAGCGGGCTTTGTCGCACCACGGCGTCCACGGGGAAATTGCTGTAGATGCGATCCTCCACTTTCATTCCCACGCCGCGGCCCTGGAGGATGCGGCGAGCGTCGGCTGCCGGTTTGCCGACGAGATCGGGTACGGCCACCTCGCGCCCCTGCACCGCAAAACGCATCGCCGTGAGCGCGCTCAAGAAGGCTACGGAGGCGAGAATGAAAGCCATTAGCGCCATGCGGGAAAGCCATTCGAGGCGGTCGCGCAGCGTCATATACCTCGCTATGCTAGCGCGTCCGGCGATGGCGTCCAAGCACCAGAAGCGAATTTTCGGATAAACTGCCGTCTGGTGTCCTGAGTTGGAAGTTCGTTACATGCATTTTAGGGGGTCGGAGCTTCAGCTCCGACAAAAAGCGCCCCCTCTAAGCAGGAGCTTTAGCCCCTGAGGATAGTGATGATGTTGTTCATTCAGATTCATGAGATAGCTCTCCGCTGGAGTACGATATTTTCAAGGATGAGGTGGTTTTGCACGCGTTCCGCCATCGGAGGGAAGCGTATTAAAAGGATGGAGGTCCCGGCGATTCGAGTCGCTCGCGCATTGAGCAGAGGGATGGCGCTCGCGGCGATGTGTGCGTTTGCGGCCGGCGGCGCGTGGGCGCAAGACGGCGACGCATCGGCGCGCGGCCCCGTAGCCGCACCGCAAACGCGCGCTGCCGCCGAGGCGCCAAAAGCCGCGGAGTGGAAGTTCGCCGTCTCCGGGGATTCGCGCAACTGCGGCGATGTGGTGATGCCGGCCATCGCCGGCGGGGTTAGAAAAGACGGCGCGTCGTTCTACTGGCACCTCGGAGACTTCCGCAAGATTATTGACTCCGACGAGGACATCGAGCATCAGCCGGAGCACCTCAAGAAACCGCTCGGCAGGTCCGAATACGAGGCGCTCGCGTGGAACGATTTTCTCGAAAGCCAGATTGCACCGTTCGGCAGCCTGCCGGTTTACCTCGCCATCGGAAACCACGAAACGATCCCGCCGAAGACTCGCCAGGAATATCTCGTTCAGTTTGGCCGGTGGCTCGATACGCCGGAGCTGCACGCGCAGCGGCTGCGCGACGATCCGCAAACAGTCCAGGTGAAAACGTATTATCACTGGACGAATGGCGGAATTGATTTCATCACGCTCGACAACGCGACCCCGGACGAGTTCGATGCCGAGCAAATGAAGTGGCTCGAAACCATTTTGCGGGCCGATGAGGCCAATCCCGCCATACGAACGATTGTCGTCGGGATGCACGAAGCGCTGCCGGAAAGCATTTCCAAAGGGCACAGCATGAACCAATCGTCCGAGATCGGGAGCGAAGCGGGCCGGCATGTCTACGCGGATTTGCTGCAGGCGCAAGACGCAGCGCACAAGCGCGTGTATGTTCTCGCCAGCCATTCGCATTATTTCATGGACGGCATTTTCGATACGGCCTACTGGCGCGACCACGGCGGAATTTTGCCGGGCTGGATCGTCGGCACCGCCGGAGCGCAGCGCTATTCCTTGCCGCCGGACTCGAAGAACGCGCGGGAGGCCGAAACGAATGTGTACGGATTTCTGCTGGCCACGGCGAAGGCGGACGGCGAAATCGAGTTCACATTTCGGCAGGTGCATGAATCGGATGTGCCGGTCTCAACGCTCCAGCGTTACGGGGCGCCGTTCGTTCACTGGTGCTTCGCGGAAAATTCCAGCGCGCGTTGATGTAAGCCCTTCGGATGGTGGGAAGCGCATTCTTCAGCGCCGATGGTCATTCATGGAGTTCCGAACGCCAGGGCGATCAGCGTATTCTGCTCCATTTCGTGAGCCTTGGCCGAGCCGGTGGCCGGAGTAGCGCTGGCGGAACGCTTCACGGATAAGACGGGACGCCCGCGCGCCAGCCGCTCGATCTGCGGCAGCACAAAGGCGAGCGCACCCATGTTCCCCGGCTCTTCCTGCACCCAAACAAACTCGCGCGCGGCGGCATGGCGGTCCATTTCCGCGGCGAGCTCCATCTCTGGGAAAGGATAGAGCTGCTCAAGAAAGATGATGGCGGCCGACGGATCCTTGCGGTGTCTTCGCGCGGCATCGAGTTCGTGGCCGATTTTTCCGGTGCATAGCAGCACGCGCGATGCGGAACCATCGCCCCGATCCGGGATCACCGAGCGGAAGCGGCCGGCAGCGAGTTCGGCGATGGAAGAGGACGCGGCTGGGTGGCGCAACATGCCCTTCGGCGTGAACACCACCAGCGGCTTCCGCCAGGCTCGCAGAGATTGCCGGCGGAGCAGGTGAAAATATTGCGCGACAGTGGAAGGCTGGCAAACTTGGATATTGTCGCGCGCGGCGAGCTGCAGGAAGCGCTCGATCCGCGCGCTGGAATGCTCGGCGCCTTGCCCCTCGTAGCCGTGGGGCAGAAGCATTACTACGCCCGAGAGTAAATTCCATTTGTCCTCGCTGGCAGCGACGAACTGGTCGATGATGACTTGCGCTCCGTTGGCGAAATCTCCGAATTGCGCCTCCCAAAGGACCAGTGCTTCGGGAAAGTCGCGGCTGAAGCCGTACTCGAAACCAAGAACGGCAGCTTCCGAGAGTGGCGAATTGTAGATTTCGTACCAGGCCGGAGGGCGCGCGATGTGCTCCAGCGGCACGTATTCCTGCTCGGTCTCGATGTCAATCAGGGCCGCGTGACGCTGATTAAAGGTGCCGCGCCGGCTGTCCTGCCCGCTTAGGCGGACAGGCACACCCTGTTTCAAAAGCGAGCCGAAAGCCAGCGCCTCGGCCATTCCAAAGTCGAGCGCGCGCTCGCCGCGCGCCATTTCGCGGCGCTGATCGAGAAGTTTTTCCACCTTGGGATGGATATGGAATCCCTGAGGATACGTGGCGATGGCATCGCCGATCGCGGCTAATTCCCCGTCGGGAACCGCCGTATCCACTTCGTAGGAAGGATCGTACCGGCCACCGCGAAAAGCACCCCAATAGCCGGGCAGGCGGCGCATCGGGGGATTTTTTTCGAGTTCGCGGGCCTGCTTCTGCGCCGCTTCGAGTTCCTCGCGGACGCGGGCGATCACCGGCTCGGGGTCAGCGCCGATCTGGCCGGCATAAATCTTCCAGGCCGGCGGATGCGCTTCGACCTTGCGGTATCGCAAGGGCTGGGTGATGGTCGGATCGTCCACTTCGCTGTGGCCGTGGCGGCGATAGCCGATCAAATCCACGACGGCCGGCTCGCCGAAGGTGTAGCGGTAATCGAGCGCGATGCAGCCCACGCGAACTACGGCCTCGGGATCCTCCGCGTTCACGTGAAAAACGGGAATCGGCAGGCGTTTGGCCAAGTCCGAGCAGAAACGCGAGGAGGTTTCGTCCCGCGGCAGCGTGGTGAAGCCAATCAGGTTGTTGACGATGATATGGACCGAGCCCCCCACGGTATAACCCGCCAAGCCAGCCATGTTGAGCGTCTCGGCGCAAATTCCTTGCCCGGCGAATGCTGCGTCTCCATGCATGGTGATGGCGAGCACCTGCTGGCGGCCCTGCGCGCCCCGGCGCATTTGCCTGGCGCGCGTGCGGCCCATGACCACCGGATCCACTGCCTCCAGGTGGCTAGCGTTCGAGACAAGGTGCATCTGCACCGTGCGGCCGTCGGCGGCGTGAAATTCGCCCGTGGCGCCGAGGTGATACTTCACGTCGCCGCCGCCCAGCGTGCTGCGCGGGGCAACATCCTCGAATCGCGCGAAGACTTCGGAGACCGCCCGCCCGACAATATGCACCATCACATTGAGCCGCCCACGATGGCTCATGGCCAGCATGGTGCGCTCGGCGCCCTGCGCGGCGGCTGCTTGTAGAACGGCGTCGAGCAAGGGCAACAGCGACGCTTCTCCTTCGAGCGAGTAGCGCTTGGTGCCGAGATAGCGCCTTTGCAGCACCTGCTCGAAAATTTCCGCGCGCACCAGCAATTCAAGGATGCGCGCGCGATCCGGTGTCGGCGATTCCGACTCCAGTCGCTGCGCAACCCAGTCCCTGCGCGCGCGATCGGGAATGTGCATGAACTCGGCACCGATGCTGCCGCAGTAGACGCGGCGAGCCTCGTCGGCTTCCGGCCCGTTGATCTCGAGCTCAGGCACGGACTCGGGCTGCAGATCCCCCAGCGGATCGAGGGTGGCTCGCAAGTATCCCCAGCGGCGAAAGGCGTCCCAAACCGGGCCTTCGCGTTGCTTCGAGGCGCCTGGGTCGATGATGGCGTGCTGTTGGCTCACGGGTTGTTCCTAGAACTCATGAATTGGCTCAGCCTTGATTATAACGGGATGGGACGCAGCTTTGGAAAGCTGGTCTACAACCGCACTGGCAGCGCTCGTTTCAACAGGCAGGAATTGCGTTTCAGCTAAGGTAGGGATTAGGCGTGGTTTTGTGCGCTCTTATGGTTTCCGGCGAACCAGCCTGCGTACCGTGTGGCCCTCGACCAACCAGCCGGCTATGCTGTCGCGCTAGTAGGGTTGCCCATCGTGCGGCGCTGCTGAAAGCATTCGCGGCAGTAGACGGGGCGTCCTTGCGTCGGCTTGAAGGGAACGGTGGTTTCTTTTCCGCACTGCGAGCAAACGGTTTTGGTTTCGATGCGATGAGCGCCGCCGGAACCATTGCCCTGCGAGCGATTCGCTTTGCACGCCTTGCAGCGTTTGGGCTCGTTCTTGAAACCCTTGTCGGCGAAGAACATCTGCTCGCCGGCGGTGAAGACAAACTCGCCTCCGCATTCCGAACACTTCAGGACTTTATCGTGATATTCCATATGCTGCTCCGCGACCGTGCTGGGACACGCCACGCAGCGGCAAAAACCGCGCCGGAGCTAGACGAGAACCGCTGGGAAAAACCCGCGGCTCCCGCCCGCTTGCCGGCACAAAGCTGCTTGGTAAAACTCCCCCGGGACTCGGCCGTCAATCCTGTTCGCGCCGCTGCTTTTTCCGGAGGCGCTTGCGCGATAAAGCCTGCTTGGCGCGGCGCCGCTCTCCGGGCTTCATGTAGTAGCTGTGCTTCTTAATCTCCTTGATGATGTCTTCCGACTGAACCTTGCGCTTGAAGCGCCGGAGGGCGTTTTCCAAAGACTCACCCTCTTGAATGACAACTTCCGCCACGCGTATTCACCCCCGTTCGAATTGCGCGTTGAGTATGGCTGTATGGATGCAAGCCCGCTTCGCCGGTCAGGACCGGCTCTTGCCATGTTCTTCTATCGGAGGCACACCCGCAAGTCAAGGAATAATTTGCGCGCGGGGAGGCGAGGTCGGGACGTACGTTACTCCCTAGTTATCAAACCCTGACTCTAGCCGCGTGATGCGAATTCCGGGCGGCAAAGTATGGGATCGAGTCCTGACGGTCACCTCTGTGCGGCAGCTTCAGCTTGGCGCGAAGCTGTCGTTCTGATTCACAGCTTGCCCACCCGGCACACGGCAAACCGATCCCAGCAGCTTGGCATGACACAGGTCGCCGGGCCGTTTGCCGCAACGCGCCGTCAACTGATATATTCCTGGGGAACGTACCGTCTGAAGGAGCGGCCTTATGAGCGCGCAGGCGCAAGTGGAATTCGAGAAAATGGTGTTTCGCAAGACGAATAGCCGGACCGGCCGGCACATTTCGGTTTCGCCCGACAACAGCACCAACAAGCATCTGGCCTACGGGCGAATCATTCTGGCGAGCGCCACGCCCTCGGTTTCGTTCTCGAACGGCGACCGCGAGACCGGTCTGGTCTGCCTGTCTGGCAGCGCGGACGTCAAAGTGGGCGGCGACAATTTTCATCTGGGGCAGTACGACGCAATCTACATCCCTCGCGATAGCCATATCGAGGTCAAGACGGGAAGCAGCGTGGACATCGCGGAATTTTCCTCGGACGTTGCCGGGCGCTACCCGGCGCAGTTCGTCTCTCACGCGCAAATCTCGAAGGACCCGTCCTTACACTTCCAGGTGGGCGGCGCCGCGAACAGCCGCGATCTCAACATCCTGATCGGCAAGAACGTGAACGCGGGGCGGCTCTTGGTCGGCTTCACCTTCTCGGAATCCGGCAACTGGACAAGCTGGCCGCCGCACGAGCACGGAAAGATGCTCGAGGAGATGTATGTTTATTTCCACATGCCCCAGCCCGCTTTTGGGATACAACTTGTGTATAAGGATACGGAGTATCCGGAACTGGTGACGGTTGTGCGCGATGGCGATGCGGTGCTCATGCCCGCCGGGTATCATCCGAACGTCTCGATTCCGGGCCATAGCATCGGATTCCTTTGGGCCATGGCGGCGCATCGCGAAACCGAAGACCGCCAGTTCGGCGTGGTCAACGTGCAGCCGGAGTTTAGCCAGGGCGGCTCGGGGCTGGAAGCCAGTCGCCGGTAGACAGTAAGCAAAAGACCATCCCTAGACGAGGTGCAGCGAGTGCCTGACCGGAAAGACCCTCCTGCTTCCCCGGCGCTCGCAGCTTCAGCCGGCGATGCCGTTGCCGCAAGCGCCACGAGCCGCTTCCGCTGGACCATCTGCGCCCTGCTCTTCTTCGCCACGACCATCAATTACATGGACCGGCAGGTGATCGGAATTCTTGCCCCCGAATTGCAGCGCGTCTTCGGCTGGACCGAAATTCAGTACGGCGATATTATCGCTGCTTTTCAAGTGGCCTACGGCGTGGGCCTGCTCGCGATGGGCCGCATCATAGACCGGATCGGCACGCGTCTCGGTTATGCGCTGGCGATTGTGATATGGAGTCTTTCGGCGATGGGCCACGCCCTGGCGCATTCGGTATTCGAATTTGGCGTGGCGCGGTTCATGCTCGGGCTGGGAGAATCGGGCAATTTCCCGGCTGCGCTGAAAGCGGTGGCCGAATGGTTTCCAAAGAAGGAGCGTGCGCTCGCGACCGGGCTCTTCAACTCCGGCACAAATGTCGGCGCGCTGATCGCCCCGATTGCCGTTCCGTGGATCGCCATACACTGGGGCTGGCGCTGGGCATTCGTCTTTACGGGTATCTTCAGCTCGACATGGGTGGTGGTGTGGCTCACGATTTATCGGCGCCCCCAGGATCATCCCAAGGTCGCGCCAGTCGAGCTGGCCTACATTCAGTCCGATCCGGTTGAAAGCACCGCGCACGTTGCGTGGCTATCGCTGCTTCCCCACCGCCAAACCTGGGCGTTCATCCTCGGTAAGTTCATCACGGATCCCATCTGGTGGTTTTTCCTCTTCTGGCTGCCGAAGTTCCTGAATAGCCAGTACGGCTTGGCGCTCGCGAAACTGGGTCTGCCGCTGGTGGTGATATACCAGATGGCCACCATCGGCAGCATCGCGGGCGGGTGGCTGTCGGGGTCCTTCCTGAAGCGCGGGTGGAAAGTGAACCGCGCGCGCAAGACGGCCATGCTGATTTGCGCTCTTGCGGTGACGCCCGTTGTGTTTGCGGCCAAAGCGAACAGTCTCTGGGCAGCCGTGTGGCTGATCGGATTGGCGGTCGCGGCGCATCAGGGCTGGTCGGCGAACCTCTTCACGTTGTCCTCGGACATGTTTCCGAAGCGCGCCGTTGCATCGGTGGTCGGCATTGGAACCGGCGCCGGCGCGCTCGGCGGCTTTCTAATCGCCAAACTAGCCGGCTACCTGCTCCAATGGCATTTCGGCTATCTTCCGCTGTTCGTTCTCGCCGGATCGGCTTATTTGTTTGCGCTGCTCGTGATTCAGATTCTGGCGCCCCGGCTCGAGCCCGCCCGATTGGATTCCCAGGCTGCCGCATGAAAACCGCTCGTACGGCTCTTTTCCTGGAGTTCTGTTTGCCGCTGGTAGCATTCCTCCTCTACGGTTCCCATGCGGGCGCGCGGGCCCGCCAAGCCAAGCCGAGTAGCAGTGGTCCGAAAATCAAGAACATCAAGATCGCCCTGGAAAATCTGTCGGATACCGCGCGCCCATCCGCAGACGTCGTGATCTCCATAGACGCCCTGCGGAAAATCGCGCCGGATTTGACCCCCGGCTCGCTGATCGTCACCGCCACGAACGCGGCGACTCTCGACCAGGACGCTGCGGCGCTCGCGGCCACGGAGCTTCCCTCCCAGGTGGACGATCTCGATAACGACGGCAAGGGCGACGAACTGGCGTTTCAAATTGATTTGCAGCCGCGCCAAATCCGCATCGTCACCGTTTCCTTCGGCGATCAGGATCGCATCTGGCGATTGCGCGCCGATTATCCGCGCCGGACCAACGCCCTCTTCGCCGATAAATTCCAGGGCCTCGGATGGGAATCCGAGCGAAACGCCTTCCGCCTTTATTTCGACCCGCGCAACGCCATTGATCTCTACGCCAAGCGCCGCGTCACGCTGCAACTCGCCATGTATGCCTCGCCGGACTACCTCTATCACGACGAATCTCCCGAAGGGCGTGACGTCTTCGACGTCGGCGATTCCGCGGGCATTGGCGCCGTGGGAGCGTTGGTGGACGGCAAGCTCGTCCAGGTGGCCGACGTAAAACAGCGGCAATGGAGAATTCTCTCTGTGGGCCCCGTGCGCTCGATCGTGGAATTGGAATATACGGGATGGAGCGTGGGCGGAAAATCTCTCGCGCTGCGCTCGCACATCACCCAGTGGGCCGGCGAACGCGGTTTCTACCACGGCATCACGGCCGACCCGGCTGACGCCGTTCCCCTCGCCGCGTCGCTAACGCGTCACAATGTTGCCACCATCACGTCCGCACCGGACGCGAACTCCCCTGCAGCTTGGGTCGCAACCTACGGCGATCAGGTTCTTTTTCCCGGAGCCAAGGCCACCGAGAATATTCCCGGCCAGCATTTGGGAACCGCCGTGATCACCATGGACGCGGACGGCACCGCGCCCTTTGCCGATGACGCGAACAATCATCTCATCCGATTGAAACTGAAAGATGGCGCGGCCAGTTGGTATGCCATGG
>Ga0187817_10000379_pt1 | contig 18680 bp, 18 predicted proteins | sample NC_wetland_sal_i_17_FD_132431 | JGI IMG/M metagenome (GOLD analysis project Ga0187817, IMG submission 132431) | Wetland sediment microbial communities from Neuse River Estuary, North Carolina, USA - SO4_2 | ecosystem: Environmental > Aquatic > Freshwater > Wetlands > Sediment | place: USA... | reverse complement strand
CATTGCCGACACCAAGTTTGAATTTGGACAAACCGCTCAGGGCATTACCCTGGCGGATGAAGTGCTTACACCGGATTCCTCGCGCTTCTGGCCGGCCGATACCTACCAACCGGGCAAGGCGCAGGATTCCTATGACAAGCAGTATGTAAGGGATTACCTCGAGGAAATTCGCTGGAACAAGCAACCGCCCGCGCCCGCCCTCCCCCAAGAAGTTGCGCGGCGCACAAGCGAAAAGTACCTCGGGGCGTATCGTCAGTTGACAGGACGCGAGTTGGAGATTTAGCGCGCGTGCGCTTGGACGCTTGAACCATGAGCATTGCGGACTGGATCATCCTCGGCGTTCTGGTGTTTTCCGTGACCAGAGCAGCCATCGAGGGCTTTTTTCATGAAGCCTTCAAGCTGGCGGGCCTGGTCGTGGGATACCTGCTGGCCGCCTGGCAGTATCATCGCCTGGCGAACTGGTTCGAGCCCCATTTGAAATCGCCGTGGTTAGGCGAGATTGCTGGTTTTCTGATCGTGTTTTTCGCGGTCCTGATGGTCGCCAGCTTTACCGGACGGATCGCGCGTTGGGCCATGAAGAAAGCTGGTCTCAGCACGTTGGACCGGATTTTGGGAGGGGTATTGGGCTTGGTACGGGGCGTCCTGGTGGTGGCGATTGTGCTCACCGCCATGGCCGCTTTTGCGCCGGCTGCGAAGTGGCTGGCGGGATCTCAGTTGGCTCCGTATTTCCTGGTATGCGGAAGAGCAGTGATCTGGCTCGCACCGTCAGAATTGCGCCACCGCTTCTACCAGGGCTTGGATTACATGCGGCAAGGGCATTCGACAACGGACAAGACTCAGCCGCAGACCTCCGGGCCGGCAAAGTAGTTATAGATTGCAAGGTTGCGGAAACGAGGCAAGGTGAAAGACCAATTGGCAGCACTCATTCTTCAAATGTACAAAAGCAATATCCTCTACTCGGAAGCGGTTCGTGAGTTTAAGAGACGCTTTATCATGACCGTGCTCGAGGAAAACCGCGGCAATCAGTGCAAGGCGGCCCGGCAGTTAGGCATGCACCGGAACACGTTGAGCCGGACCATGCAGGAGCTCAAGATTGATGTGCGTCCCTTGCGCGCTGGCGCCAAGCGTCCGCCCCGTAGCGAGCGTCCGGTCGCACTGGAGAGAAAACAAGCACGGTAGTTCAGGTGTTAGGGCTTAGGTCTTAGGTCTTAGGAAAAGCCCGACCACGAATATCAAGGGAAGAATAAAAGGGCGGTCCGTTGGGGACCGCCCTTTATCTGATATAAACCCTACGCGAGTCTTAGGGTTTTCCTAAGACCTGACACCGGAGACCTGACCTCAGTGTGCCGCCGGCTTCTTGTGCACGCCCGGCTTCGGCTTTGGCGCCGACTTTACCAGCAAGGCTCCGTCGTTCATGGTCATGACAAACGGCTTCGCCACGTACGACACCGGCGTTCCTTCGAACTGGAAGTCCGTATCGGGCTTCGGCATCTTCGCCGCCGGAATGGCGGCCGACATCGTCAGGTCGATATCGGCGCGCTTGGCTTCGATATCGTCCTCGCTGCCCGCCAGTTGCAGTTTGGTTGGGGATTTGCCCGAGGCTTCGATGCTGATGATGTGGGCTACCATTTGTAACGGCTTTCCTTTCAGCACGCTCCACACCTTGTCAGCGTCTTCGGGTGCGCCCTCGGAAAGTACCAGTTGCCACTCCGCGAAGCTCATCTCCTCCACTTTCTTGCTCTTCACGAGATCCGCGGCCTGCTGAGCGGGAGTCGGCGGCACGTACTTTGTGATCGCGAAATTGGCCGGGGGCAGAGGCGTAGTCTTGGTCAGCGTCAGCACATCGTTCCATCCCTCTTCGCTGCCGTGGTACTTGTTGTATTTACTCTTGCCGAACTTAGCGATCTGATCCTTACCCGCACCCTGCGCGAGATTGGAAGCCCGCGCGATGAAAAAAAGCCCATCCAAGTCGTTTTCTGCCGGACCCGCCGTCAGGTAAGCCAGCGCCAGCGGATAAACGTCGCGCAAGTTGTTCGGCTCCGCATTCACTGAAGCGCGCAGGAACTGCTGAGCCTTCGCATAGTCCTTGGTCTGATAGGCGGCCATGCCTGCCGTGCCATTGAAGATCACGGCCGTCTGCGTTTTCAGCTTCTCCCAGTCCGCCGGCGACATGCCATCCGGCTTGGGAGCCGTATGCAGACACGCTAAGCCCTTTTCACCGCTCTGGCCGGCGTCGGCGAGGTTCTGTTGCGCGTTCTGACCCGCTTCCGCCATCGCCCGCTTAGTGTAGGCCAGCAGCGCCAGCGCCCGGATATTGCACGGGTTTGCCAGCAAGACCTTCTGCGCCGTTTCCAGCGTCTTGGCCTGATTGCCCGTCTGCTGATAAGCACCCATGAGAAGTTCCAGCGCGTCTTCCTTCATCACGCTGTTCGGATACTGCGTCAAGAACGCTTCCAGGCCGCTCACCTTGGCCGCGGCATCGGTTTGCTGCACCGCGCCCACGTAGGCGTTATACTCGGCCGGGTCTTTGATCTCTTTTTTCTGGGGAGCCGGCGCGGGGGGTGCGGCGTTCTGGGGCTGCGCGGTTTGGGCCGGCGCGGTTTGGGCGGGCGCGGGACTGGTTTGAGCGAAGGCGGTAACTGCGGCTACCAGCAGCATCGCGAGAACAATCTTCTTCATTACAGTGGCTCCTTAAAATCTTTTGGGGAAGCTGGAGTTGACATCCTGCCCGATTGCACTCAAGCCTGGTGTCGGGCTTACACCACGAACCGATCTTTCACCGGCACTGACACTGACTGATCCCGAAAATCACGGGCGCCGCATCTAGACACACCGCAGCTGAACGTTCTTCCGGTGAGCGGATTATAAGGATGTAACCCCGCTAAGGCAAGCGGATTACATCCCTTTACCCCTACTGAGATGTTAGATGCCGAAAAACTACGCCTTGTCTAAAGCCATCTCATTCTGCGCCAGCGATACAGAGATACACAGCGCGCTCGATCCCCAATACAATAGTGCTTCGCTCGTTCTCTCCTGGGAGGAACCATCTCTTGACGGCCACTACATCCAACCTGCCTCTCGCAGGCCAAATCGCGGTCGTTACCGGCGCTGGACGCGGCATTGGCAGGGTCATCGCTCTGACCCTGGCCGAACTTGGCTCGCACACAGTCCTGTGCGGACGCTCGCGCGAAGCCCTCGAACAGACTGCCGCGGCCATCCAGAACTGCGGCGGTCAGAATTCCCGCAGAGGCGCCGAGAAATGTTCCGTGATCGAATGTGATGTCACGGATCTGCATTCGGTAGAATCGTTAGCCGAGCGCATCGAGCGCACCTTTCACCGGCTGGACGTTCTTGTGAACAATGCCGGCATCGGCGGCCCGGAAGGACCACTTCATCAGCTTTCGCCCGACGACTGGGATCGACTGTTGAACACGAACCTGCGCGGCGTGTATTACTGTATCCGCACTCTGGCGCCGCTCATGATCAAGGCGCGCAGCGGACACATCATCAACATCTCGTCCCTCGCTGGCAAGAACCCCCTGCCCAATCAAGCCGCCTACGCCGCCTCCAAGTGGGGTTTAAATGGATTGAGCTACTCGGTAGCCGAGGAATTGCGCGCCCACAGCATTCGGGTGTCGGTGATCTGTCCGGGTTCCGTTCACACCGAGTTCAGCCCACACTCCGGAAAAAATGCCCAGAAGATGCTGCAATCCGCGGACGTAGCCCACGCGGTTGCCATGATCGTGACCCAGGCCCCGCAATCCTTCGCCAGCGAAATTCTGCTGCGGCCGACGCAGAAGCCGTAACCTAATCGTGGGCAGGTCCTGGGCCTGCACGATGGATTCCCAGGATGTCTATGACGCCGAGTACCAGGCGTGGGTGTAGATAAGCCCTTAGCCGCTCGCTGGTCAATCCTTGAAAAGATTATCAAACGCCGCGCGTGCGTCATTGGGACGCTGACTGCCTTTGCTCGAAGTTTCTTTTTCGATCATCACGCGTATGGAATAGAACGAGCAGTCGTTGCGCTTGTCTTTGGGCGAAATTCTGGCGGGAATGGGCTGATTGCATTCGAAGCGGCTCGACGGGTCGAAGTGTTCGCACTGTTTGCAGGCGTGCAGGTCGAACCCGCACTTCGGGCATTGCCCGACCGTATCCGAGAGATTCTGCAGCAACGCGCCGCACTCCGCACAGCGGGAGACAGTCCTGGTTCCCGGCATCTTGATCGGCCGCGGCCCGAAGGTATTTTCTTTCTTCACCGCCGCCGGCTTTTCCAACTCTCGTTTCGGTCCCGCACCGGAATCCTGGTACCCGTGCTGCCTATACTTGCGATCGGACAAAAAGTGCCTCCTCCGAAACGCCTCATTCTCCGCCTTTGGCACGTCCCGCACAAGACTTTCTTTCTAAGCTTCAAGCTACAAGCTGCGGGCTTCGAGCGGACCGGTTGCCCGTAGTCGCCGCGTGCGACCACAGGACGCAGTGAATTGTGTTTCGTATTTCGCGGTGCTAGCATCTGATAGACAGAGAAACTGAGGAGGTAGTTATGTCGGATCGTGACGGCAACGGGTTTTTGTGGTTCCTGGCGGGTCTCGGTGTCGGAGCAGTGGTCGGTGTTTTGTATGCGCCAAAGTCAGGCGATGAAATGCGCGATGTGATCCGCTCCAAAGCCCAGGAAGGCAGCGAGCGGGCTCGTCAGCAGGCTCGCCGCGCCCGGGAACAGGCGAGTGAGTGGATGGATCGCGGACGCGACGTGCTCAATCAGCAGAAAGAGCAGTTCCGTTCCGCCTACGAAGCTGGCCGTCAGGCCTATCACGAGACGACCACCGCCGGGGCAGAACCGCCCAAGTAACACCCACTGGCACAGCAAGATATTCATAATCCCGCTCATTCGCCAAAAAAACCGCGAATGAGTGGGGCACCGGGTGGAAAAGCAGCAGGAGCAGCCATGGATGATTCTCTGCTAAGAATTTTTATTGCGGTCACAACGATCGCGGTCGTGGTCCAGGCCGGGATTCTGGTGGGCCTTTATTTCGCCGTCCGCAAGAGCACGGCGAAGATGGAAGCTCTCGCCACCGAAGTGACGAATAAGGCATTACCCACGATGGAGACAGTACAGAGCATGCTGGTGGAAATCCGCCCCAAGCTCGACGTCATGACCGTCAACCTCTCGGAGTCAAGCACGTTGGTGCGCAATCAGCTCGCCCGCCTCGACGCCACGCTCAGCGATGCCCTCGACCGCGCCCGCTTGCAAGTCATTCGCGCCGACGAACTGCTGAATCGCACCATGGATAGAGTCGAAGACACCAGCGATGCCGTCCACAAAACCGTGATCTCTCCGCTGCGCCAGGTCAACGGACTGATGAGTGCGATCAGCACCGGAGTCGAAGTCTTCCTCGGCCAGAAACGGCGCCACCCAAAAAACGGCGCGGGCGTCCCTCAAGACGAAATGTTTATCTAGAAGGGGACCTTGCTTTCGCGGGATTTGTGGCAGCCCACTCATCGCAAAGTGCGCGATGAATGGGGCACCCGCTTCCACACTACTCTTCGCCGCCGCCCGCCACCCGCTCACTTTTCACGTCGGGCACGTAGATGGAGCGCACGTTTTGTTCCGCCGCCAGCTTCTGGAACGCCGTGATATCCGTATCCCGAACCTGCTCCCAGCCCGCCAGTAATTCATCGGTTCGCTTTTTCAGCTGGTCGAATTCCCGGAACTGCGCTTCGGTCGGAGCCGAGTCAGCAAAACCAGCCACCGCCATGTCCAGAAACGCCAGCTTCCCGTCGATCCCTGGTGCATAGGCGAGCGAATCCTCGCTGGCGCTGATTCTAAAGTTAATCAACGGATCGCGAACCGCAATCAGCTTGGCGTCCAGCGCACTTGCACCGTCGAACAAGGCTTTCGTGGAATCGCCCGGCACCAGGCGCTTCTTAAGCCCGTCCAACTGCTCACGGACATCTTGGATCTGGTTCACCGCGTAATAGACGCGATTCAACTGTTCGCGCAAGTCCATCTGCAGCTTGAACTGTTTTTCCAGATCGCTCTCGGAAGTGGTGACTCGCGGATCCAGTTTCACTTCGAACGGAGCCGTTACGCTTTTGCCATTGGCCGTCAAGCGCACCTGATAGTGGCCCGGCAGCGCCAGCGGCCCTTTCGCGCCGTCATTGTATTCCCACAGAAAATAACCGGGAACGCGGCTCGCCCCTTCGTAATGCAGATCCCAAACGAAGCGATTCAGACCGTTCTCCGCCTTGATCTGCTTCTCCGGCTTCTTGTCCTCGGGGTCGAGCGGTTCCTCGATCGGTACGGCTTTGCTGCTGGAGTACGTGCGGACGATATTGCCCGCTGCGTCCAGGATTTCAATCTTTACTTCCTGCTTCGGCGCCTGCTTGAGGCAGTAATAAATCACCGCACCGTTCGGGGGGTTCGTTCCCGCAAAGAACAATTTTGCCGGGGCCTCTCCGGTGTGCACGCGGTACGCGGTCGCGGGCTGATAGAGATGCACGTCTTCCGCGGCGACCGAATCGGCGAACTGGCGCAGCGGCGAGACGTCGTCCAGGATCCAGAACGAGCGTCCGTGCGTCGCTATTACCAGATCGTCGTTCTTGATGACCAGGTCGTGGACCGGCGTGATCGGCAGGTTGATTTGCAAGGAACGCCAGTGCGCTCCGTCGTCGAAAGAAACATAAACGCCGCGCTCGGTCCCCGCATAAAGCAAGCCTCTCCTCTTCGGGTCTTCTCGAACCGCGCGCACAAAAACTCCGTCCGGTATTCCGGTGGTGATCCGACTCCAGGTCGCTCCGTAATCGCTCGTCTTGTAGATGTAGGGCGCGAGATCGTCATTCTGATGGCGATCAACCGCGACGTACGCAGTTCCGGCATCGTGCGGAGACGCCTCAATCAAACTGATGCGGCTCCATTCTGCCAGGTCTTTGGGAGTTACGTTAGACCATTTCTTCCCTTCATCACGCGTGATTTGGATCAAGCCATCGTCGGTGCCCACCCAGATCAGGCCTTTAGCCAGGGGTGAGGGAGCGATCGAGAAAACCGTGTCGTAATATTCGGTGCCAGTATCATCCACCGTAATCGGGCCACCCGAGGGTTGCTGCTTCGATTTGTCGTTGCGCGTCAGGTCGCCGCTGATCGCCTCCCAGTGCGTTCCGCCGTCGGTGGTTTTGAAAACGCGCTCGCCTCCGTAGTAAATGGTGTTCGGATCGTGCGGAGAGATCACGATCGGCGCCGTCCACTGAAAACGGTGCTCGAGCGCGGCGGCGCCGCGTGCATCGCTGAGTTCCGGCCACACCGCAATATTCTGGACTTGGTTCGTCCGCCGGTCGAAGCGCGTGAGGTTGCCCTGATAGTCGCCGGCGTACACAATGTTTGGGTCAGCCGGATTGGGGGCAATGTAACCCGCCTCTCCGCCTCCGACCGGATACCAATTGTCCCGGCCAATGGCGCCGTCGTCGCCGCGGCTGGCAATCGCGACGGTGGAATTATCTTGCTGCGAGCCGTACACATAGTAAGGCGTCCGCGTATCGGTAACGACGTGGTAAAACTGTGCGGTCGGCTGGTTGTCCTCGCGCGTCCATGACTTGCCGCCATCCAGGCTCACGGTAACGCCGCCGTCGTCGGAGGCGATCATGCGCTTCGTATTTTTCGGATCGATCCACAGACCGTGATTGTCGCCGTGAGGAACCTTAATTTTATTGAAGTTGCGCCCGCCGTCGGTGGATTTGAAGAACTCCACGTCCAGCACATACACGGTGTTTGCATCCTGCGGATCGGCGATCACATGCATGTAGTACCACGGCCGATGCAATAGGCCATGGCTGCCGTTGACCAGATCCCAAGTGTCCCCGCCGTCATCAGAGCGGTAAAGGCCGCCGTCTTTAGCTTCGATCAGCGCATACACGCGCTCGGAATTCGCCGCCACCGCAAGCCCGACGCGCCCGTAGGGTCCCTTCGGAAGCCCGTGCTCCTCCAACCGTTTCCAGGTCGTGCCGCCATCGTTCGAGCGATAGATGCCGCTGCCCGGTCCGCCGCTGGAGAGTGACCATGGAGTACGGTGCGCTTCCCAGAGCGAGGCAAATAAAATGTTGGGATTTTGCGGAGCGAAGGCCACGTCGACCGCTCCCGTGTTCTCATCTTTGTAGAGAACCTTGTCCCAGGTCTTGCCGCCATCCGTGGTTCGGAAAACCCCGCGTTCCGCGTTCGGACCAAAGGGATGGCCGAGAGCCGCCACAAAAACGACATCGGGGTTGCGTGGATTCACGATCACTTTGCCGATCGCGCGCGAATCTTTCAGGCCCATGCTCTCCCAGGATTTTCCCGCATCCACCGACTTCCATACGCCGTCACCCTGCGCGATGTTTCCGCGAATGCAAGCTTCGCCCGTCCCCACGTAGACGACGTTCGGGTCGGACACGGCGACCGCAATGCTGCCGATCGAAGGTGCTCCATCTCTGTCAAAAACCGGGGACCAGGTGTTCGCGCCGTCGATGGATTTCCATACGCCGCCACCGGTGGCACCGAAATAGTAGGTCGAGGGGTCGCCGGGAATTCCCGTTGCCGTCAGCGAACGGCCGCCACGAAAAGGACCGATCAAGCGGTACCTCATTCCCCTGAAGAGCGGGTCGCCCAGTTTCTCCTCGTCTTTGTCGTCTTTCGCCGACGGCGTCGATACGGCGGGGGCAGCTTTCTGTTCGGCATCCGGCTTGCGATTCCGCTCTTTTGGCTGCGAGAAAGTTAGCGTAGTGAGGAACAAGAAGAAAAAGGCAAGCGTGGCGACGCGCACAAGCAGACTTTGGATCTTGAAAGAGATCATGAATCATTGGCCCCGAAAAAAGAATTTTGCTGCTCGTTAATGGTAATGCCTGAAGTGCGAAAGGTACAAACGGACGCAGGGGTTAATGACGAAATGATTCAATGGCAAGGTAATTCAATGCCCCTGACGTACCCGCGTAGTCAACACAGCCAAGCACGAAACGTTGCTTGATTTCTGCCCCCGCCGCCTAAAATGTTTCAAACATTTCTCCACATTCGTGTTTAAGGCGGAACGCGCTCGATGCAACAAGAGTTCACCTCCAAAGACGTGATCGCCCTGACCGGAATCACCGCCCGTCAGCTGCAGTGGTGGGACGAACGGGGCATTGTGGCGCCCCGCCGCCGGGGACACCGCCGAATCTATACCTGGGACGAACTGGCCACGGTGGCAGTGATCTGCCAGCTTCGCCGGCGTGGCTTCTCGCTCCAGCGCATGCGCAAAGTGATTGGGTTCCTGCAACAGGAATTGGGCACCAGCCTGGCTGCTACGGTCGGCGCGTCTTCCGAGTATCACCTTCTTACCGACGGCACTCATCTTTATCTGCGCACCTCTGCGCGGCAAGTCGTGGACCTGCTCAAGAACGCTCGCCAGCCCATGTTCGATATCTGCCTGAGCGACGAAGTCCGCCGGGTTCGAGGAGAGATTCAGTCGCGCAAAAAGTCCGCGGTTTCGGAATGGGCTCGGCCTGTACGGCGGGCTCGAAGAGCGTAAACGGAAACGGGGGAGGCACATGATGATCGGTGAATTGAGCATTATCAATGAATGGATTCCCGAACAGATGGAACCCGGCACCGTGTTCGTGTTGGAGAACGCTGGCGAAGTGGGAGAGAAAGAAGACCCCTATTGGGCGGTGCTCTCCTGCCCGTCCTGCGGCACGCTGGGCTTGATTACCCGCAAACAGATGGCCGGATTGCTGCCGACAATCTGCGGCTCGTCTGTATGCTCGGCGCAGTTTTTCATTCAGGATGAAGAGATCACACCGCGGAAACCGTTCTAGATTTGAACAGAAGCAACTGCCGAGCTTCGCTCGACTGGAGGGCCGAGGACGGCCGTCCCTACGCAACCTTAGACGGGGCTGAGACCACACGGGCGTTTACATTTTCTTGACGGCGAACTTTACCGGAACTTGCTCAACAATCTCGATATCAAATCCTTCGAGCGCAGCCACCCTACGCGGGTGATTGGTTAGGAGTCGAATGCGCTTCAAATTCAGATCGAAGAGGATCTGCGCTCCCAGTCCAATCTCGCGGTGAATCTTGCGTTCGCTTTCGGGAAGCGACGGCAAGCGCCGTTCACGATGAAACGTCAGAAACGACTGGTCTCCGATTTTCTCGGCCGAGAAGCCTTTGGACGTCTGATGCAGGTAAATCAAAGCGCCGCGATCCTCTGCCGCGATGATCTGCAACGAACCTTCGAGCGTCTGATGGCAGTCGCACCCGGTGGCGCCAAACACGTCGCCCAGCAGGCAATGCGCGTGCATACGGACCAGGACGGGCTTCGACGAATCGCTAATGTCTCCACGAATCAGCGCCATATGCGATCCGCCGCCGTCCACTTCGCTCTCGTAGGCGATCAGGCGGAATTGCCCATGCTTGGTTTCGACCATCGCCTCGCCTACACGATGCACGTAGCGCTCATGCTGCATCCGGTAGCGGATCAACTCCGCCACCGTCAGCATCTTCATTTCGTGCTTGCGGCAAAACTCGATCAGGTCGGGCACGCGCGCCATGGTGCCGTCGTCTTTCATGATCTCGCAGATAATCCCCGCCGGAACCATGCCCGCCAGCCGCGCCAGGTCCACGGACGCTTCGGTCTGCCCGGCGCGCACCAGCACTCCACCCTTGCGCGCGCGTAGCGGGAACACGTGTCCCGGCCGGGCCAGATCCGCTGGCCGCGTCGCCGGATTGATTGCCGTTTTGATGGTGTGCGAGCGGTCGTAGGCCGAAATTCCCGTAGTCACGCCGTCGCGAGCGTCAATCGCCTCGCAAAAAGCCGTCCCGTACTGCGAGGTATTTTCGCTTGTCATGGGACCGATGCGCAGATGTTCGAGTCGTTCTTCGGTCATCGCCAGGCAGACCAGGCCGCGTCCGTATTTGGCCATGAAGTTGATGGCTTCGGGAGTAACCTTCTCCGCGGCCAACGTGAGATCGCCTTCATTCTCGCGATCCTCGTCGTCAACCACGACGATCATTCGTCCCGTGCGGATCTCGTCGATCGCGGTGGGAACGTCGGTAAAGGGTGAATGAGGAGTCATAGGATGGACGCCGCGTCCAGATCGCGGCGGTTCGACGGCGCTGGTCCGCTGTCCGCACCGCGAAATAGGTTCTTCAGAGCCCGAACCATCGATCGCATCACCACCACGATCACGGCCAGAAACGCGACGACGATCAGGGCAGCGGCAATCGGATGTTGGGTGGCAAGCCAGACCAGGAACACGGCGAGCGTATCTTCTCCCGCGCTGAGAGCGAAATTCGAAACCGGCTCCGGCGACGGGGTCACCGCGACGCGCGCCGCCGTCTTCCCGCCGTGAGCCGCCAAGGCAATCGCCCCGCCCGCCAACGCCGCGAGCAACTGCTTCTCCGGCGAAAGCTGAGACGTCGCGCCATAGGCAATCAAGGCCGCCACGGGGACTCGAACGAAGGTTTGCAGTGCATTCCAGAACAAATCGAAAGCGGGAATCTTATCGGCGAAAAACTCAAGGGCAAAAAGAGCACCCGAGGCCGCAATCACCCACCAACTGGTCAACAGATGCAATCCGGAAGGCAGGTCGAGCAGGCCGGCATGGGCCAGCAGTCCGATGGTAGCCACTGTGGCGTACACATTGAGCCCGGCCGCGAAGCTTACGGCCACGATCAGACCTACGAGTTCAGAGCCACCGAGTTCGGAACTGCCAAACGTCATGCCTGCCAGCATATCCCGCACCCGGCCTCTTCGCCAATACCTCCCAAAAATGGAAGAGGGTCGCCCCAGGCGACCCTCCTAGAAACCCTGTTCCTTGCGGTTAGAGAGTGGATTCGATTTCAAAACCCCAAGCTTCCAGCAATGGTTCGGGAATGTATTTGGAATTCTTGTTGCGACGCGCCCATTCCCGCAGCCGAGTCGACCGCAAATACTGGTCGGGAGAGAGCTTATATTCGTGCACAACCTGCTCGAATTCCGTGATGGTGGGAGTAACCGGGCCGATCGGCTCGGGCTTGCCCCAGTTGGGGTTTCCGCGTCGCTTAGCCATGAAAAATATACCCTCTTCTAAAATGGGATAAATACTTTCTTCTCTAACCAACAGCCTCTCTGTAGTTTGATTCCAAAAATTGCCCAGGGGATTCACCGGCAAGAAAACAAACCGCTTCCGCCCGATTCCAGCCCCTCTGCCTCTATGGAAGCTGTTGATAATAATAGGTTTTTCTCGGTTAGTCAATAGAAAAGTTGAGCCCCCTACAACTTTTTGTATATCCCCTTTGCGGACAGCCACTTGCAGTTTTCTGTCAGGGGATGCCTCGGTCGGCCAACCCGGCTCTGTGCATTGGCTCGATGCCCGATCCGACGCAAAAGACTCGTCTCGGAGAAACGCGTCGACCGAGAGGTGACTGGAGTAACCAGAAGAGCGGGCCATTGCGTTGACCACAGAATCTCATAGACTTAGAGTGCGAACAGGGAGTGTCCCCCTCACCCTGTTGGTAGCTGGTGATCTCTATCGCAATCGAGCGCACTAGCGAAGGCGTCTTCGCAAAACTTTCACCACGATCCGCCTCGGCTAACCTGGGGCGCGGAAGAACCGATCTGAGGCGTGATTCGAAGTATGAATTTGAAGTCTCTACTGCTGAGTTCTGACGAAAAGACGGTGCGCGTCCTCCGTCGCGTCCTCGGCGACCTGGAAATTGACGTCGAGCACTGCTCCGCCGCGGACGATGCCATCTGCCGGATCACCCGTCAACGTTTCGAAGCGATCATCGCAGATGGGGCGAATCGGGAAGACGCGGCCAGTGTGTTGCGGGCGGCCAAAGCCGCTCCCGTCAACAAGCGGGCTCTCTCGGTTGTGCTGGTGGAATCTCCCGTCGGACTCAAGGGCGGCTTCGAATTGGGCGCCCATTTCGTCCTCCACAAACCGCTCGCGGTCGAGCGTGCCAAAGCCAGCTTTCGCGCGGTTCGCGCCTTGATGAAACGGGAACGACGGCTGCAGTTGCGGGTCGCGGTGCAAATCCCCGTCACGTGTTTCGGCGCGGGCCAGTACAAAGCCAAGACCATCGACCTCTGCGAAGGCGGCATGGCGGTCCAGTTTTCCGGACGCGTCGCCAAAGAAGGCGCGCTCCGCTTCGCGCTCGATCTGCCGGGTACAGACCAGAAATTCGAAATCCATGGCGAGCTGGCCTGGGAGGGCAACCAAAATCGGGCCGGTGTCCGCTTCACGAACATCGCCGACGAGCAGCGCAGCCTTCTTCGCCAATGGTTGAACAGCCAGCTACCCGAACCCGAGCAGGACGACCCACCTGTGACCTGCCGGCTCACCGACCTCAGCCTTGGCGGCTGCTATCTCACCACCGACTCGCCGTTCCCCAGACGCACCCGGGTCGTCCTGAAGATCAAGACCGGTGACCTCGAAGTCCGCGCTGGAGGCATCGTGCTGGTGGCGCATCCGGAATACGGGATGGGAGTGGAATTTCTCCAGAGTACAACCGAGCAGCGGAATCAGGTTCTCCGGATGATCGAGACGCTGCGCGCCAATGGAGACAAGTCTCCCCGGCTTCAGGTGGAACCTGACAGATTGGAAACACCAGCGCCGGACGAGAGCGTGGTCATGTTCCAATCTTCCCTGACCGAAGTTTCCGGAACCGAAGACTCACTCGTCGATCTGTTCCGGAATCAGTTTCAGGCGCCCGTCGAAACCTTCCTGGAGCAGATGCGCGAACAGCGCCAGTCGATCGATTCGCATTCCAGCTGAAGGAATCAGGTGTCAGGTCTTAGGTCTTAGGTCTTAGGTCTTAGGTTTCAGGTTTCAGGTTTCAGGTGTCAGGTGTCAGGTCTTTAGCTCTTCGTCATCCCCTCTTCGCTTTTTTCTCTTCGCGGCAACCCAAGTCCGTGGGGATCGAGCTAAAGGCTAAATGCTAACGGCTAATAGCTGGTTCTCTTCAAGCTTCGGGAATTAGTTCGCTCACCGTCCCGCGCTGCAGTAAATAAGCTCCCGGTCCCTGCTGTCCGCGAATCGAACGGCAGAACTCTGCGACAAAGAATCCCGCTTTCACAGCCTCGCGAAACGCCCACCGCGTCGCGTCGCGCCACTCGCGGGCGAGACCCATGTCGGCGCGCTCGACTTCCAGAATGTCGCCCGGAACTTCAATGCTCACGCGCTGCCGCGCCAGCGACTCGGCCAGATCGGCCCGTCCCGGTTTTCCACTGGGATCGAAGCGTACCAGCGGAGCCAGCAACTTGATGGCATCGAGCATTTCCGCGCGCTGGCCTGTCAACCGGCCCGCCAGCCGATCTCGCACACGCCGCGAATTCAGTATCCAGCGCACCCACAGCCGGTCGGTTCCGTTGCGATGCAGCATGCTGGAGGTTTGCGGCCCGTAGAAATCCACTTTATACGTATCGCTGACAACGCCCAGCTTGAAAAAGTTGAAGTGCGCGTTGCGGCTTTGCAGCGGATCGAAAGTCCACGTCATCTCGTGAACGCCCATGGCCATGGCCCGCTCGCGCTGCGCCTGCTTCAGTCGCAAGCCCAGATCCAGATGCCGATAGGCATCGAGCACCGCCAGCATGTGCGAGTGAACCGTCGTCTGGCCATGTTCGCGTCCCAGAAATCCGAACGCGAACCCGACCAATTTGTCCTTGTCAAAGGCTCCGACGAAAATATTGCCCGCCGCCTTGCAGGCGATGGCCACCGTGAGGGGCAAGGCGTCCTCGTCCGCCACTCCCCAGACTTCTTTCTCCACCGCTTTCAACTGGCTGAGGTCGTCGATGCTCCTGAGGTCGCGAATCGCGATTTGTTGCGCAGCGCCGCGGGCAATCATGGCCGGTCCTTCGTGCGCTTCGAGTTCGGTTCCCAGTGCATAGCAATCTCCACGCAGAAGTCCGGCGCTGAAGAGAACCCTTCGTGTACAGCACCGGTTGCATCGTTGTCAACAGCAATCGGCCAGCGCTTGGTGCTTACCGCTCATCGCTTTCTCTCCCCACCATTCCAGCCCTCCCCGCATCTTACTGTGCATGCTACCCTCGAACCGGAGACGAAAACTGCCGTGAAACCGAATGTCAAGCTTCTGCTTTTGATCGCTCTGATCGTACTGGGAAGCTCCCTGCTGCTGGCCGCCGATCGCGGCACCCTTGTGCGCGAGGCTGTCATCTACCTGTCTCCCGACACCACTTCCAGCAAGCTCGGCCAGGCTGAGCGCGGACGCGAACTCATCCTCCTGGAAAGGAGCCGGAACTGGCTGCACGTGGAAGCCCTGCTCGGTTTCACGCAAACTCCCGACCCCGCCTTCGTCGAGGATGAAGACGCCGAGGGCAAGACCATCAGCGGCTGGGTTCTCGATACCGGCATCGTTTGGGCGTCGACTCCCAATGGTGACCGCATCCTGTTCGGCGCCGCCGTCGATTCCGAAGATGAGGCCAGCCGCCGCCGCGGACGCCGGGGCGCGGCCCAGGATGCAGCACGCCTCTATCGCCGCGTTTACGATTTGTTCCCCAACGCGCCGCTCGCCGGCGAGGCCCTCTACCGTGCCGCCGACATCAAGTGGCAGATCGACAAAGCCGACGTGCAGTCCCGTCCTTCCGCCCGCGAGAAAGAATCCTACCTGCGCTACGGCATTGACGAGGAGGCCATGAAACAGGTGATGAAGAAATTTCCCAATACCAAGTGGGCCCAACTTGCCGCCTTCCACCTGATCGACAACAAAGTCTGCGGAGACTGGCAGGGGTCCTCCAAGTGTCCCGACAAGGAAGCCGAGATTTACGAAAAATATGTCAAGGAACACCCCGAATCTCCCGCCGCTCCCGAAGCGCTGTACCAGGCCGCCTCTCGCCGGGCTGCCCTGATCGAGATCTATAAAACGGAAGAACAACCCAAGAAATCCGAGCAAGCGAAGAACCAGGCGATCGAACTCGCCCAACAGTTAATCTCCCGGTATCCGCAGAGCGACTGGTCGTCGCGCGGACAAACTCTGCTCTTCCTCCTCCAGCAGGGAGTGCCAACCTATGGAAATGCAATGCAATAGGGGGGTGTTCTCAAACCTTTAAAAGAGCAGGCGCTTCGCCTAGCTTTCCCTCGCGATAAGCGCGCACGTAGTTCTTGCAGTGCGCATCACGCCCCAGCAGCGCTTCGGTCGCGATGATGTTCATCATGAGTTGCTGATCGCGAGGATCGACAATGGCGGCATCCAGGCCGTGCGCCATCAGCAACAGAAGGAATGTCTCATTCAGCAGCTTGCGGACGGGCAGACCAAAAGAAACATTGCTGACGCCAGCGCTGATGTGAACTCCCGGATACCTCGCCACAATCTGGCCGACGCTCCCCATAAGGTTCTTGCCATGCGGACCGGTAGCCAGCGGCATCACGCAAGGGTCAACGTAGATATCGTCCAGGGCAAAACCTTCCGCGGTGAGGCGATCGATCAGGCGGCTGGCAGTGGCAACGCGATCCTCCACACCGTTGGGCATTCCTGCTTCCGATAGGCAAAGGGCGATCACTTTTGGACGGTGTTCCTTGAGCACGGGCAGCATTTTCCAGCGCGCAGGTTCGTCGCTGATCGAGTTGACCATTGGCCTCTGCTTGCAGCGGGGAAGCGCTTGCATCAAGGCTTCCGGGTCGGCGCTGTCCAGACACAGGGGAATATCCACCACTCCCTGCACCAGATCCACCAGCCAACTCAGAAGTTCGACTTCCTGTTGCGGAAGTCCGCCGTTCACATCCAGCATGTGGGCGCCGGCGCTGGCTTGCTTTCGCGCCAGATCGCGGAAGAACTCCTCATCCCGCTTTTCCGCGGCCTCGCCGACTTTCTTCCGCGTGCAGTTGATGAGTTCTCCGATGATCAGCATGGTTTCGTCTCCTTCGAGTGGTCTGCCTTAGCGGGAATCGCGAGGTCAATTCTTTTGCAGAGGTTATCCAGTCCCGCGAAGCGGTTGGCCAAAGCGTTCGTGCGGTCCAGGCACCAGTCGCGCGGAGGAACCAGAACATGCGCGAACTTCCGGGGATCATCGCCCATCGCCAGCGTGCCTTGGTAGACAAGGTTCCAGATGCAGGGCAGGTCTGCACGAGCCTCGCAGGTTCCGTCCACTCGGGAGCCGCCGCACGGACCGTTGCGCAATTCCTTGTAGCAGCCGTGCATCGAGCATCCGGCATAGTTGAGATGGTCCTGGATGCAATCTCCACAACTGACGCAGCCCAAAGTTGCCTTCCGGTAAACAGTCGCAGGCTCCAGCAGCCCGTACCATAGGCCATGCCGCCAGGAATTATTCTTGGCGGACGGGACCCGGGCCTTCAGTCTCCGTGTGAAAAATCGCGCGCCGAATGTGCCCTCTTTAATAAAGTGCCGGTGCGCCTTCTCGGAGAGGCGCTGCACCCATGAGGGGTGAGGCTTCGCGCCGGTCACCTGATAATCGCGAGCGCCGTCGCTGAGACCGTCGCCACCCTGCGGCAAAAGGTAGAACTCGTCTGGGTAGGGGAACACAAGTTCATCGATCCGCCCTCGCCAGTTCTCCCCGATCGCGGCCGCACCCTCCAGGATGGTCCTGAAATCCTTGTGCGTGAGGCCGAATCCGCCAATGTGGGCGCCGGCAAAGCCGAGGTCCTTCACTGCGGCCACCATTAGTGCGGCGCGCTCCAGCCTTTGCGGTTTCCTTTCTCCCTCCAGGCGTTGAATGAGCTCGTCCGGAATCACGCAGCCCGCCAATTCGCCAGCCTGCATCAACCGCGCCACCTTCGCGGTCGGCACATAGACGTTCGCCAGCACGGGTATCTGGCCCAATCCCTCCCGAATCATGTACTGCTTTAACTCGCAAAGCCTGCGCAGGTTGAACCCTAACTGGGTAATGATGTATTGCGCGCCCGCCGCGACTTTCAGTTGCAGCTTGTAGAACTGCATCATGAGATCCGGTTCGCGGACCTTGAAGGGATTCACCACCGCGCCGGCAAAGAAATCGAAGGGCGTGGTGCTTGCAGTTTTCGTCCCCTGACTGTATTCCAGGCCGCCGCGCAGGGCGCGAAGCAGCCAAAGAATGAGCACCGAATCCAGGTCGTAAACCGGCTTCGGCCTGCCGGCGAATCCCTCCTTCTGCGCATCGCCAGTCAGGGCGAGGATATTCTCCACGCCCAGGCGCGCCAGCGCGTGAATTCGTGCTTCCAGCGTCGATCGGTTCCCGTCTTTGCCCGTCAGATGCGCGATCGGCGTGAGCTTGTGCTCCAGAACGCAGGCCACAAAAGCTTCCGGCGGCAGCGCCGGATTCCCACCGGGAAGATCGGTCAGGCTGATAGCGTCGATTCCGTGTTCCTGCTCTGACGCTTCTTGCACGAAGACTTCAGCCTCCACCGCATTGTGATCGCGCCCCAGTACGAGTTCGGCCGTGTACACGAATTCGCCTTGCTCCAGCGCCGATCGAAAGCGGTTCGGGATGTGGCTGCTGCCGCCTGTGCTCATTGGCTTCGCCCAGCTCCGATGGCTCCATTGGAGCATCGTTACTGGCGTTAGGGCTGTGATGAGAATCACCGAGGCGACGTCCTGCAAGCGCGCCGGTTATGACTCTTGGTCTTGGCAAACAACTTACGGATCACCACCGACTCCCGCGCTCCTGCTTCCTGTTATCCTAGAAATCTTCGCAACTGAGGAACGTTATGAAAATCAAGTCATCGACCTTACTGCTCGCGCTGCTGTTCGCGAT
>Ga0187817_10000378_pt1 | contig 18702 bp, 21 predicted proteins | sample NC_wetland_sal_i_17_FD_132431 | JGI IMG/M metagenome (GOLD analysis project Ga0187817, IMG submission 132431) | Wetland sediment microbial communities from Neuse River Estuary, North Carolina, USA - SO4_2 | ecosystem: Environmental > Aquatic > Freshwater > Wetlands > Sediment | place: USA... | reverse complement strand
TGGGTCATGGATCACTTCTTCCAGCTGCCGCCCCTGGGCGGGCCGGACCAGCCGATGCTGGAGGCGTACACCCTGCTCGGGGCGCTGGCTGCGCTGACCCGGCGGGTGCAGCTCGGCACGCTTGTAACCGGCGTGACCTATCGCAACCCCGGTATCCTGGCCAAGATCGTCACGACGCTGGACGTCATCTCGCGGGGCCGGGCCATCCTCGGGATCGGGGGCGCCTGGTACGACGTTGAGCACCAGGGCCTCGGCATTGACTTTCCGGGTGCCGGGGTGCGCCTCGACATGCTCGAAGAGGCGGTTCAGGTCTGCCGGGCCATGTTCACCGGCGATGACGTTAGCTTCTCCGGCACCCACTACCGGCTCGATCACGCCCGCAACCTGCCCCGGCCTGTGCAGGCAGGCGGCCCGAAGATCATGATCGGCGGCGGCGGCGAGAAGCGGACGCTGCGGCTGGTGGCCCGTTACGCGGACATGTGCAACGTAACGGGCGACGTCGGCACGCTGACCCGCAAGATCAGCGTGCTCCGCCGCCACTGCGCCGAGGTGGGCCGGGATCCAGCCGAGGTCGGCGTCACCTGGATGACCCCGCTGATCCTCACCACGTCCAGCCAGAACACGGCCGAGGTGCGCGAGATGCTGGCGGGGGTCGTCTCTGCCGAGGAGATCGCCGGATTCACCGTTGGTCAGCCCCACGAGATTCCCGGCCTGGTCGCAGGTCACATCGAGGCCGGCGCTGACGAAGTGATCTTCAGCTTCGCCTTCGCGGACACCGCGGGAATCACCGCGGTGGGGAAGGCATTCGGACTGGCCGGGCACTAGCGGATCGTGGCTGCACCGCATCCGGGCCCGGATCAGGTGCGCTCGTTCTGCCGCGTTCTGGGTCAGGCTGATCGCGGCACGTCCCAGCGGGTCCGGTCCTGAAGGAGACCAGATGCGCGACAGCAGCCTGCCAGCGCGGCTGACCCGCTCATGGCGAGCGCTGGGGAAGCCCCGACGCGCAGGTGCTCGTCCCCCTGCTGGCCCGCTTCGCCAGCAGCAGCGAGGCGTGAAGATCATCGGGGACTCCCACGGCCCGGTCCGCATCGGCTCCCGGGTGCAGATCCTGGAGAACACGGTGCTGCATCTGCTGCCCGACAACGAACTGATCGTCGACGACGACGCGGTGATCGGCCCCGGCGCGATGATCCACGGCTGCCACGTCGGCCGCGGCAGCGTCGTCGAGCCGGGCGCGATCGTGTGCGACGGCAGCATGGTCGGGGCCGAGTCCGTGGTCCGCGCCGGTGCCTGCGTCAAGCAGCGCGACCGTTTCGGCGACCGGTCCATCCTGGACGGCTTCCCCGCCAAACTAGTCGGCACCCTGACCGGCCCGCCGCCGATGCCGGGCTGGGCCATGCCCCCCGATGCTGTCGCAACTCTGCGCAGGGTGCAACGGTGATCGCAACCGTTAGCGAAGAAGGGTGAGCAATGTCTGAGCAGGTGAGCGATTCCGCCGATGTTATCGACAACACGGACGCATCCCGGTTCGAGCTGCGCGAGGACGGGCGGCTCGCGGAGCTTGTCTACCGTATCCGCGGGGACCGGCTGGTGCTGATCCACACCGAGGTTCCGTTCGAGCTGGAAGGCCGCGGCATCGGCGGCAGGCTGGTGACTGCGGCTGTCGACCGGGCGGCACGCGAGGGGCTGACGCTGGTGCCGTTGTGCCCGTTCGCCCGCGGCTGGCTGGAGCGGCATCCCGATGCGGCGAGCAGGGCGGTCATCGACTGGGACAGTTGAGGGGCACGCCGCTGGCGCCGATGGAGGAGGCCTCCGTTGGGCCCGGTCTGCGGAGCCGGTCTGCGTGCAGCGCCGAGTGGCACGGCGACCTGTGGCGAGGTGCCGGGACGGTCACCCTCGTAGGCTGGTTGGTGTGAGTGAGGGTTTCGCGCACGCTACCGGCGCTGCGCCGCTGTTCACGTCTCAGGTTCCTGCTTTTTTCGCGCTCGGTCCGGCATAGCCGTGATCGAGGAGCTGGCGCGGGAGCGTCTGGGCTTCCAGCAGCTTCGTCCCGGGCAGCTGCGCGCGGTCGAGGCCCTGGTGGGCGGGGGTGACGTGCTGGCCGTGCTGCCGACCAGCGGCGGGAAGTCGGCGATCTACGAGCTGGCGGGGATGCTGCGGGCGGGGCCGACGGTCGTCGTCTCGCCGCTGATCGCGCTGCAGGATGATCAGCTGGCCCACCTGCGGGCGGCTGGGCTGCGGGCGATCGTGGTGAACTCGCAGCAGGCGGCTGGTGCGCGGGCGGCGGCGCTGCTGGCCTCGTGCGATTCGGATACGTTCGTGTTCCTCGCGCCCGAGCAGCTGGCCAAGGGGGAGACCCGCGATACGCTACGGCGGGCAGGGCCGGGGCTGTTCGCCGTGGATGAAGCGCACCTGATCAGCCAGTGGGGCCACGACTTCCGGCCCGATTACCTGCTGCTCGGCGCGCAGGCCACCTCGCTCGGCGCGCCGGTCCGCCTGGCCCTGACCGCTACCGCCGCGCCGCCGGTGCGGCAGGAGATCATCCGGCGGCTCGGCCTGCGTGATCCGGTCGTGGTGATCGGCGACTTCGACCGGCCGCACCTGCATCTCTCGGCGCGCCACGTGAGCACCCTGGCCGACAAGGAGCGCGAGATGGTCAGCGCGGCGCGGGAGTTCGCCGGCCCGGGGATTGTGTACGCGGCGACGCATGCCAGCGCGCAGGCGGCCCACGACGCGCTCGCGTCGGCCGGGGAGCGGGTGACGCTGTATCACGCCGGGCGGTCTGGGCGCGAGCGGCGCCAGGCGATGACGGCGTTCCTGGACGGCTCGGCCCGGATCATCGCGGCCACGGTCGCGTTCGGCATGGGGATCGATAAGCCGGACGTCCGCTGGGTGCTGCACGCCGACCCGCCGCCGTCGCCGGATGCGTACTACCAGGAGATCGGGCGTGCCGGCCGGGACGGCCAGCCATCGCACGTGCGGCTGCTGTACCGCTATGACGATTTCGAGAGGGCGCGCTACCTGATCGCGAGAGGGGTCTCGGGCGCGGCCGTCGCGCGGGCCGCGGCCGCGCTCGCGGCCGGGCAGCGGACCGGGGACGGCGCGCGGCAGCAGACGGCCGCGCTGGCCCGGCTGGCCGATCTCGGCGCGGCGGCCTGGCAGGCGGACGGCGACGTCCGCTGGACCGCGACGATGTCCGTCGCGGCCGCGGTGCAGGCCTCGCAGGCGCAGACGGACCGCGAGGACGAGGTGGAGCGGACGCGGCTGACGATGATGCGCCGCTACGCCGAGCAGATCGGCTGCCGTCGTTCGTTCCTGCTGACCTACTTCGGGCAGGACTACCGCGGCCCCTGCGGGAACTGCGACAACGATCTCGGGCACGGCGAGGCTGCGCCCGCTGAGGTCCCCTTCGCTGTGGGCGCACGCGTCACAAGCGAGCGCTGGGGCGAGGGCACGGTGCAGCGTTACGACGGCGATCAGGTCACCGTGCTGTTCGACGAGCACGGCTACCGCGAGCTGTTCGTGCCGGTCGTGCTGGAACGCAGCCTCCTCCGGCCCGCGTAGGCGGGGACGCACACCCATCCTTGGTGCGGCCCCGGGGGGGCGAGCCCCTCGACGTCCTGGCCACCCAGCTGACCGCGGCCCTGGACGGCCCGCTGCTGCTCTACCTGTCGTCCGCCATCCTTAACCGGGCCGCGTCGCAAGTCTCCGAACGGCTCGGCCGAGGCTGACAGGACCTGATCCAGCGCGTCTGCCGGTCACGATGAAACCGCGGCCAGCGAACGGCCCTCGGACACCCGTTGCCCTCTGGTCGCGGAATAGCCGCCATCGATTGCCCGGTAGGCGGCCGCTGTTGGTCTGGAACGGTGGTAGGCGCTGCACTGGCCAAAGGGCTCGTGTGCGACTTCCGGCATCGGAGCGGCCCCATCACGGAGAGGATCAGTTTCATGGCCAGCACTACGACCCAGCCGGGCCCAACGAGTCGCAGGGCTACATCACCGAGGTCGCCACCCGGGCGATGGTGTTCATCGAGGCCGACAATCCGGCCATCGGGCTCATGCGCGTCCTTCCGGTCGGCAACCTGATCGACACCTCACCCGACTACGGCCGCAGCGAGGAGTTGATCGGCAGCTACATCGGCCACCGCCGGGATGAGTTCTTCCTCGCCTCCGAATGCGGATGCCCGCTCGAGTCCCCGGCCGACGCGCCTCCGCCGTACCCGCATGACTACAGCCCCGGGAATGTCCGCGCCGGCGTCGAGCAGTCACTGCGGCGCCTGCGCACCGACTACCTCGACCTGGTCCAGGTGCACATGTCACCGGCCAAGGCGACGCTCGAGAAGAACCACACGGTCCAGACGCTCAAGGACCTCCAGGCCGAAGGCAAGGTCCGCTTCATCGGCATGTCTGGCATCCTGCCGTATCTGCCCGATCACATCGCGATGGGCGTCTTCGACGTCTTCCAGATCCCGTACTCGGCGGTCCAGCGCGATCACGAGGAACTCATCACCGGGGCTGCCAGCGCGGGTGCGGGCACGTTCATCCGGGGCGGCGCGGCGCGCGGTGCCGCCTCGGAGGACAAGAACTGGCGGACCGGGCCGCTTAGCCAGGACCCCGGCGTAGGCCAGCGGAACTGGGAGACCTCCGGCATCGCCTGCCTCCTGAGCGAGGCGGGCATGGGCAGCATGGAGTTCGTCCTGCGCTTCACGCTCAGCCACCCCGCCTTGTCGACCACGATCGTCGGTACGGCGAACCCGGTCCACCTGGCCAGCAACATCGCCGTCGCAGAGAAAGGTCCGCTCCCTGCCGGCCTCTACGAACAGGCCAAGAAGCAGCTCCCGCTCCCGGAAACCGCGACGGCCCGGCCGCGAGCCTCCAGATCAGGCCCATGAGCGGGCCCGGGAATCGCCTACGGGTGGTATCAGGCGGTAGGAGCCGAGGCGAACAGGTTGAGCCCAAGCGCTTCTGACAGGTACCTGGTGATGTGTTGTCCCCGCACGCTGTTGCCTGCCGCATCGAGCGGCGGGGAGAACGTGCCGAGGCCCCCCTTGCCCGGCGACACGGTCACGATGCCTCCGGCCACCCCGCTCTTGCCAGGGAGACCCACGTCGTAGAGCCACTGACCGGAATGCTCATACAGCCCCGCTGTGGCCAGCACGGCCAGCACCCGTTTGCAGTAGCGGGTCTCGATGGCCTGCTCACCGGTGACCGGATTCACTCCGCCATTGGCCAGTGTGGCTCCCATCACGGCCAGGTCCCGTGCGCTGACCCGCACCGAACACTGGCGGGTGTAGACGTCGGTGGCGAGATCGGGGTCGCAGTACATGCGGCCATAGCCGTCCAGGAGGTGGGCGATACCCCGGTTGCGGTCGTTGGTCGCCGCCTCGGACTCGTACACGTCATCGTCCATCACCAGTCGCCGCCCGGCGAATCGCGACATCGCGGCCACGATGCTCTCGAATTTCTCGTCAGCAGTCGTGCCCGGCACCAGGCTGGTGGTGGCTATGGCACCGGCATTGACCAGCGGGTTCATCGTGCGATCGGCGTTGAGCTCGATGGCCATCACCGAGTTGAAGGGCAGGCCAGTGCTGTTGACGCCTAGTTTGCCGCGCGCCTGCTCATGCCCGAGAGTGTGACAGACCAGGGCGAAGACAAAAAGCTTGGAGATGCTCTCGATGGCGAATTCCTGCTCCGCGTCGCCGACCGAGAACAGCCGCCCGTGAACCCCGGCCACGCACACGCCGAAGGCGCTGGGCGACGCCGCGGCCAGCGCGGGAATATAGTCGGCGACGGCTCCCTCGTCGAGATGGAGATAGCGCTCGTAGCCGGCCGAGATGAGGGCCCGCACGTCAGTGTCGGCCGGCAGCTCACCGGTCGATACCCGTTCGGTCTCAGGGTGGTCGCCGGGGACGGGATCGTGGTCCATGCTCTTCCTCTGGCTGGCGAGTGCTGGCCGACCGCCACCCGATGGCCGGGCTCGGCCGGACCGATGGTATCGGGCTGGCCGATCCGCAAACAAATCCCAGACGACAATAGAAACCTAGATAACAGCACGTCATGCCTTGCTTCGGGTCAGCACAGTGGAGCCGAGGGCCCCGGACGGGATGCTCCAAAGGCGGTCATCCCGTCCCGGGTGCAGGACGGTACCGGCGGTGCAGGGTGCCCACGGACCAGAGGGTCTGACCGCCACCCCGTAGTGCGCAATCCGGGACGGTTGCCGGCCGCGCGGCAGGTTCAGGACAGCAGCTGGTGCGTCAAGGCGTAGGCGACGGCGGCGGTGCGGCTGGTCACTGCGAGCTTGACGAGGATGTGCTCGACGTGGTGTTCGGCCGTGCGCCGGCTGATGTAGAGGGCCTTGCTGATGTCCGGGTTTGTGGCACCCTCGGCGAGCAGGCGCAAGACCTCGAGCTCGCGCGAGCTGAGGGCGGGAGTGGTCCGTAGGTGCTCGCGCCGGTGACTGGTACCGGACTTGGCCCCGGACCGAAGGGCAGCGATACACGCCGGGTCGAGGCCCTTGTCTCCGGTCAGGTCCGGAGGGCCGTCGCCGGCTCGTTCGGCCCAGGTGTCGGCGGCGGCGACGATCCTGGCGCCGAGGGGCACGCCCTGGCCGGCGAGCCCGAGGGGGTAGCCCGAAGCGTCGAGGCGCTCGTGGTGCGCGCCGACGTCTGCGGCCAGGTCGGCGAGCGGGCGGACCCGGGACAGGATGCGTTGGGCGTAGTAGGGGTGCAGGCGGACGGGCTCGGCGAGGGCTGCTGTCGCACTCAGGCCGGGTGGCGCGTCGGTGTCGTCTCCCGCCTTTTCCAGCAGGCGGTACGGCACGGCGATCTTGCCGAGGTCGTGGACCAGCCCGGCCCGGCGCAGCCGGTCCTGCTCGGCCTGCGGTAGCCCAAGCACGGCGGCGCCTTGGACCGCCAGGTCGGCCACGGCATGAGAGTGGCGGCCGCGCCGGGCGGACTTTAGGTCGGCGAAGTCGGCCAGCGCCTCGCACACGGCCAGCCGCCGGTCGCCACGCAGGTCGTCGACCGGGGTACCTGGGTCGCAGGAGAACACCTCCGGCAGCGGGATCGGATCGTCACCAGGCGGCCACAAGACGTCGGCCAGGTCCAGGTAGGCCTCGGCCACGTCGGGCTGGAAGTAGCTGCCTGCCCGCTGGCGGACCATGGCGGCGGCTTCCTCGGCCCCGGACAGGCTGCGGGCGATGTCGGCGGCCAGCGCCACATGCAGCACCTGAGCTGGCCGGGGGATCGCGTCTGCACGTCGGCTAAAGGCTTGCCCGCGACCGTCGTGCCGCTCGTACTGGTAGTGCACGGCATCCTGCACGTGATGGCCGAACCCGAGGCTGGCGGCGAAGTCGGCTGCGATTTCGCAGTGGGCCGCCATCGCCTCATGCGCCACTGACCCGCACTGGGAAGCGAAGGCGGCCAGCCGGGCCAGCCGCACGGGGAGGGTGGGATCTGGTCGCAGCTGGCCCTTGGCCCAGCCCCCCAGGCTGCGCGGACTGTGCAGGTCAACCAGGATGAGATCGAGCCGGGGAGCCAGCTGCTCAGCCGCGAAGTACGGGGCCAGCACTGCGCTGCAGGCGCCGCAGCCCACGTCTTTCAGCAGGGCCCCGTAGAAGACGGCCTCCAGGTCCTCGGCGCCAAGTCCCAGGGCGTGCCCGAGCTGGATACCGACGAACGCGGTGTTTGTCCCGTGCTCCATCCGCTCGGCTACGGCCAGGCCGGAACCGTACGAAAGAGCGCACAACAACTCGGCTGTGCCAGACGGACCCGGTCCCTGGCCCGGCGGATTTCCAGGCCACGCGGCCGGGCTCATGTCCGCAGCCTAGCCCCGCGCCGGGACCTGGACCATAGGCCGCGATAACGGACGTGCACAGCCAAGTCGATGGGGCGCTTTGCGCGAAATGGGGGAGTTCCCCCATGCCCGCCGCGGGCCCGCAGGCGCATGCTCGTTCCCGGGAGAAAGTCCCGCAGCAAGGGCAGCCGAGCAGGTGCCCATGTATTCGAAAGGCCGACCTGATGACACTCTTCGTCGCCATCCACCGGCACGCGCCGGAACGCTGCCCCGCTCGTGCTCCAGCGATGGGCCAGGCGCTGCTCAGCCACCTCTCCCCGGCCACCACCGGCCAGTACGGGGTAGTCGTGCACGCCGAGGCTGTCGCCAACGACAAGCACACCCTCTACCTCATCGCCGAGGCAGGCGATGAGGAGCAACTGCGACGCTACTTGGCCCCGTTCGCACAAGCCGGATCCGTCGAGGTCCTGCCCGCCTCCCCTTGCGAGGCGGTCATCGACCGCGGTGGCTGCACGCCGATACCAGCCTGACCAGCGACCGATCAACGGCCGGCCCGCTGTGTCCGCGCCGGCAGGTGCGCCCCTCCCGGTCCAGCGCCAGCACATCGAACACCACAACCGGCCCCGCCTGACCGGCCCACGCCGCCGGCCTCGTCGCCGGCCTGAAAGGCCGGCGCGCTGGCACCTTGTCAGGTCGCGGGCGTGTCGGTGCCGGTCAGCAGGGCCAGGATCTCCCCGACGGTGCGTTCCCGCCCGTCCGGTTCTGGCAGCGGGAGGTGCGCCTGGACATGGTAGCGGTTGCGGCGGCCGTTCTTCTCCTTGACCAGGTAGCCGGCCGCGGCCAGATCCGAGATGATGCCGAAGGCGCTGCGTTCGGTGATGTTCAGGCTGGCTGCGATGTCGCGCAGGCGCACCCCGGGGTCATGGGCGACGAGCAGGAGAACTCGGGCGTGATAAGTCAGGAAGGTCCAACTGGCCACCTTGACAGGTTACCAGATTCCGGAAACTACTTGCTAGTTTCCTGGTGCGGGTATAGCGTGGCCTCAGGCACCGGACGTCAGCCGCCACCAGCGGCCAGCTTCCCGGGGCTACCGGAGGAGCAGATGCGCACCGATGCGGTCATCACGACCGTTGGTGCCCATGACGCTCGCAATGCCGCGTCCCGGCTGACGAAGCCGGTGCCTTATCGAAGCTGCCGGGCCGGGATCATGGCCTGGCGGCGGCGGTGACGCGATGAATGCCAGCGACTTCGAGGCCGCAGGCCGCCCTGCTCGGGCCCGGCCTGGCGCTGCCGTTGGTCATCCCGTCGAAGAGCAGCGGCAAGGACGCCGCAGGCGGTTCAGCTTGCGTGCACCCGCCGGTGCCCGCCACAGGGTCAGCGCGATAGCGGCCGCTCTGGGCCGCGGCCGCCGGCAGCTGACGCCGGCGCTACTGGGCGTCGGCTAGCGGCCGCTCGCCTGCCCATCCTCCGTCGCAGCGTTCCGGCCGGCCGCTGACCACGCGGTCGCCGAGGACGCTGCGGCGGGCCCTCACTTGCCAAGGGAAGACATCGTGCCCGAACCAGCCGCACCCCACCCGGATCCGGGTCCCGCCACCATCCGGCCGCGCCCATCCCCTAACGGCACCGCCCCGCCAAAGCCATCCGTCCCGCCGATGCCCTCCGAGGTGACAAATAACGGCACCGTGCCGCCGAAGCTACCGGTCCCGCCGATGCCCTCCGAGGTCACCAATAACGGCACCGTCCCGCCGAATCCATCGGTCCCGCCGATGCCATCGGAGGTCACGACGGCGCGCGCACAGCGGCCTGCGGCCGGCGTGTTCCGCACGGCAATGTCGCCGCTGCGCAAGATGATCCACCGAGCCCCCCGCCAGGCGTAGTCTCGGCCCGCGAGCCGGCGGTCGGCGGCCATCATGGCATGCCGATGCCCGGCCAGCACCTGTGCATAGCCGCTTCTGCTACCCGCCGCAGCAGCGCCGTTGAGCCCTCAATGTCGGTGAACAAGACCGTGAGGTCTCCACCCCCACAGCATAGAAGGGCCAGCCCGCGCACCGAAGAATCGATGTGCGGACAGGCGCGGCGCCTCTCATTCATCTCGCTCCGCCTGCTGCCATCCGGGTCGCCATGCCCGAGCCGGTCAATGCCCTTAACCCGCCAGCGGTCATCTGTCCGGCAACGGCGGATTGAAGTATCCAGCCTCGGGGTACCGGTACGGGCACACGATCAGCCGCGGACCCGTGCCTGGGAGGGCCGATGCGTATCAGCGACGTACTTCGCGTCAAGGGCACCCAGGTCATCACCGTCACCCCGGACACCAAGGTGCGGCACCTTGTGGCGGTCCTGGCCGAGCAGCGGATCGGCGCCGTCGTCGTCTCGCGCGACGGCGCCGCGGTCGACGGAATCGCCAGCGAGCGCGACGTCGTCCAGGCGCTGGCCCAGCGGGGCGCGGCGGTGATGTCCGAGCCGGTCACGGCCATCTACACAGCCGAGGTGCACACGGTAACGCCGCAGACCCCGATTGAGGAGGTCATGCGCATGATGACCGAGCGCCGGGTGCGGCATGCACCAGTCGTGGTTGATGGCAGCTTGCACGGGATCGTGAGCATCGGCGACGTGGTGAAGATCCGTCTCGGCGAACTCGAGACCGAGCGGACCGCATTGACGGACTACATCACCGGTAGCCGCTAACGCGCCGGCTCGGCCCGCAGACGCCCGCTTAACGAACCGCCGGTCACGGACTCTGCTGCGCGCGGAGAAGTAATCGGATCCGCGTGCCGGTGCACGAGCTTCCACGCTTCGCCCTCGCGGCGGTAGATGCTCGTGACTCGCAACGCAACGGAACCAGGAACCTCACTGTCGCCGACCTTCGCCTCGAACCTTTCGATCTCGAGCGTATAAGCGAGCTCACCGCCCTCGAAGGTCGCGAAGTTCTCAAACCCGATCGCGCGGCCATCACGGTAGTTCGATGCCGCCCGCCGCCCTGCCTCCTCAACCTGCGCACGACCGCGGCCGGGCGGACCAAAAGGGTTCGCGATGGTCACATCGTCCCGCCGGCTGTACAGCTCGAAGAACGCGCTCGGATCTCCGCGAGCGATCTCATCGAGCGCGCGGTGGCTGGCCTCAATGGCGTGGCCAAGGTCCTGTGATGAAGTCATCGGCCCCCCTGATCGGCGTCGACGGTAAACCGAGACGCTACAGGCGCGCGACAACCGCGATCAAGGCCGCATCGCACCCTTCGGCAGCGGCGTTGCGACCGGTGCACCGCGCGGGATGGGCAGCTTTGCGGCTGGTTCGGCGTTTGCAGACCTCCTATGAACAGGACTTTGGCCCCGCCGGAAGAGGCCAAGGTCCCTAGGTGTGAGCGTGGCAGCGGGTCAACTCTCAAACAAACGGGGGTGGACTCTACAGGCAGATGGAGGTAATCACGATGGCTGTAGTTGCGATACTCGTTGCTGTCGGCGTTATTGCCCTTGTAATTCTGGGGATCATCTTCGTGGTGGGGGCGGGCTGGTTTATCTCGTCTTCCCTTTAAACATGGGCGGTCAGCTGGCGTGGTGTCCATCCAGGGGACCAGTGAGTCGAGTTTCGGTTTAGCGGCTTACCGCGGGTCGAAAAACTGAAAATCTCTATTCCGAACGGCCGGTGGCACATCGCCCGGCGGAACGACACGGGAATGCCGTTTCCCGGCAGGCGTCCTGAAGATGTCGTCGGTCAGCAGGGCATGCGCAGGCGGTTCCCAGGTGGGTGGTTTCCGGGCACCGGCTATAGTTCGCAGTGAAGTGATGGTGCGCCTTGGAGCCGTCGGCCGTCTGCGCCGCACAGCCTGCATGCTGATCGTCGCCGCCTGCGCGGCGATGCCGGCGGCGGCATCGGCCGGTGCCGCGCCCGCGTATGGGGCGGTGCTCGCGGCATCGGCAGGTGCCGCCCAGATCGCGGTCGCCGCGCAGACCGTGACCAGTGGTCCCGCGCTCGGCCTGGGCGGGCCCGCCGCCGCCTGGGATACGGCGGTCAGCGCGATGGCGGCCACCAGCTCCGGTCCGCCCGCACCGGCTCGGACTCCGCCCGGGGCGACGGGGAACCAGGCTGGCCCGACCCATTCCCGCACTTCCTGGGGCCGGACCGAAATCGCAGCGGGAATCCTGATCATCTGCTTCGCGGTGCTCGCCGTGCAAGCGGCACGCAGGCGCAGCAGGTAAGCCGGTCATCCAGACCCTCCGCCGCACCCGCCCCCAGATCAGCGGCACGGTGGCGACGCGGCTTGGCCGGCTCGCCTACGGTGCGTCTCCGGCAGTGGGTGGCTGCATGCGCAGCGGTGGCGACCCATACAGGCTGCCTATGTCCAGTTGCTGTGCATCGACGAGTACCGAGTCCTGCTGTTCCTGCGCTTTCTGCGCGGTTTGCTTTGCCAGTTCTGACGCCAGGCCGCCCAGCTGCCGGACGCCGATGACATCGATAAGAACACGGCTCGTGGAGAAAATCGCGATGCCTTGCACCCGTCGCTCTTTCAGCCCCGGCGGGGCAAGAGCGGCGCCGATCTTGGCTGCCTCAAATGGGTCCGCTGGATGCGTAGTAAGCTTATCGCGTTCCTCGATAATCCATTTGTGGAATTTCATTACTGCCCCTTGCAGAGGCAGGTTCCGTACATCTTCAGTCGCCAGCCCGAGACGCCTGCCCTTGCCGAAACAGCGAGCGTAGGCCACCAGAGCGGACGACCAGAGCGCCTGCGGCACAACCCCATCCCGGTCGTCCTCAGGTCTGTCCAGCTCCGTGAGCAGCCGCTTACAGCAATCCATGACAAATTGAAGATCTTGAATGATCGACGCCTGATCGGCGAGAATCCGCGCTGACGGGATATCAAGAGCAACGGTCAGCCCAGGCACCTTTGGCGATGTGTCGTCCGTCCCGACCACAACTCCTCGTTCCGGCTTCCAGCCCCACGACTTCGTACCTCGATCTTTGCATGACGGCAACTCGCTCTCGTCTCACATCGTGACAAGCCGTTGCGATATACCTGGCTCCGGCGCCGGGCATGACGTGGCGATGAACCATAGGCCGGGGCGCGGCCGGGGCCGGCCATGAGCTGCCTTCACCGCCGGCCAGGTCACCCGCTGAGCCGGGCCGCTGTCCCGGGGGCCAGGGCCGCGTCGAGCAGGGTGGCTGCGGCGGCGCGGGCCGCGGCGGCCGCGGCGGGGTCGTGGTCCATCCGCGCGGACTGCCCGCTGCCGTCGTAGAGCAGGTGCAGCTGGCGGGCCAGGATCTCGGGTGCGGGCACGCCGGCCTGGGCGGCCAGCTCGGTCAGCAGCGCGCGCACCCAGTGGCGGTAGGCCTCGGCGGCCTGCTCGGCCAGGTCGCCGGGGTGGGATTCCGCGCTGGCCCGGGCGAACGCGCAGCCGCGGTAGCCGGGCTGGGCGAACAGCTCCCCCTGGCCTTCGAACACGGCCAGCAGGCGCTCGCGCGGAGTGTCGTAACGTTCCACCGCCTGCGTGATGCGCTCGGCGACGCCGGCGCGGCGGGTCTCCAGGTAGGCACGGACCAGTTCGTCCTTGCTGCCGAAGGTGTTGTACAGCGAGGCCTTGGCCACCCCGGCCTGCTCGATGACGCGGTCGATGCCGACGGTGTGCACGCCCTCGTTGTAAAACAGCTCGTTGGCCGCGGCCAGCAGCCGCTCGCGCGCCGAGGGCCGGACCGCGCTCGCCTCCTTGACAGCCATGGTGACGGCCACCTTCCTAGACAGACTTGTCTATCGTATGCCCTGGGGCCAGGGCGGCGGCAGGCTCCGCGGCGCGGCCGGGCCGGGTCTTCATCAGGCCGAACAGGGCCAGCGCGGCCAGGGCGATCACCGCGGCGCCGTAGTAGCGGGCGGTGCTGATAAGCCCTCCGCCATGGACCACGCCGAACCCGGCCAGCACGGCGGGCACGCCCAGCCCGAGGTAGGACACCACGTAGAGCAGCGAGACCAGGCCGGCCCGCTCGTGCGCCGCGGCCAGCGGCACCACCAGCCGGATTCCGCCCTGGAAGCCGCTGCCGAACCCGGCGCCGGCGATCGCAGAGCCTGCGAAGAAGACCGCAGCCGAGCCCAGGCTCACGGCCGTGATGGTCACGGCCACGCCGGTGATCAGGGCCAGGATGCCGGACAGCATCACCGTCCGGGCCGCCGGCGGTTCCCAGCGTTACTTCATGCAGACGCAGAACCGGTCCTGGAACTCGTCCAACGCGTCGAGACGGCCGTCCTCGAACGCGGCGTCCCATAGCTGGCCCAGTACCTGGCGGCATTGGTCATCAGTGCGGCCGAGGCGAGCAGCTGCCTGGGCCAGCACCTGTGCCTTCTGCTCCTGGCTCATCGTTATCTCCTTCGCCGCGGCATCCGCGACACCCATCCGGCATCCTTCCGGGAACCTCTCTCCCAGGCTGGTATGCGACGCGTCCAGAGGGCATTGCCGTAGGAACGTAAGTGCCGGGACCTTGGTCCCTGTTTCATCCGGCCGGGACCTTCGGCAGGGCCGAAGGTCACATCCTGCCGCGGGACGGCATGGTCCGGGGCGACGGTGCTGTTGACCTAACTGGGGCCCATTGGTCCTGGGAAGAGGAGTCGGTCGTGGCCAGCAGCAGAGTGCTCGAATCGGATGTGGGCGCGCCGGGAACCGTGCCGGGCGAGCCGGATGCGGTGGGGCTATACCTTGGCGAGATCGGCCGGTACCCGCTCCTGGACCGTGGCGGCGAGATCCGGCTGGCGCGGGTGGTCCAGGCCGGCATCGGGGCCAGGGAGCGGATGCTGCAGCCTGACGTGCCTGCGGCCGACCGAGAGCAGCTTGAGATGACGGCGCGGGCGGGACAGCAAGCGGCAGGGGAATTCGCGGCAGCGAACCTGCGGCTCGTCGTGTCGGTGGCCCGGCGCTATCAGCGCCGGGGACTCGAGCTGGGTGATCTCATCCAGGAGGGCAACATGGGGCTCATGCGTGCCGTGGAGCGGTTCGATCCTGGTCTGGGCTTCAGGTTTTCCACCTACGCCACCTGGTGGATTCGCCAGGCCATCACCAGGGCCATCGCCAGCTCGGCTTCGACCGTCCGGCTGCCGGCGGGCGCCCGGGAGAAAGCTGGCGAGCTTCGCGCGGCCGAGGACCGGCTACGGCTAGAGCTCGGCCGGTCTCCCAGTTTCGAGGAAGTGGCTGCGGAGGCGGGGATAGCTGGTGGCGAGGCAGGGTTGCTGCAGCGGGCGTCCCGGTCGCCGGTTTCCCTATCCGCGCTGGTGGGTGAGGATGACACGGAGCTGGGAGAGCTGCTGGCCGGCTCCGAGCCAGGCCCGGAACTGGTGGTGACCGACGCGATGTGGAGCCAGGAACTCGGCCAGATGCTGGGCCGCCTGACGCCGTCGCAGGCAAAGGTCATCAGGATCCACTACGGGCTGGACGGTACCGAGCCCGCTACGCTTACCGAAGCTGCCGCGGCACTTGGCATCTCCCGGGAGCGAGCTCGCCAACTGGAGGCGAAGGGCTTGGCGCGCCTGCGTCACCTACCCGAGCTAGCAGAACTCACCTGATCCGCTCTGGCACGAATGTTGGACACGGCCCCGTAGTCGTACAGGCAGACAAACCTGTGCCCGTCAGCCAGCTGCCGCGAACCGGGAACAGTGCAAGACGTAAGCCTCGGTCCAGGGGACCGGCACCCGCCGGGCCAGCAACAGTTACTACGAAACGTAGTAACATATCGTGCGTGAACGGCGCCGTCCCCACGACGATCATCGTCGCCGGTCTCGCGCTTGCCGGGTACGCGCTGTTGATGACCGCCCGAAACCGGCGAATGAGCGTTATCTTGCTCGCCGCTCTTGGCGTCCTTGAGATCCTGCTGCTCGTCCAGGTCGGCATCGTCGTGGCCAGGCTCGTCGGCGGTGAACGCCCGGCCGGGCTGGCAACGCTCATCGGATACCTGATCGCGATGCCGCTCGTCCCGGTGGCCGCCGCGGTCTGGGGGCTGATGGAGCGATCACGGTGGGGCCCGGCGGTCATCGCCGTGGCCGGGCTCGTCGCGGCCGTGCTGATGGTCCGGCTGCATCAGATCTGGCCGGTCATCCATGTCTGAGCCCATGGCATCGCCTGAGCCCATGGCATCGCGGCCGGGCTCAACCAGAACAGGCCCGGGCCGGGTGCTGATCGCCATCTACGCGCTCTTTGCGCTCGCCGCTTCCGCACGGGCCGGGGTGCAGATCGCGACGAAGTTCGGTAACGCTCCGGTCGCGTACTTGTTGTCGGCCTTCGCCGCCGTGGTCTACATCCTCGCCACGGTGACCCTCACCGTCGGCAGTCCAGCAGCTCGCCGGATCGCCGTCCTGTCCTGCTCGGTCGAACTCGTCGGCGTGCTGGCGGTCGGCACCTGGAGCCTCGCCGACCCGGCCACCTTCCCCGACGCCACAGTGTGGTCTGGCTATGGCAGCGGCTACGGCTTCGTCCCGCTCGTCCTTCCCGTTTTCGGCCTGCTCTGGCTACGCCGCTGGTCCGGGCGGGCCCGAACCCGGCGCACGATCGTGACGTCAGCGGGAGATGCAGGCCAAGCGGCAGGTGGCGGCGTCGACCACGGTGAGGGCGGCGGACCAGATCGGGGCGAAGAGGATGTCGTTGCCGGCGGCAGGACCCAGCGCACATGTCCTGCCGACAGCCACAATCCGCACCCGAACCGGACCGCTTCCGGTCGGTGCGCTCGGTCCGCGATGCCGAGTGAGATCGATCGCCAGGAGCCGGGAACGCCATACTAGATGATCTGCGGCGGCCTGCACCGGTGACCGGCGCTTGCGGTGCCGCGTGGGTCAGCGTCTCGCCAGCGCGCCCGGCCAGCCGCGACACCGTCTTTTCGGCGCGGCGCCGACCGCGGCCGCCTGGATCGCCGGGTCGGGCACGTTCTCCACCCGGACGTCCCACCGCCATGTGCGGCAGAAAGCCTGCTTACTGATGGCAGGCGTGCCGCTGCAATGCAGCCAGCGACTCGGCGGTATCGCGGCGCATCCTGGACGCGAACAGCAGCAGCAGCGGTGCGGACCCGCCCAGTACCTCGGCTCTCTTGACCACCCGGACGCGCCCCCCGGCCACCGGCTCGAGCATGTGATCAAAGACGACCTTGCCCAGCGGCACCGGGCACTCACTGACCCAGCGCCGTCCGGCATCGACCGCGGTGATGGTGAAGCAGCCGCCAAGCTTGCCGCGCTGCCTGGCCCAGCCGCTCGCGCCTGCCTCAAACGGGCCATCGAGTTGGGCGATCTCCTTGCTGACATCCCACTCGGGCCAGCGGTCCACGTCGGTCCACACCTTCCAGACCGCGTCCGGGTCGGCCTCAAACGTCGCCTCGCATTCGAACAGGTGCATGACTGCCCCTTAAGAAGCCCGGCCGGGATAGGAACCAGCTGACCATGTGCCAGAAACCCTGTGCGGCATGCTACATCCGCTACGCAAGGCCAGCCGCCGCAATGGTCCTACGTCCGCGATGATCATCAGGGACCTGAGCGGGTAGGCGGGGATGGGGACCATCTGGCCGATAGCGTTGAGCCCGACCACGGCCACGGCGAGCCGGGCGGCTCAGCCCCCGAAGGCACGCGCGGCGCACGCCGGGCCACGCCCTCGACCGCATCCGCCGGCTCGCTGGTGCGCAGTAACTTGACCCAAGCTGAGAGCCGAGCGACAGGGCAGCGCCAACGGTCAACACGCCGAGGGCGGGCGCATCAGTGGCGCGACTGCCAGGCGGCCTCCTCGCCGGCGACGTCTTGGAGCAGGTTGCCCAGGGTGAGCCAGTACTCGTAGCCGTGGTAGCCCCACGCCGGGCCGGTACCGCCAAGCTGGCCCTCCGCGTCGTCGTTCACGACTGGCCGGGTGCGGCTTGTCCCGGCGAGGCTGGTGACCTGGAGCCAGGTGGCCCCGCCCCCCTGCGCGCAGCTCGCCGAATACAGGCCGGGGTAGGTGACCCACGGGGTGGAGACGGGTTCGGTCAGCCGCCCGGAGTCTATCGGGAACTGGGTGGTCTGGCTGGCCGTCAGCAGGTAGGGGTCCAGGTCGCCGGTGCCGCCGTTCAGGGCCGCCGGGTTGACGCAGGCGACCTGCTGGTCGGCCTTGGCCGTCTGCCCGGACTGCAGGCTCGTGCCCTGGCCCGGCCTGCCGAACACCGAGTCCGGCGGCGGCTGCGACGGGTAGGACGAGAAGGCGATCGCGCACCCCGTCTGGCTGCTGGCGGTGCACAAGGGGACCTTGGTGAAGGTGGCGCCGGCCGTCTTGCCCGCCGGGACCTGGAGGTTGCCGCCGACGAGGATCGCTACCAGGAGGCGGCCCAGTACGGACGGCTGGTGATCGAGCTGGGCGGAAATGAGGTGGATGAGGATCGCCGAGCCCTGGGAGTCCCCGACCAGGATGATCGGCTTGCCGCCGGTGTGGGCGACGAACCACTGCCAGGCGGGGAGCACGCTGTCGTAGGCGACGGTGAAGGTCGAGCGCATAACCGCCTCGTCACCCGCAAGCCCTTTCTGCACGCTTGGCCAGGTCTGCGAGCGGTAGGAGGGCGCCCACACCTCACATACCTGAGACAGCGGAGCGGCTTGCTCGCCCGCGACGAATATGTCCAGCTCGGTCACCGCCAGGCCGGTGTTGGCCGTCTGGGCGAGGCTGTCGGTCGGGTGGACGTAGAAGCAGTCGAACTTCGATGCCATCGCCGAATGCGGCCAGGTGGTCGGCTTGAGGGTGCCGCCCGAGGTGACCATCGTGGCGGCGAGATCGCTGGCGCAGGGGTCAGAGGCCTGACCGGGCCGGCACAGCCAGACAGGGCCCGCCAGACTGCTCGTACTGCTACTGCTACTGCTACTGCTACTGCTACTGCTACTGCTACTGCTACTGCTACTGCTACTGCTACTGCTACTGCTACTGCTACTGCTACTGCTACTGCT
>Ga0187817_10000377_pt1 | contig 18705 bp, 13 predicted proteins | sample NC_wetland_sal_i_17_FD_132431 | JGI IMG/M metagenome (GOLD analysis project Ga0187817, IMG submission 132431) | Wetland sediment microbial communities from Neuse River Estuary, North Carolina, USA - SO4_2 | ecosystem: Environmental > Aquatic > Freshwater > Wetlands > Sediment | place: USA... | reverse complement strand
TAATTTCCCAAATCCAACGGCCCCGGAACGACGTCCGGTAAGTCCAGGTAGCGATTATTGACTCCGTTGGGATTGCTGCCCTGGAGCGAATTGTCGTCATCAGTGGAAAGAGTCACTGGAAAGCCCGTGCTGGCATGCGTGATTCCGGAAATCGACCAGCCTTGCGTCCAGCGATTGGAATGTCTCGTGAGGCCTTCGATGGGAAGTGTGTACTCGTAAGTCGCCACCAAATTGTGCTTCAGGTCGAAAGCCGAAAGCGCCCGCATCAGCTGAAGATTAAAAGGGTCGCCGGTGTCCGCAAGACTCGACGCGTTATCGATCGACTTGCTGTAGGTGTAGGCGATCGACAAATTGAGATTTTTCGTCCGGCGCTCAAGGGTAGCTTGAAACGAGTTGTAGTTGGAATTGCCGACGCTTCCGTCGTAGTCGTCATTCCCAAACGCGCAGCCAAGACCCTGGCGAGTGCAACTGATGGCTTGGCCCGAAGAGTTCACGTACGAGGAATTCTCGCCGCCGGGTCCGCATCCTGGCAGTGAGAGGCAAAGTGCCGGATTGCCCGGGTTTGCCGAATACACGACGAGCAGGTGATGAGCCTCGGAGCCCACATAGCTCAACTGCAGCACGGTGTTTGAGTCCAGGTTTCGCTCAAACGAGAGAAAGTAATTCTCGGTATACGGATAAGTGTTTGTGGGGGGAGGCGCAGTCATGCCTGCGATGGACTGGAACTGGGAAAAACTAACGCTGGGGTTGGGATGCGACACGGAAGCGTTGAGCGGGGGAAATGTCAGCGGAAATGGGTTGGTGTCAAGTTCGCCGGTCTGGGCGGTAAATGGCGTCGCGAACAATGGTGCCAGCGGACTCGTGTAACTCAATCCATAGGGCGGCTGCGGCTCGTCGAAAGCGACGGTATTTCCTTCAATCACTGAATAGAAGATTCCATAGCCTGCCCGGATACTCGTTTTTCCCGGCCCGCCAAAAATCTTGCCGAGGAAACCGTCAGCCTTGTTTGGAGAGTAGGCCAGGCCTAACCGCGGCGAAAACCGATTCTTCTGCGGCACGAGCGTATTCGGAACTCCCGGATCGGTGGGGTAGACGAGGCTGGCCGGAGCATTTGGATAAACGAGCGACTGCTCTCCCGGGATGAACGTGGGAATCTGGTTGTATTTTTCCGACCAGTACCGCATGAGGTCCCAGCGGAGGCCGTAATTGAGCGTAAGGTTGGACTTGATCTGCCAGCTGTCCTGCGCGAAAGCTCCGGCATATTTGTGCCGCGGATAGTAGGCCTGCGAATCGGCCTGGTTGTAGAGGCTTGGTGCGCCGACCAGAAAATCAACGAAGTCCGAACCGGTCTGGCTTCCATTGAATGTGAAACCACCATTAAATTCGGGGTTCGGATCGACGTTGATCTGATCAATGATCAGCTCGACGCCAGCCTTGATCGTATGCTTGCCAATCACTTTGGAAAAATTATCGCTCGCCGTGTAGGTGTCGTTCACTTGCGCCAGATTGGTGGTGGGGGTCCCCATGACGAACGAATTGAAGATAAGATTTTCGACGCCCTCGATGGAGGGGTCGAGGGGAACAATGCCTTGCGTTCCTTCGCCGGTGACAAAACCTTGCGATGCGAGGCTGGGACCTACCCCGCCGGCGGGCTGGCCCACGTTGTTATAGCTGCGCATGTAGCTCAGGTGAAATTCGTTCACGCTGGCGGAGCCGAATGTTTTTAAATCGCCCAAATTGAGCAATTGCGCCGTCCCGAGATTCAGGCCATTGAAACCGGGAACCGAAGCGCCGCCCTGCCCGGTCGGGTATGGATTATTGACATAATAATTATCGTAGAAATAATAGACCGAAAATTGCCCCCAGCGCGTCGTGCCGGTGTCCGCGCGGATGCTGCCCTTGTCGTCGCGCACGAGCTCCGACTCCGAGCCCGTCGAGAAAATCGAATTGCCCAGATTCGGCGTGGGAATGTATTGGATGAGATGCTGGGCCGGAACGGCCCACGCGCTCATTGGAAAAGAGGCGTTAGGAAACACGCACTGCGCGTAACTCGTGCATCCGGCGGTGTAGTACGGCTCGCCGGGAGAAACCGTCACGGAGGAACCGGTGGCGCTGGACAGGCTGTTCGAGAGCTGTGTGGAGAGGCAGGTGCTCACAGCAGTGCAACTCGATACCACGCACGGCCCGCCGTTGCATCCCGTTTCAAGCAATTGAACTTCGTCCGAGAGATTGCCGGAGCGCGCGGCGAGCGTTGGGACCGGGATTTCGCCAGTGGAGATACCTTCGGTCGTGCGCGTGCCTTGATAGTCGGCGAAGAAGAATAGCTTATTCTTGAGTATGGGTCCGCCGAGCGTGCCGCCGAATTGGTTTTGGCGGTAGGTCTCCACGCTGGGATCGAAAAAATTCTTCGCGTCGAGCGCGGTGTTACGCAGGAATTCGAAGGCGCTGCCATGCAGCTGATTAGCTCCGGACTTGGTCACCACGTTTACGATTCCGCCGGAATAGTTGCCGTATTCCGCATCGAAATTGTTCGTCAAGATCCGAAACTCGGAAATCGAATCCAGGTCCGGCACGATCAAAGTCCCGCCATTCATCAATTCCTTGACGTCGCCCCCGTTGACCATGAATCCGTTGGCGTCTTCCCGCTGCCCGGAAATGGACTGATTGCCCGGGTTCAAACCTCCTGAGGGCGCAATGGCCACGGACGCACCCGCCATCACCACGGAATCGGGCGTTTGTGTCGACATCGGCACGATGCCCGGTTGCAGGGACATCAGGTCGGTGAAGCTGCGCCCATTGAGCGCGACCGCCACAATTTCAGTTCCCCCGACAACTTCGCCCATCTGCGAACTCTCGGTTTCCACGTGCACGGAAGTGTCCGAAACGACCACTTCCTCCGTTTGCCCACCCATCGAAAGAGTCGCATCCGCGCGCAGTTGAGAATTAACATCGATCACCAGGCCGGTGAGCTTGTAGGGCTCGAATCCCTCGCGAATAACCTCGATCTCGTAGCGCCCCACGGGCAGAGCTGTGAAATTGTAAAAACCGTTGGCGTTGGTTTTGGTGGTCTGCACCACCGTCGTATCAAGATTGAGCGCGGTGACGGTGGTGTCCGGAATCACGGCTCCGGTCTGATCCATGATGGTTCCGGAAATGCTTCCCACCGTGTCCGCGCGCGCGGCAATCGCCAGGAGGGAAATCAGCGTCAACATAAGCAGGAGACGGGCACGCAGGGCCTTGGCTGGCGGCAGGCAAAATGAAATTCGACGCAAAATTTCGCAGCCGCGTTCGTCGGGGTTCGTGCTCCAAGCCATTCAGGCGTTCTCCAGTAATTCCCTTTGCGGGTTATTTCCCTATCGCATATATCTCAAAATTATTTCCGCACCTGCACCGATAGCCCTTACCGCGGCGGGATCTCCTTGCCGTTGACCACGACCTTCAGGGCAAATGCTGGACCCGCGGTGATGCCAATGGGGGCGCCATTTTTGGCGGGGTGAGTCTCAATGACGACCTGGTCTCCTCGTTTCAGCGTGTCCTTATCCCATCCCCTGTGAGACATGGTAAAGGTCGAAGTCATTTCGAGCGTCCAATGCTTGATGTGACCGCTTTCATCCGCTGCGTCCATGTAAACCAGGCAATGCGGATTGGACCATTCGAAAGCTGTCACCGTTCCAGTCAGCGAGATCGTCTTCTTCATGTCGTAGTTCGTGACGCCGTGGTGCGCGGGGAGCGGATTCGCAACCAGTGCGAGACTCGCGGCCACCATTAGAATGCTGAGCAGCTTGCTTCTCATGAAGCACCTCCAGCGCTTGCAGCATCGCACAGTCTATGGCTCCCAGGCGCCGTGTTCGGTGACTTAAGTCACACTCCGCGCATCAGTTGTTCCGCTTTGATAGAAGGATGAAATGGGCCGTGGCGCTCCTCATCCATGCTTCGTACTCCCACGAAGCATCGCATTTGCGCTCAATTCGGCAAGAATGCTTCCACCAGCCCGCGTACGAAGACTCGCGGCCGGCACCCAAAATGGAATAGTGAGGAAAAACTGCATTGCTACACGTAGGCGATCCAACGGCCTGCGGCGACTATTCCGAACCACAAAAGAATTGAAATCAGGCCAGCGGCACGAGCCCCGAGCGGCGCCACCCGATCGTTGTCCCATTTCCCCACGCTCCGGTAGGAGATTTCGTGGAAGACGAACGCATTAATTCCGGCAACCAGGATCAGCAGCATCTTGATGTCGAAGCCGAGATTCCCGTACATCTTGGTGGCCTCGGAGGAAAATAGCAGAAGCCCCGTGATGACCTGAATAATGAATCCCGCCCAGGCCCAGGGCAGGAACCGCTGCGCGAGCTTGGAGACCGGCTCGTCACGGAACGTCAAGCCCATCAAGCGCAAATCCAGAATCGAAGTTGCGCCGACCAGCAAAATAATTCCAAAAATGTGCACCGTCTCGATAATCGGAAACAGCCACAGCGATTCCCGGATTGCCGTGCCCACGGAGGTTTGTTCCAGCCATTCGCAAAACGCAACAATAAAATGCATGTCTTCGAGCCTCTTGTTGAACCAGAGTTTGGTATTGCAGTTTTTCCCGCCTCAATCCATCTAAACAGGAATTATGTTCCCCCCGGCCCTTCAAACGTCAGTTCCCTGCCATCGGGGAGAACAATTCTTTCGATTCGCATGGAATTCGAGCCATTGCGCGCGGGATGCCCGGTCGCGGTAATCTGGTCTCCGGGCTTGATCGTCTTCCTGCTCCAGCCTTCCCGAACAAGCATGTTCGGGCTGGTTCCTTCCCCAACCCATTTTTCGATATTCCCTTTGTCGTCTTTTACGTCAAGAACGAGCTGCGCATGGGGATTCGTAAACTGGAAGGAGGAGACGGTTCCCATGATGGTGAAAACCTTGGTTGCGTCATAAGTTGCACCTCCATGGTGCGCCAGCGCGGGGCAGGACGCGCCAAGCAGCGCGATTCCGGTAGCCAGCGAAGCCACGATTCTCTTGCGCATCGATCACCTCTGCAGCAGTTCATACGCAAATCAAGTTATCCACGATAAATTCCGACAGGCTATCAATCATTATCGAGCGACTCGCGGCCGCGGAGGCGTTAAATCGAGGTAAAACCTTCTTAACATCGATTTAACGGGATGTAAGAAGCTTCAGCGGTGGTCAGCGGCGAATTTGTATCCGAATCCAACCACGGTGAGAATGAAGTGCGGATTCTTGATGTCGCGTTCCAGTTTTTGCCTGAGCCATGCAACGTGCACGTCCACGGTGCGCGTGGGCGGACGACCGCCATATCCCCACACTTCGCGAAGCAGATCCTCCCGCGAGAGGGTGACGTTTGGATGTTCCACAAAATATCGGAGCAATTGAAATTCCTTGGCGGACATGGGCACGACGCGTCCGTCGCGCGTGACTTCCGTGCTGCGCGTATCGATCGTGACCGATCCAAACTGGTAAAGCACCGGCGTTGCGCCGGGAGCCGTGGCCGCGCGCCGGAGCAACGCTTCGACTCGCGCGAGCAGCTCCGACATTTGAAACGGCTTGGTCAGATAGTCGTCGCCGCCGGCCTTTAAACCGGCGACTTTGTCTTTCGTCTGCCGGCGCGCCGTCAGCATGAGGATAGGCGTGGTTGATCCCGCTTCTCTGAGTTTCTCGCATACGGCCAGCCCGCTCTGCCCCGGCAACATGAGGTCCAGTAGTATCAGGCTAACCGGTTCGCTTAGGGCAATTTTCAGCCCCATCTCGCCGTCACCCGCCGAACTGACGAGATAGCCGTGCTTGCGCAAGCGGTCGCGGAGCGTGGTGACCAGGCCGGGTTCGTCTTCGATAATCAGGATCTTCGCAGCCGCGTTATCTTTTTCCATTCGTCCCGGCTTTGCACAGCTTGGATTTTGCAACGCTGAATTTCATATTTTAAATTTCAAATCTCACGTCCATTCGCTACACGCCATTTCTTTCCGCCCGGTCCGCCCCATCCGCCGCCGGAAAATGCAGTACCACGCTGGTGCCGCGGTCGAGTTCGCTCGTGACGCTCACTCGGCCGCCCATATCCTCCATCATGCGCTTGACGAGATAGAGGCCGAGACCCACACCGCGAATCTGATTGTCCCGCGCGGACTGGACTCGATAGAAAGGCTCGAAGATATGCGCCAGGTCGGCGGAGGAAATTCCAACGCCTTTGTCTTCGACGCCGATTCGCACTTCCGGCTTCAATTCGTCCGGCGACTTGCATGCCCGGATCGCAATCCACTTGACCGCCTGCGAGTATTTTATCGCGTTGCTCACTAAATTTTCGATGCAGGTAATGACCGCGGAGGAATCAGCCACAATCGGGGGCAACTCGTGCTCGATTTCTTTCGACACAGTAAATCCGGCATCGTGCAGATTGGCCGCGGAAGTGGACAGGCTTTGCGCGATGATTGGAGCGACCTCAATGGGTTCCAATTTGTAACCCGACAAGCCGAATCGCCCCGCGGTAAAAAGCAACACTTCATCCACCAGGCGCGAGAGCCGGCGCCCCTGCGCGCGAATCAAGCCGCCGTACTCCTGCATTTGCGCAGCGTTTTCGACGACTCCATCCGCCAGGTTCTCCGCAGCCGTATTGATCACGGCCAGCGGCGTGCACAACTCATGCGACACGCCGGCAACGAATTCCATCTGCATTTTGGCCAGCGCCTTGGAGCGGCGCGCCCCGGAAAAAATGAGCGCCATGCTGACCGCTAGAATCGCAAGCAATCCCAAACTGATGGCCAGGTTGCGGCGTCTCCATGATGCGACGGCCTCCTCGAGGGACCCTGCGGGATGCTGGGCCACTAGTTGCCATTGCTCCCCGGGAGTGTCTGCCTGCAAGGGAGGGTGCCCGCGCCTCCTTGCCTCTTCTCCCACCAGATCGAACAAATTGACGGCTGCATCAGCCGAAGATGTTGCGATGGGGAGCTTCGCATCGGAAAGATAAATCGTTTGGTAAGGCGTCTTAGCGGTCCGAACGGACACGACAAAACTCCTTTGTCCTGCCGCTCCAAAATGCCGGTCGACGAGATTCGGAAGATAGGCCCGTTCGAGGTATCCCCGGTTCAGCGCAACAATAAGGACGCCAATCGCGCGGACGCCCGAACCCGAATCGCGAGTGCGCGGCACAGTCTGGAAGATCGGCCGAACCAGCGCGGGCGCATCCCCGAAGAAAGTCCATGGATAGTAGACCGCTTCGCGATCGTCGGTGATCGAAGAAAGGAATTCGTTGTGCTCGGTCAGAAAACGGTGCAGAGACTCTAAATCCGACGGCCAGTTCGCATCGTGGAAGCGCCCGTCATCTTGATGGAGGGATTCAAGGCTGTCCGCGCCCGAGGAGCCTGCCTTCCAGATGTACAGAGCCTCGACAAATTCCGAGTGAGCGCTGGTCCTATTCCAGATCGCTTGTTGATGCGCCACGCGGCTTTCGATAGCGGAGGGCGCCGCTTCGGGATCGAGCTCGAAACTCTCACAAAGCTGTTGGAAATCGTAGGAAAATTCCTGGTCAAAATTCCGTATGCTCGTGGTCAGAGAATTTCTCAGCCGCGCCTGCTCGGTCCTGCTGATTTCCCCCGTCCACCGGTATTGATAGACGGCCAGTATGGAGACGACCGCAATCATCACGATCACCGCGATCAGCTCAACGCCGAATCTTTTTTGCCACTTCATGCCGGTCTTCTATTTCCTGGCTCCCGGGCGATCGTCCGCGCAGACGTATTCGAGCAGATGCCAGCTGGGCTTTCGTTTGAAAACTTGGCGCCCGATCCAGGGTTTCTTGTAGGCCTTCGGATCGTCGATGGTCACATCGTCCTGCAGGGTGTCGCGATCGACGCGGCTGATGCGCTCCACGACGTGCAGTGCGTCGGAGTGCGGGTGTCCCACCTGGTCCAGCCAGGTCTTGTCGTTCAAACCAGTGGTGTCCACAACGAGCGTGTTTCCCTCCCACCATCCAACGGAATCTCCCATCCAGGTCAGATCCAAATCCTTCGGGTGTTCGCGGCGGTCCAGATAAATGTGGCGGATGAAGTGATCGTATTCAAACAGCATAATCACTTCTCCGGGAACCTGAATCACCTGCATCGGAAACGGAATCAGCATGATTCTCGGCACCCCTGGAGGGAGGCAATTCAGAATCGGGTCTTCCGAATCCGGGGTGGCCCGGGGCCCGTATCCTGGCTTGGCGTTTTTATATTTCTCTTCCGCCCAGGGCAGAAGTGGAGGTTCTTCGGGGCTGAAGGTGATGGTGTTCTGGCGCTCCATCCAAATGCCGGATAAATCCCGAGGAGAAAATCCAGTAGGAGCCTTAGGGGCGTTGCGAACGGCGGGCGCTTGCGCGGATGCGCACACCGCAAAAACAAAAACGGCAACAAGGTTGAAGGACGCTCGAAGCCGCCAATCGCGCGGCTTCACGCCCTGGGGTCCGTCAATATCTCCGGTCACAACTTCGCCGCGGAACACACGAATCTGGCGCCTTTCCTGGTCTCAATCCACTCAACTTAACACCAGATTCGCGAAATTGCGAGATTCGAGTGGCCTGTAGCGAAACGCTCCGGAGCGCTTCAGAATGCTAATGAGTCAGCTCGCGGACGCTCAACACCGGGCAGATTGCGCGGCTCACAACTTTGTATGCCGTCGCCATTCCCAGGTGAGTCCTGGTCCCCGCGAGCGTGGAAACCGGCCTGATTCCAAGAACGATCAAGTCCACCGCCAACTCCTCGGCCTGCTCCAGAATTCTATCGCCTGCGTCGCCGGACTCGACAAATACCTTCGGTTCGCACCACAGATTCGCTTCCGTCGGTATCAGCGCCCTCAAGCGCGACATCAGGACAGCCTCTTCATATTCGGGCACCGGGACCGGTACAACATGCATGAGATAGAGGCGCGCGCGATTCTCCTGCGCGAGCGATACCGCATGGGGCACCGCCGCCAGGGATTCGCCGGTGAAATCGACTGGGCACAAAATCGTATGAATATCCGCGACACTCCCCGGCTCCGCCGAGACATTTGGCCCGACCGTGAGAACCGGACACGTAGATTGGCGGAAGATTCTTTCCGCTACCGAGCCGATCAGCAGCTTGCTGACTCCTGCGCGCCCATGGGTTCCAAGGACGATCAAATCAATATTCTTCTCTTTCGCGATACCGGAAAGTTCGTCCCAAATGTCGCCCTTTCTCAGCAGGGCTTCGTGGGGAACCCTGCCGAGACGCGGCCCAAGCACTTTCATGTAGTCATGGGCTTCCCGAAGCCCTTGCGCCGCGAGCGCCTGCACTTCAATCGTCGGAAAGTTTCCGAGCGGCGGCGGGGCAAGCACGTGCACGGCAAAAATCTTGGACGCGTACTTGTGAGCGATGGATAGAGCAAACGGAAGCGCCACGTCGGATTGTTTGGAAAAATCCGTTGCGAAAAGAATATTGTCGAAGGTAATGATCTTCGCTGCGGTTTGCATTGTCATGACTGCCTCCCAAGCCATCACTTCTATAGCTGCAGACTACCCGGCCAGAAGAATTGCTTCGGTGACTGCCCTCACACTCCCGAGTGCGTCCGGTCACACGCGCTGCACGTTGATCCGTAACTTTCCGGCGGCACCATTTCATCAAGACGAGGACTTCAGCGACGGAACCGGCTCCGCCGACTCTCCTGTGGAGCGATAGTCGGAGTAATGGATGACTCGATCGTAGGCGTCTCGGATCATGTCTTTGAGAGGAATCACCGTGCCGTTCACGCGCTGCTCATCGAGCAGGGCCAGATCCACATCGGAGATGACCATTTGTTCCTGGTTCACGTTTCCCTCTGCGGCGATTCCGTCGCGCGCGAAGAAATAATCCGACGGCGTGAAGATTCCCGCCTGGCCATAGTGAGTGGCCATGCAGGGAACGTCCGGCAAATTGCCGACAGTTCCGGCCATAGCCACGTAGATTTGGTTTTCGCTGGCTCGCGCCTGGGCGCAGTAACGCACCCTGCAAAATCCCTGACGCTCATCTGTGCAAGATGGAACAAAAAGGATTTGCATCCCCGCTTCGGCGAGGACTCGCGCCGCCTCGGGAAACTCCACGTCATAGCAAACCAGAATCCCGATGTTGCCGTAGTCCGTGTGATAGCAATAGAAACCGTGCCCCCGGCTCATCTGGTAAGAGTCTTTTTCCGTGGCGGTCAAATGAACTTTCTTCTGCCGAAACACCTGGCCGTTTGGAGTAAACAAGTGGGCCGCGTTGAACAATTCCCCGCTTTGAATGACCGGATGGGTCCCGCCAATAATGTAGAGTCCGCTTTCTTTCGCCAGCCTCGCAAACAGGGCCTCGTATTCGGGAGTGAGTTGCGCCAGGCGTCGGACCGCCCGGGCAGGACTCGGGTCGCGCAAGAAACTGAGTAGCTGCATCGAGAAATATTCGGGAAACAAAACGAACTGGCAACGGTATTCCCTGGCGCTGCGGACAAAAAATTCGACCTGGGTGGCGAATTCCTCAAATCGGCTGATCGGGCGCAGCAGATATTGCATGGCGGCAATCCGCACGCGGGAAGAACGCGGCTGAACGATGGCAGGTTCTTCCGCGGCCACTCCAAACGCTTCCAGCTGATCGCTCGTTTGCAAACTTGTGGTTGCCACGTATTCGGGATTGAGCCACTCCAGCAGAGTGGCGAATCCGTGTGACTGGCTATCCTCGAGGTACTCGGGAACCACGTCCAGCACCACCATCCCGTTCGCGAGCTGAAAACTGAGTGTCGGATCCTTTCGTTTTCCGCTGATCACCTCCGTCACATATTCCATCGGCGTCATGCCGTTCGAAACCTGCGCGTATCCCGGAATGCGCCCTCCCGTGAGCAGGCGCTTCAGCCCGCGCTCCCGAACGAGCTTCTTGCGCCGCTCATAAAACATCGATCCGATTCCCCGGCGGTGGGAGGAAGGATCGACACCCATGTCGGCTCCGTACAGAGTCTTTCCCAGCGGATTATGCGTATCGAAACTTCCATCCCCGGTAATCGTGGACCACTTGGCGTCTTCAGAGTAGTCGTCCCAATCGATGATGAGGGAACTCGCGGAGCCCAAAATCTGTCCGGACTCGTCCGCGGCGACAAGCTGCCCCTCTGGAAATACAGCGAGGTGGTGCGCGAGCTCCTCTGGCTCCCAGGTCGGCATTCCGGGAAATACACGCTGCTGCAGTTCAACTACTTTAGGAATATCGCTGAATGTCATTTGCCGAACGATGATCGGTGACTGATCGGAGAGCATGTGCGCGTCCTCCTCTCGCAAGAACTTCCGGCGGGGTCCGGAGTTCGCTTCTAGACATATTTTCGTTGGCGCCGCTGCTTAGGTATGTGACTCTGCTCACTTCAGGCGGTGAGGTTCGTCACAATGGAGTCCTTGAGGAAAGGCTTAGTCTTCCGGCAAACGAAGCGTTAGAGCAGTCGTGTAGGGTCTGTAAGAGGCGCAGTCCTCTCAGATGGTGAAATTCGCAGCCGCCCATTGCCATTGCAACTTCGGCTCGGCACTCATTGGGGAACGCAACGCGGCGCACTTCCCTACTTAGTCGTACGCCTCATGCGCCGGCACCACTTCCTTTTTCTCCTCCGGTTTCTCAGTCAGTGTTGCTTCGGCCAGCAGCAAGACGCTGGCAACGGAAACTGCATTCTCGAGTGCGATGCGGACCACCTTTGTTGGATCGATGATCCCGGCTTCCACCAGATCCACGTACTCGCTGCGGGCGGCGTCAAACCCGTAGTTGCCCTTGCCGCACCGCATCCGGTCCACCACCACACCTCCGTCCACTGTGGAGTTCTCCGCGATCTGGCGCGTGGGGGCCTCGAGTGCGCGCCTCAGGATCATGAGCCCCGTGCGTTCGTCTCCGGAGCAATTGGCCTCCTCCGCGTAAACGGCTTCGATGAGCCGCAGCAATGCCAGCCCTCCGCCCGGGACAATCCCTTCCGCGAGGGCCGCCTTTGTCGCGTTGATGGCGTCTTCAATGGCTTCCTTGCGGTTCTTCATTTCCGCTTCCGAGGGCGCGCCGACTCGAATGACGGCTACGCCTCCGGCCAGTTTTGCCAGGCGTTCCTGGAGTTTTTCCTTATCGTAGTCGGAAGTTGTCTTTTCAATTTGTTTGCGCAGCTCGGCGCAGCGGCCTTCGATGGCGGCCTTGGAACCGTTCCCTTGAATGATCGTGGTCTTGTCCTTGTCGACCAAGACGCGCTTCGCCTGCCCGAGTTCCGCAATGGTGAGGTTTTCAATTTTCAGGCCGAGTTCTTCGGCAATCAATTGGCCGCCCGTCAGGATGGCAATGTCCTGCAACATTTCCTTGCGCCTGTCGCCGAACCCGGGCGCCTTCACGGCGGCGGAGAGCAGCGTGCCGCGCACCTTGTTTACCACGAGCGTAGCAAGCGCTTCTCCCTCGACGTCCTCCGCAACAATCAAAAACGGACGACCTCCCTTCGCAACCTGCTCGAGAAGCGGGAGCATGTCTTTCATGTTGGCAAGCTTCTTTTCGTGCAAGAGGATCACTGGATCCTCGAGGACAACTTCCATCTTCTCCGTGTCCGTAATGAAATAGGGCGAGATGAAACCACGGTCGAACTGCATCCCCTCCACAACTTCCAAAGCCGATTCTGTCGTCTTCGCTTCCTCGACGGTGATGACTCCCTCGGCCCCGACTTTCTCATAGGCCTCAGCCACCAGCTTGCCAATGGAGGAGTCATTGTGTGCCGAGATCGTGGCAACTTGCTCCTTTTCGAGCCGGCTCGTGACGGGCCGGGAGAGACCCTTCAGCGATTTCACAGCCGCGAGAAGTCCCCGGTCGAGACCTCGCTTGAGATCCACAGCGCTTGCCCCCGCCGCCAGGTTGTGTAGACCTTCGGAAAAGATCGAATGAGCAAGTATGGCGGCGGTACTCGTTCCGTCGCCGACGGCGTCGCCGGTGCGCTCCGACGCCTCGCGGATCATCTGCGCTCCAAGATTCTCCTCCGGATCTTCGAGTTCGACTTCTTTGGCGATGGTGATCCCGTCGTTGCACACCAGCGGTCTTCCCCACTTCTTCTGGATCAACACGCATTTGGACTTTGGGCCGAGAGTGATGCGTACGGCATCGGTAAGCGCGGAAGCACCGGCCAGAACTTTCTCTCGCGCCGCGGATCGGAAAAGCAACCGTTTGGAAGCCATAAATCTTCCTCCTCAGAAGAGCTTGATTCATCCAGTTTGAACGTGCTGCTTCGAAGCGAAGTGACGGGAGAACCAATCCCCTGCTACTCTCGACACCTCTTCCAGCGCTCCCGGCTCCTCGAACAGATGTGTGGCCCCGGGGATGATGATCAATTTTTTGTCGCTGCAACCAAGTTCGGCCAGGGCTTGCTCGTTCATGTCGATTACGGGGCCATCATGGCCGCCTACGATCAGGAGCGTCGGGGCCACCACGGAACCCAAAGCATCTCCCGCCAGATCGGGCCTGCCGCCGCGAGAGACGACCGCCGCAACCGCGCCCGATAATTGCGCCGCAGCCACGAGCGCGGCGGCAGCTCCCGTGCTCGCGCCGAAATAGCCAACGCTTAACCCGCGAAGGTCGGGCTGACGCAGCGTCCAGGTGGTGGCGCCGGCGAGCCGTTTTGCCAGCAATCGAATGTTGAAGCGAAGCTGCGATGTTCGCTGGTCGATCTCTTCTTCGCTTTCCGTGAGCAAGTCCATCAGCAAAGTGGCGATGCCTTGCGATTGAAGAGATTCGGCGACATACCGATTGCGAGGGCTGCGCCGGCTGCTCCCGCTCCCGTGCGCAAAGAGAACAATTCCGCACGGATGGGGAGGGAGGCTCAAATCCCCCTCCAGGGTCGCCTTGACCAGGCCGATCGAGACCGGGCGCTCATACGAGACGCGTTGCGCTATATGGGTGGCAGTCATTGAGGAACTCCTTTCCGAATGCTTCCGCGAACCACAGAAGCCTCGTGGGCGCGTTGTTCAATGTTGAGTTGAAGCAGGCTCGTCACTTCTTCGTCTGATACCTGTGAAAAATCCTCGTAGAATTGGCCAATCGCATAAAAGGTCTCTGGGGTGTCCAGGCAAACCAGGTCGTCGACTTTTCGCCGCAGGCGCCGGCAGGTCGAAGGAGGAGCTACGGGCGCTGCCAGGACAATCCCGACCGGTTTCAACTCGCGCAACGCAGCGATCGCAGCCATCGTGCTCGCGCCTGTCGCAATCCCGTCGTCCACTAGGATGACCGTCTTGCCTTCCAGATCCAGGGGCCGGTGGCCGCCTCGATACACGTACTCGCGGCGATTCAGCTCTTGTCGCTCCCTCGCGGCGATCCGTTCGATGTCTTGCTTTGAAATTCCTGCTTCTTCTACAATTTCTGGGTCAAGAACTTGAACTCCCCCGGTCGCGATCGCTCCGAAAGCAAGTTCCTCATGCCCCGGGACTCCGAGCTTCCGCACGACAAACACATCCAACGGAGCTCCGAGTTCAGTGGCCACCTGGAACGCTACGGGCACTCCTCCACGGGGAATGCCTAGAACGAGCAAGTCCTTTCGCCCGCAATAAGCTTCCAGTTTCTTAGCCAGCCTGCGCCCAGCGTCAATACGATCGATGAAGTTCATCGCCGCGCCTCCGTCCCGCTAGCTCAACTTCGTGGAGTCCTTCAGTGGGACATGGCCCGATTCAACACGCCACCATTGTTGGCGGGAAATACGCAGGGGCCTATGACGTCCGTCACTTTTCTTTGTGATGCGGACCACATGGCAAGTTCCGAAACGGCACAAGATGTTGGGGATCACAAACACTTGTGATCCACCTCATAGCCGCGACAATTTCAATCGGTTAAAAAGGACCAAACGTTGGAGGCTGACATGATGAACAACGCAAGAGGATCTCAGCCTGAAACGGCGATAGCAGGGTCAGAGCCGTGGAGGCATAACTTGAGCGCTTTACGCACATCTTTGCAAGTCGCATTTCAAAATATTCTCTTTGCCACCGATTTTTCAACCGCGGCGGACCGCGCGCTGCCCTACGCTATTGAGATCGCCAGAAGGTCCGTTGCGACTATTCATGCCGTGCACGTAATATCACCAGACAACTCTCCTCTATTGCCCCCCGCGGATTGGGCTGAAATCGTCCGTGAGCAGGAAGAATTACGCGAGCGGAGAAAGAATCAGCTTGAACTTGAATTGCGGGAGCTCCCGCACGAATTTCTCATTCTGGAGGGCGACGTTTGGAAGAATCTCAAGGATGTAATCGAAAGCCGGAGCGTGGACTTGCTGGTCCTCGGCACGCATGGACACACAGGAATTTCAAAAGCGATCCTGGGATCGGTTGCGGAGAAAATCTTCCGGCAAGCGTCGTGCCCTGTTCTGACCGTAGGGCCGGGCGTCTCTGCAAAAGCCCCGCACGCAGCTGCTGCGGAACTGAACTGCATCCTGTACGCGACGGATTTCAGCCCGGAATCGCTCGCGGCCGCGCGTTACGCGATTTCCCTGGCCAAGGACCATCGTGCGGCACTTGTCCTGCTACATACGATGGAAGATGGAATGGGGCAAGAAGACCTTGCTCTCGAAACCCTGAAAAATGTGGTACCCCTGGGCGCGGGTCTGCAGTCTGAGCCATCCTTCATGATCGAACGTGGCGCCCCAGCCGAAACAATATTGGGAGCCGCAAGGAAAGCGCATGCGGATCTGATTGTGATCGGCGCGCGCGGCGCCGAAAAACATCTTACCTTGGCAACGCACTTTTCAAATTCGATTGCAAGCAGCGTTGTCGCAAATGCGTTCTGCCCGGTGTTGACTGTCCACAGTTGAAATTGCTTAACCCAAGGTTACGCAGCGGAAACAAAATAAGAAGTGTTCTCTTTGGACAATTCCTGATGACGTGGTTTTATTTTTACACTGATTCCCGATTGATATTCAAACACATACAGCCCTGCACATTTTCCACAGAGCCAAAAATGTTCAATTAGGCGTTGATTCTCAGCGGGTTGACCACTCGACAGAGTCCTAGAAAACCGGATTAACCGGCCCTCGCGATAGTCAAATGGCGCTTCGCACTTAGGATTGCAGCATTTTATGAGCATCTTCCCTCCCTGCCATCCTGCGACGCAATTTTCCGTTCCCTGGGGTAAGAAGGCGGGCCCGGTGTGAAACGTTGCCCGCCCTCTGAATTCTTTTACTATCTAACTGGCTGCCTTCGCTTCGATTCGCACATTCTTTGCGTGTGGGGCTTTCGGAAGTTCAAGATTGAGAACGCCGTCCTTCAGCGTCGCGTTGGCCTTGGAGCCGTCAACGTCCGACGGCAAATCAACCGACCGGAGGATCTCCTTTGCGCACCGCTCGGAGTAAATTGTCTTGCCCTTTGTGCTCTCTTCCTTGGATTCATGTTTGCCGGAGATGGTGAGCCGGCTCCCTTCCACACGGATGTCGAGTTCTTTGGCCGTGAATCCCGGCACTTCGGCCCGGACGTTCAGGGCATCCTCGGTCTCCGCGATCTCCAGATGGAGCGGGTGAAGAACTTCGGACTCGGCTTGCAGCCAGTCCGAAAGATCATCGCCGAGCCATCTCCCATTGTTGTTGAAAATTTCAAAGGCGCGTTTTTCGATCGAATCGAAAACCTGTTGGAACCGATCGACAACCTTCGGGGTTTCCGTTTGTTTGGCGACAGCCGATGTTTTGGCGGGTTGCATTGCAGTTGCAGTTTGCGCGGTCATCTTAGTTCTCCTTAATCTTGAGTCGTCGGCGGCACTGGCGCGAGAAAATCGAGTGTCATTCCGAAAGCCGGCCAATGGCATCCTTCCCGGCAGGCGAACACAGCCGACTCAGAGTTAGATGCTCTTCCATCATCAAGCGGTTCTCTGTGATTCAGATCACTGCTGGATGAAATTCACATCACATTTACAATTCTTTGCTAGAATGACGGTGCGTTCGGTTATTTGTCATTTTTGCTGCCCTCGCGCGCATAGTTCACTGGGGATTGGACATGTGTGCCCGCGAGATCCAATCTGGACTAAGCAAATCGGTCAACTTCATAGTTCCATTGGAGACTAATGAGCGGGCCCTCTCCTCATTTTCCGCAATCTCCGGGGTCTCACACCATGTTCGAGAAGCTATTCGAAGCCTCTCCCGATGCTATTGTTGTAACCGATGCCGAGGGCCGGATCACTTCGATCAATTCGCAAGTGGAGCGGCTATTCGGATATGGCCGCCAACAGTTGATCGGCGAATCGGTGGAAATTCTCGTCCCTGAACGTTTTCGCAAAGCGCATCCCGGCCATCGAGGCGCTTACAACGCCCACGCCAGTGTCCGCCCGATGGGGGCAGGTTTGGAGCTCTTTGGCAGGCGCAAGGACGGGAGCGAGTTCCCTGTGGACATCATGCTGAGCCCGATGGAGACGCCCGACGGCCGGGTGGTGATCAGCGTGATCCGCGACATTTCCGACCGAAAAAAGGCCCAGGAAGCCATCCAGCGCAGTGAAGCACAATTCCGGGCTCTGTTTGAATTTTCGCCCGACGCGATTATCGCAAGCGACCAAGAGGGGCGCATCACTGAAGTCAATCCGCGTGTGGAAAGCATGTTCGGTTACGAGCGGAGTGGGCTGTTGGGCCAATCCATCGATATCCTCGTTCCCGAACGTTTCCGCCAGACGCATCCAGCCCGCCGCAAAGAATATAGCGCTGCAGCTCGCGTGCGTCCCATGGGCGCTGGCCTGGAGCTCTATGGCCGGCGAAAAGATGGAAGCGAATTCCCGGTCGATATCATGCTGAGCCCCATGGACACCGCGGAAGGCCGCGTCGTAATAAGCGTGATCCGCGACATTTCCGATCGAAAGAAAGCCCAGGAAGCTATCCGCCGCAGCGAGGCGCAGTTCCGAGCGTTGTTCGAGTTTTCGCCCGATGCGATCATCGCGAGCGACCGGGAGGGACGCATCACCGAAGTCAATGCACGGGTGGAAAGCATGTTTGGCTACAAGCGAGGCGAACTCACGGGCCAATCCATCGACATTCTGGTCCCAGAGCGTTTTCGCCACACGCACCCGGCACGCCGCAAAGACTACGCATCCGCAGCTCGCGTTCGGCCCATGGGCGCGGGGTTGGAGCTCTACGGCCGGCGCAAGGACGGGACCGAATTTCCCGCGGACATTATGTTGGGGCCGGTTGAAACAGCCAATGGGCGCGTCGTCCTCAGCGTAATTCGCGACCTCACCGAAAAAAGAGAGGCGGAAGAAGCCCTGCGCCGCAGCGAGCTGCAGAAGCGCTACCTTGAAGAAGAACTGAACACCGAGGCCCGATTTGAAGAGATCATCGGCGAAAGTATAGGCCTGAAACGGGTTCTGAAACTCGTGGAAACCGTTTCGGCTACCGACGTCACCGTCTTGATTTTGGGAGAAACAGGAACGGGTAAAGAAGTAATCGCGCGTGCAATCCACCAGTTGAGCCCTCGGAATGAGCGCGTCATGGTAAAGCTGAATTGCGCGGCGATTCCTGCCGGCCTGCTGGAAAGCGAATTGTTTGGCCACGAGAGGGGCGCGTTTACGGGAGCCGTGGACCGCAAGATCGGCCGCCTGGAATTGGCGCACGAGGGCACGCTCTTCCTCGACGAAATTGGCGACCTTCCACTAGAACTTCAGCCCAAGATCCTGCGCGCCTTGCAGGAGAAGGGATTTGAGCGGCTGGGCAGCAACAAGCCGATCCCCGTCAATGTGCGGCTTGTGGCGGCGACAAACCGCGACCTCGCCAAAATGG
>Ga0187817_10000376_pt1 | contig 18712 bp, 17 predicted proteins | sample NC_wetland_sal_i_17_FD_132431 | JGI IMG/M metagenome (GOLD analysis project Ga0187817, IMG submission 132431) | Wetland sediment microbial communities from Neuse River Estuary, North Carolina, USA - SO4_2 | ecosystem: Environmental > Aquatic > Freshwater > Wetlands > Sediment | place: USA... | reverse complement strand
TTGAATCGACTCTTGCGCACGACTCCTCCTCTCTGGCCCTGAGCGGGCCATCGTAAATGGAGAAGTCACATTTCGACTGGACTAATTTCCGGGGGGCAGGTCAATCTGCATCCTCGTCGTCTACTCTGAAACCCTTATCGTCCTCGCCCAGTTTGGTCAAGGCGCGGCGCAGCTTCTCACAGTCCCCGTTTAATGGACGCAGAGTTGTCCACACCAACGGGCAATCAGGGGGCACAAGTTCGCTCATCAGACTGCTCACTCGAACGAATTAAGTGTAACTGACGTAAGCAGGCGTTAGCACAACTTTGCGCTTTCCATTCGCCTTTTACGGGGTCGATGAGTGTAAACGAGATATTTCAATGAGCCTCTACGACTCACGGCGCACGTTCCTGATCGCGGCTTCACCGGACGGAATCCCTTCGATAAGCCGCACCAACGGGTCATCGGCAGTAATTTTCCTTTTGCCCGTCAGTCGCTGCCAGATCGACTGCCGCTTCTGAACAATAATTCGCCATTCACCATCGTCTTTGTTCGTACCTGAGTCGCTCGGATTGCCACTCATGCACAGATAGTACGCATCGCTCCCGTGCGTCACCGGAAGCTCCCAGCCCCAGTCCTCCTGATAGGGCTGAGCCGCTTCAACATGCTCGTCCCCTAGTTTCGTTCGGAGCCAAGACGCCAAGTCTTCCCCAAAACAGCACGGATTTATGAAATGTTCTCCAACCTTCGACAAATTGAAGCGGCTTGTCTCGAAAAGAATATCTAGAGCATTCATGTTGCAAGTATAAGGACACTCCCGTGAGAAGGGCAGGACTTGGATAGTTGACGAAACCAGGCGATTTCACTCAGAACCCCTGTCGTGAGTGAAATCGCGATATTTCAACAACTAGGTCCACCGACCGAGCCAACCCGCAACTCGTTCAGATGGTCGTCGAGGCGCTGTACGCCCATTGTCCACGGAATCTGAAGGAATCGGTCTCGATAAAGGGCAGTCCATCCATGCGACTGAATTACGCGATCTGGCGCGATGTTTATTCGGAAGGGATTCTGTTCGGTCTGGCACGCAAAAAAAGTGCAGTACATGCCTCTTCCTTCCCCAATGATGCTGTCGAAAATGAGAACCGATAGCCCGCGTTGCTGTCCCTCAATTACGTTCCAGACCTGTCTAATTGGTCTGCCCTGAACTAGCTCGTTAGGAAACGAAAGGGGAAGGGTCAGCTTGCGGGAAGAGGAGGTCCGCCAACCTGAGAAGGAGGGACCGACATAGTGCAAGCCCCATCTCCCCGCAAGAGTGCGCATAGCCTGTGCGCGAAACACGTAGAGGATTTTGGTCAAGCCAAGGACTAGCATCACCACGGCAAGCGCTGGAAGGAATTTGAGTAGTGTCACAGCGGCTATTTTGATTTGGTCAGGGCTTCATGTCTAGTGTGACTGTCGAAACCAGGCGATTACACTTATCCTATGAAAGAGGATGTCAAGAAAAAAAGCTCCTCCCCGCCCCGCCCCGCGCGCGCGCCCCGGCGTCTAGGGGTCCAGGTTTCTGTGTGGAAATGGGGGTGTAGCACTTTTGCCGTCCCCATACACTACCCCGTCAAGAGCCAGGGATCGAAGACACCGGGGAAGCATCTGCCACTGGCACGGAATGCGATATCTCGATCACAATGTTCGGCGGCCGCAGCAGAGTGTTGTGAATCAGGCAGTGATGCACCGCATCCTCGACTCCCGCCCGATGTCGCTCGGTGAGTGCCATGGGCGCTTCGATTTCAATGTGAAAATTATCGATGCGCGCCGGATCTTTCAGTTTGTCGGCCGTGACCCGGACGTGCGTCCCTTCACTCGCCAGTTTGTACTTGCGCAGATATTGCGCCGCGTAGAAAGCGGCGCACGAGCCCAGCGAAGCGAGCAGGAGTTCCGGCGGTGTCATGCCTTCGTCGTGGCCGCCATTCTCCGCCGGTTGGTCGCTCACGATGGCGTGCTGACGTGCACTGATTTCAAATTGTAACGCTCCAAGATGTTCTACGGTGACTTCCATGAGAGCCTCCAAAATTTATCGAACCCTTTACCTAAAACCAATTCAACGACCAATACAACGAACAGCTACTTCAACGTTTGACGAGTCAGCACAGCATCGAGGTGAGTCCGCACCAGACCGCGGGCCCGGTGCAGCCGCGATTTCATGGCGGCGAGAGAGATACCCAGCCGCTCCGCGGTTTCATCGCCCTGCAGCTCTTCGACATCGCATAATTCGTAAACCGGGCGATACAGCGCGGGTAACGCTTCCACGGCCTCTTTCAGCAACTGCTTCATCTGTTGTTGTGCCACTTGCACGTCCGGAGGAGGCTCGGCTCCTGGAACCTCCCGGCCTTCGTCTTCCAACGTCGACAGCTGCAAGAGCGGGAGCAGCGATTCGCGCTCCTTTAATTGCCAACAGGCGCGTTTTGCGATCTGCGCCAGCCAGGCGCGGAAAGCTGCGGATTCGCGCAGTTGATCGAGATGCCGGTACGCTTTGAGCAGCGCTTCGATCAGCACGTCTTCGGCATCCTCGCGGTTGCCGCACACGCGGATCATCTGCCGATAGACGGAGTCCTTGTGTTGCCTGGCCAATGCGTCGAAGTCCACGCATCCATTGTGGCATTGCTCGGGTTCCAACACATAACATGCCGTCACGGAACGACTCTCCGAGGGTCACGCATCCGTATGTCCGATCGGGCAATGACTCTGGCGGTTCCAGGGCATTTTTTCCAGGATGATCCCCATCCCGCAAATGTCGGTGAGCCCTGCGAACGTCAGGCCCAGACCAATGAATCCGCAAAGAAGAACCCAGTACGGATGAACCGTTAACGCCAGGACCGCGCCGGTCAGCGCCAGCATTCCCGCGCCCAGGCGGGCTTGGCGTTCAAGAGACCAACGCGTCTTCACGCTGGCCACGACGGGCAGGCCAGCTTGAATCCAGGCCTTGGTGCCGCCTTCGAGAACGGAAACTTGCCGCTGGCAGGAATCAAGCAACCCGGCCGTCATGCTCGCCCGCTTGCCAGACTGGCAAATGAGGACGATGGGAAGATTGCGATCGAGATCGTCGAGGCGCCCTTCGATCTGGTCCATGGGAATGTTGACGGCGCTGGGGATATGGCCGGACGCGAATTCGGAACCGGAGCGCACATCCACCAGCAGCACCGGCTGGGATGCGAGATTCTGCAGTTGAGTAACGCTTACGGCGGAGTCCAAGTTTCCTCCTATACAAGGGAGGAGCGGCATTTTCCGGAAAAGGATTCAGGAATCTCCCGCACAAGCGATCAGCGGGATGGGGGAGTTATTGCGATTTTTCGTCCTTGTGCCGCAGCCATTCGATGAACATCTGTTCTTTGGGTTTGTCGTAGGCCATGAGCAGGTGGCGAATGCTGCGTCCACTGACAAAGTGGCAAACTTCTTCCGCCAGGTTTTTGGCATGGTCGCCGGCGCGCTCGAGCGACTGCGTCATGAAGATAACTTGCAGGCTTGAGTGGTGCGCCACGTTCTCCGGATTCTCGATGTGGCGCAGGAAAATGATATTGCGCAGGCGGTCCATCTCCGCGTCGGCACGGAGGACTTCAATGGCCTTCTTGACATCGCGCTGGGAAAAGGAGTGCCCGACATCGGCCAGCATCTTTTCCAGAACCGTCGCCATCTGGGTCAAGTCGCGAGCATCTTCCGCGTCGATGCGCCCCCCCGCAGCTTGCGCGCTCGTGGCAAAGCTTAGGAGCAGATCCCCGATGCGCTCCAGTCCGATCATGACCTTCATGCACGCCAGCAGTTGTCGGGTTTCGTCTTCCGGGACGCGAGTGATGGTCGAGGTCACGCCAGAGTCCACTTCCAGGTCAATGGCATCGAGTTCTTTTTCGCACTGCCGGATGGCGTTCAGGCGAGACATCGATCCAGTGGCAATTCCCTCGGCCGCGATGGCCGCGGCCTCACGCGCAAGTCCGCAGGCTTCCACAGTTCGCCGGACTAACTGGGAGTAGGATGGCTCAGGCGGAGGGGTTTTTACGCTGGCTGTGCTCATAGACAAAACTGTCCTGTTCCATTGGATGCCGAATCCGCTCTCGTGGAAGCTAGCTGCGCCCCGGATCGCCGCAAACAAGTCCCAGAAAAATCATAAGGCCTGGCGTCAAACGACAGGTTACAACCCGGTGAATTTCTCACTAAGCATTACCATGGTTATCTCGCTTAAGCTTCTCGACAACTGCACAATGTTGCAATGAGCCTGGATCTGTTCCTTCTCGGTTTTCTCGAGCGAATCGCCGTGGGAGCGGGTGCCGTATTTGTTTTGCTTCTGGTAACTTCACTCGGACTTCCTCGCCGTTCGGAGATCGTCGTCAGCCGCCGGACATTATGCTAATTCCCGTCGCTATCGCCAGCCTTTCGCAGGAACATCTAGCAAACTCGAATCGTCCGTTAAATGGCAAGAAAGTCGACATTTGTCCGCCTCGGAGGCATCGCGCCATTTGACTGGATTCGCTGCCACGTGAGATAGTGACCTGCTCCGATCACCACCGGCTGACTGTCGACGTAAACACTGTTCGAGTCTAGTGCTCCCAAATGGTCCGTCTCATCCCCAAAGACAATACCTTCTTCACGATGTTCTCGGCGATGTCCGACAATCTCATCGCCGGGGCTCGCACCCTGGTGGATCTCTTCGCGAACTACAGCGAGGTTGAAAAGCAGATCGAGCAGATTCACCGCATTGAACGCGAGGGCGATGAACTCACTCATGCCATCCTGACCAAGCTCAACCAGACATTCATCACACCCTTCGACCGCGAAGATATTCACGAGTTGGCCTCTAAGCTCGACGATGTCCTGGATTTCATCAACGCTTCCGCCGCCCGCATCGCGATGTATCGCATCACCACTCCTCCGCCCGCCGCGGGAGAACTCGCCGCAATCATCCTCAGGCAATGTCAGGAATTACAGCAGGCGGTGTCTCTCATGCAGAAGAACGGCAATATCCTGGTCCATTGCGTTGAGATCAACCGTCTGGAAAACGAAGCGGACCTGGTAGCGCAGCACGCCATTGCCCGGATGTTCGAATGCGAAAAGGATCCGATTAACCTGATCAAAATCAAGGAGTTACTGGAATTCCTCGAGCGGGCGACTGACAAGGCGGAAGACGTCGCCAACGTTCTGGAAACTGTCGTATTGAAGAGCACTTAAAGGTTGAATACTTGCGCAAACGGGAAAACTGGTGAAACCTGATCTGCTTCTGCTGATCGTCACAATACTGGTCGCACTGATCTTCGATTTCCTGAACGGATTTCACGACGCCGCCAACAGTATTGCGACCGTGGTTTCCACGCGGGTCTTGTCCCCCAAACTGGCGGTGCTGTGGGCTGCATTCTTCAATTTTGTGGCTGCGTTTCTCCTCGGGACTGCCGTGGCCAAGACCATCGGCGGGGGAATGATCCGGATCGAGACTGTCACCCAGTCGGTCGTGATCACGGGACTATTCGGCGCCATCGTTTGGGACCTGCTGACCTGGTGGTGGGGACTACCGACCTCCTCCTCGCACGCCTTGATTGGGGGATACGCCGGCGCCGCGGTCATGCGATCGGGTTGGCACGTCATTATTGCCGCGGGCTGGTATAAGACCCTGATCTTCATTGTGGTGGCGCCCGTCATGGGACTCATCCTGAGCCTGACGTTCATGGTTGCCGTCTTCTGGCTTTTGCAGAATAAAGCTCCAAGAAAAATAGACGCCTGGTTTCGCCGGCTGCAACTCCTCTCGGCAGCGGCATACAGCCTCGGCCACGGCGGTAATGATGCCCAGAAAACGATGGGAATTGTGGCCTCCGCCCTGTATGGTGCGCACTATTTGAGTTCGAAGGAACTCGCCGGAAACTGGGGGAAATTTCACTGGCCCATCATTCTAGCGGCGCATTTGTCGATCGCCTTGGGAACCTATTTTGGCGGTTGGCGGATTGTTCACACCATGGGATCGCGCATCACCAAGCTCAGGCCCGTGGGGGGATTTTGCGCTGAGGCGGCGGGAGCGATCACCCTGTTTTCCACCGCGCTGGCCGGAATTCCCGTCAGCACCACGCACACTATCACCGGAGCGATCGTCGGTGTCGGAGCTGTAAACCGGCTCTCGGCCGTGCGCTGGGGAGTAGCGGCGCGCATCGTCTGGGCCTGGGTCCTCACCATTCCAGCAGCGGCGTCGGTCGCCGCAGCTGCGTTCTGTCTGGTGCGATGGATTCACCCGGGGGCATAGAGAGCTTGCCAGCCCGTCTCCGGGCCAGCCGATTAAGGTTCGGCCCATTCCGAAAAAATGGTTGAACGCTCCTCAGTCGCGGGCTGCATGGAAACTCCGGTCAGCCCGGCTCGGAAGCGGTCAGGGTGAACAGAAAAGTCGAGCCGTGGTTAAGTTCGCTCTCGGCGCGAATCGTCCCCTCGTGAGCCAGAACGATATGCTTGGCGATGGCCAGTCCCAGCCCCGTGCCTCCCGATTCCCGCGAGCGCGCTTTATCGACCCGGTAGAAGCGCTCGAAAAGACGGGGCAGATGCTCGGAGGAAATACCGGGTCCGAAATCCCTGACGTAGAATTCGACGCCGCTCTTCGTCGCGCGCGCTCCCAGAATCACCTTTTTCCCTGACGCCGCGTACTTCAGCGCATTCTCGATCAGGTTGGAAAAAATCTGGTGAATGGCTTCGCGGTCCGCTTTCACGGCTCCAGCAAAGACCGAGTTCTCTATCGCCAGCTCGACTCCATAGGACCGCGCCACTTCACGGAAACTTTCCAGAGCATCCTGCAGCAGTTCCTCGGCGCTGACCCGCTGAATGTCGAACCTCTGCTCTCCGGATTCGACCCGGGCCAGAGTGAGCAGATCCTCGGTAAGGCGGGTCATGCGGGCCGCGTTCTTGCGGATGATTTCCAGAAAGTCGCGCACGTGATTGTCCGCGAGAGGGCTGTCAAGCAACGTCTCGGTGTATCCCTGGATCGAAGTCAGCGGAGTACGCAGTTCGTGGGAAACGTTGGCGATGAAATCACGGCGGCTCTTTTCCATGCGCTCGGTCTCGGTGAGATCGCGAAGCACGGCAACGGCGCCTCCTCCGGGCATCGGCGCCGCCGTTACATCGAAAGTGCGCCCGGCAGCGATCGTATTCGAGCGCGCGGAACTCACCACCTGCTCGTGGGCTGCTTTTTGAATCACGGCGAGAAAATCCGGATCGCGAACGCTGTCAATCACCGGTGCATTCAGGCGGGGATGGTGCAACAGCAGACGGTTCATGCCCCGATTCGCCCACTGCACGCGCCCGTCGGCACCGACCGCAATCACGGCGTCCTGCATGCTGTCGAGAAGCGTTTCCAGCTCTCGTTGGCTGGTTTGAACTCGAGCGTAACTTTCTTCCACGCGGTGCGTTGTCTTATCGAGCGCGGCCGCCACCTGCCCGATCTCGTCCGTCGAAGCTGAAGCAAGTCTGGCCGTCAGATCCCCGCTGGCCACGCGCTCGGCAAACTTCACGATCCGCTGCAGACGCCGGCCAACGTAGTGGGAAGCGATCGCCGCCACTACCACCGCGAAAAGGAAGGCGCTCAGCGATCCCCAAAACAGCGCCACGCCCAGCGGACGATCCGTAATCTCGATCTCGGGCAACGGATATGCCAGACGCACTGCTCCTCCAGAAACCGGTGCTGCCACGTATAAGAAAGGAATGCCAAGAGTGTGACTCTTGCGTTCATCCACACCGACTTGCCCGGCAAGGGCAGCCACGAACTCCTTGCGCTGCGCGTGATTCTCCATCGAGCTGGCGTCGGCCTCCGAATCGGCCAGCACCTTGCCGGTCGGATCAACGACGGTGGCGCGGGCTCCCGCCGCCTGGCCCTCCTGGGCGGCAATGTCAACTAGGGAGTGCTGCCGGTCCGCCTCCACTCGATGAGCAAACATCACAGTCTTTTGTTGGAGATTGCGCTCGATCTGTTCACGCAGGGTGCGTTCCCAGACCCGGCGCACGGTCAGCTGTAACGTGATCGCGGTTACGCCAATCACCAGCAGAAACACAACCATCAATTTGACAAAGATGCGACTTCTCAACGCGCGACCTCAAAGCGGTAGCCCGCTCCCCGTACCGTCTTCAGGTAACGCGGGTTCTCCGGATCAGGCTCAATCTTTTCGCGGATGCGTCGCACATAAACGTCCACCGAGCGCGGCGTGACATACGCCGTGTCGCGCCACACCGAGTCGAGCAACTGGTCGCGAGTAAAAACGCGTCCCGCGTGCCTCATGAAGTGGTCCAGCAGCCGGAATTCTGTGGCCGTCGTCGGCACCGGTTCTCCCCGAACCGTCAACGTCATCGCGCCCGGATCAATGTGGATTTCGTCAATCTTGGTTGGCAGCGGCGGCAAAGGACGCTCAAAACGACGCAGTACCGCCTTGACGCGAGCCACCAACTCCCGCGGGCTAAACGGTTTGGGGATGTAGTCGTCGGCGCCCAACTCCAATCCCAGAACGCGATCCGCCTCGCCGCTCTTGGCCGTCAGGAAGATCACCGGCACCGACGCCAGCGATACCGACTGCCGGATCTGGCGGCAAAGTTCCAGACCGTCTTTCCCGGGCACCATGATGTCCAGCAGAAATAAAGCCGGACGCTGGCGTTCGGCATCGGCCACAACCAGATTGCCAGTCGAGTACAGCCGCACGTTGAAGCTGGCCCCTTCCAGATGATGGCGAACCAGGCGGGAAATATCCGGGTCGTCTTCCACTACATAGATCGTTGGTTTCACGCGATCCATTGTAGCTGGGAAGTGTGACGATTTCGATAAACAAGGAGTAGGTCCAAATCGAGAATTGTCATCCTGAGCGCAATTCCGAGAGCGAAGCGAACGGAATTGCGAAGCCGAAGGACCCCTGCAATGCAAGCGCTGTCTGCGCTGTCGCAGGGAGTTCTCACGAAACTGTTTCCCTCCTCCTACCGTAACCGCTTCAGCGCAACACCATCCCCGCCTCGGCCGAGAAATCCATCGCCACAAATTCCCGGCGCAAAAACTTCGGAAAAGCCGCCGCCGCAATCATGGCCGCGTTGTCGGTGGAAAGCGCGCGCGACGGAAAGAAAACGGGTAGCCCCTGCATACCCGCTTCGCGCTCAAACGCGGCCCGCAATTCCCGATTCGCAGCCACGCCGCCGCTGACAAAGAGAGTCTGCACGTCATACTCGCGCGCGGCTGTCAGCGTCTTCACAACCAGATCGTTGACCATCGTGCGCTGGAAAGAAGCCACCAGATCGAGGGTCTGCCGGTCGCAAAGCCGGAGAACGGCCTCGACCGTAGGTTTGCCAATGCCCGCAAGCGCCAGGCGGCGAGCCTCAATCGCAGGCTTCAGGTTCTCGGTCTCAACGTACCGCAAAACCGCGGTCTTAATTCCACTGTAGGAAAAATCAAACTGCGGCCCGTCTTTTTCGGCGAGGCTTTGCTTGTGATCGCGACGGTCGCGATGCTTGATCTGCGCAATCTGAAACTTGACCGCCAGCGGATCGCCGTGCGGCGCGAGCCGGTCAATGATCGGTCCTCCGGGATAGCCCAGTCCCAGAAGCTTAGCGACTTTATCGAACGCCTCACCGGCCGCATCGTCGCGAGTATGGCCGACGTTCCGGTAGGTCCAGAGATTGTCGTGCGCCTGGGCAAGATAAAGATGCGTGTGCCCGCCCGAAACCACCAGCGCCAGCACCGGAAAATGAAGCTCGGCATCCCCGCTTTGCCGCTGCTCCAGCAACACCGCATGAATGTGTCCCTCAAGATGGTTTACGGCAATCAGCGGCTTCTCCAGCGCAAAGACCAGCGCTTTGGCGAAACTGATGCCAACCAGCAGAGCTCCCGCCAGTCCCGGACCCTGAGTGACTGCAATGGCATCGACGGACTGATAAGTCTGTCCCGCTTCGGCCAGTGCCTGCCGCACTACCGGAATCAGGGCTCGCAAGTGCTCACGCGAAGCAAGCTCCGGAACCACGCCTCCATAAGGCTGGTGAGTAGCAATCTGCGAAGCAACAATGTTCGACAGAATCTGCTGCCCCGAACGCACCACCGCCGCGCCCGTCTCATCGCAGGAGGTTTCGATGCCAAGGATGTAAGCGTCAGGCATAATTAGCTGTCAGCTTTCAGCCATCAGTTTCCAGTTTAGACGACCTGCGGTTGGTGTTGCTTCAGGTGATGGCTGACGGCTGATGGCTGAATGCTGACTGCCCAACAACACACCGCTGAAATCGTCCGCACCCTGCGCGAGCACGGCCACCAAGCTTACTTCGCCGGAGGCTGCGTCCGCGACCTCCTGCTCGGCCGCGAGCCCGCCGACTACGACGTTGCGACCGACGCAACTCCGCAGCAAGTCATGCAAATCTTCCCGCAAACCTACGCCGTAGGCGAGCAATTTGGAGTAGTTCTAGTCCCACAATCCAATGGACCGACGGGCGAACTTGCCCGTCACGGCGAAACCGTCGAAGTCGCCACCTTCCGCTCCGACGTAGGCTACTCCGATGGCCGTCATCCCGACGAGGTCCGCTTCACCAAGGACCCCCGCGAAGACGTGCAGCGCCGCGACTTTACTATCAACGGCATGATGCTGGATCCCGCAACCAACAAGGTTTTGGATTTTGTCGGAGGACAAGCGGATTTGAAGGCCGGAATCATCCGCGCCATCGGCGAGCCTGAACGCCGTTTTGCTGAAGACAAACTCCGCATGCTCCGCGCCGTCCGCTTTGCGGCAAGATTTGATTACCAGATCGATCCCGCAACCATGGCGGCAATTCAAAAATTAGCGCCTAAGATTCGCCAAGTTTCCTGCGAACGCGTGTGCCAAGAACTGACGAAAATGCTCACGGAAGGCCGCGCCCAGCGCGCGTTTCAGCTACTCGATACGACCCATCTCTTGTCAGAGGTCCTGCCCGAAATCGCCGCCATGAAGGGAGTCGAGCAGCCGCCCGAGTTTCATCCTGAAGGCGACGTGTTTGTGCACACGCTGCTTCTGCTCGAAAAACTTCCCGCGGGATGCTCGAAGACGCTAGCCTGGGGAGCGCTCCTGCACGACGTAGGCAAGCCGTCAACCTTCCGCGTAGCACCCGACCGCATCCGCTTCGATGGCCACGTGGACGTAGGAGTAAAAATGGCCGCCGAAATCTGCCGCCGTCTGCGCTTCTCGAACGACGAAACCGATCAGATTCTGGCGCTGGTGGACAATCACATGCGCTTCGGCCAGGTGCAACGCATGAACCAATCCACGCTGAAGAAGTTTCTGCGCTTGCCTGTCTTCGAAGAGCATCTGGAGTTGCACCGCATCGACTGTCTTTCCAGCCACGGCCAACTCGACGCCTATGAATACTCGCGCGAGCAGTTGCGTTCGTTGCCACCCGAAGCGATTCGCCCCGCTCCACTGATTACCGGACGCGATCTGATTGAAGCAGGCTATGAACCCGGTCCGCGCTTCAAAGAGGTGCTGGCGGCGGTAGAGGATGCTCAACTGGAAGGCCGACTCACCTCGCGCGAGGCGGCAATGGAGTATGTGCGGCGCGAATTTCCCGTATAAGATTTACCGTGTCGCATGTTTACTCAACGGATAGTAACCCATGTATAACGAGCACCCCCCCCTCCCCCCTTTCCCTACCCCGGTCTATTGGAATCATGGAGTTAGAGGAAAATTCCCGCCAGGTCTTTGGGTTTAAAGGACTTGCTGGTAAAGTATTTAAGAGTCAACAACTTACGAGATCTATTCGCTCCGCTCAGGATTTCGGCAGCGGGCTCCCGCTTCGTTCGCGCCCGCTAACGCCTCAACTTAGGTTGTCAAAGAGCGCTGAAAGTTTGGGGCAATCAGATCTCTATCGTTGCGTGTGACGGGTCTTACGTCAATGGACTTCGATCACGAATGGTTCACGTGTTTCCCGGGGGGCCATCAACGCCCCAGGTCTGAGGTACGCGCCTGCTTGGCGTAGAACGTGGATTGCCGTATCTCCGACTGATCGAGTTCGCCCTTCTTTTCTCTATCCAGCCTGTCGAACTCCGCCTCCATGAACCTCATCCACTCCTGCTTTGAAATCCTTCCGTTCTTCGTGTCCATAACCAGCAGCAACTGTTTGACGTTTTCGATGGCGATCGTCAATTTGTCCGGCTGCCTGGAAACCCCTCTTTGTGAGACACCGGTTCCGAACATGGTCACGACAAACAATGTCAGCAGTAGATTCCTTCGCATCTGGCTCCCCCACCTGAACTTGGTCAAGCATTAAACCATGAAACGGTAGCGATGCCCGATTGTTTTATTGAATTGAAGGGATAAAATTTGTCTATCGCCCCCGCCGTCAACGAGCGTAATCGAGATTTTTCGGCAACTGAGTAGGCTAGCACTGCGGGAACCCTGGCGCTGGGTTGATAAGTGTAATTGAGATAGTACGTCAACAATTCCTCTCCGATGCTGCCAACTCCAAGACTCTCTTTGACTTGCCTGTGCGAGGTGATCCGGCTGTTGTGTGTGCGCGTCAGTTTGCGCTCATTGCGCCGTGTAACCGCCATCGATCACCAGTTCGCTACCAGTCACGAACTTCGCCTCCTCTGACGCCAAATAGACGATGCCCCAGGCAACATCCTCGGGTTCGCCGACATGACCGATTGGATGCTTAGCGGCAAGTTGCTGACGGACGGCATCGACGCCCGCTCCTGTCTCGGCGGCAAACTGTTCCACCATCGGTGTCCAGATGAATCCAGGATGGACGGAGTTGACGCGGATCTTGTCCGGGGCATACAGAATCGCGTCGTTCTTCGTCATCAGGCGGACGGCGCCTTTGGAGGCATGATACGGGGGACAATCGCCCGCACCCACGATACCGTATATCGAGGACAGGTTGATAATGCTGCCTCCACCAGTCTCTTTCATGTGGGGGACCGTGTGCTTGGTGCAAAAGAACACCCCTTTCACGTTAATCGCCATCAGACGGTCCCATTCCTGCTCTGTAATCTCGTGCGTGGGCTTGTTTGCGCCCGAGATCCCGGCATTATTGACCAGCACGTCAATTCTGCCGAAGGTTTGGCGAACCTGCCGCAGCACTTCCCGCACCTCATCCTCCCGGCTCACATCGAGATGCCAAAAATGGGCAGAACCTCCCGACGAATTGATGTCATCGGCAGTTCTCTTGCCATCAGCATCAAGAATGTCGGTGATTGCGACCTGGGCCCCCTCGCGAGCTAAGAGCCGGCAACTTGACAGTCCGATCCCCAATGCCCCGCCGGTCACGATTGCAACTTTGTCCTGAACGCGACCCATGTCATTGCCCTTCCCTGTAGCTCGCAAAAGGCAACCGCAGTTTACCGAAGTCGTGGCGACGTGGAGGACAAAACGCGCCGCCGGCGACGGGAACCAGCAGACCCAAATCTGAGCGCCAAGAATCCGCGGTTTCTTTCCTCATAGATTATCCAGCCAACTCGCGCCGGTTGCCAGTGAGTCTGGTCTATGAGTGTAAACGCGTCAACACAATCAGAAATGCCGAGCAGACCTAATTGGTGGGTTCTCCTGATACCGGTCACAGCCATCGTCGTCATCCTCTCGACGCACAGCCCACATTGGGTTGCCTTTGCGGGAGCGGTGACGTTGCTCAGTATGGTCATTTTCGGCTTGGCAAAGAATCTCCACTAGACCGCTGCCAGGGTGGACTCGTCCTGAGTGTAATTGGACTCGTTCTGAGTGTAATCGGGAGGATTTTGCACCAATTGGCTATTCAATTCGAGTCCAAGAAGATCAGAGTACATGCGCGGCGTCCGGGGAGCGGCGAAGCGACGAGTTTCCGGCTTTGGCGTAGCGGGGGAGCCGGATTGGGGTTACTCAAATGTTCAGCTTTCAGGTAACTGCGCTGGACCGCTTGGGTTGTTCTTGAGCAAGTGCTTTGAGCTCTCCAATCAACAGTTGGGCTTCTTTTGCGTTCTTCAGCCGGATGAAATTTCTTCCTGCGGCTTTGAATGGTTCAAAATTCTTCGAGAACTTGAGTCTTATCGTTTCTTGGCTCAAGCCGGTGACCTCGGCTAGCTCCTTCGACCACCAAACATCAAGTTGACCTTGAGGCGCATCTGCAAACTTTCCAGAAACATTGATTGCATAAGTCTTGACTCCATTCGCATAATAACGAAATGAGCCTTCACCGGCACCGGTACACTTTTCCTGCCAAATATCCCGCATTTGGCGGCAGATTTCGACGAGTTCCTCGGTCTGATTTTCCCTTGCCATTGCGAGAAACTCTCCTTCCGTGTACTTCGGGGGCCGTTTCCCCGGTTGCTTCTTGATGTTGGCCTCCGCTTCCTCTTTTGCGACGATGAACGTACGTACCAGCAGTTGGCACCCGTCCTTTGTTTTGAAGAACCTAAAGCAAGCGGCGTTGATGTCCACACCGTAGGTCTCGGACAGATACCGGATGATACGCTCGGTGCTATCGTCAATTTCTGAAGCTACGACTCGCATCCCGTGGCTCGCGTTGATTGCATCTGGAAAATCGGAGTTTGGAAATTTTGCGGCAAATGCGGACTCAAGGTCGGAGTACTTGGAGCCGGTCTCCTCGAAATACTTGGCTGCGATTGCGGCGATCTGGGCGAAGTCCAAATCCTTGACCCATGAACCATAGTCGAGAGCTTGAGCCGTGACCTCACGTGGCGTCCTATCGCGTTTCAATTCCACAATTACCAACTTGCCATCCGAGTCCATGCACAACAGGTCGATAAACTTGCCAAAGGCGGTTTTCACTTGCTGGCCTATAACCAGCAACGCAGGGTCGAGGACGGAGATGTCCCGTTTTATCCATTCCTCAATTCGCTCCTCTTTGTCCAATTGCCAGGGCTGGACGTCCAATAATTCGTTCTCGGTCCCCACTTCCCACATCCGAACTTCCTCGGCCATACATTCCTCCGAAGCTGCGCTGGAAATTCTTGACTCCCGCTTACCGGCTGTCTGTGATGGAAATCACACTCTGAGACGTGCTGGTCCCCAAGCAATTTTACAAAAGGAAAAAGAGGATGCGCGGATGAATGACGAAAGCAGGCGATTTCACTCAGAACCCCCGGGGGCGCGGGTCGTGAGTGAAACGATTTGCAACAGAACGGGTGGATGGCCTATTTGGCTTCAGTCCTGATGCGCCCGAAATATGCCTTCACTTCCGCCCGACTGAAGAAAACCAGCCAGCGGTACCCAATCACAATCGGGATCACAAAGAGCAACGTCGGCAGGATTCTGACTGCGAGTGCCATGCCGCCGGAGATGTTGCCTGCTGGCATGCGCAGAAACGCCACCACTCCAAGGATGCCAAAAGCCGCAAGGAGTCCACTGAAGATCAGCGTCGAAATACGCGCCCAGCGCCATGCGCGCAACAACCCGATTCCAGTCCCAAAGCCCCACGCTGCAAAGACAAGGAACCAGATCATATTGCTGTGATAGAAACTTCCCATTTCACCGTGTCCACCCGATTGGTAGTCGAACATCAATAGACCGAGCACAGCGAATGGGTTGCCAACGACGGCCAGCCAACCGACAGACCTGACTTTTCCAGAGCAAAAGGCATTGGGCATCATTGGTCCTCTAGCGAGAAAATAATAACTGACGAAACCGGGCGATATCACTCATTGACCCTGCGGTGAGCAGGGGTACCGGCGGGTGCCGGGAGCCACACGTCGCCGCGGGTGGCCCATCCTACCGTCTTGCTCTTCGACGTTAGGGTGGGATTCCACCCATGTCCCGCGTTGGCATCTTTGGCTTCGGCTTTTCGCGGGCGGGGGCGCCCGCGCCACACAAACCTAGCTCTCGTCCTTGTCCCGCTCCTGCGACGTGGTCTGCCCCGCATCGGCTGCGCCCGGAACCGGTTTTTGCAAATCAATCGGCGGCAAGCCCGCTTTCTTCAACTCTTTATTCAGCTCGGGAATATCTTTCGACTTGAGTTGTTCCCACGCCGACAACTGTTCTTCCAGCGCCTTCTCTAGTTCGACGAACATCGCGGTTTGCTGAGTCGTCGGTGCGGCGTCGGCGGTATCGAGAGCGCTGACGAGCGCGCTGAAGCCGCTGTTCAGTCGCGCCAGGGTGCGGCCTTCAGGCGTACTCAGGTAGCGCGTGCCGTAGCCACCTTCTTCGCCCTCGAGGGCCGCGGCTCTCGCTTGCAACGCAGCGACGGCTCTTGCCACCACTGCGTGATCCGAGAGTGGCTTCAACTGCGCTCGCAGGCTGCGCGCCTGTTGCAGCGCTTCGTAGTCCTGATGAAGAGCGGCGGCAATCTTCCGGTCGAGGTCGAATTGTTTGGCCAGGTCTTCCGGCAAGGTCTTCACTCGCGGATCCATGCGAACCGTCAGCGGCTGCGTGTAACTCTTGCCGCCAACGCCGAGCACGACGTTGTACTGGCCGGGCAGCACGGTTGCTCCCAGGGGATACAGCGGCGTGTCGTGGTAGATCGCCGAAATTGGGTAGTCGCGGGTCAACACCTCCGGGACGGGATAGGTCAGGTCCCAGACAAAACGATGCATGCCCGCCTCGGCAGATAGCGTTCGCGCTGGGCGAACCCAGTACATGGGAAGGTTGAACTCTTTCGCGTTGACTACCTCGGGCTTGTCGGCGCTCGAAAAACGGCGTACGACTTTTCCTGACGCGGCATCGAGAATTTCCAAGGTGACCGGGCCGGAGGCGCCGGCTTTGAGCCAGTAGTCGATCATTGCGCCATCCGGAGGATTCTGTCCCGCAGGTTCTTCGGGCGGCAACGGCGTGTCGGTGTTGTTATTGCGGCGCACACGATAGGTGACCTGAGGCGCGAAAAGTTGCGCCGGAGCGTTCGCGACCTCGGAGCTCAACTGCCGCAGCGGCGTGATGTTATCCAGGATCCAAAACGAACGGCCGTGAGTTCCTACGACAACATCGTCATGATGCACGACCAGATCCCGGATCGACGTCGGCGGCAGATTCATCTTGAGCGACTGCCAGTGATCGCCGTCATCCCACGACACATACACGCTGCGTTCGGTTCCGGCAAAAAGCAGGCCTTTGCGTTCTGGATCTTCCCGCACCGTGTTGACGGGCTCGTTATCGGGCAGGCCGCTCACGATCTTCTGCCACGATTTCCCGCCATCGTGGGTGCGGTAGATATAAGGACGCAGGTCATCTAGCCGGAGGCGGTTCACGGCGGCGTACGCGGTCACCGTATCGAAGTGCGAGGCGTCCATCTGCGCCAGCTTGCTCCACGGCGTCAATTCGGGAGGCGTCACGTTCTGCCAGTTCTTGCCACCGTCCTGCGTCACCTGGATCAGGCCATCGTCGGTGCCGACCCAGATCAGGTTGGCGTCTTTTGGCGACGGCGCAATCGAGTAGATCACGCCGCGATGCTTGCCTTTCGCCGGATCGGCCTCGACAAACGGGCCGAGCGTTGCAGGAGGGGCGGGAACTTCGCGCGTCAAGTCGGGGCTGACGATCTGCCAACTGTTGCCGCCGTCGCGGGTTTCAAACAGGACATTCGAGCCCAGATACAGCACATGCGGATCGACCGCCGAAAAAATCAACGGCGCGGTGCGATTGAAGCGATACTGCCCGGTGCGCAGAACGGCAGGCGAAACCTCGCGGGTCTGTCCGGTATTACGGTCGAACACGGTAACTTTGCCGCCGTAAATCAGGTTGGGATGCAGCGGGTCGGGAGCGACGTAACCGTACTCTTCTGTACCGACGGTGGTCCAGTCGCGAAAGGTGATTTCGCCAAAGTCGCTGCGGCTGGCGGTGCCAACCGAGCCGCTTTCCTGCTGGCCTCCGTAAACCCAGTAGGGGAACTCGTTGTCGGTGATGACGTGATAGAACTGCGCCGTGGGCTGGTTGTACCAGGAACTCCAGGTCTGGCCGCCGTTGACGCTGATGGTCGCACCCTGATCTAAGGCCAGGGCGATAATGTCGGGATTTTCGGGATTGATCCAGATGGTGTGGTAGTCGTCGCCTCCGGGCGCGCCCTTGATGGCGGTGAAATTCTTGCCGGCGTCGGTGGATTTATAGGTCGAGGTGTTGGCCACATAGATCACATCTTTATTTCGCGGATCGACGCGCACACCGGCGAAGTCGGAGCCGCGTCCCACGATGCGATCTTCGGTGCTTACAAGTTGCCAGCTTTCGCCGGCGTCGTCGGAGCGATATAGGCCGACGTTCTTCTGCGCGTCGACCAAGGCGTACATGCGGTCGGGATCGCTCGGTGAAACGGCCAGGCCGATGCGGCCTGGCTTGTCGGCTTCGGTCGGCAATCCTTTGGTTATCTGCCGCCAATTCGCACCGTCGTCGGTGGATTTGTAGAGGCCGCTACCCAAGCCATCGTAGCTGTTGCCGGTTGTCCACGGCGGACGGCGCGACGCCCACATAGCGGCAAAGATCACGTGCGCGTTTCGCGGATCGAACGCCAGGTCGATGGCGCCGGTGTTTTCATCCTTGTAAAGAACTTTTTGCCACGTCTGACCGCCATCGAGCGAGCGGAAAACGCCGCGCTCGGCATTCGGACCATAAGGATGTCCGAGGGCAGCGACAAAAATGCGGTTGGCATCTTTGGGATCGACGAGGATCGCTCCAATCTGCTGGGCGTCGCGCAGAGTGCCATCACGTTGACCCAGATGTTGCCAGGTGCGGCCGGCGTCGGTCGATTTGTAGATACCGTTGCCTACGGAAAGATCGGGCCGGCGCAGGCCTTCTCCGCTGCCGACATAGATCGTGTTCGGATTCGACGG
>Ga0187817_10000375_pt1 | contig 18721 bp, 13 predicted proteins | sample NC_wetland_sal_i_17_FD_132431 | JGI IMG/M metagenome (GOLD analysis project Ga0187817, IMG submission 132431) | Wetland sediment microbial communities from Neuse River Estuary, North Carolina, USA - SO4_2 | ecosystem: Environmental > Aquatic > Freshwater > Wetlands > Sediment | place: USA... | reverse complement strand
TGCGTGAAGTTCAGGAGCCAGTATTGGGTGGACGGATTTTTCGAGGTGCAGTCGGGAGGGACGCTGCGCAACAAGGAGGAGATGGTGGCGACGCAGTCGGCGGCGAATCCTGTGACGGGCGTGCGGCCGTTTCCCGCGGATTTCAGGCTGATGGCGGTTTACGGGGACGTGGCGCTGGGGACCGATCACACGGATTTCAAGACGGCGCGGCCGGACGGGACGATTCCCTTCACTTCGGACAGCCATTGTTTGCGCGTGTTCGTGCGGGTGAACGGGACGTGGCGGCCGGCGGCGGCTGGCCTCGTGCCTGTGATTCCGCCGACCGAGTCTAATTACAAGACGTCTGGCGCGGTGAGCACGAAGAGCCCGGACGAAAAGCTGGAAAAGGAACTGGCGGAGATCGATCAGAAATGGATGGACGCGGTGCGCACGGCGAAGGTCGATTATTTGAAGCAGATGTACGAGGACAAGTGGTTTGAGATTCTGGCGTGGATTCCGACCGTGGTGCTGACCAAGCCCATGGCGATGGAACGCGTGGCGCACCTCAATTATAAGCCGGGCGAAGGGCTGTTTGCGGACCAGTTCCGGTTGATGTCCGTGTATGGGAACGTGGCGCTGGCGACGGACCGGCGGATCAGGAAAATTGCCGACGCGAACGGGACGATTGTGAGCACGCCGCATCGCGCGGTTTTGGTGTTCGTGAAGGAAAACGGGCAGTGGAAAGTGGCGGCGGACGCGGCCGTGCCGACGAGGGCGGCGGAGTAGAAGACTCGTTTCACTGGCATACTCTCTTCGGTTGTCATTGCGAGGTCGCCGCGGCGGCCGAGGAATCTCTCCGGGCTTGGAATCCAAAAGAAAGAGAGATTCTTCGGCCGCCGCGGCGGCCTCAGAATGACAAGATAGACCACTTATTTTCACAGGCTTTGAGCCTGTCCGACCTGAACGCAGGAGGCCATGATGAGCAAAACGCTTTGGCTGCGATGGGGCTTTGCGGCGATGGGAATGCTATTTGCCGCGGGCACTGCGCTTCCCTCTCGTGCTCAAACGGCAGGGGACGATTCGGTGGTTTTCATTCACGCGAATATGATCGACGGGATTTCGAGCGCGCCCACGATGGATGCAACGGTCGTGGTGGCGAACGGGCACATCCAGAGCATTGGGCACGAGCCGGCGCCTGCGGGGCGGGGCGCTGTGATTGATCTTACGGGCCACTGGCTGCTTCCGGGATTCGTGGACGCGCATGTGCATGTGGGAAATCTGGCGGATGCGAAGAGGGCGCTGCGTTCGGGGGCGACGACGATTGGCGAGGCCGGGGTCAATCACTTTGCGGATATTGGAATGCGCGAACTGAATCACAAAGGCGTGGTGGATGTGCCGGACGTGGTCGCGGCCGGATATCACGTGCGGACGCATCCCGCGGACGACTATTTCATCGATTTTCCGCAGGACGCCGACTTGATGGGCGGAGTGCATGGCACGGAAGCCGTGCGGCGGATGGTGCGGGAGATGGTGAGCCGCGGCGTCGACCGGATCAAGGTGATGGCGACGGAACGGGCGGGGACGCCGGACACCGATCCGCGCATCCGGATTTTCAACGATGAAGAATTGGCGGCGATCGTCGACGAAGCGAACAAGGCGGGATTGTGGGTGGTGGCGCACGCGCACGGCAACGAAGGCGCGACGGCGGCGGTGCGCGCGGGCGTGCATTGCATTGAGCACGGGACTTACTTGAGTGATGAAACGCTGCGGCTGATGAAGGAGAAAGCCGTCTATCTCGATCCCACGATCACGGCGCTCGTGGATATGTCCGACCCGGAAGGCGAGTACGACAATCCCATCCTGCAGCTGCGTGGCAAGGCCATGCTGCCTACGGGGCGCGAGATGGCGGCGCGGGCGTGGAAGATAGGCGTGAAGATTGTGGCGGGAACGGATACGTCCTACTTTGACAAGAATAATCGAACGCTGGCGGACGAAATGATCGAACTGTCCGACGCGGGCATGGGGCCGATGGAGGCGATCAAGGCGGGGACATCCGTCTCGGCGGAAGAATTGGGCGTCGATAAGCGGACCGGCTCGATTCGCGTCGGGTACGAGGCGGATTTTGTGGTGATCGAGCGCAGCCCGCTTGAAAACATCCGGCACATTGGCGACGTGGTGATGGTGGTCAATAACGGGAGGATCGCGCTGAACCGGTTGAACGTCGCGCCGCATCCTTAAGCGATGGAACGGAAACCGCACTTTCAATCAGACATTGTGCAGCATGATGATTGCGAGTAGACTTTGATTATGCCGAGAAAGAAATCAAAACGGGATATTGCCGCTGAGAAGATAGCCGGTCTCTTGATTGAGCACATGGAAGAGACGATGACTCCGGCAGAAGGCAAGGCGATGCTCAAGGACCTTAAGGTGTTTTCTTCAAGATCTCGTCGATCTTCCCTTCGCGGAAAGCCTTCACTATCTGCGAAAACCGCGGGTTCTCATCCTTTATCCCGTGTTCGCGCAAAAAATTCATAAGTTCCCGCTCGTCCCTCAATGCGAGGATGTGTTTCAGTTAGCGCAACATTGCATTTCTTTCTGATGCCGTGTGTCTGTATTTTTCAACCATAGGCCAGCTTCAACCAACGAGCGTTCGGTAGAAACTGTCCGGACCACTCCGGGAAGTCAACTTCTCGCAGCCCTCCGCCCTCAACAGTTATGTTGAAAAATTGCATTCCGTTGCGGTTGGATGTATCTTACGCGGAACGCTAGAACGCGAACGGATACTCCTATGAAAAATATGGCCACGAAGATTCGCTGTTTGCTGCTCCTGATCGCTGCGGCATCTCTGGCGTTGCCCGCCAGCGCGCAGCTCGCGCCGCCGAATGCCGCGGGCGTCACGATGGGGCACATCCATTTGTTCGTGAAGGATGTGGAGGCGCAGAAAAAATTCTGGACGACGGAGATCGGCGGAACGGTCGTGATGAACGGGCCGTTGATGCTGATCCAATTCCCTGGCACGTACATCATGCTGCGGCAAGCCGATCCGACGGGGCCTCCGGATGGCTCGATCGTGAATCATTTTGGTTTTGTGTGGAAAGATTTGCCGGCGGCGCTCGCCAAATGGAAAGCGGACGGCGTCGAAATCGAGCAGACCGGAAACCCGAACCAGGGCTACGTGCACGGGCCGGACGGGATTCGCCTGGAATTTTTTGGCGACCCATCGCAATCCGCGCCAGTGGTGATGAACCACATTCACTTCTATCCCATGCAAGAGGACATTCCGGCGATGCAGGCGTGGTACGCGAAAATGTTCGGCGGCGTGCCGGGCAAGCGGCAGCGAATGTCTTCGCCGGGATTGATCGATTGCGACGACATCCCGGGCACGAACCTTTCCTTCTCGCCGGGAAAGACGAAGCTGGCGCCCACCAAAGGGCGGTCGCTCGATCATATCGGCTTCGACGTGAAGGACCTGGAAGCGTTTGCCAAGAAGCTCGATGCGCAAGGGGTGAAGCTCGACGAGGCCATTCGCCTCGCGCCGAACGGGACAACCAAGGTCGCCTATTTGACCGATCCGTGGGGCACGCGCATCGAGCTGACGCAAAACCTCGCACCCAGCGCGACGCCAATGTCGCCGAGTAATCTAACCGGAACTGTCCACTAAACAAGACCGCGGTCTGATTCGGTTTTTGAAGCTGGAATCTTAGCCGGCCTGGCTGGCTTGCCGTTGCCCGGACGCCTGCGTGATTCGCGCTGCTGCGTTTCGCAAGACTTCGGCGCTGCGCTGAAATCCCCGCTGTTCCTCCTCAGACATTTCCGGGTCGAGAACCTGGCTCACTCCTTGCCGCCCGAGCACGCTCGGAAGCGAAATGGTGACGCCGTATTTTGGATTGTAGGAGCCGATGGGAATGACGGCGTGCTCGTCGCGCAGGATCGCCTCGGCGATGCGCGCCGTGACCATGCCGATCCCCAGCTGGCTTGCGCCGGTGCCTTCGATAATCGTGATATTGGCGAAGCGGACGTCCTGCTCGACACTTTTGCGAAATTCATCGAGGCTCTGGCCGCTGCGCTCCAGCAGCTCTGCGATGAGCGTGCCCCCGACGCGCGCCGAAGACCACAAAAACACTTGGGACGTTCCATGCTCTCCGACGACTTGCGCCTCGACGTACATTGGGTTCACTTTCAGACGGCGGGCGAGATGCAAGCGGAATCGCAGGGTGTCGAGAAAAGTGCCGCTGCTCAAGACGCGCTCATGGCCTGCGAGCTGGCGAGTGAGGTCGGCGAGCGGATCGGGCGGATCGGTGACTACGAGGATCAGCGCTTCCGGCGCGACTGCAACGATGCGCGGAATAATGTCGCGGTAGACACTCGCATTTGTTTCGAGAAGCTTGAGCCTTCCGGCAGGGTCGCTGCGGTCCATGGCGCCGCCCGCTTTTTCGTTGACGCCTGCGGTGACGATCACGAGGACCGCGCCAGCCAGGTCGGCGTAGTCGCCGGCGAGGAGTTCGACCGCCGGGGAAAGCGTCGCGCCATATTGCAAATCAGCGACGACGCCCTTTGCGCGTTCCTGATTCTTGTCCAGCACGACAACCTGGCACGCGACTCCGCGCATGACGAGAGAAAGAAGAGAGGCAGAGCCTACGCCTCCTGCTCCAATGATGCCGACTTTCATGAACACCTCCTTTCGCCGATTTAAGCCAGATTCCTGATTATCAAAGGGGAGTATACATCGCGTCGCCCTACAGGAAAGACGAGCGTAGGAACAGCACACTTTATGTGCGATGCAATTGTTGGAGCGAAGTGAAATTCAGGGCGCGGCAATCTCTAAGACTTCCTTCGCGTTCCCGGGGGCCTGCGTGCGGCCCATCAGAAAAATGGCGCCGCTGCCGATGAGCGAAGGAATCGCCGCCGCCGTGAAGACGGTGGTCAGCGGCAAATGCAGCGACAGCATGATGCCGCCGAAAACCGGGCCGACGATCGATCCGATTCGCCCGATCCCCAGCGCCCATCCCACTCCGGTCGAGCGAATGTAGGTCGGGTAGAACGAAGCTGCCAGCGCGTTCGCTCCGGTTTGGCCGCCGATCACGCCTGCGCCGGCAAAAAAAGTGCAGACCATGATTGCGGCGACAGCGTGGGAATATCCAAGCAGGGCAACGCAAACCGCGCCCAAGAGATAAGTGAACGTCAGGGTGCGGTAGGCGCCGAAGCGGTCCACGAAACTGCCGAGCGCCAGGGAGGCGATGACACCGCCGCCTTGAAACACGGCGGTGGCGATCACGGCGAGTGAGAGGGTAATTCCGGCGTTGTGAAAAACCGTGGGAAGCCAGCTCGTGAGCAAGTAAATATCGATCAAACTCATGAAGAAACCGATCCAGAGCAGGACGGTGGGAACGGCGCGGCCCTGGCGGAAAAGATGCGCGACGGGCATGCCGGGCGCGCGCTCCTCGCGGACGACGAAGTTTGTGCCGCTCGCGAAAACGAGGTGTGGGTTCACGCGCGCGAGCAATTTCCTCACGCGCTCGTTGTCATTTCCGTGCATCACCAAGTGTCGGATAGACTCGGGCAGCAGCAAGGCTAACGCAGGTGCCAAGAGCAAAGGCATGACGCCAGCCAGCACGAAGACGCCTCGCCAGCCGAATACGGGAAGGATGGGCACAGCGACAAAACCCGCAATGGATGCGCCGATGGGAAAACCGCAAAACATGATGGTGATCATGGTGCCGCGGCGGCGGTGCGGGGCATATTCTGCGGTCATCGCAATGGCATTGGGCATCACACCGCCGAAGCCCAAACCGGCAAGGAATCGAAGAATCGCAAGGCTGGAGGCGGAATCCGCCTTCGCTGTGGCCAGGCAAATAAGACCGTAGAAGAGCGTGCACAAAACGATGATGGGCTTGCGGCCGAAGCGGTCGGCAACCGGGCCGAAGATCAGCGCACCGAGCATCAAGCCGACGAGCCCCCAGGCGAAAATGGGCGTGAGCGCTGCCGGGCTGAGGTGCATGTCGCGCGCGACCGAAGGAGCCAGGTAGCCGATCATCTGGGCGGCGAAGCCATCCAGGGTCGCGGCCAACGCGCATAGAATCAAAATGTGAATTTGAAACGAGCCGACCTTCTGCTCGTCGATCAGGTCGGGGACATTCACGGTGGTTGCGGTGGTCATGGAGTCTCGGCTGAATTTTTCAAATTCCATTTAAATTTTGTCAAGTATGTCCGCGAATTTTGCGGCGACCCTGGCGCGCAGTTCCGGCGTCGCGCCGACGACGGGCGGAAAATCCTTGAGGCGCTCGAAGGGGCGGCAGGCGTCGATCAATCCGCGGGAACTGTAGTTTACGGGCGAGCCGTGCGGAATGATCGGGTCAAGAGGGCCGCTCCACATCCGCTTGATAACCTCAATATCGAGCGCGGGGTCACAACGCGTGGACATCGCCCAGATGACATCGAACAAATCCGTCGGGTCAACATCGTCGTCCACGACGACCACGAAGCGGCCGAGATACGCGCCCGCCTGGCAACCGGCGGCCACGAGACCGACTTGCTTGGCGTGGCCGGCGTACGCTTGCTTGACGGAGATGACATTGAACAGGCGCATCGCGCCCGCCTCGTGGCACCAGACCCCTTGCACGCCGGAAATTCCCGCGCGCTCGATAGCGTCCCAAATCATGCCCGACTTAACGATGGACCTGCCGAAGGACATGTCCGACGGCGGGCGCATCGGAGTGGCCATTGTGAGGATGGGATCGTTGCGATGATAGACGCGGCGCACGCGGATGACTCCCTGCTCGCTGGAGGGGCTGGCGTAATAGCCGGTGAACTCTCCGAAGGGGCCTTCCGTGTGCACGTCGCCTTCGGTGATTTCTCCTTCCAAAATAATTTCCGCGTAAGCGGGCATGGGAAGGCCGTGAATTTCGCTGGGGATCACTTCAAAAGGCTCGCCGCGATGTCCGCCGGCGTAATCGAATTCGGAGACGCCAAATTTAATTTCGTTGGCCGCGGCTAGAAACAGCAACGGGTCGTGGCCGCAACACACCAGGACGGGACATGGCTTTCCCTGCTTGAAATATTTGTCGCGGATCTGGCGGCCGTGCTTACCGGGGGACATCCACAGGCCGGTGCTGTTTTTGGTGTGAACCTGCACGCGGTAGGTCGCCGCGTTCACCCAACCCTCTTCGGGGTCACGCATGATCACGAGATCTTCGGTGCCGATGTAGCGGCCGCCGTCTCTTTCGTGCACGCGTGGCACGGGAAATTTGTAGAGATCCACATTTTCATCGCGATCGATATTTTCGAGGATGGGGCCCTGCTTCACCGTGGTTGGCGGGATCGGCTTGTGCACCTTCATGCGGTCGCGGTAGGCCTGAACCACGTCGATGGCGGTTTTCGGCATTGCGAAACCCAGCATGAGCGCCATTCGCTTGGAGGAGTTTGCCGATCCGGAAAGAACTCGAAAGCCTTTCGGATAGCCTGCAATATCCTCGAATAGCAGCGCGGGCGCTTCCGATCGCTTGTGGTTGACGATTTCCGCGAGAGCGCCCAGTTCCAGGTCCCAGCTCGCGCCCTTCACTCGTGTTACTTCGCCGACGCTTTCCGCGCGTTCGAGGAATTCTCTCAAATCGCGGTGAGGGCGGTCATAGAGGCCCAGCCATTTGCGGTCGGGTGCTTTCAAATCCACCGTTTGCGGCATTTGCTGATCCTTCCATTGCGGCCGGAATGTTGAAACAAAACTTATATCACGTCCTGCCAGCTATGCGGCGTCCGGGCAGGCGGCAAATCATCTGGAATGAGAAAGTGCCCTCTCCGTCCCGGAGTGCACGGGACGGAGAGGGCTCTACGAAACCTCCTCGCGTGGTGCATTTGGTTTTGTAGCGGCCACCCGTCTTTTGGGCGGGCAGGTTTTCGTTTTGCCCTCTTCATCTCCGTATATAGAAAAAAGGTGCGATTGAAGTAAGATGGGCGGGCTTGTCCGGGCGATTTTCAAAAGAAAAATTGCGAGGGCGCCGTGCTCCATATGAAACGAATTATTCTCGCGCTTGGAATCGTTTCGCTCGTTGCAGCCGGAATGGGCGGCGAAAAAATCTACGCTCAAACCGATCCCAATTCGGCGCCCAATCCCTATCGGACGGCGGAGAACTGGGCGAAGCTGCCCGAGGGGAGAAGCTGGGGGCAGGTGATCAGCGCGGACATCGATCGCGACGGAGAAAGCATTTGGGTGGTGGAACGATGCGGGGGAACGTCCTGCGCGCATTCGGACCTCGCACCCGTTCTGAAATTCGATTCGTCGGGAAATCTGGTGAAAAGCTTTGGCGCGGGAATGATCGTGCGCCCGCACGGCCTGTTCATCGACAAAAACAACAACGTGTGGGTGACGGACGGCGACGCGGAAAATGGCAAGGGCGACCAGGTGTTTGAATTCAGCCAGGATGGAAAAGTATTGCTGACGCTCGGCAAGGCGGGAGTCGCCGGGGATGGACTGGACACGTTCAACAAACCGAGCGATGTGCTGATCGCGCCTGATGGCGACATTTTTGTTGCGGACGGACACGGGCCGGGATCGAACGCGCGGATCGTGAAATTTTCTGCGGACGGAAAATTCATCAAGTTCTGGGGCAAGGAAGGAACTGGGCCGGGGGAATTTAACAATCCGCATTCGCTGGCGATGGATTCCAAAGGGCGGCTGTTCGTCGCCGATCGCGGTAACAGCCGCGTCCAGATTTTCGATCAGGACGGAAAATTTCTTGCGGAGTGGCGGCAATTCGGGCGGCCGAGCGGCGTGTTCATCGATAAGAACGATATCTTGTACGTCGCGGACTCGGAATCGAATAATGCTCGCAATCCCGGCTTCCGGCGAGGCATCCGAATCGGAAGCGTCAAGGACGGGATCGTCACGGCCTTCATTCCCGACCCCGTGCTGAATCCCGGGCAAGGACTCGAACCGACGAACGGGACCGCGGCCGAAGGCGTGGCGGCGGATGACGCGGGGAACGTGTATGGAGCAGAAGTGGGTCCGCGGAATTTCAAGAAATATGTCAAGAAATAGGCTCGGTGGGAAGCGTGTAGGTCGGAACTTTCCGCGAAGAAAAAACTGACGTCGAGTTGGGATTCAACAATGATTCTGAGTTTAGAGATTTGGGATTCCAAATCTGAAATTTCAAATTTGGGAGTTGAAATCATGGTTGGGAGGAAAACGGCATGAAGCGGAGAACATTTTTGCGTAATGCGGCGGCGGGGGGGCTGGTGGCAGCGGTTGCGCCCGGCATGGCGACGAGCGCCGACAACAAGTCCGCGATGTCCGGCTCGAAGCTGCGCGCGATTTCGACGGACCGCGCCCCGAAACCCGTCGGGCCTTTCTCGCAGGCGATCAAGGCCAACGGATTTGTTTTTGTCGCGGGGATTACAGCGCGCGATCCGAAAACGGGGCAAGTGATTGAAGACGACATCACTCGGCAGACGGAACTGGTGATGGAAAACATTAAGGCCATTCTCGATGCGGCCGACTCTTCGCTCGATCGTACGGTGAAGACGACCGTGTATTTAAAGGACATGAACGATTTTGACGCGATGGGAAAAGTGTACGGCCGCTATTTTCCGTCGCATCCGCCGGCGCGCGCCACGGTCCAGGTGGCGCAATTGCACGGAGGGCGCATCGAAATCGAATTGATCGCCGTTGCCTAGCCTTTCGTAAAAGGAGTTCTATGCTGACACGCCGCCAATTTTCGCAGTTGTTGATCGGATCGCCGCTGCTGACATCGAGCGGATTCAGCGGCGCGGCCAACGCTGCGCCTGCTTCGCCCGCGCAGGATATGGGCGCGGCGCTGTCGCAGAGCCGCGACTTGCTGATCAAGGGCGGGACGGTCGTCGATCCCAGCCAGAATTTGCACGCGCCGCTCGACGTGGCGGTGAAAGACGGCAAGATTCTGCAGATCGCTCCAGACATTCCAGCGGATGGATCGCGGAGCGTAATTTCCGCAAAAGGCAAAATCGTTACGCCGGGGCTCATCGATGTTCACGTGCATATTTTCGAGGGAGTGGGCCCTACGGGTGTAAACGCAGACCAGTATTGCCTGGGGCGCGGGGTCACGACGGCAGTGGACGCGGGCTCGGCGGGATATTTTTCTATCGCCGGATTCCGGCAGTACGTCATCAAGCCATCGGCCACGCGCGTTTACGCGATGATCGACATCGGGGCTCGCGGGACGCTGATGGGGCTCGTCGGAAATTATTCAAATCTCGATTGGGTAAATCCGCAGTTAACGGCGCGTGCGGCGGAAGCGAACAAGCCCGACGTGGTAGCCATCAAGGCGCGCCTCTCCAAAGAAATCACTGGCGCAAACGATCTCGAAGTTCTGAAACGAGCGCTGGAGGCAGCGGAAATTTCCCACCTGCCCTTGATGGTGCACATTGGCGATTCCTATTCTCCCCTGCCGGACATTCTCCGCCAGTTGCGAAAGGGCGACATTTTGACGCACTGTTTTACGGGGCGGCCGCACGGGCCTCTGGACGCAAACGGCAAGATTCTTCCCGAGATGCTGGAATGCCGCGAGCGAGGAGTGCTGTTCGACGTTGGCGATGGCGGGCCGCACCTGAGCCTGGACGTAGCGGAAAAGTGCCTGCAACAAGATTTCTTACCCGACACAATCGGCACGGACCTTGGAGGCTTGAGTTACAACGGGCCGGTCTACGATCTGGTCACGGAACTGTCGAAGTTTCTGCTGCTCGGCCTGACTGTGGACCAAGTAATTGAACGCGTCACGCTCAGGCCGACGCGCATGTTCAATTTCGGCGTCGAGCTCGGTACGCTGCGGCCTGGAAGCGTGGCGGACATCAGCATTCTCGAAGTACGTGAAGGATCGTTTGTTTTCGGAGACAGCACCGGGAAGAAGCGCACGGGACGGCAGAAGCTGCAAAGCGTGGCGGCGATTCGCGCGGGAAAGACTTACATCAATCGCAGCGATGACGTCGCGAATCATGGCCCGTCAACTCTAGTAAATGAGCGAGCGTAGTGCGGCAATCCCCGCGAGATATTCAATACTTGGCGAGGAGGAATTCCATGCGAATCCGGAGTGCATTGATAGTCGTCGCGTTATTCTCTGCTGCGGTGGGCCTGAGGGCGGCGGACGACCCCATGCTTGGCTCATGGAAGCTCGATGTTGCAAAATCAAAATTCGGCTCCGGACCTGCGATCAAGGAAGAAACCAATCAGGTCGAACCTTTCGGCGGCAACGGCATCAAGCTCACCGCGCAAATCATCAGAGGCGATGGAACGAAGGTGGCGGAATCCTATGCGGGGACATTCGACGGCAAAGAATTTTCGGTCGGCGGTGATCCCAACGTGGATACAGCCTACCTTAAACGGATCGACGCCAACACCATGGAGCGGATCAACAAGAAAGCCGGCAAACCGACTACGACGATGAAATATGTGGTATCAAAGGACGGCAAAACCAAAACGGTAACCATCACTGGAACGACGGCCAAAGGCGAACCGGTGAACACCGTTCTGGTCTTCGAAAAGCAGACAAGCCTGAAATACTTCTAATAAGTGCCTGCTAGCGTCTGGATTTTCGATTTGTCGGGGTAGAGCACGCCGAGGGCCTGATCCTTCGGATCGGCGGATCGCGTCGTGTACCAGATCGAATTCTCGTTCGAGACTTCGATCTTGGGCATGTCGGTTCGCTGGACGTACGGATAGTAAGTGAAGGTTTTCGATTTCTGCTCGAACTTGATCAGCGCGCCGCCCTGCCCGGAATCCGCGATCCAATAATTCGAGTCATGATCCTGCTGGATGTCGTAGGGGAACGACCACTTGACTGGCAGATTATATTCGACGATTTTATTCGTGTTGGGGTCGAGCATTCCGATTTTCCCCGGCCATTCGAGTGCGTACCAGATCATGCCGTTGTGGTCGGCGAAGACGCGCCGCATGGTGCAGGGCCTCGTCAGAGGAGCGTACTCGATCCACTGGCTGTCCACGGGATCGAATTTCGTCACTTTGCAGCGCCACCAATCCGCGAGCCACACCTTGTCGTTCTTGTCCATCACCATGCCGTAAGCAAAGCTGTTGTCCGTGGGGGTCTTGTACAGGGAAACCTCGCCCGTCGTGCGGTCATACTTGGCGATTTCATTGGCCCAGGAGAGAGACTCCCAAATATTTTGCTTTGAGTCCACGAAAGGCGTGTTGCCGTGCGGAGGCCGCTTGGCATCCGGGTCGTACGGAAAATACTTGATCTCGCCGGTCTTACTGTCGACCCGCACGAAGGCCGTGTGCCCGGCCATCCAGATATCGCCGCTCGCGTCTTGCGTGAGGCCGTGTCCGCGATATTGCGGACCGGCAACCGGATAGTCGGTCCAGGTGGCCGTGCGCGGATCCATTTTGCCGACTTGCAGGCCGCGCGCATCAACGTACCAGATGTCGCCATTCTGGCTCAGGTGCGCGTCGTGGAACCCGCGCTCGCCCTTCGGCAGTGGAGGAATATGATATTCGATGAACATCGCCTTGCCCAAAGCCTTTTCGTCAATCGGCTCGTCGGGAACGGCGAGGCCGCGCTTCCTGCTGTCCGGCCCAAAATTCTTGACCAGGTATGCGACGAGTTCTTCGCGCTCGCCTGCAGCGAACGTGCCCGGCACGAGGCGCGCGCCTGCATTGTCGTTGGGGTTCTGCATCAGATCGATCGCGGCGTTCCACTGCGATTCGTCCCACTGTTTGTTCGGGAGGAAATCCGGGCCGTGGCACATGATGCAGGTGCGTTCGATCGTCTCGCGCGCGTGGCTTGGCGGATACAACTCGTCATAGGAAACAAGCGGCTCGCCTTTGGGAAGGCCGCTGCGCATTTGCTGGTTCGGGCGGTAGGTCCCCTCTTTCAAGGTAAAATCCGCCGTCGCGCTTCCGCCGGAAGCGATGGTGATTTTCTGCACGTCCGAATCCGTGAAACCGTTCTTGGTGACGCTCACTTCGTAATTGCCGGGGAAAAGGTCAACGGCTTGGTATCGCCCGCCTTCGGTAAAAACCATGTAGACGACGTTCTTGTCCACGTTCTTGAAGTACACTTTCGCCGCCTTGAATTCCTTGGGGGCTTTGACGGTTCCGGAAATCGAGCCGAGTCCGGCAAGCGGGCTTGCCGCGCCGGGACCGGCACCAGCGTTTTTCTCGCTCTTGTTTTGGGCGCTGACGGCAGCTGCAACGCCGAACAAGAGCGCGAAATTGAGCGCCAAAACGAGGCCTGAGCTCCACAGTTTGCGGTTCATGAATGCCTCCCCAGCGGTTGGCTGATTCCGGATACGAACGTCGTAGCAATATAAACTCGTCCGGGCGAGGAATCAATCCGGCAGATTTTGGTGATTCGTGAATTGCGAGTGACACCGACGCGTTTTTCGGCAACTCGAATTTCTCTGTGCTCTCGGTGTCCACTGTGTTAAATGTTTTGCACTTGCCGGGAGCGAAAAAATGATTGAAGAAAAGGACATGCTGATCCGCGTTCGCGACGGCTTGAGAATGGCCGCGCGAATTTACAGGCCCGACGGCGCGGGGCCCTTCCCCACTCTTTTTGCTACTTCTCCCTATCGTTATGACAACAACACTTTGCCGGCTCAGCCCATGTTTCTGTGGCGCGAAACCGGGCCAATCGAGTGGTACGTGGAACAGGGCTACGCCTACGTTCACGCCGATGTCCGCGGGACGGGACGCTCGGAAGGCGAATTCGAATTTCTCGGTAAGCGAGAGCAGACTGATCTCTACGACGTGATCGAGTGGATTGGGGCGCAACCGTGGTGCAACGGGAAAGTCGGAGGAATCGGCCAATCTTATTACGCCATGTCGCAATGGTTCATGGGGATTCAGAATCCTCCGCACCTCGCTTGCATCGCTCCTTACGATGGATTGAACGATCCCTACCGCTATATGGGCTATCCCGGCGGCATCGAAGGCGCATTCCTCGCGTATTGGATGAATGCCAGCGTGCGCGTACCGAATCTTTATCCGGCGAACGGAGATAATCCGCGTCATGTGGCGCGCGACTTATTCCTCGAAGTACAACAACATCCCTTCTACGATGAGTTCTGGCGAGAGCGCGCGGCGTTCGAGCATCTGGACAAGATCAAGGTTCCTTTGTTTTCGATCGGCGTCTGGGCCAAACAAGAACTCCACCTGGCAGGGAATATCCGGGGATACCAGCTTGCGAGCGGGCCAAAGAAACTCGCCATCAGCGGGACGGCGACCCCATTTTCCTCCCAGTCGGACTTCGCTGCAGTGGAATTTCACCAGAAATATTTGCTCCCTTTCTACGACAAGTATCTGAAGGGCCTCAAGACCAGCTATGACAGGCGGCCCAACGTCGAATATCCCGTGCGAAATACGGGAAAGGTGCGGACATTTGAAACCTGGCCGCCGCCGGCAACGAAACCGGCGCATTTTTATTTGGCCAAAGGACCGACGGGAAGTGTGACGTCGCTCAATGACGGAGGTTTGGGAACCGAGCGGCCGGAAAAAAGCGGAGGGAGCACCAGTTACACGTATCCGCATCCTTCCTGGGTGATGGGCGTTGTGCCGATCGGGCCGGCAGGCCCTGATCCCGCCCGCGGAGTACTGACATTCACGACGCAGCCTTTCGAAAGCGATATTGAGGTCGCCGGAACCGCAAAATTGATTTTGTACGCAGCGTCGACGCGAAGCGACACGGATTTCATCGTCAAAATTTCGGAGCAGTTTGAGCAAGGCCAGGAGGAGCGAGCGCGGGGCGTACAGCCTCGATCTTTCATCGTTACGAAAGGGTGGCTGCGGGCGTCGCACATGGAACGCGATTCCAAGTACAACACGGAGGAAATTCCCTACTACACCCACGAGCGGATAACTCCGCTAAAACCAGGCAGTGTCTACAAATTTGAAATTCCATTCCAGCCGATCGCGTATCTTTTTCGCAAGGGGAACCGGATTCGCGTGGAAGTCTGCAACGGCGATTCGCCGGTGACTGACTCTTTGTTCTTCCACTTCTACCGGCCAGACAAGATTGGAACCGACACGATTTACCACGACACCGAACATCCTTCCGAGCTTATTTTGCCCGTGTTGAATGCGAATAATTACCGCTAATTCCTTCTTCGATCAATATGCCGATCCCGGGCGAGACAAGACCGCCTAGAGTTTCAAAAAATCATGGGCGTTGGACTGGCGGGAGCTTTCCCCCAGAGATAAATGTTCCGATGCGGTTGCCCTTGGTGATTGGAAGCAGAAGATGCGACGGGCAGTCGGCGTTGTGATGGACCGTGACTTGAGACGGCGTGGCGCTGGAAACGTGGCCGATTCCGACCAGTTCGAGATAATTTTTCGGGACGTCATCGTCCGCGCTCTTGATCCTGATTCCAATGCGCTCACCGGGTTTGATCAAAATGCCGTAGGGGCGGATTTCAATATTGAATTCGTAGATCTGATTCGGTGCGAGGGGCTCCCTCTCGGTGTGCAGGTGGACGGGCTGCCACGGCTTGGACGCGGCAGGGTCGAGTTTTCGCTGCGAACCGCGCAGCCAGCCGCGCGTCAAGAGAGTGCTGCGTCCGTCGGCATCGAAATGCAATAATGAAACGAACCACAGAATTTCCCGCGTCGTAGTGGAACCATACAGATTGAGGACGATGGGGCCGCAGATTTCCGTATTTTCCACGAAGGGTGGCGTGACGAAATTGATCTCGCCGTGCAGATGAGGCGCGTCTTCGTACATAGTGGAACCGTCGTTCGGCCAGAATTCGTGCTCGCTGAGCAGCCCGTTTGAATGCAGGTAAAAGGGCGTCCATTTGGTCTCAGGGAGTGGCCATTCGCGGGCCTCTTTCCATTCGTCAGCGCCCACGATGAAGAGTTGCAGCGGCGGCTCTTCGACGATCCCCGTATCGATGCCCTTCAGCCAGTGATCGAACCAGCGCAGCGATTCGTAAGCGTATTGGTAAAGTGGCCGGTCCAGGTACACGGGCGGACCGACGGTTAATTTCTTCGGGCCATTCCATTTTTCGATGGCGCGGATGTCACCCGGCAAGTGCAGACCGTAAAGACCCCAATCGCCGCCAAAATAGGCTGGGATTATGCAATTCTCGAAATTTACGGATCGCTCTTTGTGAAATTCGTTGCACAGGTTGTTCACGATGATGTCGACAAGCATGGAATTGGCACCGGCATCGGGATTGCTCAGCGCGTCCACGAGATACGGGACGGTGGATATTTCAGGATCGGCGAGCGCGTCAGCGATGGCCTGCGCGTATCGGGCCTCGCCCCATTTCTCTTTTAATGTGTTTTGAGTCCGAAAATTCGGGCCGTTGGAGGACACCCAGTGCGACATGAATCCGTGATTAAAAATTCCTCCGTGATAGTAGAGATCGCGATACATGTCGGTCCAACCATACGGGGAAAAAATCGCGCGCAGATGCGGAGGATTCAGCGCCGCAACGCGCTTGGAGACGCGCGAGAAGTGCGACACGCCGGTCATTCCGACGTTTCCGTCGCACCAGGGCTGCCGCGCCGCCCACTCGACTGCTTCGTAAACGTCCTGGATCGACTGCGGATCGATGTTTCCAAAAATGCCGCCGGACTTGTGCGTCCCGGTGATGTTAACGATGAGGAGCGCGTATCCTCGACGGACATAAAAATTGAAGTCGCCCGTTTCCATGAAGCCGCGGGCGTAAGAGAAGCCGATGGGCATCAGTTCCACGGACTGCGCCGCTTTGGAGTAGGCGTGAACAGCGAGCAGGGCAGGAAATTTTCCCGGCGCGTCCGGGCGGAAAATATCTGAGTCGAGGGTCATGCCTTCGCGTACTGGAATCGCAACGTCGCGCTCGACGGCGATTCCGTATTTTCGCGGCGAGGCCTGCCACTTGGTCGAAAACAAGCTATTCCCTCCCAAACAATTCACGGCGCGATGCGGCTTGCAATTTTAGTAGGACAGCCACATTCCAGGATTCATCGGCGAAGCAAACAGGCACGATCATATACAAAACGTTGACAAGTTTAAGGCAAAAAGCAGATTGGGCTTCCATCCTCAAGGTGTAAACTGTAACCTCCGCGCGGGTCGTGCGTATTGTAAGAGAAGGCTCTCTTAGGGCAAAGGCGCGCCATGGCTGACTCCGTTTCCGTAGCGTCTCACATTCAAACCCGTTCAACCGACCGCGTTTCTGCGGCCATGGCTTCTGTTCCCTGGTATATCTGGTCCTGTCTCATTGCGGTCATCTCTAGCGTGATCGGCGGGGCGTGGGACATTTCCTGGCACGAAAGCATTGGACGCGATACGTTTTGGACCACGCCGCACATTCTTATTCAATTGTGCGGCGTGATATCGGGCGTTTGCTGCGGCTATCTAATTCTTTCGACTACCTTCCAGAAAGATTCGCCCTTGCGCGCTTATTCCATTTCCATGTGGGGCTTCCGAGGACCCATGGGCGCGTTTCTTTGCGCCTGGGGCGGCGTGTGCATGATTACCTCGGCACCGTTCGACAATTGGTGGCACGCGGCCTACGGCCTGGATGTGAAAATCCTGAGCCCGCCGCACGTTTTGCTGGCGCTGGGCATGACCGGCATCCGCTTCGGTACGGTGGTGATGATCATTTCCGAAATGAACCGCGCTCAGGGCGAGTATCGCGTGAAACTCGAGCGCCTGCTGTTTTTTGCGTTTATCTTTCTGTTCGGCATGACAATCGGAATCGCGCAGGAGTATACCTTCCGTTTCTTCATGCACGGCGCTACGTTTTACTTGGTGGCGGCACTGATTGCCCCGATTATCATGGCTGCGATTGCGGCGGCTACGAAGCACCCGTGGGCCGCGACTATCACCACGGCGCTGTATACGGCCACGCACCTGGCGTTCACATGGGCCTTGCCGCTTTTCCCGGCGGAACCCAAGCTCGGCCCGGTCTATCAAAAAATCACGCATCTCATCCCGCCGGATTTTCCGATGCTGCTGATCGTGCCCGCGATTGTTTTCGATCTGGTGCGCCGGCGAATCGGAAGGTGGAACCGTTGGGCTCAGTCCGCGGCCTTAGGGGCGGCGTTTCTCGCCAGCTTTCTTGCGGTGCAGTGGCCCTTCGCTGATTTCCTGATGTCTCCGGCTTCACGCAATTGGATTTTCGCGACCAACAATTTTCCTTATTTCGTTCGGCCCGGGACTCCCTGGGTGCTCAATATTTTTGTTCCGACGGAACCTACCGCCGCTGCGTTTTGGATTCGCATGGGCATCGCGCTGCTCACGGCGATCGTCATGACCGAAATTGGATCGCGCTGGGGAGAGTGGATGGGGAAGATCCGCAGGTGAACCGAGGCTTGGCTTCTTCTCCGCTTTTCTCGGTGTCCTCTGTGTTAGGGGTCTTTGCCCTGCGCCAAAAAGCTTTAACACAGAGAACACCGAGAAAACCGAATACACGGTGAGGAACCGAAAACGCTTGTGGTGAATGGCAATCGTGTCTTGAAATCTCATGCGAACGCGGATACAACTCTTTGGACTCTTAGCGCTGCTCTTGGTTGCCGCGTTGCCCTTGAGCGCGCATGTGGGAAGCCCTGACGTTTTTTATGAGGGCAGCGCCGGGCCTTATCGACTCTTTGTCACCGTTCGAGTCCCGCAGGTAGTTCCCGGTGTAGCCGAAATTGAGATTCGCAGCGAATCAAAAGATGTGCGGGCCATTCGCGTCGTTCCGATGCGCCTCGCGGGGCCCGGATCGAACCTGCCTCCGACGCCCGACCTCGCCACGCAATCGAAAGAAGACCCGCAATTTTTCACCGCCAGCCTTT
>Ga0187817_10000374_pt1 | contig 18762 bp, 20 predicted proteins | sample NC_wetland_sal_i_17_FD_132431 | JGI IMG/M metagenome (GOLD analysis project Ga0187817, IMG submission 132431) | Wetland sediment microbial communities from Neuse River Estuary, North Carolina, USA - SO4_2 | ecosystem: Environmental > Aquatic > Freshwater > Wetlands > Sediment | place: USA... | reverse complement strand
GTGAGAGCCCGAACAGCAAGGACACAAGGCCTGAGCTCGGGGATGGGGGGTCTCGATAAAAGAGCCTAAAATTCGGCACAAGGTTAATGTTCTGTCATCTTGCAGGCGGAGGAACCGATACCAATACCTCCGGCGCGCGACGCCACGTATACCCGGTGGGGCTCTGGATAACGCCGGTAAGGGGGATAGGTTACAACCTGCCGTTTACCGAAAATCGCCTTCAAGTCGTATGAAAATATTCAATTAGATTGACCGTCGTACGGCGCAACGCGGAGCACACGTTCTGCGGGAACAGACGGAGCGTCAGATGGCCGCGAAAAGCTCAAATCAGCTGGAGCGTTCGGCGACGCATTTGATCCATCGCGTGGGGCAATGCGCGACGGACATTTTCCAGGTCGAGGCCCGCGAGAGCGGCCTCACGCCGCGGCAATTTGCCGTGCTCATGACCATCGCCGAAGAAGAGGGACTGACCCAGACCGATCTCGTGGAGCGGACTGGGATCGATCGGTCGACCCTTGCCGACATTGTCGCGCGGCTGCTGTCGCGCGGACTCATTCATCGCCGGCGCGCCAAGGAGGACGGGAGGGCCTATGCCATCAAGCTCACGTCCCAGGGCTGGAAGGGCCTGCGAGATGCCGAGCCCGGGGCCGCTGCCACGGATTCGCGGCTGCTTGCCGTGCTGCCGCCCGGCAAGCGGCAGGAGTTCCTCGACATCCTCAACATGATCGTGACGGCCAGGCCCAAATAGCTGCGCGGGTAGCTCACTTGGGGCTTGAGTCCCTCAATAAGGGCAGAAGTTTTTGCTGAATGGCCTCCTCGGTCAGGGGCCCAACATGGCGGTAGGCGATCTTGCCGTCGCCCGTAATCACATAGGTCTCAGGAACGCCGTAGACACCCCAGTCGATGGCGACGCGCCCTGACCGGTCGGCGCCGACGCGTTGAAAGGGATTGCCGTAGCGGCCGAGGAAGCGCCGCGCCGCCGCCGGATCGTCCTTGTAGTTGATGCCGTACAGGCGCACGCCCGGCTGCTTGGCAAGCTCCAAGAGCAGGGGATGCTCCTCGTGACAGGGCACGCACCACGACGCCCACACATTGATGATGGTAGGCTCGCCCTTGGCAAGTTCCGAAGATTCGAATCCTTCCGCGCCCGCGCCGGTCAGCTCCTCGATCGGCGGCAAGGTGAAAGGCGGCACGGGCTTGCCCACAAGCGCCGAGGGCAGGCGAGACGGATCGCCACTATGCAACGCGAACCAGAAGAGACCCGCGAGCATGGCGAAGATCAAGAGCGGAAGCGCAAGTCCCGAGCGCTGCCAGAATGAGCGTGGCGCAGGTTCGGTCATGGCTTGAGCTTCCGGGCGCGCGGCTTCGCCTGGCTTGGCTTATCGGCCGATTTGGCCGAACGCCGCCTGATACCCTGGCGCTCGAGATCGGCAAGAATCTGCCGCTGCCTCCGGTCATCCTGCACGATGAAGAACACGAGCCCTGCGACCGCAATGAAGGTCACGGCATAGGCCGCCCAGATGAAAACTGCATGGGGACCAAGATCGGGCATGGGATGTAAAATTTGGCCTCAGGCTGCCGCGGCGCGCTCGACATGTACCTGGCGAAGCGCATGCACGCGGCGGCGCAAGATCTCGGCGCGCATGGCAATAAGATGCAGCAACGCGAACAGCAGCGTGAAGCCGGCGGCCATGACGAAGAGGGGCGTGAGCAGAGACGGATCGATGGTCGGACCGCCCACCCGGAAGATGCTCGCCGGCTGGTGCAGCGTGTTCCACCAATCAACCGAGAATTTGATGATGGGCACGTTGATGAAACCGACGATCGCGAGAATGGCGGCGGCGCGGCCAGCACGCCCAGGCTCCTCGATCGACTGCCAAAGCGCGATCAGCCCGAGATAGAGCAGGAACAGCACGAGCATCGAGGTGAGCCGCGCGTCCCACACCCAATAGGTGCCCCACATGGGCTTGCCCCATAGCGAGCCGGTGACGAGCGCGATAAAGGCGAAGGTGGCGCCGATGGGGGCGGCGGTCTTGGCTGCGACGTCGGCGAGGGGATGGCGCCAAATGAGCGAGCCAATGCTGGCGAGGGCAATCAGGGTATAGCCGAACATGGCAAGCCACGCGGCGGGCACATGCACGAACATGATCTTGACGGTTTCGCCCTGCTGATAGTCTGGCGGCGCCACGAAGAATGAGAGGCAGAGGCCAATGCCAAGCAGCAGGAAGGTAAGCACCGCAAGCCAGGGGATAACGTGGTCGGCGATGCCGAGAAAACGCGTCGGATTGGCCAGGCTCCACATGGGCCTGGGTGTAGTTGGTTTGGCGGGTGAGTGCAATTGGTCCTCCTCCAGGCGGCCCTAACGCGAGGCGGTGCGAAGCGCTGCGGCGGCGGCGATGGGCGCGAGCACGAGGCTCGCCAAGCTCAACGCGCAGAGAATGAGGAAGGGAGGCCAGGGCGAAGCGGGACCCACGCTCGCCGCAGAGACGGTCGCCACGCCGAAGATCAGCACCGGCACGTAGAGCGGCAGCACGAGAAGCGCGAGCAGCACGCCGCTACGCCTTAGCCCAAGGGTGAGGCTTGCACCGACGGCGGCGACGAAGCTCAAAGCAGGCGTGCCGGTAAGCATAGCGACGACGAGCAGCGGAAAGGCGTCAGTCGGCAGGTTGAGGAGCAGGCCAAGAAGCGGCGCAAGCAGCGCCAAAGGAATGCCGGTCGTGACCCAATGGGCGAGGCTCTTCAACGCGGCAACAAGCTCGAGCGGCAGCCGCCCCGTGACGAGCACATCGAGAGCGCCATCCTCATAGTCGTTGTGAAAGATGCGGTCGGCTGACAGCAGGCTCGCAAGCAGCAGCGCTACCCACAACACACCCGGCGCGATGCGGGACAGAAGATTAAGGTCCGGCCCAAGCCCCAAAGGCGTGATGGCGACCACGACGAGGTAGAAGCCGAGCGCGGTGCCGATCGTGCCGCCCTCGCGCCAGGCAAGAACGACGTCGCGGCGAAAGAGCGCCCAGGCCTCTTTCACTGTAGAGGATCCCGCTTCAGCGAGAGCTCTCGCGTGAAACGCACCTTGAGCGGCGTGTGACTTGCAGCGACAGAAATACCGCCTTGCGCGAGATGATGCGCGATGGCCTTGTCCAGCACTTTGACGGAAGGTGTGTCGAGCGAGACCGAGGGTTCGTCGAGCAGCCAGATGGGGCGCTGCGCGGCGAAGAGGCGAAGCAGCGCGAGCTTGCGCTTCTGTCCCGCCGAGAGGAGTCCGGCCGGCAGCTGCTTCAGCTCGGCGAGCCCAAACGTCTGATAGGCACCCTCCAGGTCCGCGCCGTCGCCGCCGAGAAAATCCACCCAGAAGTCCACATTCTCGCGGAGCGTGAGCGCGCTCTTGATGCCGTTTAAGTGCCCCACATAGTGACAAAGCTCAGGCAGTGGGACTGACCTCTCTCCGCTTTCGATGCGGCCGGCGTGCAGCGGCAGGAGTCCCGCGATCATCCGCAACAAGCTCGTTTTGCCGACGCCGTTCGGGCCGGTCACGAGTAGGCTCTCGCCCGGCGCGAGCGTAAAGTTCAGGCCAGCGAACAAAAGCCTGCCGCCGCGCTGGCAGCTGATTTCATGGGCAGCGAGGCTGGTCGTTAGCGGCATTTGCCCGGAATTTGCGCAAGTTGGTACGAAGCACGGCAAGCGAAGCGGCGGAAGTCAAAGCGTTTCTCGCGCATTGTCTCGCCGCCGCAAGGGCCCTTATATAGGCGGGAGCGCGCCTCCAATAGTCCGGGATGCTTGCCGCCCCCAGGCAGCTTGGCCGGCGCCTTCCCGCCAAGCGATTGGCCAAGCCTTTGCATGTCGTCTGCTTGTGCCTGTCGTCTGCCTGTCGCCAAGTTCGCGCAAGACGCGCGGTGTTCGAGGAGATCCTAGTTGACATCGGTAGCCGAGACCTCGCTCGACAGTTTCAATTGCCGGCGAACATTGAAGATCGGCAAACGCAGCTACGCGTATTTCAGCCTGAAAGAGGCTGAGGCAAACGGGCTTGCCGGCATTCGTCGGCTGCCCTTTTCGCTGAAAGTGCTGCTCGAAAACCTCCTGCGCCATGAGGATGGCCGCACCGTCACCTCCGACGACATTCGCGGCGTGGCGCTGTGGCTTGAAACGCGGAAGAGCGACCGCGAGATCGCCTTCAGGCCGGCGCGCGTGCTGATGCAGGACTTCACCGGCGTCCCCGCCGTGGTCGATCTCGCCGCGATGCGCGACGCGATGCGCGTGCTGAGCGGCGACCCGCGCAAGATCAATCCGCTCGTTCCCGTCGACCTTGTCATCGACCATTCGGTGACCGTCGATGCCTTCGGCACCGCCGGTGCGTTCCATGCCAATGTGAAGAAGGAGTATGAGCGGAACGGCGAGCGCTACGCCTTCTTGCGCTGGGGCGCCGGCGCCTTCGACAATTTCCGCGTGGTGCCGCCCGGCACCGGCATCTGCCACCAGGTGAATCTCGAATATCTGTCGCAGACGGTGTGGACCAAGAAGCAGAACGGCACCGAAGCTCTTGCCTTCCCGGACACGCTGGTCGGCACCGACAGCCATACCACCATGGTGAACGGTCTTGCCGTGCTCGGCTGGGGCGTGGGCGGCATCGAGGCCGAGGCCGCCATGCTCGGCCAGCCTATCTCCATGGTGATCCCCGAGGTGATGGGCTTCCGTCTCACCGGAAAGCTGAAAGAAGGCGTGACCGCCACCGACCTCGTGCTCACTGTCACTGAGCGGCTCCGGCGCGCCGGCGTTGTCGGCAAGTTCGTCGAGTTCTTCGGCGAAGGACTCGACAATCTGCCCGTTGAGGACCGCGCTACTATCGCCAACATGGCGCCGGAATATGGGGCAACGTGCGGTTTCTTCCCCATCGATGTGGAGACGCTCGCTTATCTCGATGCCACTGACCGCAAGGACTCGCGCATCGCGCTGGTCGAGGCCTATGGCAAAGCGCAGGGGCTGTTTCGCGACGACGACACCGAAGACCCCGTTTTCACGGACACCATCGCGCTCGATCTTTCCGAGGTTGAGCCGTCGATCGCCGGGCCGAAGCGGCCGCAAGACCGGGTGCCGCTTGCACGCGCGGCGGGCGCCTTCGCCGAGGCGCTCGACGAGGAGTACGGCAAGGGTCATGAGGCTGGAAAGCGAGTGCCTGTCCCCGGCACGAATTTCGATCTCGGCCATGGCGACGTGGTGATCGCCGCCATCACCTCCTGCACCAACACGTCAAATCCCTATGTAATGGTGAGTGCCGGGCTGCTCGCCCGCAACGCCGTGAAGCGCGGGCTACAGGTCAAGCCTTGGGTGAAGACGTCGCTCGCGCCGGGCTCCCAGGTGGTGACCGACTATCTCCAGAAGGCAGGGTTGCAGCACGACCTCGACACGCTCGGCTTCAACCTCGTTGGCTATGGCTGCACCACTTGTATCGGCAATTCCGGGCCGCTGTCTGAGGAAATCTCCAAGGCCATCCACGACCATGGACTCGCGGTCGCCTCGGTGCTGTCCGGCAATCGCAATTTCGAGGGCCGCGTTAATCACGACGTGCGCGCCAACTATCTCGCCTCGCCGCCGCTCGTGGTGGCCTACGCGCTCGCGGGCTCGGTCATGATTGACGTCGCCAACGATCCGCTCGGCACCGATGCTGACGGCGAGCCAGTGTATCTCGAGGACATTTGGCCCTCCTCCAAGGCCGTCGCCAAGCTCGTGCGCAAGGCCGTGAAGAAGTCGATGTTCCGGCGGCGCTACGGCAATGTGTTCGAGGGCGACGAGGAGTGGCAGGACATCAAGATCAAGGGCGGCCTCACCTATGACTGGGACGCAAAGTCCACCTATGTGCAGGAGCCGCCTTACTTCGCGGGTCTCACCCACATGCCCGCGCCGGTCACGGATATCGTCAATGCCCGCATTCTCGGCCTGTTCCTCGATTCGATCACCACGGACCACATCTCGCCAGCGGGCTCAATCAGGCATAACAGCCCGGCAGGCCATTACCTCACCGAGCATGGCGTGACCCAACACGACTTCAATTCCTATGGCTCGCGGCGTGGCAATCACGAGGTGATGATGCGCGGCACCTTCGCCAATCACCGCATCAAGAATCAGATTGTGAAAGGTATTGAGGGCGGCGTCACCATCCACTATCCGTCGGTCGAAGCCATGAGCATCTATGATGCGGCGATGCGCTATGGAAGCGAGGGCGTGCCGCTCGTGATCTTCGCGGGCAAGGAATACGGCACGGGCTCCTCGCGTGACTGGGCGGCCAAGGGACCGCGGCTGCTCGGCGTCAGGGCCGTGATCGCCGAGAGCTTCGAGCGCATCCATCGGTCGAACCTGATCGGCATGGGGATTTTGCCACTCGTCTTTGCCGAAGGGATGACCTGGCAGACGCTTGAGCTGACCGGCATGGAGACGGTGAGCTTGCAGGGCTTGAGCGAGATTAAGCCCGGCCAGTGGATCGAGGCCGACATCACCTATGTCAACGGCACGAAGCGCGCCGTGCCGCTTCGCGCGCGCATCGACACCTTCGATGAGCTCGACTATCTCCGCAATGGCGGCATCTTGCACCATGTGCTGCGGAGCCTCGCCAGAGACGCCGCTTGATACGCCGTGCTTGTCCTGTAACGGGCTCGCAGCAACGCCATCAGTCACTGAGTTGTGACCCGTGTTGAACCCTTTTTTCCAGAAATTTCGGGCCGTATCCGGCATTGTAGGCGCCATGAGGCGCCTTCTTCTTACCAGCGCTGATGCCCTTGCGGCGATCGCGGCCCTCACACTTGCCGGGTTAGGCATGGCGGGTTCCGACTCAGCGCCCGTCGGTCAAGCCAAGGCCGTGATCGAGCTGTTTACGAGCCAAGGCTGCTCGTCCTGTCCGCCGGCCGATGCCTTGCTCGGGCGGTTGGCCGAGCGGCCTGGTTTCGTCGTGCTCTCTTATTCGGTGGACTATTGGGATTATCTCGGTTGGCGCGACACGCTCGGCAGCCCTGCCAATAGCGAGCGCCAGCGCAACTATGCGCGGGCGCGCGGCGACGGCCGGGTCTACACGCCGCAGATTGTTGTGGACGGCGTCACCCATGTGAATGGCGGTGACGAAGATGCGGTGCAAGCTGCGGTGGCGGCGGCCGAGAAACGGCTCGCACAAGTCAAGGTGCCGGTCAGCATCCATGCCGATGGCGATACGCTCGTCATCGATGTGGGCACGGCGCCGGAAGCCTCGGACAAGCGTGCGGCGACGGTCTGGCTCGCCATCGCCAAGGAAGAGGAGAAGGTCGAGATCGCCCGCGGCGAGAACCGCGGCCGCGAGTTGAGCTACCATCACCCGGTGCGCGAGCTCTCGCCGATCGGCATATGGCACGGCGAGGCGATGACGCTGCGCTTGCCGCTCAAGGATCTCAAGACCATGGGCGGAGATTGTCTGTTCGCGCTGTTGCAAGTGGAAGATTCGGGGCCGATCCTAGGCAGCGCGGAGTTCGAGACCTCCGACGATTGATTTCACCTCCATTCGCTCCGACGCACTGGACGCGAATCGGCGAGCCTCCCAAATGCGCATAACAAAAACGGGTCGGGGAAAACCGACCCGTCGCAGCAGCGATGGGAGGAACAACCAGGAAAATGAAATGGACCAATGAAATGGCCCGGTCCGAAAGAAGACCCCGGGGGGGCTGGGGGGCTGAGATATCCGAAGCCTCTATCAGGACCGGGCCGAGAGGCAACATTGATCATCATACGGGTCTTTGGGGCGTGCACGGGGCTGAACTTTGGCATTACTGTGATTTGTGTTTCAATATGTTACAACGTGTGTGACCCCCGGCATGTGCTTGAATTTCCGGGAATCTCAAGTCATCATGAAGCTTCCGTTACAGGAGGCGCGCGTTGAGCGAAACCGAGCCCATAATCTTGCCGCTGGCCCGTGTGGCCGGCGGCCAAGCAGTTCATCCTGATAGGATATCCCGGCGTGGCGGTATAGCCTTTGACCGGGAAGAGTTGTCTCAAATCCTGAACGTTTACGGGCGCAAGGTGAGAAGCGGCGAATGGCGCGACTACGCCATCGATACGTTGCGCGAGAAGGCCGTGTTCTCTGTGTTCCGGCGCGCGACCGAAGTGCCCCTCTACCGCATCGAAAAGGTACCGAAGCTCTCCCGCCGCCAGGGCGCCTACAGTGTGGTGGCGACCACCGGATTGATCCTCAAGCGGGGCCATGACCTCGCCCGTGTGCTTCGCGCGCTCGACCGCGGCCTGCGCCTGGTCGAGTGCTGACCGACCGATTTCAAAAGCTGAAAAAGAAAAGGCCCCGGCCGAAGCCGGGGCCCTGACTTGTGCCCATTAGCTCTCGCTTATCGGCGGTCACCGAATAGCTGCAGCAGCATCATGAACAGGTTGATGAAGTCGAGATAGAGTCTTAGCGCTCCCATCACCGCCTTGCGGCCAGCGACCGTACCGTCGTCGCCGACATAGTACATGTCCTTGATCTGCTGGGTGTCATAGGCAGTGAGCCCGGCGAAGATCAGCACGCCAATCACCGAGATGGCGAATTGCAGTGCCGAAGACGCGAGGAACAGGTTCACCAGCATCGCAATGATGATGCCGATCAGGCCCATGAACAGGAACGAGCCCCAGGCCGACAGATCCCGCTGCGTGGTGTAGCCGTAGAGGCTGAGCGCGCCGAACGAGGCGGCGGTGATGAAGAACACGCGTGCGATGCTCGCATGCGCATAGACGAGGAAGATCGACGCGATGGATAGACCCATAAGCGCGGCGAAGATCCAGAACGCGATCTGCGCGCCACTAAGGCTCATGGAATTAATGCGCGCCGAGATGAAGAACACCATGATGAGCGGGGCAAAGATCACCACCCATTTGAAGGCGCTCGCGAAAATGAAGCTGCCGAAGCTCGTGAGCTGCAGGCCTGCGCCGGTGTCCACCACGGCCATGGCGTAGGTCAGATAGGCAACCACGCCGGTGATGGCGACCCCTGACGCCATGTAGTTGTAGACGCGCAGCATATAGGCGCGGAGCCCCTGGTCGATCACGCCGGGTTCGGCGCGGCCGACGGTCGTGCCTTGCGCGTATCGTCTGTCTAAGTCCGCCATTGCTGGTCCTTTCGCCCGTGTTGTTCGAGTCGCTGTAAATCCAGACGCTTTGGACCCGAATATGGGTGGCCGCGATGCCCCGCGCAAGATGATAGCAAACGCCGGCCCCGCTATTCTCCCCGCAAATAGGGCGCGGCCTTGGCCGACAGAACCCGCCAGGTGGCGATGGCGCCGACCCCAAGCACAAGCGCGAGCGCAAGCAGGACGGTCTCGGCCGCGGCGAGCCCGGAAAAGACGAACTTCACCTCGAAGGCCCATTTGCAGAGCGCCCAGGCGGTGATCGTCCCGGCGGCAAGAGCAAAGGCGGCGATTGCTAGCCCAAGCAGCCCAAATTCAAGCAGCTCGGCGCGGACAATGCGCCCGCGCGTGGCGCCGAGCGTCTTGTAAAGCACCGCCTGGTACTTGCGCCGCTGCTGGGTTGCGGCCACGGCGCCGACAAGCACGAGCACGCCGATCAAAAGCGTGACGGCAGCCGTCATGCGGATCGCGGTCATCACCTTCTGCAACAGGTCTTTGGCCGCCTCGACGATGTCGCCGACCTTGATGGCAGTGACGAGCGGAAAGCGATCGGCAAGCGCCTGAACGAGCTTCGCCTCGCGCGCCGAATCGGTCTCCTTGGGGTTTTCGAGCGTGACCAGCACGCGGTGGGGCGCGTTAACAAGCGTGTTCGGCGAGAACACCATGACGAAGTTGATGGCAAGCGACTCCCAGTCGATCTTGCGGAAATTGGCGATGTGGGCCTCGACGTTGCGACCGAGCACGTTGACCATGATGGTGTCGCCGAGCTTGAGCCCCAGCCCGGAGCCAGCCTCGGCATCGAAGGAGACGAGCGGCGGACCGTTGTAGTCCAGCGCCCACCAACTTCCTTGCACGATGGTCGAGCCTTCCGGAACCTTGTCCGCATAGGTGAGGCCGCGATCGCTGGCGAGCACCCAGCGGCTGTCGGGAGCGGCCTCGACCTTTTCCGCCGGCACGCCGTTCACCGCCACGATGCGGCCCCGCAACATGGGAGCGTCGGCGAGCTTGGCGTCTGGCTCGACGGCTTCGGCCGTATCGCGGAAGGCGCCGAGATCCTTGGCGTCGATGTCGAGGAAGTAATAGGCTGGAGCATCGGCTTGAAGGTTCTCCTTGAACTCCTCCATCAGGGAGCGGTCGATGAGTGCGATGGCGACGAGGAAGCCGAGGCCCAGCCCGAGCGACACGGCGATCTGACGAGCAATCGAGCCTGGTCCGGCGATGCTCGCAAGCGCAAGCGCCCAGGCCGCGGGCTTGGAGCGCCGGAACCGCGCCGCAAGTAGTTGCAACACCCAGCCGAAGCCCAACAGCAAGAGAAACTCGGCGACGATGCCGGCGGAGATCGACGCAGTGATAACGCGCTCCTCTGATGCCGCAATCGCCAGGGCAAAGAGCGCAAGCCCGCTTGCCGCAGCCGTGGCGATGAAGGCGAGTGGCGGACGCTCTTGCTCGTCGGTAAGGTGTGAGCGCATCAGCACTGCGGGTGGCACGACACTCGCGCGTCCCAAGGGCAGAAGCACGAAGAGAAGCATGGTGAGGAGGCCTGCGCCCGCGGCGGTGAACAGCGATGCGGGATGGGGCTCGACGGCAAGGGCAATCGGCAGGGCGTCGCCATAAATGGTGGAGAGCAGAGCAGGGGTGAGCGCGCCGATCACGATCCCAAGGACAATGCCGAGGCCCGCGAGCATTAGCGCCTGGATGAGGTAGACGGCGAGCACGAGGCGCCCCGAGGCGCCGAGGCATTTGAAGGTGGCGATCACCTCACGCTTCTTCGCCATGTAACTGCCGATGGCATTGCCGACGCCTATGCCGCCGAGCAGCAGCGCGGCAAGTCCCACAAGGCTGACAAATTGCGTGAAGCGCTGCACCTCGCGGCGGATCGAGGGCGCGGGATCGGTCCAATCAGTGATGGCAAAGCCGCTTTCGGGGAACTTGGCCTCGATTCCGAACCGGGCGGTGTTGGGCGCCGTCTTGTCGTTACCGAGCAACCCGGGAAGCTTCGCGCGATAGATCCAGCGAATCAGGCTTCCAGGCTGTATAAGCCCGGTGCGATCGAGCGTTTCGAGAGACATCAGCACCCGCGGGCCATAGGCAAGGCGATCGGCGAGGCGGTCCGGCTGAATGCCGAGGATGCCGCCGATAGTGACGGTGGCTTCGCCGATCGAGAGAGTGCTGCCGATCTTGACATTGAGACGCTCGAGCAGCGACCGCTCCACCACGATTACGCCTGGCTTGCGCCAGATCGCGCCCGCATCTTTCGGCTCTGTGATGACGACCGCGCCATAGAGCGGGTATGCGTTATCGATGGCTTTCACCTCGACCAGCGCGCTCTTGCCTCCAGCGATCCTCGCCATGGCACGGAGGCTCGCCGACTCGCTGACCAGGCCTTCGCTGTCCAATGCCGCGCGCTCCTCGGCGCAAGCGCGCCGGTGCACGCGCTCGAAGGAAATATCGCCGCCGACGAGCAGGCGCCCCTGCCTCGCGAGCGCCGCGTCGAAGGAAGCACCGAGCGAGCTGATGGCCGCCACAGCGGTGACGCCAAGGGCGATGCAGAGCACGAATATGGTGAGCCCGCCGGCGCCGGCGCGAAGCTCGCGGAGCGCGATTGCGAGCGCGAGCGGCAGCCGCAAACCGATTGCCGGCAAGGGCGAGATGAGGTCGGCGGCGGTCACGATGCTGCGGCGCGGCGTTTGGTGCCTGCACTCGTCACCCGGCCACTCGTGGCACGGCCATCGGCCAGGCTGACGATGCGGTCGCAGCGCTTGGCGAGCGTCCGGTCATGAGTGATGAGGAGGAGCGTGGCGCCGGTCCGCTCTTTCAGGGAGAAAAGGAGATCCATGACGTCAGCTCCCGTCGTCTCGTCGAGATTGCCGGTGGGCTCGTCGGCGAGAATGAGGGAGGGCTTTGGCGCGAGCGCCCGGGCCATAGCGACCCGCTGCTGTTCGCCGCCGGAGAGCTGCCCAGGGAAATGCGTCTCGCGGTGGCCAAGCCCGACCTCGGCGAGCGCCGCCCGCGCGGCCTCGAACGCGTCGTCGCGGTCGAGGAACTCGAGCGGCAGCGCCACATTCTCGATCGCCGTCATGGTGGGTACGAGGTGGAAGGATTGGAACACGATCCCAATATTGGCGGCACGGAGGCGCGCCAGATCGTCCTCGTTGAGGGTCCAGAAATCAGCGCCGAGCACGGAAACGCAGCCTTCGGTGGCGCGCTCAAGCCCGGCGATGACCATGAGCAAGGTGGATTTGCCGGAGCCAGAGCGGCCCACCACTGCGATCGACTCGCCAGCCGCCACGTTCATGTCCAACCCACGTAATATGGCAACGGGACCGGCGCGGGAGGGAAGCGTGACATGCACGCCTTCGAGCCGGATGGCGGAAGCAGAGGATTGTTTCAGAGTCTGATCCATGGAATCGGGTCGTGCTCCTGACATGGCACGGCGCCGCGTAATAAAGAAGGGCAAAGAGGTCCAAAAGATGAAGCGAGGCGTATTGTGCACCGCCTCCGCTGCCGCAGGGATTCTTCTTGCCGCGTCGGGGCTGCACGCAAATCGGGCAGCGGCGCACGAGCCGGTGATCGTCGCCTTCGGCGACAGTTTGACGGCAGGGCTAGGCTTACTCGAAAACGAGGCGTTCCCGGCGCAGCTTGAGAAGGCGCTCAGGGCGCGTGGGCAAAAGGTGCAAGTCGTCAATGCCGGCGTTTCGGGGGACACCGCGGCGGACGGGCTTGCGCGGCTCGATTGGGCAATGCCGGACGATGCAAGCGCCGTCATCATCGAGCTTGGTGCCAACGACGCGTTGCAGGGGCTCGATCCCGCGGCGACCAGGGCGACACTTGAGAAGATCATCACCCAAGTGAAAGCGCGCAGGCTGCCCATCCTGCTTGCCGGCATGGAAGCTCCGCGCAATCTCGGTAAGGAGTATGTGGAGTCGTTCCGAGGACTCTATCAGGACCTCGCCGCCCGCTACGACCTCGTGTTCTATCCGTTCTTCCTCGACGGCGTCGTCCTCGATGACAAATACCTGCTCGACGATGGGCTTCATCCCAACGCGCAAGGTGTGGCGCGCATCGTTGAACTCATTCTGCCGAAGGTCGAGGAGTTATTGGCAAAGGCGAACGCGGGAGGCTGAGGGTGCTCTCTCAACCTACCTCGACGTCGTCCCAGAAGCCGAAGCGGCGGGCGACGTGTTGCATGCTCGGACGCGGCACCTCGTAGATCCAGGCCGCGCGCTCGAAGCGGTTCCCGTCGATCACCACGTCGTAGAACTGAACGCCATGCGGGCAGGCGCGATCGGAGTCCGTCTTCGGCGCCTTCTCGAGCCATTCCATGCGCACAACGGAGATCGGGAAATAGTGATAGCCGCCCTCCTAACGATGTCGTCGCTCTCGGCGATGACATGATCCTTTAGGGTGGCCTTCATGGACGCACTCCTCCTACTGCCCCCAGGACACGTTGGTGCAACGCACGCCCTTGGTTTTGGTCGACGAGATCTTGCCGGTGTCCAGCGCAATTTCCCAAGCGCGCCGGACCTCGGTCCACCACTCCTTGTTTTCCGGACCTTTCGCCTCGCCGATGAAGCGAAGCGTCTCGTCCTGGCCTTGCACGCAGGAGATAGAGAACTCCACGCCGGATTGCGGCGGGGGTACGATCAATGCGTCCGCAACCTCGTAATTGGCGGGCGTGCCGCTCGACTCCTTGGTGAGCTGGCGGCTTGTGAGCACAAGGAACGTCCCATTTTCGCGCTGATATTGGTGGATGTAGATCGGCGCCGCGATGAGACCGCCGCCAACATCGTTCCAGCCCTCGATATCGAGATCGCCGTCATAATTCTTGCCGATGAAGCTCGCGGCGAAGGCGGCATCCGCATTTTGCTCCTCACTCGGCTGCTTTGGCTCGGCGTGTGCGATCACCGGGACAAGCGCCACCATCGCGGCAAGCACCGCGACAGGAATGAGGTGGGACTGGCGACACGGCATGGCGAAGAGGACCTCACTCTATGGCCCCGGATTTACGGACCAGCGCGCCTCACAGTCTATTCACAATCGTGGCAAAAGCTGCACCGGCCCCTACCCGCGCTCTTCGCGCGCCACCCGGCCGGTGGTAAGTTCGCACCCTCATGAAGCGGCTTGCCGAGGGCTTGGCTTCAGCGCACGAAAAGGCGAGACCCGCCATGTTTCGTATCGTTGCTTTAGCGCTGGCCCTCACGCTCTTTGCCGCGCTGCCGGCTTGTCGCGGTTGACCGAGGAGGACCGCTCGCTCCTCAGCGCCAATGCCACGCTGTCGAGTCAGCTCGCGGCGGACGGCGATGCCGGCGATCATTCGCCCTTCGCCAAGTCGCTACTTAAGAATTTCGACGGGAACCCACGCCTCTATATGCGCGACGTGCTTGAGGACACGGCGAAGGATGTCTGCGTTGCCTCACGCGGGGCGCAGGTGCCGGAGATCACGACGCGGGGCGGGAGGGCGTGATTAGGGATCAGGCCGAGCTCGTCGAGACGCGCGTCATTCTGCAACAGCTCGGCTTCATGGCCGACACGAGCCGCGGCAGCGACAACACGCTCGCAGGTGCGATCAAGCGATTTCAGGCCAAGGCCGGTCTGACTCTGGACGGCCAGATTACGCCGAGCCTGCTCACCATGCTGCGCGCCACCAAAACGCAAGTCGCGGCGCTCCAAGTGACGCCGAATCCAGGAAACCGAGGGCTGCATCGCCGCCTACCCGGGCTCGGCACTGCGACACCATACCACACGCTGCCGTTGCGGACGGTCGAATTGTCGACATCCGTTGCGGTTGCTCCGGCCGCAGTCTCGGAAGCAAAGGGTCAAGCAAAATGCCATAGAAAAATGCCATAGAGTTGTCGATGGTTATCGTTAACGATCGAACATGACGCGAACATCGATTGTGCCGGCGCTTTTGGTGCTCGCGGCAGCCAGCCTTTCGCTCCGAGCCGATGTCTGCAGCGCCGCGGAGCCGGAAGGTCTCGCGGAGCTAACGGGGACGGCAGAGGCCGACGATCGGCTCGACCAGATGATCGGCCAGACAATCATGGTGGGCTTCTCCGGCGAAGACGAGCACGATCCGGGCGTCATGGCCGTCCGCGACCAGCTGGCGACGGGCGTGATCGGGGGCGTGGCGCTTTATCCGGAGAACATCAGCTCAGCCCGGCAGCTTCGCCTCCTCACCGCCCTCCTCGCCAACGCCAATTCCAACCTCGTGCCGTTCATCGCGGTGGATCAGGAAGGCGGGATGGTGCAGCGGCTGACGCGACGCACCGGCCACACGCACTACCCTTCGGCGCGAAAGATGGGCCGCGAAGCAAAGCTCGGCACCGTGGACACCGCGCATCACCTCTACGAGGCGATGGCGAAGGAACTGGCCGCTGCAGGCATCAACGTCAATTTCGGTCCCGTGGTCGATCTCAGCCTCAATCCTTGGAACACAGTCATCGCCCGCCGCAAACGGAGCTTCGGCTCCGATCCAGGGATCGTGACGACGCTCGCCCGCGCCTTCATCACGGCGCATCGCGAGGCGAACGTGGCCACCGTGGCGAAGCACTTTCCGGGCCATGGCTCGAGCTGGGGCGACAGCCACAAGGTTCTCCCCGATATTTCGCTAAGCTGGCAGGATAGCGAGCTTAAGCCCTATGTGTCTCTGTCGCAGGAGGGGCTGCTCGACATGGTCATGGTCGGGCATCTTTATCACCCGCGCTTCAGCGACGGCGAAAGGCTTCCCGCTTCGCTATCGGCAAATGCGGTTCATGTGCTTCGGGCAGACGATGGTATCGGATTTCGGGGCGTCGTGGTCAGCGACGATATGGAGATGGGCGCTGTGCGCGATCGCTATTCGCTGGAGGATCGCGTGGTAAAGGCCATTGATGCCGGCATCGATCTCCTCGTCTTCTCCAATGTGAAGTCGCGCGATCCAAGCCTCGGGATCAAGCTCCATGGGATTATCGCTTCTGCGGTGCGCGACGGCCGAATCCCGCGTGCACGGATCGAGGCTGCTTATGGGAGGATCGTCGAGCTCAAGCGCCGGCTGACGCAGCACGACCCTTCGGGCCGAAACGACCTGACGGCTCAGTGATAGCCCTCGTGCCCAGTCGCGTCCCAGAACACGTAATAGGAATAGGCGGTGTAGCCGAGGATAATAGGCAGGATCGGGATCGCGCCATAGAGCATGAAGAGCTGGGATTCAGTCGCCGCTGCCGCCTGCCATAGGGTGATTGACGGCGGGATGATGTAGGGGAACAGGCTCACCGCGAGCCCTGTATAGCAAAGCAGGAAGATCACTGCGGCGAGCAGGAAAGGCGCGTAGCGCATCCGCCGCTTGAGCGAGAGCCAAAGCGCGGCGATGGTTGCCGCGGTGGCCAGCGGAACCGGGCTCAGCATTACCATATTGGCGGGGGTGAACCAGCGTTTGGCGATCTCAGGGTGCAGCCATGGTGTCCACAGGCTGAAAATGAGGATGAAGGTCGCGACCGCGATCAGGGCATAGCGGGAGATGCCATAGGCCCAGTCGCGCAAGGCCTTGTCACCCTTCATGATCAGCCAGCCCGCCGACAGGAGCACATAGCCTGAAACCACGGCGAGCGCCGTGACCGCGGAGAAGGGAGTGAGCCAGTCGAAGGCGCCGCCCGCATATTTGCCGTCCACGACATTGAAGCCTTGCACGAAGGCGCCGATGATCAGGCCCTGCATCAGCGCGGCAACGATCGAGCCACCGGCGAAGGCAAGGTCCCACGTCCAGCGATAGGGCCCAGACTTAAAGCGGAACTCGAATGCGACGCCGCGCAGGATGAGCCCGATCAACATGAGGATGATTGGCAAATAGAGCGCGGGCAGCATCACCGAATAGGCGAGCGGGAAGGCGGCGAGCAGTCCTCCGCCACCCATCACCAGCCAGGTCTCGTTGCCGTCCCAGAACGGCGACACCGAGGCCATCATAGTGTCACGGTCCTGATGGGTGGGAGCAAGCGGGAACAGCACGCCAAGGCCAAGGTCGTAGCCGCCAAGCAGCACGTAGAGAAATACGGCAAGCGCGAGGATGGCACCCCAAACGAGCGGCAAGATAATGGGAAGGACGTCAGGTGTCATGGGGCGCCTGCCGCTGCCATGGGTCTGCGCGAGGGATCGGCCTCCTCCTCTTCCGGGACCGGCGGCGTCTCGCCGGGGCCGCGGCGTACGAGCATGGCAATGTAATAGACCCCGGCGCCGAACACGATGCCGTAGACGAGCACGAAGAGGAGGATCGAGACGAGCACACTTCCGCCCGGAACCGGTGACACTGAATCGGCGGTGCGCAACACGCCATAAACCGTCCAAGGCTGGCGCCCGACCTCGGCGGTGAACCAGCCGGCGAGCACGGCAAGAAAGCCGAGCGGCGACACCCAGGTCAGGAGACGGAGGAACCAGCGGCTCGTGTAGAGCCGTCCCGTCAACCACAGGACCGAGCCGACGATGCCCACGGCGATCATGATCATGCCGATGGCGACCATGATGCGGAAGGAGAAGAAGGGGATGATCGGGTTCGGACGGTTCTCCGGCGGGAAGGATTTGAGGCCCATAATCTCGCCGTCCCATTCATGAGTGAGGATCAGGCTCCCGAGCCGCGGCACGGAAAGCTCGAAATGGTTGGTCTCGGCCTTTGGATCGGGGACCGCGAACAGGATCAGCGGCGCGCCCTTCTGCGTCTCCCAATGCGCCTCTACCGCGGCGATCTTGACCGGCTGATGCTCCCGCGTATTCAGCCCATGTAGATCGCCGATGATGAGCTGGAGCGGCGCGAGCCAGACGAGCAGGCTCAAGCCCATGCCGAGCATGATTCGCCCATGGGCCACGCTTCGCCCCCGCAGGATGTACCAGGCGCCAATGCCGGCCACGATGAAGGCCGTGGTTAGATAGGCGGCGGCCACCATATGGGCGAAGCGATAGGGGAAAGAGGGGTTGAAGATGACCTGCCACCAATCGGCGACATGCAGGACGTTGTCGGGGCCGACGGTGTAACCGGCAGGCGTCTGCATCCAGCTGTTGGCCGATAGAATCCAGAACGCCGAGATCAGCGTGCCGAGCGCCACCATGGCAGTGGCGAACAGATGCACGGCCTTCGGCACGCGCTCATGGCCGAACAGCATGATGCCGAGGAAGCCCGCCTCCAGAAAGAAGGCGGTAAGCACCTCGTAGGACATCAACGGGCCGATGACATTGCCGCCAAGCCGCGAGAATTCGCTCCAATTGGTGCCGAACTGGTACGACAGCACTAAGCCCGAGACCACGCCCATGCCGAAAGACACCGCGAAGATCTTGGTCCATTGCCGGGCGATATCCTCATAAATGGGCTTGCCCGTCTTCAGCCAGAGGATTTCCAGCACGAAAAGCCAAGCGGCGAGCCCGATGGTGAAGGACGGAAACAGGATGTGGAACGAGATCGTGAAGGCGAACTGGATGCGGGAGAGCAATAATGGATCGAGCTCAAGCATCCCTTAACCTTGCCTTCTGCGACTTGAAGCGCGTCTTTGGCAGCGACTCAAGCGTCCAAGCGTAGAGCTTAGCCCGAGACCGCCCCGACGCGAAGGCATATGGGGCAGCATAGGTGCGCCGCTCAGCTCTTGCGCAGTTTGGCGAAGGCAGCTAGCGCGCGGGCTCGTGC
>Ga0187817_10000373_pt1 | contig 18768 bp, 18 predicted proteins | sample NC_wetland_sal_i_17_FD_132431 | JGI IMG/M metagenome (GOLD analysis project Ga0187817, IMG submission 132431) | Wetland sediment microbial communities from Neuse River Estuary, North Carolina, USA - SO4_2 | ecosystem: Environmental > Aquatic > Freshwater > Wetlands > Sediment | place: USA... | reverse complement strand
CTTTCGTCCTTAGATACATCCGCCAAGAACGAGTGGCTGATACGACTCTGGTGTGCGAAGGAGGCGGTGGCTAAAGCGTTGCGGTCCGGCATGCAAGAGGGACCTGGTGATTTGTTGGTGCAGCACATCGATCTTGAAACGGGTATGGTGAACTTAACCATCTCAAATAGACTCGCCCAGCGCCTTCCCGAATTTCAAGGCAGGGCCTTCACCGCCGGCACTATGAGAGCAACGGGCCTGATTCTTGCCAGCTCAACCTGCGAAAGGAATTAAGATGGACCCTGTCCCCGCGGTTCAAATTAACAAGAAAGACGTTCTTCATGAGCTAATCCTGATTCTCCAGGACATGACCAGCGATTGGGATCTGGAATTCTCGGGTGGAATCCAACCCCAGACTGGACTGATCTGCGATCTCACGTTTCAATCGATTGACATGGTTCAGTTGTTGGTTGCGATTGAGGAGCGTTTTAAACATCGAAACCTGCCGTTTGAAAAATTGTTGATGACTGACGGTCGTTATGTGGACGAGCTCCGCGTCCAAGAAGTGGTTGATTTTCTCTGCGAACACCTCAACACTCACGCATAGTGACAGGAGCCGACCGTGCCGCGAACTCTCCTCATCGGGCTTGACGGAGCCACATTCACAATTCTCGATCCCTTGCTCGAAGCAGGCGTCATGCCGCACCTGAAGGAATTTCTTAACCGCGGGGTGCGAGCCAAGCTTTGCTCTGTGGTTCCTCCCCTGACTGCTCCAGCCTGGACCTCCATGATGACTGGCCGCAGCCCTGGCAATCACGGCGTCTTCGAGTTCGTTCGCGTCTTGCACTTCGATCAATACTCTCAGTATCGGTTAGCAACATCGAGTGACATCCGCTGCGAGACCGTCTGGTCTATCGCGAGCCGCCAAGACCTCCGGATCATGTCCCTCAATTTTCCCGTCATGCTTCCGCCCAAACCGATGAACCGTCATGACCGTATTATCCCCGGCTTTGTGCCATGGCGCCATCTCCGAAGGGCTGTCTATCCGGCATCCTTTTACGAACGCGTCAAGGCACTTCCTGGCTTCGATGCGAAGAAACTAACGTTTGATTTGGACCAGGAGAGAAGGTGCGTCCAAGTTTTGTCGAGAGACGAAAGTGAAGCGTGGGTCCGCTTTCATATCGAACGCGAGGGCCAATGGTTCGGGATTATAAAGCATCTGATGGAGGCAGAGCCGTGGGACCTTGTAGGATGGATAGCCGACGGTTTCGATAAGCTAGGGCACGCATGTTGGCAATTCTTGGATAGTGCATATCTCGCTTCGACACCATCCCCGTGGGAGCAAAAGATGCGTGAGCTTTGCCTCGAGTATTTTCGAACCCTCGATCTCTTTTTGGGTGAACTCTTCGTGCTTGCGGGCGACGATGCTGCCACCTTCATTGCCTCAGACCACGGCTTTACGGGTTCGGATGAAATCTTCTACGTCAACGTCTGGCTGGAGCAACAGGGCTACCTGAAGTGGTTAGGAGAAGTGCCTTATGCTCAAGACGGGATGTTAAACACCGAGGGCTCCAAGACCGTAACCTACTTGTTTGACTGGTCCCAAACGAAAGCATGCAGCATGACCGCGGGAAGCAACGGGATCTACATTCGGGTGGCCGATAAGCCTGGACAGTTCGGCACCCACCCGGAGAACTACCGCGCTTTACGTGCGGAGATTCAGCAAGGACTCCTTGCCGTGCGCAGCCCCACTACCGGTAAGCCTGTGGTCCAAAAGGTACTCACGCGGGAGGAGGCATTTTCCGGAGATTGCAGTGGAATGGCCCCGGATTTGACTTTGGTTCTGCGGGATCATGGATTCGTCTCGGTGCTCAGGTCTAATGCTGTCGTCAAGGAGCGACGTGAAATTGTTGGCACACACCATCCCGAAGGGATATTCATCGCCGCAGGACCGAGTATCAAGCACGGTGTTCAGCTCCCGTCACTGTCGATTTTGGACGTAGCGCCCGCCCTTTTGTACAGTCTTGGACTGTCGGTTCCGGTCGACTTTGAGGGACGTTTTCCTAGTGAGGCGTTTGAGCCTGCCGCCCTTGCTGCTGCTCCCTGCCGGGTGGAAGGGACTACCATAACGGTCGCGGGTGAGGAAAGGCCCGTGGAGGCCGACGAGGAAGCCCTCATCCTCGATCGGCTCGCTAAATTAGGTTACATGGTGTGAAGCTCTATGCCGTTTGCATGTGTAAATGGAATTCGCCTTCACTATTACCGTAGGGGCCGAGGGCCAGACGTGGTCATGGTCCATGGGCTTGCGGCCAGCTTGGCGTTTTGGTATCTGGCCATTGTCCCGCGACTCGCCGGCGAATTTTGCGTCACCGCGTATGACTTGCGCGGACATGGGCAAAGTGACATGCCACCCTGCGGCTACGATCAGGCGACCATGTGTGCCGATTTGGCCGCGCTTGTTAACCAGTTAGACCTCGGTCAGTTTGACTTGGTAGGCCATAGTTTCGGTGGTTTAGTGGCACTTCAGTACGCAGTAGCACACCCTGAACGAGTGAGGAGTCTGACTTTGGCTGACGTACCTTTGTGGACACCGAAACGGATAGATCGTGCTCACGAGTTGAGACGCTGGGCGTTGTTGCGGAGACAACTGATGCAGTGTGGGGTAACCGTCCCGGCTCGAATGCCGTCGCAACCCTATCCACTGTTACAGGAATTGGCCGCTCCTCATCTGGCGCGTGTTCGCAGGAGTCTATCAAAACGGCGGTTTCTCCCATTTGGACTCTGGAACGGGTCCACCCGGGCTGCCGACCGGTGGCTTGAACTGCTCCGCACCACGAGCGCGCTGAACGAGGTTGATTTTTCCCCCGAGGTCACGCTGCAACGCGCCCGGATCTGCACTCCGCCAATTTTGCTGATTTTCGGTGAACTATCGCGATGGATTGGAGCGTGTCATTTGGTGAGTAAGATCCTGCCGAACTGCCGGACCGTGATAGTTTCCGAGGCAGGTCACTTCCACCCATTTCAGCGGCCCGATCTCTTTGCGAGCCATCTGCGTGAATTTCTATTGAGAGCCGCGTCGTGATGAACCCTGTACATGCTCAACAAATGGAATCCCCCGCCCAGCGCGGCAATGGCAGCCAGAGTCTCACAGTGGGCGATTTTAAGTGCATTGCTTCCAGTGGGTTCGGTGATCCTCGAAATAGCTACCCTCATTCCATGGCCTGGTATCAGGATCACCTTTATGTTGGCACCACTCGCAATATATTGCACGTGGTCAAGCTCGCTCCCGACCCAAAGTTTGGCGCCTATCATCTCTGGCCGGTTGATGTCCCGGCAGGTACGGACGCGGCGTCCCTGGACCAGCGCTGCCAAATCTGGCGCTATAGTCCGCGGGAGAACCGGTGGCAGAAAGTTTCTGAATCACCGCTTGTTTGGTCCAATGGTGTGCGCGTGTGGAGGGATTTCGGTTATCGAAGTATGGTGGTGGCACAGACGCAGGGCGATACCAAACCAGCACTCTATGTAAGCACGACAACGTCATCGAAAGCGCCGGGGGCGATCATTCTTCGCTCGACGGACGGACTGACATTCGCTCCCGTGACAGCACGTGGAATGGGAAATTTGGATGTCAGCTCCTTCCGAGCGCTTGTCGGCTTCAACCGGCGGCTCTACACCTCACCGTCTGGAAAAGGGCGCCAGTGGGCATTTACCGGATCCCCGGTGGTGCTGGAAAGCAGTAACCCCGCCGCGGGTCAGTGGCGCCCTGTCAGCGTGCCGGGATTCGGGGATGACACCAACCAGGTGATCTTTGAAATGGCTGTCTTCAACGGTCATCTTTACGCGGGCACTGGCAACCCGGCAAACGGGTATCAGGTCTGGAAAACCAGGGCGGAGGGGAGCGTTCCTTATGCTTGGAAGAAGGTAATTACTAATGGCGCCTATCGTGGAAATCTGAATCAAGCTGTCATGAGTATGTTTGTTTTTAAGAACGCACTTTACGTGGGCGGTGGCATCCGCCGAGGTGGCTACGATCGGGAGTTCAATACCGGTCCCGCAGCGGCAGAATTGATCCGTATCCATCCGGATGGCAGTTGGGACTTGGTCGCCGGTGACGAGCGGCGCACCCCCGACGGATTAAAATCCCCTCTCAGTAAGACTGGGCCGGGATTTGGTAACCCATTTACAGGATACATCTGGAGTATGGCCGAATATGACGGGTTTCTCTACGTTGGAACCTACGATTCCACCGTTCTTCTCTCTTTTATGGATGCCCAGAAGCTCTCTCCGGCCCAACGCGGCCGGTTAAACTCCAGCCACCTCGAGCAGATCGTGGAGATCGAAGGTGGCTTCGATTTATGGTCCAGTTCTGACGGTGTTCGCTGGGAACAGATTACTCATAATGGGTTTGGGAATAAGTACAACTATGGTGTTCGGACCTTGGTAGGTGCTCCCTATGGCCTTTTTTTGGGTGCTGCTAATCCGTTTGCACCCGACGTAGCAACAAAAACTTCCGCAGGATGGTGTTACCTTCCAAATCCGCGCGGAGGCCTTGAGGTGTGGATGGGTTCGCACGCTAACAGGGTGGAGGGCACCGCCCAGTCTTTAAGGGGGTCACCACAAGACCTCTATGGTGCCATCAATCGGCGTTATGACAGAACGATGTATGAACCGTTCTTCAGTAAACAGGCGGATTTCGCTAACTTTGGTTACTGGGAGCCGGGCGTCCACAGCCAGCAGCGAGCGAGCGAAAACCTTATGCAAAAGCTCTTAGATTTTCTTCCGGAGAAGAAGGGCACTATTCTCGATGTGGCCTGCGGCAAAGGAGCTACCACCCGGCATCTTCTTAAGTACTATCCTCCAACTCAAGTGACAGGGATTAACATTTCCCAAAAGCAGTTGGAGACGTGTCGTTCCAATGCTCCCGGATGCCGGTTCCTACAGATGAGTGCGACAGACCTGAATTTTGAAGATGATTCATTTGACAGTATTATCTGCGTGGAAGCCGCCTTCCACTTTAATACACGGGAAGAATTCCTTCGTCAGGCGCTTCGGGTCTTGAAGCCTGGCGGTCGATTGGTCCTATCCGACATACTCATTTCAAAGCCGACGCAGGGGCGGAACCCCCTCTACCCAAAAGCGAACTCCATCGAAAACGCGGCAGCTTATGCACAACTGTTCTCGCGTGTGGGTTTTGACACAGTGGAGGTCGTCGATGCAACCGAAGAGTGCTGGAGGCGATTTTGCAGGCATTTCTTGCCCTATGCCGGCATCGAATTTGCCGCCGGCCGGCTGGATTTTGGAACCTACAAACGCCTTCAGGCATGGATTTGGTCGGGCATTGTAGGAATACGCTCTTATGTTTTAGCCTGTGCAAGGAAGCCGCCCACGCCGCAGGGCTAGTGTTGTCGGCCAGTGGTTCTTACCATGAGTCAAGACGCTGGGACGGTGGCTGCATTCTTGCAGCCTTGTGTGGGGCGAAGTTCCCCGAAGCGGAACCAAGCTGATAAGCATGCGTGACTTGTCCGCGCTGCGTCTGATTTGGGCAAGTTTGAGACTATGCCGCCCCCGACGGGGCTGCCACACAGAGGGAGCATAGAGAATCCTATTCACCAAGGAGGGTTATCGTGGTCAATCCTCGTCGTCTGTTAATTAACCAGGCGCAGGGGGCAAATCTGGAGCGGCGGATTCGCATGAAGTATACAGCCCGCGTTCACGCGGGCCTAGCCCGCCTCACCGCGCAACAAGCCAATCTCCATCGTGCTGTGGCTACTCTGTTGCGGCGTGAAGCGATCGTCCACCGCCACTGCGCCAAGCTTGACTGGCAGGCAATCAGGCGGCAGTCGACTCAGGGCCGTGCCTTAAGCTTCTTCGTATTTGGGAAACAGCACCTTCAGCAAGTGGATGGAGCACGAAAAGAGGCTTGGGCCCATCAGCAGCTAGCTGCCAGAAGTCAAACTCGAGCGCTCTGGCACAAAAGTGTGGCGAACCTCCTTGCCACGCGCTCCGGCGTTTTATAAGGATAACGAAAACGACATGGCCGATTTGTCTTATGAGCCGTTCTCCCGAGACCCCGAATATGTGGAAGTTAACCGGCTCTTCGTAGAGAGCCTCAATCTCCGAGGCGACTCTCGGGTTCTCGATCTGGCTTGCGGAACGGGAACCCTGACCGGAATCATCTGCTGTGCGCTGGAAAGGAGCGATCTTTCAGGACCCGATGTTCTGGCAGGGCAGCGACCCGGCATCATCGGTGCGGACATATCTCACGAATCGCTAGTTCTGGCAGAGAGGTTCCTGGCCGAGGTCGAGAAGCCTAAAACCCAGCGCGTATATTGGCTCGAGGCAAGCGCCACGCGTCTTCCGCTGAGGTCAGATTCTGTGGATGCAGTCGTAATCGGGAACGCCATCCAGTTATTTGAGGAAAAGGACGAAATCCTTGGCGAGGTAAGGCGAGTGCTTGCTGAAGGCGGGATTCTGGCCTTCAATACGTCCTTCTATGCCGGCACCTTCGCACCAGGCACCGAGCGATTCTACTTGCGCTGGGTACAGGAAGCATTGAAATACATCCGGGAAAGGGATGCCGAAAGGAGGACCGAAGGTTTGGCGAGGACTGCTAGGAAAAGAAGCGCAGGCAAAGCTGCGTTTTCCAACCCTTGGCTTTCCAGAAGCGAGTATGAATGTCTGCTCGTTCGAAACGGGTTTCAGGTGGACGGTGTCGTGGAAAGAACTGTTATGCTGACGCGCCGAGGACTTGAGGCGATTGGATCTTATGCAGGTCTTGCGTGCGTTCTGCTTCGTGGTCATCATGTGGAACAAGCTTGCGAGGCATTAGCAAAGTCTGTTGAACCTGCGCTCTCGGCCGTTTGCATGGATTTCGTTCCTCGTTACTGGATCGAATTCATATCCAGAAAGAAAGGGGGGCACCTGAGGGAAGATGCTTCTTCCCCCAAACCGACGGCGTGAGAGTGTCCTTGAATGGTCAAGTCGCGATCATAACGGGAGGAAGCAGCGGGATTGGCCTGGCCACCGCCATGCGTTTGGCTGATGAGGGCGCACACGCGGTGATCGTGGGTCGAAGCGAGGCCCATGTGCGGGAGTCCGTTGAAAAGGTGCAGCGCCTCACCACGAGCGTGACGCCGTGCCTGGGTCTGGTGCTGGATGTCGGATGTGAGACAGATATGGATGAACTGACTCGGCAGACGCTCCGGCAATTTGGCAGCATCGATATTTTGGTCAACTGCGCCGGAATTGCGAAAAGTAGGAATTCCCAAAGGCATTTGCCCTATCCAATCGCGCAGCTACCGGTTACGGAGTGGGATGAAGTGGTAGGGACCAACCTGAGAGGAACTTTCTTAAGCAATCGAGCGGTTCTGCCAACCATGATCGCCAAGAAAAGTGGTGTTATCTTGAATATTGCGTCTTCACCAGGAGGTATCGCTGGTCAGCCCTTCGCTGCAGCGTATTGCGCGTCGAAATTCGGCGTGCTGGGATTGAGTGAGTCGCTTGCAGAAGAGGTCCGCCAGTACGGCATCAAGGTCTGCACTCTTTTCCCGGATGCGATTGAAACACCTCTCCTGCGGAATAGTACACTAGAAAGGCGCCTGGGCCAGCCCTTGCCGGTGGATCGCGTAGCTGACCTGATTTTGTACGTACTTACGCTGCCGCGAGAAACCATTTTGATGACTTCACGCCATCTGTGTCATTGCATTCTCCGCCGGACTCCACAAGATCTGAACCAGTGGGACCGCTAAGCCTGCGGCGGGGTCCGATCAAGTTTTCAGAGGAGCATTGTATGGAAGAAAGAAATAATATCGAAACGCCTTGCCTCAACGGTCGCGTGTCGATTGTCACTGGAGGCGCCAGCGGAATTGGACTTGCGACCTGCCGCGAGCTCGTAAAGGAAGGCGCGACCGTTGTTCTGGTAGATCTGGATCAGAGTCGCGTCGATAAAGCAGTCAAATCGTTGTGCCCTAACAATGCTAACCTGACTAATCGTGATTCCGTCGCCCTGGGTTTCGCTTTCGATGTGCGCTCTGAACATGACATGGAGGAGATGTCTCGACGAACCTTACAGAACTTCGGCCGCATCGATATCCTGGTTGCTTCGGCGGGGATCTTGCGGAGCAGAGGGAGCAGTCTGAAGATGCTGGTCGATACCTCCGCGTCCGAGTGGGATGAGGTAATTGATACTAATTTGAAAGGCGTGTTCCTCAGTAACCGAGCTGTCCTTCGAGCCATGATCGAACAGCGCAGCGGTCATATCATCAACATATCGTCTACGTCCGGCAGGCAAGGTCGGGCCTTTGATTCTGCTTACTGCGCTTCGAAGTTCGGGGTTATCGGACTTTCACAATCTGCGGCGCAGGAGGTATCACGTTACGGGATCAAGGTCAGCACTATTCTTCCGGACGCGGTGGATACGCCACTATGGGAACAGAACGGACCGGTTACCCGGACTGACGAAATGTTGCCGCCCGAGCGAATTGCGAATCTGGTGGTCTATATGCTCACGCTGCCGGACGACACTCTTTTTATCGAGCCTGTAATTGGACCGTTCCGAAGCCGGCGCCGCATGAAGAAGGAGACTGCGACTGAAAGAGAATTATCTGCGGGACTCAAAACTTCCATGTGATTTCACTTTGGCCGGAGTTGGCGTCGTCTTGAGTAGCTCGCGCCAGAATCCCGTTTTATGGATTACAGGCGCCGGTTCCGATTGGTAGTCGAGGGCCGCCCGCCGCACGGATTGTGCTTGAACCAGCGAGGATATGTGGATGCTTGCGTCATATGATAAGCGATTCATATGCGTCGTCTCCGGGCTCCCCAGGTCGGGTACATCGATGATGATGCGCATGCTCGAAGCAGGCGGAATGCCCATTCTCACTGACAATATCAGGGTGGCAGACGCTGACAACCCCAATGGGTATTACGAGTTTGAACCTGTCAAGCATCTGGCCCGAGACAGTTCTTGGCTCACCGACGCTTACGGTAAAGCGGTCAAGATAGTGTACCGTCTTCTACGTAGCTTGCCCCAAGAACATCAGTACAAAGTGATAATGATGAATCGGCTTATTGAAGAGGTCGTCGCCTCACAGGATGCTATGCTGCAACGAATAGGGAACGATAAGGGAGCCAAGAGGGCCGACGTAGCGAAGATTCTTCATAACGACTTGGACAGATTTCAGGACTGGTTACAACTTCGGCCGAATTTCCGTGTGCTCAATCTGAGCTATAATGCCATCATCGCTGATCCAGGAGGCGCGGCTCGTGAACTGAACCGATTCCTGGGCGGCGGGTTGGACACGCCCGCAATGAGCGGGGTGGTGGATGCATCGCTTTATCGGCAAAGACGATCATGAAATTTGCAATCGGTCCAGCTTAGGAGATTGCTTGCCGCGTCAGAAAATCAAGGACCACCTTGTTGAATTGCTCGGGCGCTTCAACCTGCGGAACGTGGGCACACTCGTCGAGGACCGTGAGTTTCGCGCCCGGAATTCCCTTTTGAAACCTCTCGCCCAGCGAAAGCGCCGTCAGCCGATCGTTACGCCCCCAAATAATAAGAGTGGGCGCCTTAATCTCGCCGAGCTTTTCATCGACAAACTGATTAATCAGCAAGATGCCTGTCAGCGTGCGCTGCCGGGCATATCCGTCACCGCTTCGCATGTGGTGCTCAAAATCACGGTTCACGACTTCCTCAGTGACCAATTCGCTTCTGTAAAAGATGAGTTCGAGAACCTTGCGCGTCCCTAAAACTGAGCCGCGGCCTAGGTCGAGAGGCAAATCTGCCGACCGCGGGCCCAGTGGGGCTAACCCACCAGCGTCGAGGAGCACCAGCTTATCAACTAGATGTGCGTGCTGAATACCAAAGGCAACGGCAATCCAACCTCCCAATGAGTTTCCAATCAGCGTCGCCTTCGGGATCATAAGTTCGCGCATGAACGCTTCCAAAAAATCCACAAACGTCTGAATTTGATACTCAATCAAGGGCTTAGCCGAGCGGCCAAAGCCAATCTGGTCCAATGCATAAACGTGGTGGTTTTCAGATATCCGACCGATGTTCGCAGTCCAATTTGCAGCCTCTCCGCCTAACCCATGCAGGAGTATTACCTCCGGTCCTGTCCCTGCTTCGTAGTAGTGGATGTCCTGGCCGTAAAGAGTGACTATGCGCTCGGGTGGCAGGGGTGGCGGCAACTGCGCTCGCGTCTGTTCCGGCAATAAATCGAAATGACCCAGTGCCAACTCGATCGACAGACTTGTGACAGTGTGCTTCAAATCGTCCTGATTGACCATGGAACCTCCCACCCGCAAGGCCCGGAACAGAATTTCACAACTGAGCGGCGGTCGAGGACGCGTCTCCCACTCTCCGTTCCTGCGGACGGCCGAGGGGATTCGCGTTTCTTTCGGCACTCGCGACCTGAAAGAGAGTCGATGCAGCCCAATGTCGAACCGTGCTGATCATACCACCCTTGGCCATGTGAAAAGCACTTTGCTTCAGATGCTCAGTTTATCATCTGCCGCCAGGTAGCCCGAAGGGCGCTTGTTCTTCGTACTGCGCTTCAGAAATTGGTGTGATCGGATGAGATCGGAAATGCATAACCGCAATGGCAGAATAATGTGGTAGGTGCATGGTTGCTATTGTTTCGCAAGCAAATCGATACGATAAGGCCCTGGGAGGGGCAACTCGTGGATGAGTTGATTTGTGTGGACCGCGGGCGCCCAAGATGAGACGAAGAGGACATCGGAATCCTTATGACAATAGCTAAGGACTTCATAACGATTGTCTCCGGCTTACCCAGGTCGGGAATGTCGATGATGATGCGGATGCTCCAAGCAGGCGGGATGCCTGTTGTCACTGACAACCTCAGGCCGGCAGACGCTGACAACCCAAATGGCTATTATGAGTTCGAACCCGTCAAGCATCTGAGCCGCGACGCCTCGTGGCTTCGTGACGCGCAGCATCACCACACCCATGGCCGTCTGATCGCCGGACCAAGCATAGAGGCCCGAACGCGTGGACGCCCCCACATTGACTGACCAGTATTGGGAACGAAAAGGTCAGTGCTTTATCGGAAGCGCGCCTCCACGAAGGTATCGTACCTGAATACGGCGGTCCGGCACGCTTTCGATAAAGCCTTTCGAACGCCCTTTTCGGACACCAAAGTCCTGGGTCCTGCATAATTGTTGGGAAATCATTAGAGCTGTATCGGCAGGGCTCCGGCCGGAGAGAGATTCAGATGGCGGGAGGGGACTGATGGGCCGGAGCCCTGCCGATAAAGCTCTAATGATTTTGGTACAGTTCACTAATTAGATGCTTTTTGTTACACCAAAAACAGGCACTCTCTGGATCGGCTTCTGTAAGTTGCTTATTCTGCGGTGGTTACGGTACACCCCGGGGTGATTCGAACACCCGACCCCTTGCTTCGTAGTCATGCGCGCGGGCGAGAAACCGACCCGAATTCCTCCACCGCATCGAGATCTCGCGGCCGGCCTTGCATAAGATGGGCAGGGTTCTACTCCTGTCTGCGCTTAGTCCGTTTCCGTGAATGAGTCCCTAGCCTCGACCATCTGGACTATTAAGTACTTTCCGCAGAGCGTATTGCAACGACACGACTCCGACGGCGGTGCCACGCTTCGGCCCATCATTCTCCAGCAGAGTGGAAAAGTGGTCGTGACATCTCGCAAGCGAAACTATGTGGTCGCACCGGCGGAGTTTTAGCACAGTCGCACCAAATTAACTGGGTTTTCGCACAGCTTCGCCTCTCTCTAGCTTACAAGCTGGGCTATATTATTTGTATGTTATTGGTGCACTGTGGGTTATGGTGGACCTGGAGGGGTTCGAACCCTCGACCTCATGACTGCCAGTCATGCGCGCTCCCAACTGCGCCACAGGCCCCTACGTCCGATGATTAACTTTTATCATGGGCGCGTGGGGGTGTCAACCGAAGAAGAGGATGACGCCGCTTTGGCCATGCCAGTGGATCTGTCATACGTTTCGGGATCGACTTCGATTTGAGGTGTTGAGTCGTTATGGATAAGATCCTTTTTGCCGATCTGCCTGCAATGGCGCACCGGCACGACCGTGCTCCTCAGCCCAAGTTTCTGCGCAATGCCTTTCGCGAGTGCGGCCTGGGAGACGAACCTCGTGCTCGTGGTTCGTATTGCCCCGCCGAAGCTTCCGAACATCGGCCGATAGAGGACCGGCTGCGGCGTGGGAATTGAGGCATTGGGATCACCCATGGCGCTCCAGGCGATGAAGCCTCCCTTTACCACCATTTCAGGTTTCACCCCGAAAAACGCCGGCTTCCAGAGGACTACGTCTTCGGGCACCAAGGGGTTCAAAAGATGGCAAACCATGAGCATATCGAGGTGTTCGGCGAGCGTATTCACCGTGTAAGGCCTGGTGGGGTTCGTGGACGAGGGCAGGACGTTGGGAAAACTTGCGATGCGGATAATGTCGGGGGCGTGGACGCCTCCCGCTCCTTCCGTGTGGCAGGTGTGGATTGCGCGCCTGCCGATGGCCGCCACTGTGGCTTCCAGGAACCCCACCTCGTTGATTGTGTCGGTATGAATCGAAACATAGACGTCGTAGCGGTCGGCGACTCGCAAGCAGGCGTCGATGGCGGCGGGAGTGGTTCCCCAATCTTCGTGCAGCTTCAGCCCGCACGCTCCAGCCTGAATCAGCTCCTCGAGTGGGCCTTCGGTTGACGAATTCCCTTTACCTAGAAAACCGAAGTTCAGGGGCCAGGCCTCGGAGGCCTGAAGCATACGGCCCAGGTTCCAGGCTCCGGGACTGCAGGTTGTGGCGGCGGTGCCGGCGGCGGGACCAGTCCCTCCACCGACCACTGTGGTGATGCCGTTCGAGAGAGCCTCGTACACCTGTTGCGGGGAGATGAAATGAATGTGGCTGTCCACTCCTCCTGCCGTCGCAATGAGGTTTTCTCCTGCAATTACTTCCGTGGCGGCGCCCACGACAAGTTCGGGATCGACATCCTCCATGGTGTCGGGGTTACCAGCTTTTCCGACAACCCCCCCTCGGCAACACGGAATTCATTTTGCTGAACGGTTACGGGGGCCTGCCGGCGAGGACGATATACGCGCGTGGCGCCTGTGGTGGTCAATTGCACGCTTGCGCCATCGCCAACTCGGACCGACATGTGAAGGCAATCACCCCCCACCAACCCGCCCGACACGTTGTGAAGGTGTGCCAGCACTGCGCCTCCCTCGAGCGGGAAAGCCCGAATGACGCGCAGGGGTGGCTGCTGCACACTTCCACGCCACTTCCAAGGCAATCTCAACGATTTTATCGATGCCAATGCGCTCGATGTCCTGGATCGTCAGCACCGTAGAGCCGCGCTCACGCCCTTTCTTCACACCGGGGCGAGGCACCTGCCAGCTGCCGATTCCGACCTGAACCAGATTGGTCGGCGGGCAGTTGGGGAGGTTAGAGGCGTGAAACCAGGGGCACGTATGCATGATCTCGTCCATGTCCTTCCTGTTGGTAGACAACACTCCAACCGAGTGAGGCTTTTACCTTTTCAGGAATCTTGCCCCGACCGTACACTTCTACTCTACGCTGCAATCGCAGCAGCAACCCGACATCGAGTGGAACCAAAAGAGGCAGGCCCGGCGGTGTCGTGCATGCAACGAACCTACCCTGAACCCGTGGTTGCGACGATGAAGCGAATACCTCGGACTGTCAAATTGAATCTTTCGATGCCACCAATAAAAGTCACGCATGGCCGTTGAAGCTCGACTTGTCACCTTAGCGGAGTGAAGTCCCCCACTCGCGAGAGTTGGCTCGCGATGGGTGGGTGGGGGCGTCAAAGGTGTTTTCGGGAACAAATCTTCTTTTCCCGGTGTCAATATAGATGAACGGGAAGGTAAGCGCGGTCTTGCAGTTGAAGCGGGGAAGTGGTATCGTATGGCTGTCATGGACACCGCGCGCACTGTGGGGATAGCGATCGAGCGGGCGCTTCCCGCAATTAACGAAGAGGCGCCTTTGGTCGCGGAATTGCAAGCAGGTTCCGAAGAAGCCTTCGCTTATTTGCTGCGAGTTTACCAGAACCCGGTCTTCAACCTCATTGCGCGCATTCTAGACAACCCGGCGGAAGCGCCGGACGTTTTGCAGGATGTATTCGTCAAGGTTTTCAAGGGGATACGGCAATTTCACGGTGACAGCACTCTGAAGACCTGGATTTACCGGATAGCTATTCATGAGGCTTCGAATCACCGGCGAGGCTGGAAGCGGCGGCATTGGCACGAGCCCATCTCGATTGATGACACGGGCGTCGAGGTGGCTTTGTCGGCGGCTGAAGCGCGCGCCAGTGGTGAAACTCCCTATGGGCTCCTCGAGCAGGCGGAGCGGCAAGAGCTTTTGCGTCGGGCGCTTGCCAGCCTGGCCCAGCCTTACCGCACGGTAGTGGTTTTACGGGAAATTGAGGGGCTGGCCTACGAGGAGATTGCGCATGTAACGGGGATGGCAGAGGGAACGGTGAAATCCCGTTTGATGCGGGGCCGGGAACTGCTCCGCAGGAAACTCATGGGTTGTTTGGGTAAAGCCGATGTTTGAAGGATGCGTTGAAATTCGGACTCATTACTCGGATTACCTGGATGGTTTATGTGATCCCCAGGCAATGAAATCGATTCGTTTCCATTTGAGCTACTGCGGGTCCTGCCGGCGGGAGCTCGAGACGTGGGAAACCATGCATGCGGACTTGCGCAGCCTGCCGCGTCTTCAAGTACCTCCTGAACTGGCGTTACGACTGCGTGTCGAGGCTTCTTGGGCGCTGCACAGGAATCTGCTCGGGCGGGTGCGGGTGTGGATGGATAATGTCCTTCAGCCGGTGCTTCTGCCGGCCTCGGGCGGGGTATTGGCGGCGATTGTTTGCTTTTGCCTGATCATGGGTTCGCTGGTTGTGCCGGCCAGCAAGACACCAGATGTCCCCTTGGGTTCTCCGACGCCGCCCGCCGTTCTCGAGTTGGCGCCAATTGATTTGAACACCCCCGATGCGCCGGTGATCGTGGTGGTCCCGGTGGACGCAGGCGGTCGCGCCATGGGGTACCGCGTATTATCCGGCAAGAGTTCCCCGGAGCTCATCCACCAACTGGACCGCGTTATTTACTTCAGCAACTTCCAGCCCGCGACTTGGTTTGGCAGGCCCACGTACGGGCAATTCGTTCTTTCCCTGCGGCGAATTACAGTCCGAGGCTAGTCTTATTGGTTGCGACCATCTTGCAGGCAATCCCTTCAGCTCCCCAGCGTCCCGCCCGCCGCGAGGAAGAGCGGCGGACATCTGCTTTTGAGGTCAACGCTACCCTGGCCTCATTCCGGCGGATGGCGGAGAGGTGCGTTTGGGTCGGGAAAGGCGCGGCCTTTCCGCAAATCAGGCTGCGAAGCCGCAGGTCATCACGGAAAGGCTGGAGCGTAATCTGGAGAACCGCAGGTGTCCTCACCCTGCTGCTGGCCAGGATACCGGCGCGCGCTCAGCAGCAGGAAGGCAGCGTCATTCTGCAGCCCAGCGAGCAGGTTTTTTGCGTCATGGCAGCCCTCAACGCTGGCGGGTATGATACGGGTTTGGGGCTAGCGAAGGCCGATGACACTCGCGAGGAAGCGAGGAAGTATTTAGACCAATTGCCGGCGCAGATGACCAAGAGCCTGAGGAGCTTTTACTCGGAGCATCACGTGGAGGGTGATCCCGGGGCAGACCTTGGCCAGTACATTTCTTTGGCTCTTCTGATGGGCCCCCCTCCCGACTTCAAATTGACGGTGCCTCAGACCGACCTCCCTCCTGACGCCAAGGCGGTGTCCGGGCTCGTTCCACTCCTAAAAGCGCTCTACGTCGACGCGAAGCTCCACGACCTCTGGACCGAATTGCAGGGGCGCTACCACGCGGCGCAACTTCGCTACTCCCCGTTGGTACGCCAGGCCATTCTGATGACGGATGTGTACTTCCGTTTTCCGGTGGGCCAGTACTTGGGGCGGACCTACCGGATTGACTTGGATCTGTTAGGGGCGCCGGACCAGGCGCAAGCGCGGATTTACGGGATGGATTACTATCTGGTGGTTACGGCTTCCAAGCAGCCGACCATGGACGAGATCCGTCACCAATACCTGCACTTTCTCCTGGATCCGCTCGCCGCCCAATATGCCGACGACATCAATGAAAAAGCCCGGCTGCGGGCAACCGCCTATCGCGCCCCCGCTCTAGACTCTGCTTTCAAGGGGGATTTCCCTCTGCTGGTTACCGAATGCCTGATCCGCGCCGCGGAATTGCGCTTGGACAAGCGCCCGCCCGAGGAGGCCGAGAAGGGGCTGGCGGAAATGACGGCGTCAGGTTTGATCCTGGTCCGTTATTTTTACGAATCTCTGATGATCTTCGAGAAGCAAGAGGCATCGATGACCGTTTTCTACAGGCAAATGATCCAAAGGATTAATCCGCTTGATGAGGAGCGGAGGCTGGCCAAGGTTACGTTCACCCCGGCACCCACTCCCCCCGACCAACCCCCCCCGCCCAAAGCAAAGACAGAGGAAGAACGGTCCCTCGATGAAGCTGACAACCTTTTCTACCGAGGTCGATACAGCGATGCGAAACTCGCCTACCAGGCGGTGCTCGAGAAGCTGGATCCGAAGAGCGAGCGCGCACTCTTCGGCTTGGCCATCGTGGCGAGCAACATGCGCAAGCCGGATCTCGCCGAAGAGTATTTCCGGAAAACCCTGGAAACGGCCCGAGATCTCCGTCTCGTGACCTGGTCGCACATTTACCTGGGCCGGCTGGACGATCTCAGGGGGAAGCGCAACGACGCGCTGGCCCACTACCGGGCCGCGTCGTTAACCGCCGCTGCCTACCCCATGGCTCTGCGGGCGGTCCAGGCTGGGGAGGCGCAGCAGTTCGGCTCCAAATAGCGTCCTGATTTGAGTGTAGCGCCTACCTTTAGACCCTGCGCTGAGTAAATTGAAGGGTCCGCAGATGCTAGTCCCCCTACAGCGGGACTACCGCTAAGAGCCAAATTAGGACACTATGGGGCTCCAAGGAAGAGTCCCACATATGAGAGGGGCAGGGCGGCGCGGATAGGGGGTAGTGTCTCAGTTTGAAGTGGCATGGTCATCTTGGCCATGAACTTACTCGGGCAGGAGGCCCGTGCCACCTCAAACTGAGACACTACCATAGGGGGGCGCGGATTGACATAAATGCGTCATTCTTGTACTCTCAACGCATCGAATCTTATCGGGAATGGCGCAGGATGAATTTAGAGTACGAGAGGCATTATGAGAATCAATCAAATCCTTAGGGTGTTGGTAATAATCGCTTTTTCTAGCGTTGTATACGCGCAAAGGGGGCAGCCCCCGAGCCCGCAACCGGCCCCGGGCCAGCAGCAGACCGCTGGCCAGCAGCAGACCGCTGGCCAGCAACAGACACAGGATATGTCCGGACAGCAAACACAGCAGGCTGGGAGCCGGGTAACGACCAACCAAAAGGCAACGAAGCCGGAGGGGCCTGTCCCGTTGAGCGAGAAGGAACTGACGAAGGAGATCAAAAGCTCCCCTGCGGAAACCGTGATCAAGGACGTGAAGGAGCGCGGAGTAGATTTTGACATGACTCCGGACATCGAGAAAAAGCTGCGCAAGGCCAAAGCCACCGATGAAGTGATCGAGGCGGTGCGACAGGCGGGGCCCAAAGTGCGCGCGCAAATGGCAAAGCTGGTCATGGGGCCCGGCCCGGCTGGGGCTCAGAGTATCCCAAAAGAGCAAGCCCAGGCCTACGACGCCATCAAGACGGAGTTGGACCCTGACAAGGCTATCGCGATGGTCGATGACTTCGCCAAGAAGTATCCCGACAGTCCGCTCCTCAGCTATGTTTATTCCTTCGGAGCGAACGCATATCAACAAAAGGGGGATGTGGAGAAGGTCGTCGATCTAACCGGCAAAAGCCTGAAGTTGAATCCTGATAACCTCATGAGCTTGATATTAAGCATCGGGATGATGCCCCAACCACAATACCTCAATAACCACAAAGGCGAGCAAGAGAAGGTCCTCCAGCAAGCGGAGGCCGAAGCCAATCACGCGCTGGAGCTTATTTCGAAGCTTCCCAAACAGCCTAATGAGTCGGATGCGGATTATCAGAGGCGAGTGGCAGAAATAGGTAGTGAAGCTCACGGACCTCTGGGCATGATCCACCTTGAGCTGGCGAACGGAGGCTTGGCGGGCCCGGACAAAGCTGAGCTGGCGAAAGCTGAGCAGGAATTCAACACCGCGGTGACCACGACCGGCCATCCCGATCCCCGAGATTACTATCGTCTGGGCGAGACTTACAGGATGGATGGCAAATGGGACGAGGCCATTCAGGCTTTTACGAAGGCGGGGGATCTCGGGCAGGGGACGTTGATCAAAACCTACGCCGATCAGCAGATCGGAGAGATTAAGAAGCAGAAGGCCGCCCAGGGTGCGCCCGGCAAATCCTAGATAACCGGTCGTGGCAACCCTCCAAGCATCCTGAATGGCGCGGGATGGGCTGGGCGGGGTTGTTGACGGCAGATCGCGGACTCGCCCATACCGTCAGGATATGTGAAAAAAACCGCCTTGCAGGGGCAGCCCTTGTGGGCGCCGCGGGCGGCTACAAGTGCCGCGCCTGCCGCGCGATTTTTCCACACCCTCTCACGACGTGTAGCGCCTTGAAGGCATGACTGAGAATCCTTTTCATCGCTTGCAGGATTTAATCGGCTACCGGTTCCAGAATCCCCAGTTTCTCTTGGAGGCGCTCACTCACTCTTCCTATGCGCGGGAAACTCCCGGGACCT
>Ga0187817_10000372_pt1 | contig 18784 bp, 13 predicted proteins | sample NC_wetland_sal_i_17_FD_132431 | JGI IMG/M metagenome (GOLD analysis project Ga0187817, IMG submission 132431) | Wetland sediment microbial communities from Neuse River Estuary, North Carolina, USA - SO4_2 | ecosystem: Environmental > Aquatic > Freshwater > Wetlands > Sediment | place: USA... | reverse complement strand
GGCCGCCTCGAACTCGCTGGCCGGCATCTCCCTAAGAGCCGGAGCACTGTTCGTAATCAACGAAATGAGCCCAACCCGCTCGAGCCAATCGAAGGCCGCCGCGTACTCGGATTCGGACATGGCGAAAAGCATGTGTCCGCGGACCTCTTCCACGCCCAGTTCAAAGAGCTTCCGCAAAATGGCTAGATAGCCCGCCTTGTAGCTGGGCAGATCGATGTTGGTGGCTCCGAGGATGAAGGGCTGGTCGCGCTCGTCGGTCCGATTCTCGAGGAAGGTCGCGGATTCGGCGTCGGTTCGCGCCACAATGATGCCCGGGACCCGCATGATGTCGAGTTGGAGGCGGGCAGCGTTGAGGCGCTTGATCTGCTCGTCCTCGGCCACCAGCACCTTACCGCCCTGGTGTCCGCATTTTTTCGCTCCCGGCTTTTGGTCTTCGATGTGGTAGCCGGGCACCCCGACCTCGACAAAGCGGCGGATCAGGTTGCGGACATGCGCGTCTCCACCATGACCGGTATCGGCATCGGCGATGATAAAAGGCCGGTAGTCGATGACCGGTGTGGCCTGGCGCTGCTCCTCGGACATGCGCATGCGAGCGAAGTGCTGGTTCTTGTCGGCGGTGAGGAGTGCGCGCACCAGTCCGGCGGCCTCGTCGGGCACCTGGCTCAACGGATAGCTGGCCAAGTCGGGCCCAGGGTCTTCGGCCACCGATCCTTTGGCGGACGTCGCCCAGCCGCCCAGGTAAATGCCTTCCATTCCCATCCGCTTCATCATGACTGCCTGGCCGGGCGAATAAGGGCCGAAGGTAGTGATCTGCTTGCGCTGTTCAAAGATCTCGCGCAACCGCGCGTAGAACTCCTCAGCTGCCCGTCGGGTTAGGGTGTAGTCGCCGGCAAGCGTGCCTTGCTGCTCGGCCACCTGGCGCGGGGAATAGAGACGGATGATCCCGTCGAATCGAGGGAGTGCGAACCAATCGGTCGCGGCCAGGACCTGCTGGTCGAACATCGTCATTGTCATACTGGTTTCCTGGGTCTCACCGCTCGTCAACACTTTCCGCCTCCATGAATCTTGCGTCAAGGGGTAGTAGACCCCGGATTGCGCTTTTCAGACAAATCCTGCTGTCCGTCCGGACCCACTGGGACAAAATGACCTAGTGCGCAAAACTTGCGCCGGTAAAGGGCTGCGGCGTTTCTAGCGCTTGCCAGTTCTGCTTTATTGGATTAGAACGTCAAGGCATGGGCGCACACAGAACCCCCGCCGACCAGCAGATTGATGGAGGCTTTCTTACGCAGCTGCGGGAACATGTTGCCGCGCGTGAGATCGAGCGCGGGATTGCCTGTCTTCGAGCGCACCAGGACCTCATCGCCAGGCTTGATCCCTGCCAGGAAGATGCCGCCCATCTGCTGGCGCTGCTCGCGATCTGGACCGATATCGGATATAACGGTCCGCCTCCATTCCGCGAACTTCTGCAACGCTTTGAAAATCTGGAACCGGGAGCACGGTCGAAGCTCCCGATCGCCGACTACATTTGCCTGCGCATGGCTTCGGGAATGGCTGCCATGGCGGAAGAGGCGATGGAAACGGCGATTGCGCATTTTGATTTTGTATTGAGCTTGCAGGAAGAGCTGGACGACCAGTTTCTGCTGGCTATCGCTTATTTCTGGAAGGGCCGTTGCCTGCGGAGACGAGGCGAGTACGACGAAGCCCTGATCTACACCTGCAAAGGCAAAGAACTGGCGCTTGCGCTGGACCATCCACGCATGGCGGCGGTGATGCAGGTGCTGGAGAGCTGGCTTTTGTTTCAGCAGGGCAAATGGAAAGAAGCGGTGCGCATCGCACAGGCGGCGGAAGGCGTTTTAGGAGAGACGGATGACTATGTGACGCTGGGCAACATTCAATCCTTCTACGGGCGGATGGCTCGCCGGGAAGGGCGTTTCGATAAAGCGATTAAGTTTTTCGAGAGCGCCATTGACCATTACGGCAAGCGGGATCCACGGCATCCGAACCTGGCACGGTCCCTGGCAAACATGGCGCTGGCCAAGCGCGGGATCGCGCTGCAATTGCAGAAAAGAGTCGACCGCGACGTTCAGCGCCGCCGGAGGACTGCGGCAAGCAGCGACGGCAAGTCAAGCGGAAGCAGTCGTGACTATCGCAGTCGATTGGCCCAGCTTCGCCGCGAAGCGCTCGAACACCTGGAGGCCGCCCGAGCCATCTACCAGCAGCGCCCGAGCCATCACGGAGCGGGGACGGTTTACTTGAATGCCGCGTACATCCACCTCGATGGTGGAGACTTTCAGCGTGCCGAGGAAGAAGCGGCTTCGGCGTACCAAGTGGCCGAACAGAAGCAGGACTACATTCTGATGGGGCGGGCGCGCATTCTGCAGTGCACGATTGAAAATGCGAAGGTGGAGGAAGAGATTGGTGGAGGGGCCGATCCCGGAAGCCATGCGCGCCGGGCCTTCGAGTTCAGTCAGGAGGCGATTGATCTGGCGAAGCATACTCAGCATCATCTGCTGCTGGCGAACGCGTATTTGTGGCAGGGGCTGACGCAGTGCAATTCGTTTTTCGACAATCCGGAAGCGGCGCGCGAATCGTATGACCTGGCGCGGGCCTCCTGCGGGACGAATCAACCCGACAACAACATATGGCAGGATCTGCAGACGTTAAGCGCGAAAATTCTTCGTAAGGGAAGTCTCCATCCGGCGCTGAAGGCGTGGTCGCAGGGCTCGGTGGGCGAGAAGACGTTCCGGCAGATCAGCGAAGAATTTGCGGAGATCGTGATTCCGCGCGTCTGGGAGCGCGAAGGCCGCAAAGTGTCCCGGGTCGCGGCTCGGTTGTCGATTTCTCCCAAGAAGGTGCGGCGCATCCTGGCGCGGGTGGGACGGCGAAAGCCGGGTGCGAGGTAGAGAATCAGGTGTCAGGTCTCAGGTGTCAGGAAAGTCTCAATTGGTTCCAGGATCTGCGACCTGATCCTTGATGCCGGGAACCACTGATTTTAGGAATCGAAAGAATCGAACCGATAATTCCGCGAATCGAAACTCTATGAAAATTGCAAAAGATGTGACGGAACTGATTGGCCACACGCCGTTGGTGCGGCTGAACCGGGTTACGGAAGGCGCGGTTGCCGAAGTTGTGGCGAAGCTGGAAAGCCAGAACCCCCTGGCCAGCGTAAAAGATCGCATCGGGGTGAGCATGATTGCCGACGCCGAGCGCGCCGGCCGGATTCAGCCCGGGAAGACTGTTCTGATCGAGCCGACCAGCGGCAACACCGGAATCGCCCTCGCCTTTGTGGCGGCCGTGAAGGGGTACAAGCTGATCCTAACCATGCCCGAGACCATGAGCCTGGAGCGGCGCGTGCTGTTGCTGGCTCTGGGCGCCGAGATCGTTCTGACGCCCGGTCCCCGGGGAATGAAGGGAGCGATTCTGAAAGCCGAGGAGTTGCTGGCCAAGACTCCAGATGCATACATGCTCCAGCAGTTTGACAATCCGGCCAATCCGAAGATTCACCTTGAAACTACCGGTCCTGAAATTTGGGAAGACACCGACGGACGCGTCGATTTTCTAATCTCCGGCGTCGGCACCGGCGGAACCATCACCGGAGTCTCGGAATACATCAAGCCCAGAAAGCCGTCATTCAAAGCGGTGGCCGTGGAGCCAGCAGATAGCGCGGTGCTTTCCGGCGGAGCGCCCGCCCCGCACAAGATTCAGGGGATCGGCGCTGGTTTTGTTCCGAGCATCCTACGCAGGAATTACATTGACGAGGTCATTACCGTAACCAACGACGAGTCCATCGAGATGGCGCGGCGGCTTCCGCTTGAAGAAGGATTGCTGGTGGGCATCTCTTCGGGAGCCGCGGTGGTTGCGGCTTTGAAGGTGGCGCGGCGTCCTGAAAATGCCGGGAAATTGATCGTCGTGGTTCTGCCGTCGTTCGGCGAGCGCTACCTGAGTAGTATCCTCTTCGAAGGACTCCGGAACCAGGCGCTGCAGATTCCGACAGCGCAACTTCCGGCCTGATACATGCCGCATCTGCTGTCGCTAATTCGCGAGGACGTTTCGACTGTGCTGGAGCGCGATCCGGCGGCGAAGTCGTGGCTGGAGGTCTATCTCTGCTACTCCGGACTGCATGCGGTGTGGTTCTATCGCATGAATCACTGGTTGTGGAATCACAATTTTCTTGTGCTGGCGCGCTGGCTGTCGCAGGTGGCGCGCTGGCTGACCGGAATTGAAATCCATCCGGGAGCGCAGATCGGCAGACGTTTATTCATTGATCATGGCATGGGTGTGGTGATTGGCGAGACTGCCATTGTCGGCGAGGATGTCACGCTCTACCAGGGTGTGACGCTCGGTGGGACCGGCAAGGAAAAGGGGAAGCGGCACCCGACGCTTCTTGACAACGTGGTCGTCGGCGGAGGCGCTAAGATTCTGGGCAACATCACGGTGGGGCACAATTGCCGAATTGGCGCGGGATCGGTTGTGCTGCGCAGTGTGCCGGACGATTCCACGGTGGTGGGAGTGCCGGGGCACATCATTCTTCGAGAAGGCAAGCGCGTGGTTATCACCGACCCCAAGCAGATTAACGACCCGCTTTCGGAAGCCTTGTCCGCGGTCGCTTCTGAAGTGAACCGGTTAGCGGAACGAGTGCGCCAACTGGAAGGAAGGGGCGGAAGAGAGCCGCTCTCCGAATTGCTGCAACGGATCATCGAGGATAACGATTACCAGATCTAGAACCTAATCGTTTTGTCATCCTGAGCGAAGCGAAGGACCTGCTGTTTCATGCGCCGGGAAGAAAGCAGGTCCCTTGCTTCGCTCAGGATGACAATTTGTGAGAATGTTCTACCTCTCTACGAAGCAAGAAGAAAGCCTGGGCTTACGGCTGGACGTTGTAAAATAAAACAATGCCGTTGTCGCCAGGAAATCCCAACTTTGGCAAGAAGCGCACTCCGCCTCCGGACGAGACGTTTGAAGAAGCGGCTTATCTGAAGGCGCTGGGGGAGAAACAGAAAGTCGTTAGTCTGAAACTGGCCGACGGCGAAGTGGTCCGCGGCTGGATTGAGTACTACGACAAAAATATGGTGCGCGTGACGCGCGAAAATGGTCCGAATCTGTTCATCTTCAAGCACGAGATCGTGTATATCGCCGAAGATGCGAAGAGGATGTAGCTTGCGTCAGTTCTCAATGCCTGGGATTGATCCTGAAGACGAGAGTCTGGACGTCGTATGACATCCCCACAATCTTTGGATTTGATTTCTCCGATGCAGGCTATAGCCCGCGAGGCGGGCGGCCTGCTGATGGACTACTTTGGGCAGCAGGTGAAGATTGAATACAAAGGCGGCGTGGATCTGGTCACGGTGGCTGATCGCAAGTCGGAAGCTTTGATTCTAGACAGGATTCGCCGCCAGTTTCCGACTCATGACGTGATGGGGGAAGAGGGAGCACGGATCGAAACCGGCGGCGAGTACAAGTGGTACGTTGATCCTCTGGATGGCACGACGAATTTTGCGCACGGCTTCCCGGTGTTTTGCGTTTCGCTGGCGGTGGAGCGCCGGGGACAACGGATTGCGGGAGTGATCTTTGATCCGACTCGCGATGAAATGTTCTCGGCCGAATTCGGTGGCGGCGCGCGGTTGAACGGCGCAGCGATCCAGGTGTCGGCGACGGCGAGTCTGGGAGAGTGCCTGGTGGCCACGGGTTTCCCCAGTCATAAGCGGCACAAGAACCCGAACATTTATTTCTATCACCAGCTCACGTTACGTACGCACGGGGTGAGGCGGGCGGGATCAGCCGCGCTGGATCTTTGCAATGTCGCTTCGGGACGGTTTGACGGATTCTGGGAATTTAATCTCAATCCGTGGGACACGGCGGCGGGCGTGCTGGTGGTGGAGGAGGCCGGAGGAAAGGTCACGGACTTCTCGGGCGGTCAGTTCCAGATTGCCAGCCGCGAGACGCTGGCGTCGAATGGACTGGTGCATGACGCGCTCTTGCACGAGTTCCAGGAGATCTTCGCAGGCCGGGGATTGGAAGGGTTGCCCAGTCCGGTTGCCTACGCGAACGATCGAAACTTTTGAGGGCGCGGAAGAAGCATTTTCTGTCGCGCACTCCGACCTCAGCGGCTAAAGCCGGCGCCGAAAACGGCCGGTAATCGCAGCGCTGAAGCGCTGCGCCACCGAAAATCAAGTGCGCGGTCAGGTTCTTCCCGAGTCTTCTAGCGATACAATTAATGGCGTGGGTTCGTCTCTTCTTGAACGCAAGATCGAAAAGCGCCCTGGCAAAGTGCGGCTGCGGGGGCGGATTCTTTTTCTCACCGAAGACCCGGAGTTGATCAAGAAGCAACTTGCGGGTTGGGATCTGCCTTGGGATACCAGGAATCCAGCCAACAACCCCAAACTCCGCGACGACATTTCTACCGACGAGATTACTCCCGCGCATTACTGCTTCTACTTTGACCGGACGCTGGGCGAAATTCCTTACGTTGGTTTGAGGTGCGGCGGCACGCTGCCGATTGGGCGCGGCGACGTGAAGAAGGGCGGCTTCGTGTGCTCGGTGAGCGGCAAGCGTCGCGGCAAGGGGTCGAGCCGCGAGCAGTCGCCTTATGCCGAGATGTGCGCCGGAATTCAAGTCGCGATTGCGGAGAATATCGAGCGCATCTACAAACAGAACTGCCAGAACCTGGGGGTGCTGACTTCGACCAACTTTTCTCTGATCGACCGGATTCGCGCGGGGGAAGAGATCGCGCTCAGTGAATTTATCTCGGGAGAGGATGAGATCACTAAGCAGGTGATCGAATATGGCGGATTGTTTCCGTTTAACGTGGCGCGGATGCAGGGGAAAGTTTTTCTGCCGCCGATCAAGACTCAAGCTCGGGCGATGACTTTGGCGGAGAAGATCTTTGCTCAACACATGGTCTCTTCCGCATCGCAGGCTGCCGAGCTTTGCTCGGCTGGGCGGGCGGGCGTGCCCGTCCCCACGCGGTCCTTGCCCACGCGTTTCGTTCGGCCCGGCAGCACTGGCTTCACTCGCGTCGATCTGCGGTTTAGCCATGAATATGTCACGCCTATGGCTGCGATCTTCTACGAGCACTATGTCGGCAAGGATGTTCCGGTGAATGATGCGTCGAGCATCCGCTTCTTCCGGGACCATCTCACCTTTCTCGACGAAGTGCTCTCCGAAGAGAAGAAAAAAATGGGGCTGCTCGACCTGGCCACGCAACTCAAGCTGAAGCAGGAGGATTTTGCGAAGCAGCAGGGAATCAAGCTGCACGGCGAACTGGCCGACCGGAAAGGCTCCGAGGGCATCTGCCACTCGGTGATGCTGGAGACTTATGCGCTGCCGGGGCAGGTGAACGTTGGGTCGGATTCGCACACACCGCATGTCGGCGCCATCGGATGCATCGCCTTCGGTATTGGGACAACCGATGTATTCAACTCCTGGATTACCAAAGACGTTCGCGTCAAGGTGCCGGAGTCGGTCAGGATCGTGATTCGGGGCAAGCGGCATCCGAACGTCACGGCGAAAGATTTCATCCTGAAGATTCTTTCCCTTGACTATGTGCGCAGCGGCAAGGCGCTGGCGAAAGTGATGGAGTATGCCGGGGAAGCAGTCGAGGCGCTGTCGGTGGACGAGCGCGCCACCATGACGAATATGGCGGCAGAAATCGGAGGTTTTACGGGCATCGTTGCTCCGGATGAAAAGGTGGTCGAGTTTCTGATGGAGCGCCGGGGCATGAAGCGCGGCGAAATCGAGAAGATGATCGAAGGCTTGCAGAGCGATCCCGACGCCGAATACGCCGAGGTGATTGAACTTGACGCGAATGAGATTACGCCCATGGTTGCGACTCCGGGCGATCCGGGCAATGGCAAGTACGTCCGGCAACTGGGCGCTCGCGTTCCGATTGAAATCGCCTATGGCGGAACTTGCACGGCGGGGAAAAATGAAGACATGGACATGTACGCTGCGGTTCTCGCCGATGCGCTGAAACAAGGCAGGCGAGTTTCGAAGAATGTTCAGTTTTGGATTCAATTCGGCTCCCAGGAAACGCGCGAGTACTCGAAGCGCCGTGGCTACATCGAGATTTTCGAAAGAGCTGGCGCCCACGTGATTGAGCCCAGTTGTGGCGCGTGCATCAATGCGGGGCCGGGAGTATCGACGCGTCCCGATCAGGTGGTGATCAGCGCGCAGAACCGAAATTTTCCCGGACGCAGCGGGCCAGGACAGATGTACCTGGCGTCGCCGCTGACCGTGGCAGCGAGCGCGGTGGCGGGGTACATTGTGGAGTATGAACCTTCGAAGGCAACGGTTGTGTCCTAGTGTTCAATTTTGGACAGCACCGCGCCGCCCTTTGTTCCTAAAATATCAGCCTGGCAATGACGCCGACGCATGGTTGCTGGCGATTGCCATGTACAATACAACGGGGTCGTTCTAACGATAGAGTCCAACTCAATAAGCACCGGGGAAAGAATTTGCCCCGGCGCTGTCGATTACCCTCTGCCCAGCACGCCGCAAAGCCTCGCTTTGCAGAATCGCTAACCCCCTATGAAAATTCTGCTTTATAACCCCGACAACGGTGTCACGCGCAATTTCATGCCGCATCTATGGATGTTTTTGCTGCAGGCGCTCACCCCACCGGGCCACGAGGTGTTTTTGGTGGATGGCAACGCGCAACCCATGGATGAAGCGGGCATCGCGGAGTTTGTGCGCGACAACAAGATCGAGTTGGTTGGCATCGGCGCCATGACGCGAATGATTGCCAAGGCGTATCGCATGGCGGATGCGGTTCGGGCGACGGGAGTTCCGGTGGTGATGGGTGGACCGCACGTGACGGAGATGGCCAACGAGGCCCTCGGTCGGGATGGCGGGCCGCGACACGCCGACGCGGTTGCACTCGGGGAGGCCGACGCAACCTGGCCGCAAATTGTTAATGACGCCGTCCGTCATCAACTGAAAGAGGTTTATGCACCGGTAGACGCCTTTGGCCAAGAGAGCAAGCCCTCACTGAAGGAATACCCGGTGATCCCATGGCAGTCGATTGATCTCAAGCAGTTCAATCTGGTGCCGAAGGCCGCAACCGGAATGCTGCAGAAGATCGGAGAAGGCTGGGGGTCGTTTCGCATCATTCCGGTCGAATCCGGACGAGGTTGTCCCTACGGCTGCGAGTTCTGCACGGTAACCGGATTTTTTGGAGACTCGATTCGTTTCCGCACCAACGAGAGCGTGGTGAATGAGCTGCTGTTGCTGAAGGCCCGCGCCCGCAGCGAGAAGGGGCAGATGGCGGTTTTCTTCATTGATGACAATTTCGCCATCAACATCAAGCGGACTAAGTCGCTGCTGCGCGACATTATTGCCGCCGGGGCGCAGGTGCATTGGGTGGCGCAGATCAGCGCCAATTTATTGCGCGACGAAGAACTCGTCGATCTGATCGCGGATTCCGGCGGCAAGTGGATTTTTATTGGCATGGAATCCATCGATCCCGCCAATCTGAAAGACGTGAACAAGGGATTCAATAAGCCGGGTGAGTACGCGGCGGTGCTGGAGCGACTGGCGGCGCGCAATGTGTACGCCATCACTTCGTTTATTTTCGGCATGGACAACGACACCGTCGGAGTTGCGGAGCGGACGCTCGGACAAGTTCGGACCTGGCCTCCGGGATTGCCGATCTTTGGTTTGCTTACGCCTTTGCCGGCAACGCCGCTGTATAAACGATTGGAGAAGGCCGGTCGGCTGACGCGGCCGAAACATTGGCAGGAGTTTATCCCGTTCGCCATGGCACACACGCCGTTGAAGATGACGATTGAAGAAGCTCACGCCGAAGTGAATCGCGGGTGGGCTGAGGCATACAGTCCGGCGGCGTTGGCGGCTGCGGTCGAATCGCTGAACGACCAGCCTTTGGGTTATCGGGTCAACATCTTTCTGGCGCGCCTCTGTTTCCGCGGCATCTATTTTCCAATGCTGGGGAAGATGGCGTGGGTGAAGGTAATTGCGCAAAATCGGCGAACCATCTTCAAGCTAGTGCGGGAGGGATTCAAAAAGGGAGCGTGGCGCGGCGCACCGGCGCGGATTCCGCTGCCGGGGGTGGCGGCGGAAGAAGCGTTATCATCATCGGGCGGTGATGCGCGGGCGATTGCAGTTTCCGCGGATTGAAATCGCTTATCCGCTTTGCGGCCGGGGAAATCTGCTGGTGAGTGGCGTTCCCTGTACCGATAGCTGCGTTCTTGCTAATATCTTAAGAGTTCAATGCACTCCCTGCGCCTGAGGAGCAAGAGATTCTATGGCCTACGTAATTGCCGAGCCCTGCATCGGAACCAAAGACACCGCCTGCGTTGACGCCTGTCCGGTGGATTGCATTCATCCCAAAAAGGACTCCGAGAAGTACGCGACGGAGGAGATGTTGTATATCGATCCCGTGGAATGCATCGACTGCGGCGCCTGCGTCCCGGTGTGTCCGGTCTCGGCCATCTTCGCGCTCGACGACCTGCCGGAGAAGTGGAAAGAGTATACCGAGCGGAATGCGAAGTACTTCGGGCGGTAGGAATTCAGCTCCTGGCTTTTGGCTTGAACCTGCGAAGCTACGAGCGGTGTGGTTTGAGCCAAGAGCTAAAAGCTAACAGCCAAAAGCCCGCCTTCTCCGTTACAATCATTCCTTAACCTGTTGACCTTCCATGGCGCTGAAGGAGTCGGAAGCGATCGTTCTGCGCACGTATCCGTTGCGTGAGTCGGATTTGCTGGTGACGCTTTTTACCCGACTGGAAGGCAAGGTAAAAGGCGTGGCTCGAGCGGCTATGAAGTCGCGACGCCGCTTTGGAGGCGCGCTGGAGCCGCTTACCTATGTGCGGGCGTTTTACGACGGCCGCGAACGGCAGGAACTGGCGCGACTGGATTCCTGCGAAGTGATCGAATCGCCGCTGGCCACTGAGGTCGGTTATCCGCGGGCGGCGGCGTTGGCACATGTTGCCGAGTTGCTCGACGAGTTGATGCCCGACCGCGAGGCAAGCGACGCCGTTTTCCGCTTGAGCCTGGCGGTTTTGCAGGAACTGCGCGGCGCAAGGGTGTGGATGCCGCTCACCTACTTTGAGCTGTGGATGACGCGGCTCATGGGATTTTTGCCGGAGTTTTCGGAGTGCATCGTCTGCGGATGCGCTCTCGACGGCAGCCGGGCGTTCTATCACGCGCTCGCCGACGGCTTGGTCTGCATCGACGATAAACGGATCGCGTCATCGGAGCTGTCGTCCGAATCGAGAAAGATTGCCGCACAGATGCTGCGGTCGCGGGTTTCCGAGTTTGCAGGGATCGACTGGCCGAAAGCGGTGGCGGCGGACCTGCGCAAATTTCTTCTTCAGATTCTGGAGCGGCATATTGAGAAGAAGCTGGTGACGGCGGCAATGCTGGAGAAGATCGGCAGTTAGCTATTAGCTCTTAGCCTTTAGCTCGGGGCGTGAGGGTTTTGAGCTAAGAGCTAAAAGCTAAGAGCTAATAGCCGGATTGATCACGTGAACTCATCCAAATCCAATTCGCCGACCTTCCAGGAAATCATCCTGAAGCTCCAAGCCTTTTTTGCTGAGCGTGGGGCGGTCATCCAACAGCCTTACGACGTTGAAGTGGGCGCGGGAACAATGGCCCCAGAAACATTTTTGCGCGTGCTGGGGCCGAGTCCTTATAAGGTGGCTTATGTGCAGCCTTCGCGGCGTCCGGCGGACGGGCGCTATGGGGAAAATCCCAATCGGCTGTTCAAGCACTTGCAGTTGCAGGTGATCCTGAAGCCTCCTCCGGAGAATGTGCAAGACCTTTACCTCGAATCGCTGGGCGCGATCGGCATCGATCTGCGCCAGCACGACATCAAGTTCGAAGAAGATAACTGGGAGTCTCCTACGCTCGGAGCTTGGGGCATTGGATGGCAGGTGATGCTCGACGGTCTCGAGATCACACAGTTCACCTACTTCCAGCAGTGTGGCGGCGTGGACCTCGACCCTATCTCGGTTGAACTCACCTACGGTCTGGAGCGGCTGTGCGCTTTTCTGCAGGACGTGGATTCGATTTACGAGATCGTGTGGGCGCGCGATCCAGAGACGGGCAGGGAGGTGACCTATAAAGAGGTGCGACTGGCCGACGAGCAGCAGTTCTCGGTGTACAACTTCGAGGGAGCGGACGTGCAGAGCACGTGGAAGCATTTCGAACTCTGCGAGGCCGAGTGTAAGCGACTGATCGATCGCTATGCTGCTCTGAGTAAGGGCAAGAGTGAAGGCGATGGCAATAGTGTCGCCCGCGAGAAATCGCGTTTCCCATTGCTGGGTGCTTACGATCTGTGTCTGAAATGTTCGCACTACTTCAATATTCTCGATGCGCGGGGCGCGATTTCGGTGACCGAGCGCGTGGGCGTGATCGCGCGGGTGCGGGCGTTGGCGGTGGGGATTGCCAAAGCGTGGATGGATCAGCAGTACTCGACGGGGGGAGGAAAAAAAAACGGTGAGCAAGCGGCAAAGCCCGGAGCAAAGAAGAAGGGCAAACTCGCTCCGGTGGGATGAGTTTCTGCAGATCGAAACGCCGTTTGGGACCCGGCTCACATTTACTTTGATGTACCTCTGAGAACATAAAAGAAATGCAAAATGCCTGACTTTTTACTCGAAATCGGATGCGAAGAAATCCCGGCGCGGATGATTGACGCCACTTCGCTCGAGTTGCGTGAACGGCTGAACACGCTTTTGCAACGCGAGCGCCTCGAACCGGCCGAAGCGATTTCGCACCTCGACACGCCGCGCCGGTTGGCGGTCCTCGCTTTCGGCATTCCTGCTTCGCAGTCCGACATTACCGAGCAGGTGAACGGGCCGTCCGTGCAGGTTGCATATAAGGACGGACTGCCGACCCCCGCAGCCCACGCGTTTGCCAAGAAGGTCGGCGTGGATGTCGGCAAGCTCGAAAAAGTCAGCACTCCCAAGGGTGAATACCTAGCGACCACCGTCACGCGGAAAGGCCGTACTGCCGCCGCGATTCTTGCCGAGACGCTTCCCAAAGAAATCTCTGCGCTCTACTGGCCCAAGAGCATGTACTGGCGGAAGCGCGGGGAAGTGTTCGTGCGTCCGGTACGCTGGCTGGTGGCGATGCTGGATGAGCAGGTTATTCCGCTGGAATTGTTTGGCATCCCTGCGGGCAGGACTTCGCGCGGACACCGCATCATGGGGGGAGACGTTGTCGCCGTCACTAAGCCCGGCGCTTTCGTCGCAGCGCTCCGCGCCGCGAAGGTTCTTGGCGCCGCCGAGCGTGAGCAGGTGATTCGCAAGGCGCTTGATGCTGCTACTCGCGCCATCCCCGGCGCGCGCTGGCGCGAAGACAAGCCGCTGGTTGCGACCGTGGTCAATCTGACGGAATTTCCTTCCGTCATCCTTGGCAGTTTCGATCCTGAGTTTCTTGCTCTGCCCGAAGAAGTGCTGGTCACGGTGATGCGGGACCACCAGAAGTATTTTGCTGTCGAAGATGCGAGCGGGAAATTACTGCCCCATTTCCTAGCGGTGCTCAACACGGCCGGCGATTCGGACGGGTTAATCCGCCACGGCAACGAACGGGTTTTGCGCGCCCGCTTCAACGATGCGCGGTTTTTCTGGCAGACGGACCAGAAGCAGACTCTGCGCCAGCGCGTCGAGTTGCTGCACCACGTTACGTTCCAGAAAGATCTCGGCAGCTACTACGACAAGACGATGCGGGTGCAACACATGGCCAGCTGGCTGGCGGAGATTGTGAAGCAGAGTGGCATCGCGGTTCGACCTGGCATTGTCCACAAGGCTGCGCTGCTGGCAAAAACCGATCTGACCACGGAACTGGTCAAGGAGTTCACCGAACTGCAGGGAATTGTCGGCGGCCTTTACGCGCGTGTGCAGCAACTCGATGAAGGCATGAAGCTCGATGTGCAGCAGGGAATTTCGCTGGCCATTTACGATCATTACAAACCCGAGTCGATGGAAGACAGCGCCCCGGCGACGGTCGAGGGCGCGGTCCTCTCGATCGCCGATAAGGCCGACTCGATCGCTGGAATGTTCGCGCTCGGTCTCATCCCCAGCGGATCGAAAGATCCATTTGCGCTGCGCCGCCAGGCGAACGGCATTGTGAAGACGATCGCCGAGCATAAGCTGCCGCTCCGTCTTTCCGAGATCATGGTCGATGCGCGCATTCGCTATGAAGGTTCCGAGGCGGAAAAGAAATTCTCGAACGCCTCCTACACCGAATCGGTGCGCAGCTTTTTCCGCGAGCGCCTCGAGTTTTACCTGAAGGATGCGCGTGGCTTTGCTTATGACGTGGTCAGCGCCGTGCTTGCGGTCGACTCCGACGATGTAGTGGACGCGGTCGCTCGCGCGGATTCGGTGAGCAAAGTACGGGGCTCAGCCGATTTCGAATCGATCTCCATTGCCTTCAAGCGAATGAAGAATATTCTTCGCCAAGCTGCTGAAAATACAAATGTTATAGCTCTGCGGCTCAACCCTTCCGCGCTCCGGGAAGAATCCGAGAAAGAGCTAGCCGAGTTGATTCCAAAGACGGCGGCCACGGTCGAGGAGCGGCGGGCGACACGGGACTATGAAGGGGCGCTGCTCGAGATCGCGAAGCTGCGTCCGGCGATCGACAAGTTTTTCGATAAGGTCATGGTCATGGTAGACGATGCTGATCTCCGCGCCAATCGTCTGGCTCTGTTGCAGACCGTAGTCAAGGAATTCTCTACGATCGCGGACTTTTCCGAGATTGTCACCGAAGGCAAGGAATCCACGAAATAATAGAAAAGAGGAATCACATGGCAACCACAACTCTCCCTCATACCGAAATCATCGAGAAAAAGACCGGGGAAACGAAGCCCGCGGAAACGAAAACCACAGGCACAAAGTATGTGTACTTCTTCGGCGGCGGCAAGGCCGATGGGAACGGCAAAATGAAAGACGTTCTCGGCGGCAAGGGCGCTGGACTGGCGGAAATGACCAACGCCGGCCTCCCCGTGCCTCCGGGCTTCACTATCCAGACCGAAGCCTGTCGCGAATACATGCGCCGGAACGCGGTGTCGAACCAAGTGGATCGCCAGATGGAAGAATCGCTGGCCAGGCTCGAAAGCCTGCAAGGGCAGAAGCTCGGCAAGGGCGAGAACCCGCTGCTGGTGAGCGTGCGTTCGGGCGCGAAATTTTCCATGCCGGGCATGATGGACACGATCCTCAACCTCGGCCTGAACGATCAGAGCGTCCAAGCGCTGGCGAGGCGCTCCAACAATCCGCGCTTTGCTTATGACTCTTATCGCCGGCTGATTCAGATGTTCGGCAACGTAGTGCTTGACATCGAGAAATCAGTGTTCGAAGAGATCTTCGACGCCAAGAAGGAACAGAAGAAAACCAAGTTCGACACAGGCCTCGACGCCTACGCGCTACAAGAGGTCATTGCAGAATACAAGAAAGCGGTCAAGAAGCACACCCATCGCGATTTTCCGCAGGATGCAAACGAACAGCTGGTCATGGCGCGCGATGCGGTATTCCGCTCCTGGAACAACGATCGCGCGAAGCACTATCGGCGCATCAACAATATTTCCGACGACCTGGGAACGGCCGTCAACGTACAGGCCATGGTTTTCGGCAACCTCGGTGATACCAGCGCCACAGGTGTCGGATTCACGCGAAATCCGGCGAACGGAACCAAAGAGTTCTACGGAGAATTCCTGCTAAACGCGCAAGGCGAGGACGTGGTTTCGGGCGTGCGCACTCCGGTTCCGATTCTGGAACTCGAAAAGATCATGCCCGATGCTTACAACCAGCTTCGCGAGATCACCACGCGGCTGGAGAAGCATTACAAAGACATGCAGGACTTTGAGTTCACGATTCAGGACCGCAAGCTCTACATGCTGCAAACCCGCAACGGCAAGCGCACCGGACTGGCCGCGGTGCGGGTCGCATTGCAGATGGTGGATGAGGGGCTCATCAAGAAAGAAGAGGCCATCTTCCGCGTCGATCCCAATCAGTTGTATGACTTCCTGGTTCCGCGGCTCGACGAAAAGGGAAGCACGGTGGAAGTGCTGGCGAAGGGCCTGCCAGCCTCGCCGGGCGCAGCCGTCGGACAGATTGTGTTCACCGCCGACGAGGCCGTCGAAAAAGTCGCGGCCGGAAAGAATGTGCACGTCATTCTGGTGCGCGCCGAAACCACGCCCGAGGATATTCACGGCATGGAAGTCGCCAAGGGCATTCTGACTTCGCGGGGCGGCATGACCAGCCACGCCGCCGTGGTCACGCGCGGCATGGGCAAGTGCTGCGTGGCAGGTGCCGGCGATGTGGACGTGGATGAAAAGGCGCGCGAAATGCGCGTCAAAGGTCAGACCTTCAAAGCCGGTGACTGGATCTCGCTCGACGGCACTACGGGCCGCGTCATCAAGGGGCAGCTCAAGACGCTTCCCCCAAAACCCGACGATCCCGAACTGCTTAAGTTCATGGACTGGGCTGACCCGTATCGCACGATGAAAGTCCGCGCTAACGCGGATATCCCCCGCGACGCCATTCAAGCGCGAGCTTTTGGCGCCGAAGGCATCGGTCTCTGCCGCACCGAACACATGTTCTTCGGCGAGAAGAAGATTCCGCACATGCGGGCGATGATTCTTGCTGACAACGAAAAAGATCGCCGCAAAGCGCTTAAGAAATTGTTGCCAATGCAGCGCGAGGATTTTGACGGAGTGTTTCGGGCGATGGACGGATTCCCCGTGACCATCCGCACGCTGGATCCGCCTCTGCACGAGTTCCTGCCGCGCCGCGAAGATCTGATGGTGGACATCGCGACCTTCCAGCACGCCGACGCGAAGGCGAAAAAGTCGCTGGTGGCGAAGTACAGCGATTACGGGGCGAAGGCCGTGAGCGATTTGAAGAAGCTTATGCCGATGCTGCTGAGCCGCGTCGAGCAATTACACGAGTTCAACCCCATGCTCGGACATCGCGGATGCCGGCTCGGCATCACCTATCCCGAGATTACGGAGATGCAGGCGCGGGCTATTTTTGAAGCCGCCGTTGCGGTCGCTAAAGACGGCGTCAAGGTCTATCCCGAAGTGATGATCCCGCTCACCGCCACGCTGAACGAAATGGCAAACCAGGCGGCGATCGTCAATCGCGTGGCGAAAGAAGTCTTCGCCGAAAAAGGAAGCACCGTCGAGTACCTAGTGGGCACGATGATCGAATTGCCCCGGGCCGCCCTGGTTGCCGATGAGATTGCCAAGGAAGCGCAGTTCTTCTCCTTCGGCACCAACGATCTCACGCAGACCACTTGGGGCTTCTCACGCGACGACGTCAACAAAATCCTGCCCACCTATATTGAAGAGGGAATCATCAAGCAGGATCCGTTTGCCGTCCTTGATCGCGAAGGTGTAGGTCAACTGGTCAAGATGGCAACCGAACGGGGACGCAAGACGCGTCCGAACTTGAAAGTTGGAATCTGCGGCGAGCACGGTGGCGAACCATCGTCGGTCGAGTTCTGCTACCAGACCGGCCTCAACTACGTTTCCTGTTCACCGTTCCGGGTGCTCACGGCGCGCCTGGCGGCGGCCCAGGCGGCAGCCGGCGAAAAGCTGCAGATCGACGCTGGACGAACGAAATAGATGCCGAAGGGCATCGAGGCCAGCTCATCCTGGTATCGATGCCCTTATGGTTTGAAATCCCCATTTCCGCTGGACCGGCAGTCCAGCGTTCACTGTACTCTTTGCAGCCGGGCGATCAGCTTCTGCGCCAGATTTTCCTCCGACTCGGACCACAGCAAGCGTCCGGTTGCCCCCGCATTCTTTTCCATCCGGGCCGTAAACTCGACCAATTTGTGTACGTTGCTCCGGACGTTCTGCTCAGCCTCAGATGTCAATTCGATCTCTTCGTGCAGGAATGGTGTGTCCAAACCGAAATCAATTTGAATGTGCCCGGCTTCTTCCGCAGCATGCTCTTCAAATTCCATGCCGTGCGCGACCACACGCACCAGGGAGGGCTGCAACACCCATTTCTCTCGGCCCTCAGGAGGAGCCCACAAATCCCAATAGGCCTCGAAAATGTAGGCGTAGTCTTCATGGAGAAGCTCCGCGACCACTTCGGCGGCGGTTTCGGGCGGAATGCCAGGATGGAAGCGGCGCTCCAGAATGGTCGGCTCACTCCACGAAACCGGCTGGATCGCCGAGTAGGTGACTCCGTTCCGCGCCTGAGAAAACGGAATTTGGCGCAGCACGCTGACGGTTCGAGGAAGAATCTCCGACTCATCAAAGCTGGGAAACCACAGGCTCAAATAAAGCGAATCGGCCATGGACGTATTCTAAATCGCAAGCGGTGGGATACTAGGTTGGTCTAGCCTTTCCGCGGGAGTGGTTTTGACGCACGAAAAGCGCCCTGTTAGTATGAAATCCGGCGGCACACAACCCTCTCACCCTGAAGAGTCCCCGTCGTCTAGCCTGGCCTAGGACATCGCCCTTTCACGGCGGTAACGCGGGTTCAAATCCCGCCGGGGACGCCAAGTTTAGCAGGTACCACCCAAAGCGTCGTTTTGAATTGGCATGGGGGATGCACTTTCGCACGAAAAATCTGCTACCATCGCTCTTCGGTGAGGTAGCCATGCCCCAATACGTGATCGAGCGGGAAATCCCAGGCGCAGGCAATTTGTCTGATGCGGAGCTGCAGGCAGTCGCCAGAAAGTCGGTCGGCGTGTTGAAAGAATTGGGACCGGACATCAAGTGGCTCCACTCCTACGTCACCGGCGATAAAGTCTATTGTGTGTACCTGGCGCCAGACGAGGAAACGATTCGCGAACACGCACGCCGCGGAGGTTTTCCGGC
>Ga0187817_10000371_pt1 | contig 18837 bp, 18 predicted proteins | sample NC_wetland_sal_i_17_FD_132431 | JGI IMG/M metagenome (GOLD analysis project Ga0187817, IMG submission 132431) | Wetland sediment microbial communities from Neuse River Estuary, North Carolina, USA - SO4_2 | ecosystem: Environmental > Aquatic > Freshwater > Wetlands > Sediment | place: USA... | reverse complement strand
GACATGAACAACGTGTGGGATGCGCCGTTCGCCGGCGCCATCGTCGCCGCTCTGTTCCTCAAGCGCTTCGTAAAGCGTGCACGTCGTTTCGCCCACTTCGACATTTACGGATGGCGGCCGTCAGCGACGGCGCTCGGTCCAAAAGGCGGCGAGCCGCAGGCAGCCAGAGCCGTGTTTGCCCTGTTGAAGGAGGAGTGCGCTCAATGAGCGAAGGAGCGGGCGAAGCGAAGACGGCGGCGCCAGCGCTCGATCCGCGGCGCAATGTGTTCCGCCCCGACCTAGCGGCGAAGAGCCTTTACGGCAGGGTGAGCGCGCCGAACTATGCTGCCGGGTTCCCCGCGCAGGTGGCGCGCTCGGCCGTGCCGCTGCGCAGCCGGCCCGTGCCGTCGAACGGCTTCGAGACGGAGGCCCTGTTCGGCGAGCTCGTCACCATCTACGACGAGCGCGATGGCTGGGCTTGGGTGCAGCTTCAGCGCGACAAGTACGTCGGCTATGTGCCGCTCGATGCGCTCTCGCGCGAAATCCTCGCGCCGACGCACCGGGTGCGCGCGCTGGGCACCTTCGTCTACGCGCTCCCCGACATCAAATCGCCGCCGATCATGCACCTGAGCCTCAACGCCGAGCTTAGCGTTGCCGATAGCGACGAGCGCTTCTGCGTGCTCGAAGGCGGCGGCTACGTCGTCTCGCGCCACGTGATCGAGGTCGGGCGGCACGCGCAGGATTTCGTCGAGATAGCCGAGCGTCTGATCGGGACGCCCTACCTGTGGGGCGGGCGCACACGGCTCGGCCTCGACTGCTCGGGCCTCGTGCAGATCGCGCTCGAGGCGGCGGGGATTGCGGCCCCGCGCGACACCGACATGCAGCAGGAAGAGCTCGGGCGGGACGTGCCGGTCGATGACGCTGCCGAGGGCCTGCGCCGCGGCGACCTCGTGTTCTGGAAGGGGCACGTCGGCATCATGGTCGACAGCGTGACGCTCGTTCACGCGAACGCGCACCACATGGCGGTCACGGTGGAGACGCTGCCCGAGGCGGCGGAGCGCATCGCCAAGCTCGGCGCCGAGATCGCGGCGATCAAGCGGCTTCCGGGCTTGAGCGCCTGAAGGACGCTGTGGCTAACGCCGGTAGGGCAGGAAGCGGCGCTCGCGCAGCTCGGTTCCGTCGTCCTCGAGCGAAGGCATGAGATGGGGTTCCCCGCGTGCTTCGCGCCAGATGCCGCCGCCAGGAAGCGTGACCAGCGTCTCAACCGAGCGCTCGAGCCCCGTCAGCCGGCTGATCCAGCGCCGCTGCACGACACTTCCGTCGGCGATGGCCTCGACGAATGGCACGAAGATCTCGAATGACTCGATGGGAAGGCTTTCGTAGGTCTCTTCCGCGATGGCGAGATCGTAACGCTGGTCGAAGTGCAATATCAGCTCGAATGGGCACGCCTGCGCCAGCGCCGGCGTGACGATGATCTTCCAGTAGTAGCCGGTCTCCGCTTCCTCGATATGCGCAGCATCCGCGATCGACGGCGCCCAGTAGCGCAGCGCCGTGATCATCGACTGCAGGTGGTAGCGGAAGACATCGTCGGGCAGCATGTCGGCCAGATCGGGATAGCGGGTCGCGGCCACGATGACGCAACGCCGCGGAGTTTCAAGCGGAATGTACCGATTTCCTCAAGCGGACTGCCGCTTGGCGATCTCCTCGTCCTTCGCCAATTGCCGCTGCATGGCGGGGCGCGCCTTGAGCCGCCCGACGTAACTCGTAAACTCGGGAAGCTCCGGCATCATCTTAAACAACAAGCCCCAGCGGAGTGCCGAGCCGATCACAACGTCGGCCGCTGTGAATTGCTCGCCAAGAATATATTCATTTCTGCCGACGCCGTTGCGCAGCACGTCGACGACGGTGTCGTAGTCGGCCCAGCCCGCAGTCGTGCGCGGGGCGGGCGGACGACCGAGCGCCTTGTCGATCATCGCCGGCTCTACGCAGCTCGGCCCATAGAACAGCCACTTGAGGTATTCGCCGCGGCGCTTGTCCCCGATCGGCGGCGCAAGCTTCGCCTTCGGATAGGTATCGGCGAGATAGCAGCAGATGGCCGCCACCTCGGTGACGACGACGTCGCCGTCTTTCAGCGCCGGCACCTTTCCCATTGGGTTGATGGCAAGGAAGGTGGGCTTGCGCTGGTCGCCCGCCTTGAGGCTCAGGATCTCGAGCCTATAGGGCTCGCCGAGCTCCTCCAGCATCCAGTGCACGATGGAGGATCGCGACGGGGCGGCGTGATAGAGCGTGAGCTTCGGGGAGGCTTCGGCCATGACGGATGCCTCGATCAGACGGCGACGGCGCTGGTCTTTACGACGCTCAGGTTGAGCGCGGCCGCCAGCAACGCGCGCGTGTAGTCCTCTTTCGGGTTGGCGAAGATCTCTTGCGCAGGCCCTTCCTCGACCGCCTTGCCGTTGCGCATGACGATGACGTGGTTGCACAGCGCGCGGATGACCTTGAGGTCGTGGCTGATGAACAGATAGGCGAGGTCGCGCTTCTTCTGCAGATCGCGCAGAAGGTCGACGATCTGCGCCTGCACGGACATGTCGAGCGCACTCGTCGGCTCGTCGAGCATGACGAATTTCGGCTTCAGCACCATGGCGCGTGCGACGGCGATGCGCTGACGCTGGCCGCCGGAGAACTCGTGCGGATAACGGTCCTGGGCCTTGGGATCGAGGCCGACCTCGCGCAGCGCGTCGCTGACGCGGGCGCGCCGATCAGCGTAATCGAGCTCGGGCTGCTGGATCAGTAGGCCCTCTTCGATAATCTGCCCAACGGACAATCGCGGCGACAACGATCCGTAGGGATCCTGGAAGACGATCTGCATGTCCTTGCGCAAGGGGCGCATCTCGCGCTGGTTGAGGCCGTCGATGCGCTTCCCCACGTAGGCAATCGGGCCTTGCGAGGAGATGAGCCGCATGATCGCAAGCCCGAGCGTCGTCTTACCCGAGCCAGATTCGCCAACGATGCCCAGCGTCTGGCCGGCGCGCAGCTTGAGCGAAAGGCCGTCGACGGCCTTGACGTAGTCGACCGTGCGCCGGAGCGCGCCCTTCTTGATGGGGAACCAGACCTTGAGATCGTCGGTCTCAACGACGATGGGGGCCGCATCGTTGGCTGCGGGAGGCGTTCCCTTGGGCTCGGCCGCCAGCAGGTGCTTGGTGTAGGGATGCTTCGGGGCGGTGAAGATCTCCTCGGTGGCGCCCGTCTCGACGATCTTGCCGCCCTGCATGATGTACACGCGCTCCGCCATCTTGCGCACGATGCCGAGGTCGTGGGTGATGAGCAGCATCGCCATGCCCATCTCGCGCTGGAGCTGGCGCAGCAACTCGAGGATCTGCGCCTGGATGGTCACGTCGAGCGCGGTCGTGGGCTCGTCCGCGATCAAGAGGTCGGGCTCGTTGGCGAGCGCCATGGCGATCATGACGCGCTGGCGCTGGCCGCCCGAGAGCTGGTGAGGGTAGGCGCCCAGCCGCTTCTCCGGCTCGCGCACGCCAACCTTACGAAGGAGCTCGAGCACACGCTCGCGCGCGCGCTCGTCGTCCATGTGGCGATGCAGCTTCAAGACTTCACCAACCTGCTTCTCGATGGTGTGCAGCGGATTGAGCGAGGTCATAGGCTCCTGGAAAATCATCGAGATGCGGTCACCGCGGATCAACTGAAGCTGAGGCTCGGAAACCTTGAGCAGATCGCGGCCCTCGAACCACACCTCGCCGGAGGGGTGAAAGGCCGGAGGGTAGGGGAGGAGCTTCAGGATCGACAAAGCGGATACGGTCTTGCCGGAGCCGGATTCGCCGACGAGCGCCACCGTCTCGCCTCTGCCGATGCGGAACGAGACGCGATCGACGGCGAGCAACTCGTTGCCGCCGGCCGCGAAACCGACCGACAGGTCTCTGACATCGAGAAGCGCGTTTTTCGCCGTCACGTGGGCTCCCCTTAACGGAAGGTCTTGCGCGGGTCGAAGGCGTCGCGGACCGCCTCGCCGACGAAGATCAAAAGCGAGAGCATGATCGCGACGGAGAAGAAGCCGGTGAGCCCGAGCCAGGGCGCCTCCAGATGCCGCTTGCCCTCGAGCAGGAGCTCTCCGAGAGAGGGAGATCCGGGCGGCAGACCGAGGCCAAGGAAGTCGAGCGCGGTGAGCGCGCCGATCGAGCCCGAAAGCTGGAAGGGAAGGAACGTCAGCATCGCCACCATTGCGTTCGGCAGCATGTGCTTCCAGATGATCTTGGGGTGCGAAAGGCCTAGCGCGCGCGCGGCCGTGATGTACTCGAAGTTGCGGGCGCGCAGAAACTCAGCGCGCACCACGGCGACGAGGCTCACCCATTCGAATAGCAGCAGCGCGCCGAGCAGCGTCCAGAAGCCCGGCACTAGCACCGAGGAAATGATGATCAACACGAACAGAGAGGGTACCGACGACCAGACCTCGAGGAAGCGCTGGAAGACGAGGTCGGTGCGGCCGCCGAAATACCCCTGCACGGCCCCGGCCGTGACTCCAACCCCTCCCGCGAGCACGGTGAGGATGAGGCCGAACAGCACGGAGATGCGGAAGCCGTAGATGACGCGCGCGACCACGTCGCGGCCCTGATCGTCGAGACCGAGCCAATTGTAGTTGCCGATCGCGTGATAGCGCGCGAGCTGCTCTGGCGGAGCCTCGCACAGCGGCGCACGCGAGGCCCACGGCGGCGGCGCGGGGTAGCCGAGGCACATGCCCTCAAGGCCCTTGCGCCCCGGATAGTCCTTGTTGATCGTGTCGTAGGAGTAGCCAATCGGCGGCCATAGGGCCCAGCCGTTCTCGGATATCTCCTTGAGGATCTCCGGCTCCTTGAAGTCCGTCATGGCGAGGAAGCCGCCGAATTTCGATTCCGGATAGTCGACGAGCACGGGCCACAAGATCTCGCCCTTGTAACTCATGACGATCGGGCGATCGTTGGCGAGGAACTCGGCGCACAGCGAGATGCCGAACAGGCTCAGGAAGATGATGAGGCTCCAGTAACCGCGCCGGTTCGCCTTGAAGTTCGTCCACCGGCGCGCGTTGATGGGGCTGAGCCGGAAGCGCTCGCGCCAGCGCCTTGCGCGCGGGAGCCAAAACGGGGCGGGGCTGTGCTCCTCGGGCGGGGGCTGGTTCTGCGGCAGCGGCGTCTCGATCGCGCGGATGTCCAAGCGTCAGACCTCCCGGCTCTCGAAATCGATGCGCGGATCGACGAGCGTATAGATGAAGTCGGACGCGAGGTTCACGACAAGGCCGAGCAGCGAAAAGATCCACAACGTGGCGAAGACGACGGGATAGTCGCGCTTCTCGATCGACTCGAAGGACAACAGCCCCATACCGTCGAGCGAGAAGATCGTTTCGATCAACATCGCGCCGGTGAAGAAGGCGCTGATGAAGGCGCCGGGAAAGCCGGCGATGATCAGCAGCATCGCGTTGCGGAACACGTGGCCGTAAAGCACCTGCCCCTCGTTCAGGCCCTTGGCGCGCGCGGTGATCACGTACTGCTTGCGGATCTCATCGAGGAAGCAATTCCTGGTGAGGAACGTCAATGTAGTGAACGAGGTCAGCGCCATGGCGATCATCGGCAGCGTCAGGTGCCAGAAATAGTCGATCACCTTTCCCGCGAGCGAAAGCTGGCTCCAGTTATCGGAGGTCAAGCCGCGGGAAGGAAACCACTGGAAGAACGAGCTGCCGGCAAACAGGATGAGCAGCAGCACGGCGAACAGAAACCCCGGAATGGCGTAGGCGACGACGAGGATGGTGCTCGACCAGACATCGAACGGCTCGCCAGCCCGCACCGCCTTGCGGATGCCGAGCGGGACCGAGATCATATAGGTCAGAAACATCATCCAGAGGCCGAGCGAGATCGAAACCGGCAGCTTCTCCTTGATGAGCTGTAGGACCGAGACGTCGCGGAAGTAGCTCTTGCCGAAATTGAAAGTGAGGTAGTTCTTCATCATGATGAAGAAGCGCTCATAAGCCGGCTTGTCGAAGCCGAACTGCCTCTCGAGGCTCTTGATGAACTCGGGATCGAGGCCTTGCGCCCCGCGGTACTTCGATGTCACCACATCGGCTGCGCCCTGACCCAATTGCGATTGCGCGCCGCCCATGGTCTCGCCGCCGCCACCGCCGATGCGAGTGACTATGGAGCTGTCGTGCCCAGTGAGCTGGGCGATGATGCGCTCGACGGGGCCGCCCGGAGCAAACTGCACGATGGTAAAGCTGATCAGCATGATCCCGAACAGCGTCGGGATGATCAGCAGCAAGCGCTTCAGTAGGTAATAGAGCATCGCGGCAGCTCAGTTCCCGCTCAATTTCGTAGCTTTGTCGGCGTCATACCACCAGGTATCGATAATGCCCTCATCGTATTTGGGCTTCACTGCGGGCCAGGAATATCGGTTCCAGAAGGCGAGGTTGTGGGCTGCCTTATACCACTGTGGCACCCAATAATGGCCTGCGCGCAGCACACGGTCGAGAGCGCGCGCGGCGGTGATGAGCTCGGCGCGCGATTTGGCCTCGATGACGCGGTCGTTGAGCGCGTCGACCACGGGATCCTGAACGCCGGCAAGGTTGAAGCTGCCATCCATCTTGGCGGCGTCCGATCCCCAGTACGATTTGAGTTCGACGCCGGGCGTCAGCCGAAGGACGTAGCGCTCGATCGACACGTCGAAATCGAAGGATTTCATGCGCCGCTCGTACTGCGAGGAATCAACGAGGCGGAGCGTGGCGTTGACGCCGATCTTCTTCAGATTGTTGATGTAGGGGCCGATGATGCGCTCAAACCCGTCCTCGAAAATCAGGATCTCGACGTTGAGCATCTTGCCGCCCGCCTCCGGTCCGCCGTAGCCCGCTGCGGTGAGCAGCTCTTTGGCCCTGCGCAGGTTGTCGCGATTTCGGCCCGATCCGTCGGTCACCGGCGGCCGGTAGGGTTCGACGAACACTTCCGGCGCGAGCTTGTCGCGGAAGGGCTCGAGCAGCTTCAGCTCCTCCGCGCTCGGCGGGCCCGACGCCTTCATCGGCGAGTTCTCGAAATAGCTTTGCGTGCGCGTGTAGAGGCCGAAGAACAGGTTCTTGTTCGACCATTCGAAATCGAATGCGAGGTCGAGCGCCTCGCGCACGCGCTTATCCTTGAACTGCTCACGCCGAGTGTTGATAAAGAATCCCTGCGTGCCCGAGGGCCGCTCATCCGGCAGCGTCGCGCGCTGGATGCGGCCGTCCTTGATCGCGCGCACGTTGTCGTAGGCGGTGGCCCAGTCGAGCGAGGTGAACTCTTCGCGCAAGCCCACGTTACCGGAGAACAGGTTTTCCAGCTCGATCCTGCGGTCGCGGAAGTAGTCGTAGCGCAGCTCGTCGAAATTGAAGCGGCCGACGTTGACGTTGAGGTCCTTCGCCCAGTAGTCGGGGCGCCGTTTGAAAATGACGTAGGTCCCCGGCTTGAACTCGCCAATCGTGTAGGGGCCTGAGCCCAGCGGTGGCTCGAGCGAGGTCTGGTCGAAGGGATGCGCGCTGTAATAGGCCTTCGACAGGATGGGGAGGCCGGCGACCGTGAGCGGCAGATCGCGCGTCAGATCGCCCTTGAAGGTGTAGCGCACAGTTTGTGTGTCGGGGGCCTCGGCTTTCACCACATCGCGTAGCGCGAGCCCGAAGTTCGGGTGGCCCTTCTGTTTCAACGTCTCGAAGCTGAACACGACGTCCTCAGCCGTGAGCGCCGAGCCGTCGGCGAACTTTGCCTCGGGCCGAAGCCTGAAGGTGACCGATTTGCCGTCGGGCGCGACCTCGGCGCTGCTGGCGACGAGACCATAGACCGCGTCGGGCTCGTCGTTGGCGCGCGTCATCAAGGTATCGAACAGGTAGTCGAGCCCCTGCGCGGCATCGCCCTTCAGGATGAAGTTGTTGAAGCTGTCGAAGGTCGTGCGGCCCTCGGTGCCGATGGTGGAAAGGCGGCCGCCCTTGGGGGCGTCCGGGTTGACGTAATCGAAGTGCTTAAAGGCGGCCGGGTACTTGAGATCGCCGAAGGCCGAAAGGCCGTGGCGGAATTCGGCGCGCGCGGGTGGCGCGAGCAGGAGCGACGCTAGCGCGAGCACGGCCGCGCCGGTGGCCTTGGCCGTCCTTCCGCCGATCGAGGTGCTATTTGCCGTCATTGGCCGTGTGCGGTGGCGAGCGCCTTCTGCTTCTCGGGATCGATCCACCAGACCTGCGTAACTGCGGAGCTGCGCGAAGGCAGTTTTTGAGGCCGGCCGAACACATCCCAATACGCAACCCGTTCGAAGGGATAGTGCCACTGCGGGACGACGTAATAGTTCCACAACAGCACGCGGTCGAGCGCGTGTGTTGCGGCGAGCAGCTCCTCGCGGTCCTTAGCGAACACCACCTTGTCGATCAGCTTGTCGACCGCCGGGTTCTTAATGCCCGCCGTATTGTTGGAGCCATCCTTGTCGGCGGCAGCCGATCCCCAGAAGTCGCGTTGCTCGTTGCCGGGCGATTCGGACTGCGCGAAGTTGTCGATGATGATGTCGTAGTCGTGGGCATCTGTGCGGCGCTTGAACTGGGCGCTGTCGACGACGCGTGCTCTGGCTTTGATTCCGAGCTTTTGCAGGTCCTGCGCGTAGGGGATCACGATCCTCTCGAAATCGGGGGAATCAATGAGAAACTCGACTTCGAACGTCGCGCCTTGCGCGTTGCGCAAGACGTTCTCCGTCTTGGCCGAAACCAGTCCGACTGTCCGCAGCGTCTTGCAAAAGAACCCGCAAGCATCATCGGCAGCGGACTGCTGCTCGAGCTTCCAACCAGCCTCCGCCAACAACTTGGAGGCTTCGCGCATGTGATCGCGGAATTCCTCGGGCGTGCGGTTGACGGAATTCTTCCACTCGGTGGTGAAGACTTGGGGCGGAATCTCGTCGCGCACCTCGTTCAGGATCTCCAGCTCCCGGCCTTGCGGCAGGCCCGTGGCGGCGAGCTCGGAGTTGGCGAAGTAGCTGTCGACGCGCACGTAGAGATCGTAGAACAGCTTCTTGTTGGCTTCCTCGAAATTGAAAGCGAGATTGAAGGCGTGGCGCACGCGCGGATCCTGGAACTGCTTGCGGCGCAGGTTGAAGACGAACGCCTGCATGGGAGCGACGCGCTTGATCGGGATCGCCTCCTTCTTCACCCAGCCCTTCTTGATGGCGTCAAAGTCGTAAGCGGTTGCCCAGCGGCTGGCTGAGATTTCGGTCCAGAAGTCGAGCTTGCCGGACTTGAACTCCTCGAACGCGGGCGTGCGGTCGAGGAAGTAGGTGAGCTTGATCTCATCGAAGTTCCACTGGCCCTTGGATACCGGCAGGTCCTTCGCCCAATAGTCTTTGACGCGCTCGTAGGCGATGGAGCGGCCGGCGTCGAACTCCTTGATCTTGTAGGCGCCCGAGCCGACGGGAATCTCCATGGTTGTCTTGGTGAGATCGCGCGGCTGCCCGTCGGGGCCAGTGCCTTCCCAGAACTTCTTCGGCACCACGTTGAGCTGGCCGACGATCTGCGGCAGCTCGCGGTTGCCCTTCACGTCGAAGGTGAAGGTGACCTCGTGCTCGCCCGTCTTCTCCGCCTTGACGACGTTCTTGTAGTAGAAGGCCGTGCGCGGATGCGCCTTCTTCTGCACTTCGAAAGAGAAGATCACGTCCTCGGGCGTGATAGGTGAGCCGTCCTGGAAGCGCGCCTCTGGCCGGATGCCGAACCTAACCGAGGAATAGTCCGGCGGATAGGAAACCCACTCGCAGATGAGGCAGTATTCGGCCGAGGCTTCGTCGGGGCTCGAGGCCATCAGCGCATCGAATACAAGACCAAGGTCGCCCGCCGGGGCGCCCTTTACCGAGAACGGGTTCAGGCTGTCGAACGACCCCTCGACGAAAGAGCGTAAAGCGCCACCCTTGGGTGCGTCGGGGTTGACCCAGTCGAAATGCTTGAACTCGGGCCCGTACTTGGGCTCGCCGACGAGCGAGAGTGCGTGGTGGCGGGTCTGCTTTGTGGCCGATGCGGGCGCGCTGCTAGGCGCCGCCGCGGCGGGAGGCACCGGATCGGTTTGGGCCGCCACTCGATCGGTCGCAACAGCACCGCAGAGAAAGGTCGCGAGCAGAATGACCGGGACGTCAGGACGCGCAAGCACCAGGCTCTTCCTTCCTCTCACAACCTCAGGGATCGGCGCGGCCGGCTGACCGTGCCCGCAGGAGTGACGAATGGGTGTGCAGCGTCGCAAAATCTGGGCCGAAGCGCGAGTTAACTTGCTGTCATTTGGCGCCCGCGGCGCGTTTACTTCAGCGTGTTCAGATAGGCGAGGAGATCGGTGAGCTCGCTGGGATCGGCGACGCCCGGAAAAAGCATTTTCGTGCCTGGAACAAATGTCTTGGGAGCGTGCACGAAGGCGGCGAGGTCCTCCGGCGTCCAATTGCCGCCCTTCCCCTTCATGGCATCGGAATAGTTAAAGCCTTCATGGCTTGCCTTGGGGCGCCCGACCACCCCCCACAGGTTGGGGCCGACCTTGTTGGGGCCACCCTTTTCCCCGTCATGGCAGGCTTGGCATTTCTTGAAGGTCGCCGCGCCGTTTTGCGCGCTGCCTTCGGCCGAAGCCTTGACGACGGCAGCGGGATCGAAGGCGGGCAGAGCGACGGGAGCAGGGACCGCGCCACCCGCTCCTGGCTTGACGGCCGATGCCTGCTCGGCCGGCGCGGGCAACGTGTAGCCCGGCTTTTCGGGTGCGTGCGATTCTTCGGAGATCTCCAAGATCGTGCGGAAGCCGACGATGACAAGGAGCGCGGAGAGCACCGCGCCTGCGATCTTGGCAAACTCGAAGGTATCCATGGCACCCCATGCCCGCTGCTCGCGCCTGGACCGCCGGCCCGGCGAACTGGCGCGACTATAGGAATTCCGCTTCGGCTTGCAACCAAGGTCCGCGGCGTTCTAACTGCGTCGACCCGAGACCAATTGCCACCGGTTAAGAGTTGAGCAGAGCTGCCGCGATGACGCGCACATTGATCCTGATCCCTGCGCGCATGGCGGCGACGCGCTTGCCCGGCAAGCCGATGGTCGATATCGCCGGCGAGCCGATGATCGTGCATGTCTGGCGCCGGGCAATCGCCGCCCAGGCAGGCCGCGTGGTCGTGGCAACTGATAGCGAGGAGATCGTCGCGGCCATCGCTGCCGCCGGCGGGGAGGCTCTGATGACGCGTCCCGATCACGCCTCGGGCTCGGACCGGATTTTCGAGGCGGTGACCCGCGTCGACCCCAACGCAGAGGCGTCGCTGGTCGTCAACCTCCAGGGCGATCTGCCGACGCTCGAGCCGCATCTCATCGAGGCATGCCTTGCGCCGCTCGCGACCGAAGGCGCCGACATCGCCACGCTGGCTGCCGAGATCCGCGAGCCCGGGGAGCGGACTAATCCCAACGTCGTGAAGGTCGTCGGCACGCCGGTCTCAGGCGCGCGTCGGCTGCGCGCGCTCTACTTCACGCGCTCGACCGCGCCCTATGGTGAAGGACCCCTTTATCATCACATCGGCATCTATGCGTACCGCCGGGAGGCGCTGGCGCGCTTCGTCGCCCTGAAGCCGTCTGCGCTCGAGCGGCGCGAGAAGCTCGAGCAGCTGCGCGCGCTCGAAGCCGGCATGCGCATCGATGTCGAGATCGTTGACACCGTTCCGCTCGGTGTCGATACTCCCGCCGAACTCGAGCGGGCGCGACGCCTCATCGGGAGCGCTTATCCGCCCGCAAGCTGACGCCCGCTGACGCGGTCGGGGCTCATTCATCTTAAAGACCCATGCCCAATCCCACCCGCCAGACGAGCGCGGCGACGCAACGCGGCGGAGCCGCGGGCAGCAAGAGGCCAGCTTCGCGCATCGCCTACCAGGGCGAGCCTGGCGCCAACTCGCACCTCGCCTGCCGCGAGGCTTTCCCCGGTCACGAGGCGGTTGCCTGCGCGACGTTCGAGGATGCGCTCCTGGCGGTGAAGTCGGGCGACGCCGCCTACGCCATGATCCCCATCGAGAACTCGGTCGCGGGGCGCGTCGCCGACATCCACCACCTGCTGCCCGAGGCCGACCTCTACATCGTCGGCGAGCACTTCCTGCGCGTGCGCCACCAGCTCATGGCCTGTCCCGGCGCGAGCCTGAAGACGATCGAGCGCGCCCTGAGCCACACGCAGGCGCTCGGCCAATGCCGCCGCAAATTGATCGAGCTGGGCTTGAAGCCCGTACCGGAAGCCGACACGGCGGGCTCGGCGCGGATGGTGAGCGAGTCGAAGGACTTGTCGCTCGCCGCCATCGCGTCCTCGCTCGCGGCCGAGATCTACGGTCTCGATATTCTCGCGCGTGACATCGAGGACGAGGTGCACAACACGACGCGCTTCGTCGTGCTGGCGGCCGAGCCAGAGGACGCCGAGCCCGGCAATGGGCCGGTCATCACGACATTCATTTTCCGCGTGCTCAACATTCCCGCCGCGCTCTACAAGGCGCTGGGCGGCTTCGCCACCAATGGCGTCAACATGACCAAGCTCGAGAGCTATCAGCTCGAGGGCACCTTCAACGCGACCATGTTCTACGCCGACATCGAAGGGCATCCGGCCGACGTGCCCGTGCAACTCGCATTGAAGGAGCTGTCGTTCTTCTCCAGCGAGAAGAAGGTTCTCGGCACCTATCCTGCGAGCCCCTATCGCGCCGAGGCGGCGCGGCTTGCGGCGACCGGGCAGATCCCGGTTAAGCGCCGCGGCGCTTGAGGAGGCGACAGCGTGAAGCTCGAACATAAGGTCGCGATCGTGACGGGCGCCGCTTCGGGCTTCGGGCGCGCAATCGCGGAGCGCTTTGCGCTCGAAGGCGCGCGCGTCGTGGCGGCCGACATCAACGGCGAGGGCGTGCGCGAGCTGGCAGCCGGCTATGGCAAGAGCGTGATCGCCGTTGCCTGCGACGTCTCACGCAAAGCCGACGTCGACGCCATGGTGCGCGTGGCGACGGAAGCCTTTGGCGGGCTCGACATCATGGTTAACAACGCCGGCATCACCCACCGCAACCAGCCGCTGCTGGAGGTCGGCGAGGCCGAGTTCGACCGCATTTACGCCGTCAACGTCAAGTCGATCTATCTCACCACGCTCGCCGCCGTCCCGAAGATGGAGCGTCGCGGCGCCGGTACCATCATCAACATTGCATCGACCGCGGGCGTGCGTCCGCGCCCCGGGCTCACCTGGTACAATGGAACGAAAGGCGCGGTGATCACGCTGACCAAATCGATGGCGGTGGAGCTGGCGCCGAAGAATATCCGCGTCAACGCCATCAATCCGGTGATGGGCGAGACGGGCATGCTCGAGCAGTTCATGGGGCTGCCCGATACGCCGGAGAACCGTGCGAAGTTCATTGCCGGCATTCCGCTCGGGCGCTTGTCGCAGCCGCACGATATCGCGAACGCCGCGTTGTTCCTCGCGGAGCCCGCGTCGTCGCTCATTACCGGGGTCGCGCTGGAAGTCGACGGCGGCCGCTGCATCTGAGCCGGTGAGTCTGATCTTCAAGGAGCATCTTCGGCGGTCATGATGCGGGCGATTAGCCTTGCCGATTCACGAATGACCGTGCGGTTCGTCCAGTATCCCAGATGCGCGCGCATCACGTTGAAATTGGGCGAAAGCACGCGCGCGCGAATATGGCCCTCAGAGAACACCTGGCGATCGATGAGCCGGTCCTCGCCGCCGTACGCTGCATTTAGTGGCTTCAGCGGATAGCCCAGAAGGTCGTTCGCACTGTAGAAATTGATCCATTGGGCTCGGCTGAGAATGCGCTCGGGCAGGCCGCGCCCGGGAAATGCGGGCGACCGCCCGTCTTTGAAATTGTGCGTTCTCGGAAACACTCGGTCGGGACCGAACGTGAATGTAAACAGGGGCATGTTGCTGCCCATGGTCACGAGGCCCGCGAACGTATCCAAGGTGCGAAACGGCGAGGCCGAGCGAAGCTCGCGCGCCAGCCGCTCGGTTTCTGGCTCGCCCCATTTGGCTAGATCCTCGTCGGACATCTGTTTCAAACGGTTGATGTCCCAGGCGTACGACGAAGCGATGTGGCAACCGAGCGAATGGCAGATGAAGATGAGCGGGCGCTGCGGATCGCCGGCTGCATCTGCATCTTTCAGCGCCTGACTCACACGATCCTGGATCGCGAAGTAGGCGGAGTTGTCCCGCTTGCGCGTCTTCTGGTAGGCCGCCGCATCGCCCAGGCCTTCCACGACGAGCCGCCGGTAAGGACTGTCGACCATGCGCGCCGACGTGCGCGCCTGCTGCAGGTAAGACTGCGACCGCCCGCGCACGATGTCGGCCCAGAATACCGACTGATACTTGACGTAGGATCTCAGCTTGCGTGGCAGCGCGTACGTCAGCAGCTCGCGCATGGGCGCCGCGAAATTGAGGTCGCTTGCATTGATGCCATGCATGAACACGACCGTGACGGCGCGAGGCATCTCAGTCTCTCTCGGTTCGTCGCGACATCATGCAGCCCTGATCAGTTACGGCAGCGGAACCAGCCGGCGCGACGCTTTACGTCCCTGCACCAACTTTCGAAGGTACCTTCGAATTCCGCCGATGCGAGGAAGTTGAGGTCGAGGCTCGTCGAATGGACGTACCAGTCGTAACGCCCCTCGAGCAGGCCTTCCTCGCGCACGCAATCTTCCTTGATGACCAGCAGCGGCAGCTTCTTGGCGTAGCCAAACGCTGCTTCTATCTGGTTCCACGGTGTGGGCAGGGCGGTCCCTCGGATTTGCTGTGCGTTGGTGCTGCCGCGGCGGTCGATGGCGGTCTCTATGAAGATGCGCTCGAGCGCGATGACCAACGCACCGGCGCAGCGATTCATGAGGTCGTCGACCAGCTTCAGTGGTTGCTTATGCGTGAATTCGTTGCGACCGACAGTACGCGAGCGCAGGCCCCTCGTCGTCATATAGCGCTCGACGCTGGCGACAAATGTCTCTTGCGCAGGCGAGGATGTTCGACCGACGCTGAGAAAAACGTTGACGGCCACAGCTTACCCCCGAGGAGCACGGCGCATCGTAGCAATATAGCCCCAATATTATGACATTGGGCCCGAGCCTTAGCTAGCTAGACAGCGAGTCCCCTGTGCGAGAGTTTCGAAGCGACCGCGACGTTCGTGGTTCCTTTGCACCGTCGCACGATACGGGCTTGAACTATTGGCTATTTGTCGGCGCTGGCAGCCGCGGCGAGAGGGTTGTAACGGGCGTGGCAACCCCCCATAATTGCCGCGGGAGGTTGGCGGCGGACGCATCCCTCGCCAACCGGGTCAGGTCCGGAAGGAAGCAGCCCTAACGATCAGGACGCGGGTCGTTCGCCAGCCTCCTCTTTATTTCGCTCACGCCCGCGAAGCGGGCTCCGCGGGGCGCGGCTCGCCGCGGGTCCGCCAAGATGCTCGCCCGGCCCTACGGGCCAAAGGCAGGGATATGGCGAAGAAGAAATCGGAAAGCGTGAAGATTGAGGGGGTCGCCGCGAAGGGTGAAGCGGGCCAGCCCTATGTCGTGCTTGCGCGCAAGTATCGCCCACAGACGTTCGACGATCTCATCGGCCAGGAGGCGATGGTCAAGACGCTGCGCAACGCGTTCGCGTCTGCGCGCATCGCGCAAGCCTACATGCTGACCGGCGTACGCGGCGTCGGCAAGACCACGACCGCGCGCATTATCGCGCGCGCTCTCAACTACAAGACCGACACGGTTTCGAGGCCGACCTTCGACATGCCCGCCCTCGGCCGCCACTGCGCCGAGATCATGGAAAGCCGGCACCCCGACGTCGTGGAGATGGATGCCGCCTCCAACACCGGCGTCGACAACATGCGCGAGCTGATCGAAAGCGCCCGCTATAGGCCGCTTATCGCGCGCTACCGCGTCTTCATCATCGACGAGGTTCACATGCTGTCGAAGGGCGCGTTCAACGCCCTTCTGAAGACGCTCGAAGAGCCGCCGGAACACGTCAAGTTCATCTTCGCCACGACCGAGATTCGCAAGGTTCCGGTGACGGTGCTGTCGCGGACGCAGCGCTTCGATCTACGCCGTGTCGACGTGCCGGAGCTCGCCGCGCACTTCCGCAGGATCGTGACCGAGGAAGGCGCTGAGGCCGCGGACGATGCCTTGACTCTCATCGCGCGCTCGGCCGAGGGCTCGGTGCGCGACGGGCTGTCGCTGCTCGATCAGGCCATCGCCCTAGGCCAGGGCCGCGTGACGGCCGAGACCGTGCGCGACATGCTGGGTCTCGCCGACCGCGGGCGCATCTTCGACCTGCTCGAACAGATCTGCCGCGGCGACACCAAGACCGCGATCGAAACCCTCGACGCACTGCATCGCGATGGTGCCGAGCCGGCCCAGGTTCTGGCCGACCTCGCCGAGGCGGTGCATGCGGCGGCCCGTTCGCGCACGGTCGGCGCGGAGGCCGGCAGCGAAGGCTTAAGCGCGGAGGAGCGCCGCCGCGCAGGGAGTATTGGAGAGCGGTTGTCGACGCCGCTGCTCGCTCGTGCCTGGCAAATGCTGCTCAAGGGCTGGGAGGAGACGGGCAAGGCGCCCAACGCCAAGGCCGCGGCCGAGATGGTGCTGATCCGGCTTGCGCACACGGCCGATCTGCCCTCGCCCGATGAGCTCATCCGCTCACTCGGTGGCGGCGAAGCGCTCGCACGCGGCGCGCCAAAGCCGGCGTCGCGCGCAGGCGACAGTGCGCGCGATTTTGCGCTCGAAGGGGCAAGCGCCGCCGAGCCGACGGCCGGTGCTGCGCCCGAATCGGGCGGAGAGGACGCAGACTCGCCCGACGAGGTGCCGGTTGAGGAGCCGGCTGGCGGCCCGCTCTTCGATCCGCGCTCGTTTGCCGACGTTATCGCGCTCGTGGGCGAATGCCGCGACGCCAAGCTGAAGGTGCACCTTGAAGAGCACGTCAGCCTGGTCAAGTTCGATGCTCAGGCCGGATCTATCGATCTCTTCCTGCTGCCGGGGGCGCCGACGCAGATCGCCAATGAGCTGCGCGAGAAGCTGATCGCCTGGACCCAGCGGCGCTGGGTGGTTCTGCTCTCCAAGGAGGCAGGTGCGCGGCCGATCGGAGAGGTGCGGCGCGCGCGCGAGGCGGCAGAGCTGGCGGTGTTGAAGACGCACCCAGCGGTCAAGGCCGTGCTCGACGAGTTCCCTGATGCGAAGATCGCCGAGGTACGTCCGCTGCTTGGTCCCGCCACGGACGAGACCGGCACGGGTTGATGACTTCTCCAGGAAAGGCAGTGCACGAATGAAAGATCTTATGGGCGTGATGAAGCAGCTCGGCGAGATGCAGTCCCGCATGCAGAGGATGCAAGAAGAGCTCGCCCAAATGGAGATCGACGGCCAAGCGGGCGGCGGGCTCGTCAGGGTCGTGCTCGGCGGCAAGGGCGACCTGAAGAAGCTCTCCATCGACCCGAGCCTCATGAAGCCCGGCGAGGGCGAGATTCTCGAAGATCTGGTGGTCGCCGCCGCGCAAGAGGCCAAGGGCAAACTCGAGGCGCAGCTGCAGGCGAAGATGCAGGACATGACTGGCGGCCTACCCTTACCGCCCGGCATGAAGCTATTCTAAGAGGACGGCGACGATGCAGGCTCGGCATCGGCGCAGGCGGCAAGCGCGCCCCATGCGAGCCGCGCTTCTCGCGCTCGCGGCGATCATGGGCTGGGCGACGGCCAGCAAGGAGGGAACTGTGACCCTGCGCATTACATCCACCGCATTTTCCGACGGCGCTGAGATCCCGGCGAAGTACACTTGCGAGGGCAAGGATGCCTCGCCGCCGCTCGCGTGGTCGGGCGTGCCTGCCGGCACCAAGAGTCTGGTGCTCATTGTCGATGATCCCGACGCGCCCGATCCAAAGGCGCCGCGCATGACGTGGGTGCACTGGGTGCTCTACAATCTGCCGCCCAGCTCGACGGGGTTGCCCGAGGCGGTCGGCGCCGCGCTTCCCTCCGGCACCAAGGCCGGCATCAACGATTGGAAGCGGGCGGACTTCGGCGGCCCGTGCCCGCCCATCGGCCGTCACCGTTACTTTCACAAGCTCTATGCGCTCGACACCGAGCTCAACTTGAGCAAGCCCACCAAGGCCGACGTCGAGGCGGCGATGCGCGGTCACGTGCTCGCCGAGGCGCAGCTCATGGGCACGTATCAGAAGACGCACTGATGATCCGCCTCGCTCGCGCGAGGTCAGCCCGCGCTGAGCACCAGCGTCAGGCCGATGAGGGTTTCGCTGAAGAACTGGATCTCGATGATCTGCTTGCCTTCACGCACGATGACTTCCATGTTCGCAGTCAGACCCTCGCCGCGCACGCTGATGCGGAAGCCCATCGGGGTGACTTGCCCGCTGAGATCGCCTCCGAGATTGTAGATGAGCTCGTTCCAGGTGCCGGTGAGCGTGTCGCCATTGTGCTTGATCTCGCTCTTGACCTCGACGTTGCCGCTCGCCGAAGCGCAGCGGATGTTCTGCTTGAGCTCTACCCCGTCGTCGGAAAGAAAGTAGGTCGCGCGGCACTTCACGGTCTCGGACTTGCCATCCTTGAAGCCGAGACGGCCTTCGCCCACCCACCGCCCGGGCAGATCCTTGAAGGGCGAGGCCGGGTCTGCAAAACCGTGTCCTTGTAGAGAGAGCCAGCAGGCCAAAATTGCCAAGAACGTAAAGACAGTCTTCTTCATCGCTTCCTGCTCGAGAGCGGTCCCGGAGCGCCGGCGGGCCGCACGGCGCAATGCATCCGCGCGGAATGTTGACGTGAAATCTCGTGATTCCTAGTGCGCACGGGCCACACGCAGCGTGCAACAAGCGCCGCGCGATGTGCGGCGAGACCGCGCAGAGGTAGCGCTCGAG
>Ga0187817_10000369_pt1 | contig 18879 bp, 21 predicted proteins | sample NC_wetland_sal_i_17_FD_132431 | JGI IMG/M metagenome (GOLD analysis project Ga0187817, IMG submission 132431) | Wetland sediment microbial communities from Neuse River Estuary, North Carolina, USA - SO4_2 | ecosystem: Environmental > Aquatic > Freshwater > Wetlands > Sediment | place: USA... | reverse complement strand
TCCCACCGGAGTCTCTCCGCGAGACATCACACGAAAGGGCCGACCGCCACCCGCGGTACGCCCGAGGCAACGCTCTCGGCCACGCCACCGATCCGCCTGCGCTTATCGGCATTCTCTGCGGTAAACCGGCCAGCAGGCCAGCCCGTCAAGCAGCTACACGGCCACCGCGCGACAGAATATTCGCTCTGGCGTGCCGCGACGGCCGTATAGCCCGGCTACCTGAACGCACATAGCGGTTACACGTGCGCGTGCTCGACCCAGGCCAATTACGCTTCGTGACCAGGCGGACCGCTTGCTGCGGACCCGCGCCGGCGGCTGCCAGAACACGGTCCTGATGCCCGGCGCAGGTTCGGGCATCCTCAAGACATGGAAACCGGCGCGCGCCCAGACTGCTGCGTGTGCGCCGCCGTGGACGTGCACTACCTGAGGACCGGCGGCGCCCGGGCAGCAGCCGTCCTGGCCGCCGAGGCGGGCTGGACAATGCTGTCGAGCATCGGGATCAGCGCCGGGCGCTTTGGGTGCAGCGCCTTGGTCATCTTGGCGAACCCGACGCCCCGGATGTCTGCGAACGCGTCGAAGAGCTGCCGCAGCGGCGGCCAGGGCACGGAGGTCGCCGCTCCTGCCAGCGAGGCGCCGGGCGGGATCGTCCGCAGGGTTCGCTCGATCGCGGGGCGCCGCTCGAGGATCGCCGCGATCTGGGCCGCTGAGATGCGGGCGCCGCCCCGGTTCGCCAGCCTGAGGTCCGGCTCGCCGAACGACGCCGGCCGCGCCGGGTCGCTGAGATCAAAACGCCCGTAGGCCTGGAGAAGGCCCAGCACGACCCTGAGGGGATCCTCGATGCCGGCGCCGTTGCGCAGGACGACCGGCCGCACAGGACTCGCCGTCACCCGGTCATCGTACGTGGCTGCGGAGAACAGATGCGCGTGCCGACTGCTTTGGATTCGGCACGGCCGGGTCTGCTTTCCTTGCGAGAACCTGTCACCGGCGTCGTGCTGCTGAACGCGGGCTGAGCGTGTGGTTACGCTGCGCACCGTTAGGCATAATCAGGCGGGCTGGGCCGGCTGGCGGATGAGGGCGGTGCCTGCGGGTGTTGGATGGGCGGAGGCCTTGATGAGCAAGAGGAGATGATTTCTGGGTGAAGCCTGTACTGGATAGCACCGTTGCGCTGGTCACCGGGGCGTCGAGCGGCATCGGGGCGGCCACCGCGGCCGCGCTGGCCGCCCAAGGCGCGGCGGTGGCGCTGGCGGCCCGGCGGGAGGACCGGCTGGAGGCGCTCGCCGCCGGCATCAGGGACCAGGGCGGTACCGCGCTGGTGCTGGAGTGCGACATCACCGACGAGCCGCAGGCGGCCGCCGCCGTCCAGCGCACGGTCGCCGAACTGGGCCGTCTGGACACTCTGATCAACAATGCCGGGGTGATGCTGCTCGGCCCGGTGGCCGGCGCGCCCCTGCCGGAGTGGCAGCAGATGGTGCAGCTCAACGTGCTCGGCGTGCTCTACTGCGCGCATGCGGCCTTGCCTCACCTGCTGCGCGCCGCCGGCGACGGGCCGCGTCAGGTCGCCGACATGGTGAACATCAGCTCGGTGGCCGGCCGGGCCGCCCGCAACGGCAACGGTGTCTACTCGCTGACCAAGCACGGCGTCGGCGCGTTCAGCGAGTCCCTGCGCCAGGAGGTGGCCCGGCGGTACGTCCGCGTCTCGCTGGTCGAGCCGGGCGCGACCGCGACGGAGCTGGCCAGCCACAATCGGCCCGAGGTGCTCCAGAGCATCCGCAGCCAGTTCGGGCAGACGATGCAGGCCGGGGACATCGCCGACGCGATCACCTACATCGTCACCCGGCCGCGCCACGTCGCGGTCAACGAGATGCTGATCCGCCCCACCGAACAGGAGCGATAACCCGGCACAGGCAAGACGTTCTCAGCACATCTGCTCCACGTGCCTAGACTTCGCAGCGGCGCGCCACGCACTCACACCTCCAGGGCCGACGCCCTTCGAGTCCGGCGAGCCATATCCGCCCGCCATGCGGCAGATGAGTACGTTCCACAGAGCAGTCTGAATTGCGCGAGATGGAGACTATGAAATGGAGGGCAACAGTCATGCAACCTATAAGATATTATAGGCGTGGTTCGTCCTCTAGCCCATCTTCTCGAAGCCGCTCGGCGAGCTCAAGTTTAGTACGAGCGGGACGGCCTGCTTCTTCATATTTCTTCTTGATTCTGTTGAGGTAATCCTCTGCAGTACGGGGACTGACACCGATTTTGCGTGCCGCCGCCTCTAGCGTCATGCCTCGGCCGTAGTAGCTGAGTAGCCGACCTTCCTGTGGAGAGAGCTGAGGACGAGCGGGGCGGTTATCCCTGGTAACCGCGAAGGCCAGTTCCTGTGAGGGAGTAAGCTCCCCCGTGGCAATCTGGCGGATCGATGTTACGAGGGCGTCTGGGCCGTGGTTCTTGGTGAGATAGCCTTCAGCCCCGGCCTCAAGAGTAGCGATGACATACTTTTGATCTGCGATTATCGAGACGACGAGGACTTTGCAACCGAGCCGGGTCAGCCGCACTACATTTTCCGCAGGCGAGGAGTCGTCCTTCAGGTTGAGATCCAGGAGCACGATCTCGTTGGTGACGCCCAGCTGCAGGTATTCATCAACCGTTGCTGCGGTATGGATCAGCTGAATGTCCGGCACCGCAGCCATCCAGTTCTTCAGCATTTCCAGCAGCATGCGGTCGTCGTCGATCGCGCCAACGGTGATAATCTTGCCCACCGGATCTCCACGTATGTGCCCTCCCCTACCCGGCTGTCGATCTCGACCTCGCCGCCGACCAACGCCATTCGGTCCCGCAGCGATCGCGTAATGCCCAGTCCGGGCTTGACAGCCGCGGGATCGAATCCGCAGCCATGATCAGCCACAGACACCACCACCCCGTTCTGCTGGCCTTCGGCGACCACCCATGCCTCCCGCGTTCGCGCATGCTTGACCACGTTGTTGAGCGCTTCCTTGACCGCCTGCACAATGGCCTCGACCACCGCAGCGGGCAGGTCCTGCGCTACGGAGTCGTGGCTGTGATGTATCTGCAGCCCCAGCAGGCCCTGATCATAGGTGACCCGGCCGAGCGCCGCATTCAGGCCATCTGGGCTGGCGTCATTAACAGCGCTGACGAGAGCCCTGAGAAAGGTCGTGTCCATCTGGCAGCGTTCACGCATATCCGGGCTGATCCCGCCAGCCCCGGCTCCCAGCAAGGTGAGCGTGGTGAGAACGTTGTCATGCAACAGGCCATACTGCCGGACCCGTTCCTCGAGCCGCGCACGCGCCGCCTCGGCGGCGGCCTCAGCTTCCTGGGCACGCAGGCTCGCAGCCGTGGCGAGGTCGGTCTGCCGCGCGGTGGAGCGCAGCCGGATTGCCACCAAGCCAGCGGCGACGGTAAACGCCGCGAGCGACACCACGTTGCCGATCACCGTCCCGGTCGCAGCTTTCACAGCAGTCATGTCGCTCTGCGTGCCGGACACATATGCCGCGCTCAGGATGCCCGCGGCGACGATGCCAGCACCCCAGCCGCGCCAGATCACGGCCAAGATCGCCGCGCCCATAGCCGGGCCGAGTGTCCAGTTCTGGAACGAAGTCGCATAGCCCGGGGCACACAGCGACCCAACAATCACCAGGCAACATGCGTTGATAGCTACGTCGGCAGCCGCCCACTGCGTGGAGAAACCCAGCCGACGCCGGCCAGTCCCGAACAGCAGCACCGCCCAGCACGCATAGCCAACGTAGAGAACGGCAACCAGCCCGGGACTGCGGTAGCTGTGCCAGTGTCCGGTAGCGACAACCGCGAGCCAGGGCATCATCTGAACCAACCGCAGCAATCCGGCTGCGCTAACCAGCCACCTCTCGGTGCCACGCATGGCAGCGCCCGGCTCTGGGTTCATCAGCACCCTCCAACTGTCGCGCACCGTCGGCCGAGTTCAAGCCCGTAATTCAACGGGCGCCGATCAGCCTAGCGTATTTCAGTGATAAATGTCCGTAACGCGTCCCTGATGTCCCTTTTGACTCTCAATGCGGCGTCAAGCATCGCGCACGCCGTTGGATCTAGCCATGCCCGGTGAATTCCGGGCTTTCCGAGCTTGCCCGCCTGGGCCATTGTGGAGGCAGGCGGTCAGCAGAAGCGACTCCGGGGGGGCGCTTCTGCTGACCGTAGGGGTAGGCCGACTACCAGAGAAGGTTTTAGTTGAGTGAATCGCAGCTCTCCCGCATTGCCACCTCGAATACCCAGGGTGACGGCAGCCATATCGTGTTATTCGCGATCGGAATCAGCCGAATGGCATCACCGGTACAGCCGCCGCGGGCAGGTTAATCTGCGCCCCTCTAACCATAGAAAGGAAAGTCAGATGTCTCGAGGAAGAGGTTCACGCCGTCGCAAGCCGAACGCCGCCCGGTGGGTGGCCTGGCTGGCGATTCCGGCAAGCACGGTCACGGCCGCTACGCTTTGGGCGGCCGTGCCCAGCTTCGCGGCAGGCACCTACCGGACCACCACCGCGGTCAACGTACGGTCCGGCCCCGGCACCGGATCCCCGGTCATCGGCACCGAGCCGGGCGGGGCCACGTTCACCCTGTTGTGCCAGTGGCAGGGCAGCACCAATATCGGGGGAAACTCGACTTGGGACGATGTCACCTTCGCCAGCGGGCTCACCGGTGCCATAACCGACTACGACACCACCACGCCCTCATGGAACTCCTACGCCCCCGGCACCGGCGCGTGCGGCTCCAATCCCGCGCCGCCTCTCAGCGGAGGCAGCCTGGGCGGCGTTGACATGCAGCGAGCCTGCAACACCCAATACGGCCTCGGCCTGACGGCCGTGGCGACGAACGCCAACAGCGCCTACAGCTGGCAATGCGTCGGCCCGGGTGTCTCGCGGGGCATTGACGTGACCGCCGAATGCGCCACCCAGTACGGCTACGGCACAATATCTGCTGTCAGTAACCCCGCCAACGCCTGGTCCTGGTACTGCCGCTGGAACATCACACCCCAGATGCAGGCCGCCGTCAGCTGGGCCACCTCGCAGCTCGGGCAGAAAAAGATGAGTAATGGCAATTACTGGAGCGGGAACTGCGAGGTTTTCGCCGAGCAAGCCGAGGGCTCGCAGTTCCGTTACGGCAGCGCCTACCTGGACTACCTGGCCGAGAATAACGCCAGACGCGTCCACACCGACACCAACCCACCCCCCGGGGCGCTGGTCTTCTACGGTCCCGGCGCGGACGGCAACGGGCATGTCGCAGTGTCTATCGGCAACGGGCAAGAGATCGGTACCTACGGCTATCTCGGCCAGACCTACCCGATCGAGCAGTACGCAGTTACGGCGATCACCAACCCGCCCTACCTCGGCTGGGCATTTCCCTTCGGAAGCTAATCACTTGTCCGGGGGCGCCGGCAGGCCAGCCGGCGCCCCCGGCCTGCCCAGCTGTTGCTATTTCATGTAGAGCCCCAAGCGGTTCCGGGTGGATGGCGGGAACTGCCCGGCGGGGTAGACCCGGCGAGTCCTGCCGCGAGGCGGCGGTCGGGAGATCAAGGGGGAGACCTGCCTGGATATCGATCGCGCCCGGGCCTGGTAGGGCCCGGGCAGCCGCTGACGGGCCAGGTGCCAAGACGGTGCCCCGGCCTCGGCTGCGCGGCGGAACGCGCCGACCGCCGCGATGATGGCCGGGGAGATCAACGAGGTGGCCAGCGCCGAACTGGACCTGCACCATCACCTGTTCGGATCAGAATGGGACCGCCCGCCAGGGCACTGCGAGACGGCATCGTGGCCCTGCGGACGGCCGTGTTTTTACTGCCGTACGACCCTCGGCGCCACGCCGGAGGCCGATCAATTCATCCCCCGGACCCGCTGCGGCATCGACGCCATCGAGAACCTGGTGCTGGCCGATCGGCGGTGCAACAACGACAAGCGTGACCTGCTCCCCGGCCCCTCGCACGTGATCGCCTGGGCTCACCGCAACCAGCGCCACGGCACGGCACTGACCAGCCTGGCCACGGCCAGCCGGTGGTGCTGAGGCGTGATTTGGGGAGGCTGGGGCAGGGAAGTTCACCGGGCCATGGCTGCCGCCCAATTGGCCGTGGAGCCTCATCTCTAACCAACCAGCTGCTTGTTTAATCGACTCGGCAATCTCGTTCGCAACCGCCGGATTCCGGCAACACCGCCCACCAATCAGACCTGCAAAGTCGAAGGATAAAGAACTCACTCACATCGGCAGATTCGGGTGTTGAAACCGTGCAGCCCGGACGTCGATCAGCTGACCACCTCGAACCATCGCCACCGCCACTCCCCCACCGCGCCGGCGTACCCAGACGGCGCAGAAGAAGTGGCACACCGGGTTGTCCACCCGGAGGCGCAGCCATCCGCGGCCAGCATCCGTGTTGCTGAGAGCGCACATCGCCACGCAGTCTGTGACCCGGTGCGCCGGGACGGCTCGGTGGGCTGATGGTCCAGAAAGATCGCCGCCCTGCGGCGGACTCGGCCCGCCCATCTGCTCGGACCAGGTTCGAATGGCCCTACAGTGGCCCTACAGTGGCCCTAGTGCAGCAGGGATAAGCGGGGTAAATGCAGGGGAATTGCGAGGGCTCTGCCGGAGGCATAGCCGGGCAAGACAGCAGGTCAGGGGCTTGGTGGTACTGGCCCCGGAGGGCCGGAGCGGCACTCTGACGCGGAAGAGGTCACTGGTTCAAATCCAGTACGGCCTACATGCCGAACTTCCTACACGGCAACATGCCCCGAACCGGGAACCCGGAAGGACCATGATCCCCGGCGACGGAGCAGCCGGGGATCATGGGGCCCAGAATAGGGCCGCCGGACAATGACGGTTACACGACGCCTGCGACTCCAGATCCGCCTGATCTGTATAGCCGCCACCGGTCCGGTCTCATGGCCACCGGTCGCACAGAGATCGGCACGTTCTACCGCTTGGTCATGCAGGCCCTGGCCGACGGTTTAGCCGGCTCGGGAATCGGGTGGGCGGGCTGCGCGGACGGGCGTGGATCTGCTGCCATCCATTCTGCGCCGGGCCCGCGGTGCCCCGGCGTGGGGCGCGGGTGGCTAGATCAGGCCTGCCTGCAAGGCGAGCCGGGTTAGGTCGGCGCGGCGGCGGCAGCCGGTCTTGTTCTGGATCCGGTCCAGGTGGGAGCGGACGGTGCTGACGCTGATGTGGAGGTGCTGGGCGATCTGCGCGTCGGTACGGCCCTGGGCCACCAAGGTGACCAGCTCCCGTTCCCGGGCGCTGAGCTGCCCCGCGTCCGGCCTGACCGCGGGCTGCCCGGGCGTGGTGAGCAGCAGCATGTACTCGGCGGCGGTGGCTGCGCTCATCGCGGCGCCGCGTTCCTCGGCCGCGCGGGCCGCGTCCGCTCCGAGCACCTGCCGGGCCTCGCGCAGCGCTTCCCGCCGGCGGGCCACCCACGGCATAGTTTCCGTGACCTCGGATCGGCTCGCGCGCTCCAGCGCGTCACTCGCAGCCAGCAGCGTGACCGCCTCGGCCGGGCACGCGGCGGCCGAGGGCGCCATGGACTTGGAGCCCGAGCCCGGACAGGAGCGCGCCCGTCGCGTTCACGACACGGACGACTGGGTCACTGAAGCCCAGGAGGAGGCCGGCCTCGGCCCGGGGATACGCGAGGGCGCGGCTGAGATCCCGAAGGCGTTCCGGGACGCTTACGAGCCGCCCGCGGACTACCCGCGCCCGGTCATGGTGCACCCGGAGGACTTCCGCAACGGCCCGATCAGGGCGGGGCACGACGCTGTGAGCCCTGGCTATGAGCCGCCCCTGCAGTTCCCTGCCCCGCCCGAACCCGGCCCTCCGGGTCTTGCCTGGAGTACCTTGCAGTCGCCTTCGCCCGGCCCGTACGTCGAGGAATGGCCATGAACGCCGAGCCGGAGCCTGGCCGGAATCTGACGAACAACTGGCAGTGACGCCCTGGCGCTTTCCAACGCCTGGCAGTTGGCCGTCGTCGGGGGTTGCAAAACTGCCACCAGTGAGTTACGTCGGTGGTATGAGCATTACCCAGACGCCGCTGCCGGGACCCGATGCCGCAGCCATCGGAATCGCAGCGTTCGTCGTGGTCTATGCAAAAGACCTCTGGTCGCTCGCACAGCACTTCCAAACGATGGCCCATGAGGGAATGCACGCCATAACCGGGTCCATGCTGGGCTTCCGGGTCAAAACCGTTGAGCTTTACCAAAACGGCGACGGCAAGACCACCTACTACAACCTGCTTGTCGGCGGCGGTGGGGTCTTCACCGGGTTCGTCGGCTACCTAGGCCCAAGCGCCTTCGGACTCGCTGCGGCAGGACTCATACATCTTGGGTTCATCATCGCGGTCTTGTGGCTGGCTGTAACGTTTCTATGGGTCCTGCTGCTGGCGCTCCTTCGTTCATTCAGATACGCCCGTACTTTCGGCTACCTGTCGGTCCCTGTCACCATGGCACTGTTTTTCGTCCTTATCTATTACGGCTCCATCACCCTCCAAATCGTATTGGCCTACGGCATCACCTGGGTGCTCCTGCTGTCCGGCGTCAGAAGGGTCGTGCAACGCTGGACCGGTGCCGGTGATGCCGGAATTCTCAAGGACCAGACCCACCTCCCCCGCTGGTTCTGGGCCGTGCTGTGGCTAGGGGGCACGTTCTCAGCTCTCTGCCTCGGCTGGCGCCTGCTGGTCGCGCGGGCCTGAGTCCGCTGACTCCTCTGGCCGCGACTCCGCAGGCTCTCTACCGCGGGCGGCATCTAAGCGCTCCCTGGCGCGACCTCGGCCGACGCCCCTCCCGTGTCCCACCCGGCGGGGTCATCGCCTGCAGCCTTCCTGAACACCAGCCACGCGACGGTGAGCGCCTGGGCGGGATCCGGGGCGGTGACTGTCATCGCGATCGTGATCCGGAGGTAGTCGCGGCCGCGGCGGGTCGCGACCTCGACATGACTCGTCGAGGTCCCTGGCGGAGAGGGTGAGCCTCGCCCGACGATAGTGGTTATCGTCGAGGGGTACCTCGATGCTCTTCTCGTGCATGCTCTTGCCAATGAGTTTGGGTCCTCGCCCTACGAGCTTGAGGTCTTGCCCGCTGGTGGGACGTTCAACCTTGCTGCGCTGGCGAACGCGGCGAGCGCTGCGAGAAACGGTCGTCAGCTCCACCGAAGCCGTGCCGCAGCCGGCGAGCACGGCGCACAGCCGCAGGCGTCGCGGACGGCGTATGCGGCCGGGGAGATCGCGCAGGATGACTTCTGGTTCCCCGGCGCCGACCGAGGGCAGCTGGTCCACGTCCCCGACCAGCAGCAGGTGCGCCCCGGGCGGGACCGCCTTGACCAGCTTGCCGGCCAGGATCACGTCCACCATCGACGTCTCGTCCACCACCACCAGGTCCGCGTCCAGCGGGTTCGCGGCGTCGAAGGACGGCTCGCCGCCCGGCCGCAGGGCCAGCAGCCGGTGGATGGTCGCCGCCTCGTGGCCGGTCAGCTCGGCCAGCCGCTTGGCCGCCCGGCCGGTCGGCGCGGCCAGCACGATCCTGGCGCCCTTGGCCCGGGCCAGCTCCACCACCGACCGCACCGTGAACGACTTCCCGCACCCGGGCCCGCCGGTCAGCACCGCGACCTTGGAGGTCAGGGCCAGCCGCACCGCTTCAGCTTGTTCCGGGGCGAGCTCGGCCCCGGTCCGGCCACGCAGCCAGCCGAGCGCCTTGTCCCAGTCCACGGCCGTGAACGCGCTCAGCCGGTCAGCCCGTGTGGCGTGCAGGCGGAGCAGGGCGTGCGCCACGGACCGTTCGGCCTGATAGAAAGGCGGCAGGTAGACGGCGGGAACCTGCGGCACGGCATCAGCTTGGGCGGGCACCGTCTCGCGGACTACCTCCTCGGCCGCGGCCAGCTCGTCCAGGCATGGGGCGATCAGCGCGGCCGACACGTCCAGGATCTTGGCGGCGTCGGCGATCAGGTTGGGCGCGGGCAGGTAGCAGTGCCCGTCGTCGGCCGCCTCGGACAAGGTGTAGGCCAGGCCGGCCTTGATCCGCTCCGGGCTGTCCGGGGCGATCCCGACCGCGGCGGCGATCGTGTCCGCGGTCTTGAACCCGATGCCCCACACGTCGGCGGCCAGCCGGTACGGCTCGCTGCGGACAACAGAGACCGACGCGTCGCCGTACTTCTTGTAGATCCGCACCGCCAGCGAGGTCGACACCCCGACGCCCTGCAGGAAGATCATCACCTCCTTGATCGCCTTCTGCTCGGCCCACGCGGCGGCGATCATCGCGGTCCGCTTGGGGCCCAGCCCGTCGACCTCGATCAGCCGGCCCGGCTCATCCTCGATGACGTGCATGATGTCCACGCCGAACCGCGCGACCATGCGCTCGGCCATGACCGGGCCGATGCCCTTGATCAGCCCCGAGCCCAGGTACTTCCGGATCCCGGCGGCGGTGGCGGGCAGCACTGTGGCATAGGACTGCACCTCGAACTGCCGGCCGTACCTCGGATGGCTGGACCAGCGGCCGCGCAGCCGCAAGAACTCCCCCACCTGCGCGCCCAGCAACGGCCCGACCGCCGTAACCAGCTCCGCGCCGCCCCGCTCGGGAGCAATCCGGGCGATCGTGTACCCGGTCTCCGGATTGGCGAAGGTGACCCGCTCCAGGACGCCGTCCAATACCGCGCCGCCGCCCTGGCCGGCCACCGTCGCTGGCATGAAGACAATTGTCACCGAACGGGCCCTGGCCGGTGACTGACGTCCGGACCTTTTGAGCTGGCTGGCCGTCAGGTGACGTGGCGGGCAGCGCGCGGTGTCTGGATTCGGGGCTGGGGAATCACCTGGACGATTGCTGACGTGGGCCCGGCAAGCGGGTTATCCACTGGAAAGTCACAGTGCGAGACCTGGGCCGGGGATTGTGACTGGCCGTTCTGGTGGCTGGTCACGACGATAGGCGCACCGGGAATCCCTGCCATGACCGGCGCGTCGTGCATAGCGGCCGCGAGCAGCCCGTCATTGCCGGCTCGCGCGGGCACGACGGTCTCGCGGAGCTTCTCCTCCAGCCGGAGGACGCAGTCACGGGCAGCGGCGAGCTGGCCGGCTTGCGGGCAGGGCCGGGCGATGTCGTCGCGGGCGTGGGCGGCTTCCGTGGTTAGCTGGTCGATCTCGGACAGGGAGCGTGACCTGAGGGACTCAAGGCCGCTGAGGCGGTTTTCCAGGCGGATGATCAGCTTGCCGGGATCGGTGCTCTTGACCTCGGCGGGGGTCATGCGGACGTCGGTGCCGGGAGCGCCGTCGAGGGCCATGATGACGTTCATGGAGCCCAGGACGCGCTCGACCGTGACGGTCATCGCGAAGCCGCCGAGTTGGCCGGGCCGCTCCTCGAGCCGCCGGTGGCTGGATTTGAGGAGCGCGTCTTCCATCTGGGCTGTGAGCTGCTGAAGGCGCCGGCCGGCGTCGGTTCTTTTGCGTGCCTGATGCCGTCGATGGTCATGGTGAAGGCGTCGCCGCGGGTGTCGGCGCGGCGGCTGATCGCGGTGTCGATGTCGCCCGCCCCAAGCCGCACTGAGCCGACCGGGCCGTGCTGGCCGCCTTGGCGCAACTGCTGCCGAAACGCCTGTGGCTGCACCGGATCGTGACGCCCGGCACCCTGCTCGCCTGGCACCGGCCCATCGTCAAGAACAACTGGACCTACCCGAATGCCACAGGACGCCCGCCGGTCCCGGATGTTCCGCGACCTGGTCCGGCGGCTGGCCAGGCAGAACCCGCGGTGGGGGCACCCCCGCATCCAAGGTAAGCTCCCCGGGCTCGGGTACCGCAACGGCGGGAACGATCCGCCGGATCCTGGCCGCCGCCGGGCTCACGCCCGCGCCACGCCGGGCGTCACCAACCTGGCGGCAGTTCCTGGCCTCCCAGGCGTCCGGGATCCTGGCGTGCGATTTCCTGCATGCAGGCACCGTGTTCCTCAGGCGGCTGTATGTCTTGTTCGTGATGGAGATCCAGACCCGGCGCGTGCACATCCCGGGCGTCGCCGCGTACCCCACGGGGGCGTGGACCGCGCAGCAGGCACGCAATCTGCTCATGGACCATGGCGTGAGGATCATCAAGACTCCAGTCCGGTCACCTCGAGCCAATTCCTACGCGGAACGGCATGCGGGAACGCTACGCCGCGAGTGCCTAGACCACCTGCTGATCCACGGCGAACGGCACCTCCGGCGGGTCCTGGCCGAGTATGCGCAGCGTTACAACGAACACCGGCCGCACCAGTCGCGCGGGCAAAGACCCCCGCTGCACGAGATCGACCGGCCGACCGACCTGACCGCCCGGATCACGAGCAGAAAGATCCTTCACGGCCTGATCAGCGAGTACCGGAGAGCAGGCTAACGAGCAGAGGAAACACCAGCACAGGGACCATGTGCGAGTTCTGGCACGGCACAGGCCAAGCTCAGGGCGCGACGAGCGAGCGAACGGTCTCCACGATCACTTCGCGTTGCATGTCCCTTCCTGAGAAAGGAGCGTCGGCACTGACGAGAAACTCTCCCGTCGTGATCGTCCATCCGACGGCGAGGCTTTCGATGAGGGTCAGGAGCTGCTGAGCGGTCAGGGCGCTGGTGGCGCGGCCACGTCGCTGGGCCTCCTCGATGACGGCGAGTCTGCGCCTGTAGGAGTCAACCCGTTTCCCGTACGAAGCGGGAGTGAACCGGCCTTCGAGCCTTGCCCACTGCACCAGCCGGACGAGTTCAGGATGCGTGAAGTGGTAATCGAACAGCCGCCCAGCGTAAGCGGGCAAGTCATCCGGGTCGATGGGAAGGGTCGCATCGATGATCGCGCCAGTATGGGACTCCAGCACCGCGTCGAAGAGGCGGTCCTTGTCGCCGAAGTAGTCGTATATCTGGCGCTTGTTCGCTTGTGCCGCCGAGGCGATCCGGTCGACCCGGGCTCCAGCGATCCCCCGTTCGGCGAACTCCTGGGTCGCGGCGGCTAGAAGCCGCCGCTTGGTCGCGGCCGAGTCGCGGGGGGGCTTGCCGATGTCCGCTGCGCGCTCCATGTCGCCGATCCTACCTCCGTTGCGAACCATCCAGATGGTTTGCTATGTTCCCACTAACTAGATGGTTTGGATGCCTCCAGGGGAGCCCGTGGACAGCAAGGTCACCGCGACCGAGGCCGCACTGCCAGTCCGGACGCGCGAGCGGGGGGACGGCTGATGGCTACGGTTCCATGGCGCCCGCGGGCTACCGCTCGCCTGACCCAGTTCCTCTACCCGTTCGTCGTACGTGTCCCCAAAGAGCTGCACTTCGCGACGCGTCCCATCGCAAGGCCGAAGGCGCGGTGGGTCCCGACCCGCCACGGCAGGGTCCGGGTCCTGGTCTACCGTCCTCACCCCGACGCGGCCCTGGCCAACGGCGGCATCCGTCCGCCCGTCCACGTCGAGATCCACGGCGGTGGCTTCGTGGCGCGCGATCCCCACCAGGACGACCACATCTGCGACTTCATCGCCTCCGAGGTCGGTGCTGTAGTGGTGAGCATCGATTACTCGGTTGCCCCGCAGGTTCAGTATCCGGTCAGCGAGGAGCAGTGCGCCGACGTCGTCGAATGGGTTGGCAGGAATGGGGACGCCAATGACTGGGACGGCACGCGTATCTCGGTCCTGGGCATCAGCGCCGGAGGCAAGCACGCCATCAGCGTTGCCCAGCTCGCCTACGAGAAGGAACTCCCGCTCCGCGCGTTGATGCTCGCCTACGCCGCCGCTGACATGACCCGCACGGACCGGACCTCCGCCATCGAGAAACCCATGGTGCCGCCCAGGGTGCAGCGGCTCGCCGCCGACACCTATTTCGCCGACGTCTCGCGGCGGACCGAGCCGCTCGCCTCCCCGATCTTCGACCCCGAGCTGGCGAAGAAGGTTCCACCTGCGCTGATCCTGACCGGCGAGTACGACACGCTAGGCCCCGAGATGGACCAGCTGGCCGAGGACCTGGCCCGTGCCGGCGTCGCGGTCACCCACCACATGTTCCCCAAGACGGACCACGGGTTCCTCCATTTCAAGCCGGTGGCCACCGCCCGGGAGGCCATGGAGTTCATCAGGAACCACCTTCTGGCCAATCTCGCGTAGCGCCTTACGGCGAGACGCATCGGCGGAACTTGACGCACTCAGAAGGAGATACATCCATGGCAACAGAGGAAGCAAACATCGCCGTCGTCCGCCGGTTCATCGACGGTGCCGTCAACGGCGGCGACCTCTCGGTGATCGACGAGACGTGGTCCCACGACATGATCTGGCATGGCGGCAGCATGGGAACCTTCACGGGCAAACCCGCCTACCTCGCCTTCGCCACCGCCAACGGCGCCGGCGCGTTCGAAGGCATGCACCTAGACATCCACGACGTCATCGCCAAGGACGACAAGGTCGTCTTGCGGTTCACCAACAGCGGAACCAACGTTGGCCCCTTCATGAATAACCCGCCAACAGGCAAGCACGCGGAGTGGCTGGGAATCGGCATCTACACCGTCCACAACGGCCGGATAACGGAGGGCTGGTTCGCCGAAGACATCCTCGGGATGCTGCTCCAGCTCGGCGCCATCTCACTACCGGCATAGCTTCATACCCGCACAGCGGCGTCGGGGCGCGGCGCGCAGTCGATCACGTGAAGAGGACCGCCGCTACCCGACTGGGAAGCCCTTGCCGTATCCGACATCCGCGACGGCATGTGGGCATTCACGGACTGGGCGCGCGCTGGGCTGCGCGACCAAGATGGAGGAGCTGGCCCTCTGCGTGCCGAGAATCTCATCCGCGGCTCTGAGCAGCAGAGTTGCTCTTCCGGCCTGCCGGCCTGGGAAGAAAGCGACGTCGACGGCGTGGGAGATAATGAAGAAGACCGGAATCGACCCCGCGCCGCGCCGGACTGGGCCTAGCTGGTCGCAGTTCCTGCGCTCCCAGGCTAAACCGATCCTGGCGTGCGACTTCTTCAAGGCCGACCTGCTCGACGGCACCCAGGCCTCTGTCCAGGCCGTGATAGAGCACGCCACCAGGCGCATCCGCACCCTCGGAGCCACCCTGCATCCGGTTGGGCTGTCACGCCAAGGACGTGCACGCGTCGGGTGGTTACCTCAATGACGAACAGCACGTACAGGCGCTTGAGGGAAGATTGTGCCGACATTGAAGAAGTCGCACGTCGGCAGGCCTTCGGCCCAGTCCGGCTTGGGCCGGGTGAACTGACGGCGGAGCACCGCTACCTCCTGACGGAGCATCATGATCTCGGCATTGTTGGACGCCTGGGTGCGGCCGGGCAACACCAGCCAGCCAAAGACCCGGACCAGGATCAGGTAGAGCAGCCGAGCGCACATGAACGGCGATCCTGCCGCAACCCACCCGTCCGGCCAACCGCAGGTCACGTCCTCCCTACGAAGTTTTGAAGCGGTACAGGTCAGCCGGTGCCGGTGTGGTGCCCCAGGTACCGATCCAGTGGTCTGGTTCTGTCATCGTCTTCCTTCTTCGTGGGGAGTACGTCCCGCGCGTGTAGGAGGGGTGGTCAATCGATGCGGACGTTGAGCACATCGATCGACATGAGGACGGGCTGGGCGCTGGCGCGGCCGTCCTGGCTGGCGGGCAGCATGCGCCGGCGGGTCGGGAGGATGAGTCCGCCGTAGGATTTGTGCTCGGTGACGTAGTTGACGTTGGCTGGGACGCCGGGGAGTTTCGACTGGTAGTCGTAGCGGCGGAGCAGGCCGCTGCTATCGAAGGCGTAGGTTTGCTCGGGCGCGTGAGCGATGAAGCCGTCGGGAAAGGTGACCCGCAGGCGCCGCCACGGCGCACCGGCTTCCTCCCAAGGGCCGATCTCCTCGGAGTGCACGCCTGGCATGGCCAGGCTGAAGGGCGCGGTGAAGAACCCCCACAGCGAGAATCCGGCGGTGTAGGCGACGTCTAGGTCGTCCCAGGGGGTCGTGGGGGTCTGGCCTGCGAACGCCGCGGCCGGATCGGCGCGCTTTTGGAGGATCTCGCCGGTGTCGGTCTCGAGGGCGGTTCGCTCGGCGTCGAACACGCCGCGGCGATCGGGCGCGGTGAAGTGGTGGAAGATCAGGTGCTGGTGATGCGGGTCGATCTCCAGGTAGGCGTCGTTGAGGATGCCCTGTTGGCCACGGCGTCCCCACAGTTCTCCGCCGATGCGGGCGTGCACGGTGAGGGTGTGAACCTCCCGCCAGCGGTCGAGTCCGCCGTGGGCATCCAGGGCCAGGCGCAGCAGATCGTTCACGATCGAGCACCCTCCTTTGCCAAGGTTTCAGGTGGGGCGAGGGTGCCGAGATGGTAGGGGTGGTTGAGTTCGGTCTCGGTTCGCTGTCCCCAACCCTTGGCGCGCATGGCCGCCATGCGGGCGTGGGCCTCGGGCCAGGTGATCGCCTCCAGGATCGTGCTGAACGACTGGAGCAGCTCCCCCTCGCTCGGCGGACCCGAGCGTTCATTGATCAGATGCTTGGCGGTGGCCAGGGCACGGCGGTCGAAGCCTGCGATGCGGGAGGCGAGCTGGTCCACGAACGCGTCCAAGTCTTGGTCGGGGAGGGCCCGGTTGATCCAGCCATAGCGTTCGGCGGTGTCGGCGTCGAAGTCCTGCGCCCCGGTGATGATCTCCAAGGTTCGGGAGCGGCCCACCAGGCGCGGCAGCCAGTCCAGGCCACCGCCGCCGGGCACGACTCCGAAACCGACCTCGGGCTGGGCGAGGATCGCGCTCTCGCGGCTGGCGAAGCGCATGTCGCAGGCCAGGACGAACTCGGTGCCGATGCCGCGCACGCGTCCCCGGATGGAGGCGATGCTGAGCACCGGCGAGCGCGCCAGACGGGTGACGAAGTGGTGCCACTGGCCGGCGAGGCCGGCGGCGCCGGGGATGTCGGGCACCTCGCTGACGCGGTCGACGTCGAGGTGGGAGATGTAGTAGTCGGGATCGGCGCTGTCGAACACCAGCACCTGAACGTTCTCGTCAGCCTCGACCTGATCCAGCAGCACCCGTAGCGCCGCGAACACGCCGGGGTCGAACAGGTTGATCGGCGGATTGTCGAACGTGACCCGCCAGTACCCGGGGGTGACAACGGTAACGCGGGCGGGGCGAGCGTCGTCTTCCGCTTGTGCGGAGCCTGCGTTCATGGACTGTGCCTCCTGTCGAATAGGCCGGTAGGGCGGCCGGAGTGCGGCAGTCGCCCCCGGCCTGGAGCTGTGGCTTATGGGACGGTGTCCGGCTGGGCGGGTCGCGTGGCGGCGTCGATCAGCGCCGCGGCAGCCCCGCGTGCGTCTTTGACGGGGCTGGGGTCGTTGAGCGAGGTGGCCAGTGCCGTAGCCCCTTCGAACAGCACCGCCAGTTGCCGTCCCAGGGCTCGCGGGTCAAGTGCGCCGGCCTCCGCGGCTGTGTCGATCAGGCGTTGCGTGAAGTCCCGCTTGTGGCGGATCACCGCCTCCTGGACGGCGGGGAGCGCTCCAGCGGTCTCCACTGCCGCGTTGTGGAACGGGCAGCCCCGCAGCACCTGGCGGGCAGGGTCGGTGAACAGCTCCAGCAGCCGCTCGCGCGGCGGCAACTCCGGCCGACTCAGAGCCTGCTCGCCCCGGGGTGCCTGTGTGCCCTCCATCTGGCGCAGGTACTCCTCCACGAGGGCGTCCTTGCTGGGGAAGTGCTGGTAGAAGCTGCGCCTGGAGACATGGGCGACCGCAGTCAGCCGCTCCATGCCGGTGGCGTTGATGCCCTCCTCATAGAACAGCTTGTTGGCCGCCCACAGGATGCGTTGCCGTGCGCCACGCCCGCCGTGCGGCTGGCCCTGGATCTGGTCTGTCACAGTCCCCATACGCCGAAGTATATCGATCGTTTTACCTCAAGTACAACGATCGGTGTACTTGATTTGGTTACTCCTCGGCGGAGATCTTCTGGGCGGTGATGAGAAACCGGACAGCCGCGGGAATGGCGCCCAGGCGAACCTGGTGGGAGGGGCCGGTGTCGAAGGCGGTGCCGGTGATCGGGTAGACCGGCAGCTACCCGCGGAAGACCGGGCCTCCGCGCTCTTCGGCGGGCAGGGTCAGTGCGGTGGGCAGGTGTCCGCCGGCGGAGCCGCCGGCCACCATCAGGCGTGTCGTATCGAGGTGATGGCGGGGTCTCGCGGTCCGCGATCCACTGCTCACTCGCCCTGACTGCTCCAGCGCCGTCGGGTACTTGGCGCGGGCGACCGGTCGTAGTGCGGATCTGGTAGAGGAAGGGCGGATTGGCAGTGGCTTCGGCAAACGCGTGCGGCCTGTAGGAGAACCGGGATCTTTGGCCTCCGTGTCGCCCTCGTTTGTCCCGGCGGCTCGGGCGGCTGGAGGTTGAGCCTGTCTCTTCGGTCGCGAAGTTGTCCTACAAACCTACCTATGGTTGCTTTACGAAACCTCCTGGGGTTATGGTGTGGTTCAGGGCGCTCCATGGCGTCACAGGTTCGAGGAGGGCTGCAACGTGTCCGTCGCCGTGCCAACTTCACTCCCGGCCGATGTCGTTCGGCTGGCGCACCTGATGGACTGCGCGGTTGAGCTCGTGCCGGCGCAGGTCGTCAAGAGCCCTCTTGGGTTGCGGCTCAACTACGTTCTGCGAGGGGGAGCAGTCGAGGGGGAGCGGGTACGTGGCCGCTTCCTGCCCGGTGGTGGCGACTGGTGCGTTGTCGGCTCCGACGGGGTCGGCAGGCTCGATATCCGCGCCACGATCGAGACGGACGATGGCGAGCTCGTCTACGCCAGGTTCGACGGCCTGGCGTCGATCCCCAGGGACGTGACCGCCCGCCTGGCGGCCGGGGAGCGCGCTCGCTGGGACGAGGTCTTCATGCGCTCGATGGCGCGTTTTGAGACCGGCGCCGCCCGGTACGCCTGGCTCAACGGTGTCTTCGCCGTCGGCATCCACGATCTGGGCCCCAGCGACG
>Ga0187817_10000368_pt1 | contig 18887 bp, 16 predicted proteins | sample NC_wetland_sal_i_17_FD_132431 | JGI IMG/M metagenome (GOLD analysis project Ga0187817, IMG submission 132431) | Wetland sediment microbial communities from Neuse River Estuary, North Carolina, USA - SO4_2 | ecosystem: Environmental > Aquatic > Freshwater > Wetlands > Sediment | place: USA... | reverse complement strand
GTACTGGCCCTGGGGTGCCTGATCCAGGTACTGGCCCTGGGGTGCCTGATCCAGGTACTGGCCCTGGGGTGGCTGAGCGTACCCCATCTCGCGGTGCGGGGCTGGGTCGGGGTAGTGGGCCGGCTCAGCGTACTGAACCTGCTCCGAGTACTGAACCTGCTCGGGGTACTGGGCCTGCTCAGGGTAGCGGGACTGGTCAATGTAACCGCTTCCGGGCGGCAGGGCCCGCGGCGAAGCGCTGCCAATGACCATCGTGCCGGCCGGATCGTCCGCGCGCAGGGCGCGGAAATCACCCGTCACCGGGCCGGTGAAAACAGCCTCACGGCCGAAATCGCGGACATCGGCGTAACCGGGCAGGGCCGTGAGCCTCGGGTCGGTCGGGGCACCGGGAAGATGGCGCACGAAACCGCCCGTGCTGCGTGGATCCCGCGGATCGGGGTACATGCCGCGCTGCAGAGCGTCGATCAGCCGGGGCAGTTCCTCCTGGGGCAGCCGGAACGTACCGGTGCAGGTGCCTCCCTGCCAGATGCTGAACACCGAGATCCCGGTATCGGCATACCAGCTCAAGCGCATGCTGCGGGAACTGCCGCGCACGTCGAAGAAAACCTCACCGAGCCGGGGCAGGGGTGCTGCGTCCGACGCTGACATGCTGCCCATGGTGGCGTGCTCCCTTCCCTTTGTCCAGTTCGTCACGAACATTGCCAGGCAGGCTAGCCGCAGCCCGGAGGACGCCCGATCGGAAGCCGGAAATTGGGCGGTGAATTTCGCCACCCCGCATGCAAGATGACTATCGAGGATGGCATCATTATCGGCGGGCATGTAGCGGCCCGCGCGATGATCAGCAGGACGGGTGAACCATCGCGCTGGCGCCAGCCGTTCGGTATAGTGACCGTTTGCTTACGCGATCGCCTTACCTGCGTACGGGAACACGACGTCACCAAGACGCGTTGTATCTTGCAACGGAGGTTCCCGGACAGGTCTGGCTCGCGTTCGCGTGTTCACGAGCCTGACGCTCCACTGTAACGCACGATTTGATGCATCTTGGTTGAGGTGATTGATCCATGTCTCAGGTACGTCGGCAGTCGGCTGCGCTTCCCCGCCCTAACTGGGGTTGGCAGGATGCCGCGGCGTGCCGTGGCGAGGACCTGTTGCTCTTTTTCGGTCCGGACGGTGAGCGCCAGCCGGAGCGTGAGATCAGGGAGCGCAAGGCCAAGGAGATTTGCGCAGCTTGCCCGGTGCGGCTTGAGTGCCTGAACTACGCCGTGTCGCGACCGGAGAAGTACGGCACCTGGGGCGGGCTGAACGAGGACGAGCGCTCGGCTGAGCGCCGCCGCCGCATGCGCCGCGCCAACGCGGCCTGAAACCTCAACCGCCCGGAGACCGGGAACCCTCTCACTGTTATTACCGCAGCAAGGTTAGGACATCGGCGTCGGTCAGCTGACCGAAGGCCAGATACCACTCCCCTACGGACGAGAACCTGCTCGGCGTGGCGAGGATGACCACCTGGTCGGCTTCCGCGCGCAGAGACTCGGCCGCCGAACAGGGCGCGACCGGCGCCGCCAGGACGAGGTACGCCGCCTGCGCGGCTCGCAGTGATCGCAGGGCAGCCCGCGCCGTGCCGCCGGTCGCCAGGCCGTCATCGATGACGATCGCGCACCAGCCTGCCACCGGCCGCAGCGGGCTGCCGCCGCGGTAAATCCGCACCCGCCGGTCGAGCTCGGCTTCTTCGGCGGCCACCACCTCAGCCAGGTCCTCGGGCACCAGCCCCAGCCGGTCGAGCAGCCGGGCATCATAAACCGGCTGCCGCAGGCCCTCCGCGACGGCGCCGACGCCCAGTTCCGGCTGGGGCGGGTAGCCGATCTTGCGGGTGACGATAACGTCCATCGGCAGGCCCATGACCGTAGCGACCTCCTTCGCCACCGCCACGCCGCCTCTGGGCAGGCCAAGCACCACGGTCCGTTCGGTCCAATGATTAAGGTCGACCGCGTCGGTGAGCCGTTCCGCGAGCATGCGTCCGGCGGCCCGCCGATCCGGGAACGGGAGCACGTACCTGCCGGGCTTGGAGGTCATGCCCCCGGTGTACCCACGCAGGCGCGAACCAGCCACCCGGACCAGGACTGCACAATGGGGACCATGATCTGCGTACCGTGCCGGAAGCACCACCACGAGGACTGTCCCGGCGGCACCTGGTGCGACTGCCAGCATCAGCCACCGGCGGAATCGGCGCCTTCCGGATCCGAGCCGCCGCTCAGCTGGATCCGCCAGGGCTGACCTCCTTGCGGGAATAGCCGGCCGGACGGCCCTGTTGCCACGCGTATGGCGCCGGCTGGGAGCATCCGCAGTGTCCACATGCCGGACGTGTCCTGGACAGCCAGGTCCGTTACATGTGATCCTGCTGTAATGAGTGTTACGGATCCGTTGCTCGTCGTGCGCCGTCACGTCGACTTCCTGCGCATCCGTAGCGCCATCTGTCGCGACACCCGCTGATCGCCGCCCCGGATAACTGACCGGGCGCACGCGATGCCGGGTGTATTCCTGCCGTCACGCTCTGGCGAAACGCGCCAGTCCATCTTGGCTGGCCAGCAGGACCCAGGTTCTCGCTCGCGTGCGTCCCCGAGCCTGAAGGAACCTCAGCAATGGCAGTCGCCACCGCGACCACGACCGGGACCAGGACAGGACGTAAGAAAGGCGAGGGCCAGTGGGCCCTCGGCTACCGCGAGCCGCTGAACAAGAACGAGGAGAACAAGAGGAACGACGACGGGCTCAACGTCCGGCAGCGGATCCTCGACATCTACTCCAGGTACGGCTTCGACTCCATCGACCCAGCTGACCTGCGCGGCCGTTTCCGCTGGTACGGGCTGTACACCCAGCGACGGCCCGGCATCGACGGCGGCAAGACGGCGGTCCTGGAGCCGGAGGAACTCGACGACCGCTACTTCATGCTGCGGATCCGGATCGACGGTGGCCGGCTCGACAACCGGCAGCTGCATACGATCGCCGACGTCTCCCGCCGGTACGCCCGCGGCACCGCGGACGTCACCGACCGGCAGAACATCCAGCTGCATTGGGTCGAGATCGAGAGCGTGCCCGCCATCTGGGACGCCCTGGAGTCGGTGGGGCTGAGCACCACGGAGGCCTGCGGGGACACGCCACGAGTGATCCTCGGCTGCCCCCTGGCCGGCCTGGACGCGCAGGAGATCATCGACGCTACGCCGGAGATCGCCGCGATCGGCCAGGCGTACATCGGCGACAGCGCGTTCTCCAACCTGCCGCGCAAGTTCAAGTCCTCGATCAGCGGCTGCGCGGCACAGTGCGCCATCCACGAGATCAACGACGTCGCGTTCGTCGGGGTGGTCAGCGGGACCGGAGAGGCCGGCTACGACCTGTGGGTCGGCGGCGGCCTGTCCACCAACCCGATGATCGGCCGGCGCCTCGGCGCCTTCGTCCGGCCCGGCCAGGTCCCCGAGGTGTGGGCGGGCGTGACCGGGTTGTTCCGGGACTACGGCTACCGTCGGCTGCGGCACCGGGCCAGGATCAAGTTCCTGGTCGCGGACTGGGGCCCGGAGAAGTTCCGCGAGGTGCTGGAGAAGGAGTACCTCGGGTACGCGCTGCCGGACGGTCCCGCGCCGGCCGCGCCGCCGCACGGGATCCGTGACCACGTGGGCGTCCACCGGCAGCGGGACGGGAACTGCTACGTGGGGTTCGCGCCGACGGTGGGCCGCCTGTCGGCTGACGCGCTCGACGTCATCGCCGGCCTGGCCGCCAAGTACGGCAGCGGCCGGGTGCACACCACCGCCGAGCAGAAGATGGTCATTCTCGACGTGCCACCGGGGCGTACCCAGGAGCTGGTGGCCGAGCTGGATGAAGCAGGCCTGCCTGCCCAGCCCAGCGCGTTCCGCCGGCACACGATGGCGTGCACCGGCATCGAGTTCTGCAAGCTGGCCATCGTGGAGACCAAGGCCCGGGCCGCGGACCTGATCGCCGAGCTCGAGCGGCGGCTGCCCGCCTTCGCCACGCCGGTCACGATCAACGTCAACGGCTGCCCGAACTCCTGCGCCCGGATCCAGACGGCCGACATAGGGCTGAAGGGATCGCTGGTTACCGGCCCGGACGGAACCCAGGTCGAGGGCTTCCAGGTGCACCTGGGCGGCGCGCTGAGCGGAGGCGACGGCACCGGCTCCGGCTTCGGCCGCAAGCTGCGAGGGCTCAAGACCACGGCCGAGGAGCTGCCCGACTACGTGGAGCGGGTCCTGCGCAGGTTCGAGGCGGCCCGGGAGCCGGGCGAGAGCTTCGCCGCCTGGACGGCGCGGGCCCGGGAGGTCGATCTCACATGAGCACGCGGGCCGTCCCGTTCTACTGTCCCTACTGCGGCGAGGAGGACCTCGAACCGCGGGGCGCGACCGACGGTGAATGGCATTGCCGCAGTTGCACCAGGACTTTCCAGCTACGCTTTGCCGGAATAGGAGTCACCCTGTGAGCGCCGTCCGGTACCGGCGAGCGAGCGCGGGTCCTTGCGGCCCGTGCGAGCGGCCGGTGGCCCGGAAAGGGCTGTCCGGCCGGCGCGAACACCAGGGGGTGACACTGTGAGTCCTGTCGTCTCGCGCGGCCTGGCCCAGACCAGCCTGGAGGACCCCGAGCTCATGCGAACCCTCGCCGAACAGGCCGCCGCGGAACTCGCCGACGCGCCTGCCGATGAGGTCATCCGCTGGGCCACCGACACGTTCGGGGACCGCATCTGCATCACCTCGTCTATGACCGACGCGGTGATCATCCATCTGGCCGCGGCCGTCCGGCCCGGCATCGATGTGGTCTTCCTCGATACCGGCTACCACTTCGCCGAGACGGTCGGCACCCGGGACGCCGTGGGTGTCGTGTACCCGATCCACCTGATCAACGTCACCCCGTCGCGCACCGTCGCCGAGCAGGACGCCGAGCTCGGCCCCAGGCTCTACGGGCGCAACCCGGACCTGTGCTGCTACCTGCGCAAGGTCGAGCCGCTGGAGCGCGCGCTGACCAACTACGACGCGTGGATCACCGGCGTGCGCCGGGACGAGACCAGCGACCGTCGTCAGACCCAGGTGGTCGAGTGGGACGACCGGCGGGAGATGGTCAAGGTCAACCCGATCGTCAGCTGGACCCAGAAGCAGGTCGACGACTACATCACTGTCAACGGCGTGCTGGTCAACCCACTGGTCTACGACGGCTACCCGTCGATCGGCTGCGCGACCTGCACGATCCGGGTCGAGCCCGGAGCCGACCCGCGCAGCGGGCGCTGGGCCGGGACGGGCAAGACCGAGTGCGGCATCCATCATGCCTGAGGAGGCCCTCGTCCTCGTCGCGCACGGTAGCGCGGATCCGCGGGCGGCGGCCGCCATCGGCGAGCTGATGCCGCTCGTGGCCCGCCGGGCTACCGAACGCGGCCTGAGCGTGCCGGACCTGCGCGCCGCCTACCTCGGTCACGCCGCGCCTTCCGTGCCGCAGGTCATGCGCGCGTTCGGGCCGGACGCGCAGGTCACGGTGCTGCCGATGCTGCTCACCGCGGCGTACCACAGCAAGACCGATATCCCCCGGCTGCTGGCCCGGGTCAGCGCCGGGATGAGGGTCACATACGGCGAACCGCTCGGGCCGCACCCGCTGCTGCTCCGCGCGCTCGAACGGCGCCTGCCACCGGCGGCGTTCGACAACCCGGCCGAGGTCGGCGTGGTCCTCGCGGCCGCCGGGTCGAGCGATCCGGAGGCCAACGCCACCGTCGCGCGCCTCGCGGCCCAGTGGCAGGCCGGGAGCGGCTGGCACGCGGTCCGCCCGGCGTACGCGTCAGCGGCCGACCCCGACCCGGCGACGGCGGTGACCGGGCTGCTCCGAGCCGGGGCCCGCCGGGTGGTGGTGGCCAGCTACCTGCTCGCGCCGGGCTTGTTCGCCGACCGGATCCGGGCCGCGTCGCAGGCCGCGGGGGCATCCGCGACCTCACCGGCGCTCGGCGCGTCGCCGGAGGTGGCCGACGTGGTGCTCGATCGGTACCAGGAGGCGGGCACGCGGGAGCGGGCAGCGGCGTAAAACTGGGTAAAACTCCGGATAGTCCTCGGGATAGCCGAGGATCCCAGACCCGCAGATCACGATCCGGTATCGTACGTCCCTCCGGGCATGCGCGTACCCGGTAGAGTCGGCCGCCGACCCGAGGCGACCTGACTCCCCGCAGGAGAAGGGGGCGAATGCATACCTGGCCGGGAACCCCCTATCCGCTTGGCGCAACCTGGGACGGCTGGGGGACGAACTTTGCCTTGTTCTCCGAGGTCGCCGAGCGCGTCGAGCTCTGCCTGTTCGCCGCGTCCGAGGAGGATAACGAGGGTCCGCTGACCGAGGCACGGGTCGAGATGACCGAGATCGACGGCTTCGTCTGGCACGTCTACCTGCCCGGCATCGCGCCGGGGCAGCGGTACGGCTACCGCGTGCACGGGCCCTACGATCCCCCGCGCGGGCTGCGCTGCGATGGCTCCAAGCTGCTGCTCGACCCGTACGGCAAGTCGGTCGAGGGAGACGTCCGGTGGGACGAGTCGCTGTTCGACTACCAGTTCGGCCACCCCAAGAAGCGGAACACCACGGACAGCGCGCCGCATATGCCGAAGAACGTGGTCATCAACCCGTTCTTCGACTGGGGTCACGACCGGGCGCCGCAGATCCCGTACCACGAGACGGTCATCTACGAGGCGCACGTACGGGGCCTGACCCTGCGCCATCCCGACGTCCCGGACCACCAGCGCGGTACCTACGCGGGCCTCGCGCACCCGGCCGTGGTCGCCCACCTCCAGCGGATCGGCGTCACGGCGGTCGAGCTCATGCCGGTGCACCAGTTCGTCACCGAGCAGTCCCTGGTCCAGCGGGGCCCGACCAACTACTGGGGCTACAACACGATCGGGTTCCTGGCCCCGCACAACCGGTACTCCTCGGCCGGGCAGCGCGGCGAGCAGGTCGGCGAGTTCAAGACGATGGTCATGGCGCTGCACGAGGCGGGCATCGAGGTCATCCTGGACGTGGTGTACAACCACACCGCCGAGGGCGACCACATGGGACCCACGCTATCCTTCCGCGGCATCGACAACGGCGCGTACTACCGGCTCGACGGCTCGGAGCCGTGGCGGTACCTGGACTACACCGGCTGCGGGAACAGCCTGAACGCCCGGCACCCGCACGCGCTGCAGCTGGTCATGGACTCGCTACGGTACTGGATCCTGGAGATGCACGTCGACGGATTCCGGTTCGACCTGGCCGCGGCGCTGGCCAGGGAACTGCACGACGTGGACCGGCTGTCCACGTTCTTCGATCTGGTCCAGCAGGACCCGGAGGTGTCCCAGGTCAAGCTGATCGCCGAGCCGTGGGACGTCGGCGAGGGCGGCTACCAGGTCGGCAACTTCCCGCCGTTGTGGAGCGAATGGAACGGGAAGTACCGCGATACCGTCCGGGACTTCTGGCGGGGCCGCCCGGAGGCCATCGGTGAGTTCGCGTCCCGGCTCACCGGGTCCAGCGACCTGTACGCGACCAGCGGGCGCCGCCCGGTCGCGTCGATCAACTTCGTCACCTGCCACGACGGGTTCACGCTGCACGACCTGGTCAGCTACAACACCAAGCACAATGAGGCCAACGGCGAGGGCAACCGGGACGGCACCGACGACAACCGGTCCTGGAACTGCGGCGTGGAGGGCCCGACCGACGATCCCGCCGTCACCGGGCTGCGCGCCCGACAGAAGCGGAATTTTCTGGTCACCTTGTTCCTGTCCCAAGGTGTCCCGATGCTGCTGGCGGGCGACGAGATGGGCCGAACCCAGGGCGGCAACAACAACGCCTACTGCCAGGACAACGAGGTGTCCTGGCTGGACTGGAGCCTGGCCGAGGCCGAGCGGGACCTCCTGCAGTTCACCGAGATCCTGGCCGGGCTGCGCCGCGACCACCCGGTGTTCCGGCGGCGCCGGTTCTTCCGCGGTCGACGGGCACCGGACGACGAGACCAGCGACATCACGTGGCTGACCCCGGCCGGCCAGGAAATGACCCAGGACGACTGGGGCGCCGGCTACGCCCAGTCGCTCGCCGTCCTCCTGAACGGCGAGGCGATCAGCGAACCGGATCCGCGGGGCGGGAGAATTGTGGACGCCAAGTTCCTCCTACTGTTCAACGCGCACAGCGATCCGCTCACGTTCACCCTGCCCGAGGCCAGCCTGGCGCCCGGCTGGGAGGTCGTGATCGACACCAGCACGGCGGAGGCCAGCGACGAGGAGGACGGAGCCATCCTGATGCCGAAGAGCGAAGTCGAGGTCGCCGCCCGGGCCGCCGTCGTGTTGCGGTCCGCAGACTGACCATGCGCCAGATCTTCGCCTCCTCCGACCTGCGCGACACCGACCTGGCCGGGCTGTACGCCTACCCGCCCGGGCCTTGGCTGCGCGCCAACATGGTGTCAAGCGCGGACGGTGCCGCGCACCTTAGCGGCCTCACCTCGGGCCTGTCCTCCGAGGCCGACCGGCACCTGTTCGCGCTGCTCCGCACGCTCGCCGACGTGATCGTGGTAGGGGCGGCGACGGCCCGGGCCGAGCGCTACGCGCCGGTGCGCCAGCACGAGCTCTGGCCGGACCTGCGGCCGGGCCGCACCCCAACCCCGCCGATCGCGGTGCTCACCGCCCGGCTCGACCTCGACCCGGCCAGCCGCCTCATCGTGTCGGCCCCGCCGTCGGCCCGCACGATCGTCATCACCACCGCGCAGGCCCCGGCCGACCGCCGCGCCGCCCTGGACGGACTGGCCGACGTCATCGTGGCCGGCCAGGAGACCGTCGACCTGAAGGCGGCCGTCACTGCGCTCACCGAGCGTGGTCACCGGCGGATGCTCGCCGAGGGAGGTCCGCGCGTGCTGGCCCAGATCGTCGCGGCGGGCCTGCTGGACGAGCTGTGCCTGACCATCGGCCCGATGCTGGCCGGCCCGGGAGCGGACCGGATCGTGGCCGGCCCCCAGCTCGCGGGTTCGGCGCAGCCGCTCACCCTGGCCCACGTGTTGGAGGACGACGGCTTCCTGTTCTGCCGGTACATCAAGAAAGACCATTGATGCTGAACGGACCGTGGTGCGGGCGGCCGGATCTGGCTAGATCAGGCCTGTGCTGACGCGTACCGCGCTGGCTGAGGTCACTGGCGAGGCAGCAGGCCGCGCTCGAACCCGGCGGCGACGGCGGCGGCCCGGTCGTTGACGCCGAGCTTGGCGTAGATGTGCAGCAGGTGGGTCTTGACCGTGGCCTCGCTGATAAACAGGCGCGCGGCAGCCTCCCGGTTCGAGCAGCCGCGGGCGATCAGGCCCAGGATGTCGAGCTCGCGCTGGCTGAGCGGTTCCCGGGCGGGCTCCCTGACCTGGCCGACTAGCCGGGTCGCGACAGACGGCGAGAGCACGGCCTCGCCGCGGGCCGCGGCCCGCACCCCGCGCCGGAGTTCCTCCGGCGGCGAGTCCTTCAGCAGGTAGCCGGTGGCGCCGGCCTCGATCGCGGGCAGCACGTCGGTGTCGGTGTCGAAGGTGGTGAGCACGAGCACCCGCGCGCTGACGCCGCGCTGGGCGAGGGCCCGGATCGCGCTGACCCCGTCCAGCTCGGGCATGCGCAGGTCCATCAGCACCACGTCCGGGCGCAGCGCCGCGGCCCGGTCGACCGCCTCGCGGCCGTTGGCGGCCTCGCCGGCCACCTCGAACTCGCCGCTGGCCTCGAAGATGCCGCGCAGCCCGTCGCGGACCACCGGGTGGTCGTCGGCGATCAGCAGCCGGATGGGTCCGGTCACGAGGACTCCTTTGCCATGGCCGGCTGCAGCGGGCCCAGCGGGATGGCGGGCAGGCTGGCCGACACGGCCGTGCCCGCTCCGGGTTCCGATTCGATTTCCAGCTGCCCGGCCAGCCGGTTGACCCGCTGCCGCATCGCGATCAGCCCGAAGCCGCCGGGGGACGGGCTCCGTCCCGGCCCGTCGAAGCCGGCACCGTCGTCGCGGACGTCGAGAGTCACCAGGTCCTCCATGTAGGAGAGCGTGACCCAGGCGTGGGCGGCGGCGGCGTGCTTGGCCACGTTGGCTAGGGCCTCCTGGGCGACGCGCAGCAGCGTCACCTCGACCTCGGGGTGCAGCGCCCGCGGGTCGCCGGTCGTCCTGACCTCGGCGGGCACGCCGCTGGTAGCCGTCCAGCGGGTCACCTCGTCGGCCAGCGCGTCGGGCAGCTTGCTGTCTTCCAGGGCCTGCGGACGGAGGGCCTGGACCGAGCGGCGGGCCTCGGCCAGGCTGTCCCGCGCTAGCCGCTTGGCGTTGTCGATCCGCCGCTCGCGCTCGGGCTCGCTGGCGGTCTGCTGCGCGGCCTCAAGCTGGGTGATGATCCCGGTCAGGCCCTGGGCGAGCGTGTCGTGGATCTCCCGTGCCATCCGCTGTCGTTCGTCGCCCGCGCCCGCCTCCCGGGCTTGGGTCAGCAGCTGAGCCTGCAGGCCGGTGTTCTCGGCCATCATCTCCTCGAGCCGATGGTTGGCCTGGGCCAGCTCGGCGATCATCCCCTTGCGGGCCTGATTCTGCTCCTCGGTCTTCATGCCGAGCAGGACGAACACCCCGACCAGCACGACGTCGACACAGGCCAGCAGCACCCAGATAGCTACCGTCGAAGCGGTCGGCCGGTGGAATCCCCCAGATTGGGACATGCCGAAGAAGATCGCCACGACCGCGCAGACTGCCCACCGCCACGCACCGGTCAAGAACCGGAACGCATAGAGGAAGCCGAGCCAGGTGAAGAACGCGTACCACGGACTGCGGACGGCGAGTACAGCTATGAACGCGACCAGGCCGACGAAGAAGACCCCCATCAGCCACGGACGCTCCGCCCAGCCTGGATGCAGGATAACCACCCAGGTGATCCACGCTCCCGCCGCCACGGCGACACCGGCGGTGATACCGAACGCGCCAGCAGTCGGGCTCTGGGACAGGACGTACGGGAGGAGCGGGACGGTGAGCAGCAGGAAGGGCAGCAGCCGCAGGAGCGAGTCGTACCGCTGCTCCAGAGACTCGAGGTTGCTGTCCGGTGTGCGCACCGTCATCGCTCCCCTTCCTTACGCCTGGTCCCAGCGGAAGAAGCGGGCCGCCAGGGCCCCGGCGAGCAGGGCCCACGCCGCCATTATGCCCAGGTACTCCGGCCGGGGATCTATTCCCATCCAGCTGTCGCGCACCGCATGCAGGGCCGAGCCGAGCGGGGTGAAGTTGCCGACCTCCCGCATCGTGGCCGACATCTCCTCGGTCGGGAAGTAGACGCCGGCCAGGAACATGTTCGGGAAGAACAGCAGCCACCCGATCCCCGCCGAGCTCCGGGCGGTCGGCGCCACGGCCGCCGCGAGCAGGCCGACCGCGTACAGGGAGGCGATGCCGAGGGCCACGGACAGGAGGAACCAGCCTGACTGGACCGGGGCCGGCACGTGGAAGACGAATCGCACCACCGCGACGACCAGCGCCACCGAGAGCACTGCCGCCGCCGCCCAGACCGCCAGGTCGGCCAGCAGCAGGGTCAGCGGGCGGACCGGGGTGACGGCCAGGCGGCGCAAGACGCCGCGTTCCCGGTACTGACCGATGACCATCGGCACCCCGGTCAGGCCCAGACTGGCCAGCACGATCGCGACGCCGAGGCCCGCGATGTACTCGGTGCCGATCTGATCCGACAGTCCCTTCTGCGGATCGCCGAACCCGGGGATCAGACCGAACCCGATGACCAGTGCCACCGGCAGCCCGAACACCCCTATCAGCGCAGCCTTCTCGCGCAGGAACAGTCTGCCCTCGACGAGGGCGAGCCTGCTGAAGCCGCTCATTGCATTGTCTCCTTCACGTGTCCATGGTCCGGCCGGTCAGCGCCACGTAGGCGCTGTCCAGGCTGCGTCCCTCGATCCGCAGGTCCGCGGCGATGACCTGCCTGCGGGCCAGTTCCGCGGTCACCGCGGAGGCGAAGTCCCCGGAGCCGGTGACGGTTACGTGCGCCCCGTGGCGGCCGATGGCGGTGACGCCAGGCAGGATGGTCAGCGACTGCTCGTCCAGCGGCGCCATCGGCCGGAACCGCATCCGGTACTCTCCCCCGGCGGAGTCCACTAGCCCTGCCGGGGTGTCCAGCGCCGCGATCCGCCCCCGTTCGAGGATCGCGACCCGATCGCACAGCTCCTCCACCTCGTCCATGAAGTGGCTGACCAGCACGACGGTGACGCCGCTGTCCCTGACCTGTGCGATCAGGTCCCAGGTGGCGCGCCTCGCGCCCGGGTCCAAGCCCGCGGTGAGCTCATCGAGGAACACCACCTCCGGGTTCCCGACCAGGGCAAGTGCGATGAACAGACGCTGCTTCTGGCCGCCGGACAGCTTGCCGAACCTGGCGTCGCTCTTGCCGGCCAGACCCCAGCGGTCGAGCAGCTCGCGCCAGTCGGCCGGGTTCGGGTAGAACGACGCGTACAGTTCCAGCGCCTCGCGGACCTTGAGCTTGTCCTGCAGCTGGGTCTCCTGGAGCTGCACGCCGATCCGCTGGTGCAGCCGGTGACCGTCGGCCATCGGGTCAAGCCCCAATATCTGGACCTGGCCGGCGTCACGCCGCCGCAGCCCCTCCATGCACTCCACCGCGGTGGTCTTCCCCGCGCCGTTCGGACCGAGGATGCCGAAGATCTCTCCCCGCTCGACGTGGAAGGAGATCCCGTCCACCACGGCCTGGCCCCCGTACCGCTTGGTGAGCCCTGTCACCTCGATGACCGGCGTCATCTCGTACCTCCTTTAGTCCGGCCCCCGGCCGGCGTCGCTATTAGCTTCGCCTGGCGGCCCCCGCTCGCGGATCGGCTGCGCGGCCATAGTTCGGGCAACCGGCGGGTGGCCGTTCGGCCGGCCATCTGGCCCGGCGGCATCAACCGTTCGGCTGACCCCGCGGCCTGTCGTGGCAGCATAGGAAGCCAGACATGGACAGGCAGGCGACTGCGGCTCCAGGCGGGCGGGCCGCATACAACGCGGTCAAGCGCTGCTTGTTCGCTGACCTTCGAGGCACGGTGCTGGAGATCGGGGCCGGGAAAGGCGCGAACTTCGGGCTGCTGCCCGGTCAGGTCCGATGGGTCGGCCTGGAGCCTGCCCGGCGGCGCCGCCGGGCGCTGGCCCGGGGCCGCGCTGGCTTGGTGTTGGCCGGAGTCGGCGAGCAGATCCCCCTGCGCGACCATTGCGTGGACGCGGTGATCTCGACCATCGTGCTGTGCTCGGTCCGCGACCAGGATCGGGTGCTCGCCGAGGTCAGGCGGGTGCTGCGGCCCGGCGGAGCGTTCGTGTTCTGCGAGCACGTGGCCGCGCCGCGCGGGACCCGGGCCCGCAGGTGGCAGCACGCGCTGGCCACGTGGTCCCGCCGCTTCGACGCCGGATGCGATCCGAGCCGGGAGACCTGGCTCGCGATCGAACGGGCGGGCTTCGCGGACGTCGAGCTGACGTGGTTCACCCTGCCGCCCAGATGGAGCGTGTACAACCCCTGCATCGCCGGCCGCGCCGTGGCGTTATGGCAGGGAACTGGCCACAAGCCACTGGCCAACTAAAAGGTCCGAATAGCGCGGCCCGTGGGTGAGCGTGTTGAGGCGCTAGAGGTGGCTGAACCCGCCCGATTCCTGCTTGGTCATGGACACGGTGACCGGATGCTTGCCGAAGTGGGCCACGGCGTCGCGGAAGTCGTCCAGGAGCAAGGCGGCCATGTCCTGGCTCACGCCGAGGCGGACCAAGATGCGCTGCACGGCGATGTCTGAGGCCGTCCCGGTCAGGGTGTAGGCGGGCACCTGCCACCCCCGGTTGCGCAGCCGGTCGGCCAGGTCGAACAGCGTGTAGCCGGGGTCCTCGCCGTCGCGGATCCGCCAGGTCACCGTCGGGATCCCGGTGTTCGGGTTGCTGTCACACAGCAGCTCGAACGGGCCCAGCTTGACGATCTCGGACGCCAGGTACTGGCCGATCTCGTAGGACGCGTCATGGATGCGGCGATAGCCCTCATGGCCCAGCCGCAGGAAATTGTAGTAACTGGCGATGATCTGCCCGGCCGGGCGGGAGAAGTTGATCTGGAACACCGGCATGTCACCGCCCAGGTAATTGACGTGGAAGATCAGGTCATCGGGCAGCTCGGCGGCATCCCGGAAGACGACCCAGCCGACGCCCAGCGGAGCCAGCCCGAACTTGTGCCCCGACGCGCTGATCGACTTGACCCGCGGCAGCCGGAAGTCAAAGACCACCCCGGGCGCGCAGAACGGGGCCAGGAAACCGCCGCTGGCCCCGTCCACGTGAATGTCGACATCCAGGCCGGTATCGGCCTGCAGCTTGTCCAGCGCCGCCGACATCTCCTGGACCGGCTCGTACGCGCCGGTATAGGTGACGCCAAGCGTCGGCACCACCATGATCGTGTTCTCATCGACCCGCTCCAGCATCGACGCCGGATCCATCATGTACCGGCCCGGCGCCATCGGCACCTCGCGCATCTCGATATCCCAGTAGCGGGCGAACTTGTGCCACACCACCTGCACCGGGCCGCACACCATGTTCGGGTTATCCGCGGGCTGGCCCGCGGCCCGCCGCCTGGCCCGCCACCGCCACTTGGCCGCCATCCCGGCCAGCATGCAGGCCTCCGACGAACCGATCGCCGAGGTGCCCACCGTATTGGCCGCCTCCGGCGCATTCCACAAGTCAGCCATCATGTGCACGCAGCGCCGCTCGATCTCGGCGGACTGCGGGTACTCATCCCGGTCGATCATGTTCTTGTTGATCGACAGCGCCATCAGGCCCAGAACCTCAGGCTCCTCCCACGTCTGGCAGAACGTGGCCAGGTTCTGCCGCGCGTTCCCATCCAGCATCAGCTCATCCGACACCAGCTGGAACGCATCCCTCGGCAGCGTCCCACCCTGCGGGAAGCGGTACTTGGGGACCGGCCTGGTCAGGTCCCGGTCAGCGAACACGCAGTCCTCGAACTGATCACGAATCGTGTCACGGTCGTGCAAAGACATGTGAGCATCCCCTTTGATTGAGGACCGGCCCAGCTTCGGCGATCGCCGCGGCTTGACGGCACTGCTTGGGTATCGCGTGCTGGCTGATCCGATGCTTGCCGACCGCGGCCTAGGCAGTCATCACCCGGTACGGGCGAAGTGGCCCGTTAGGGCACTCGCTTGATCATAGTGCCACGCATCGCCCGGCACTGCCCCTGATCGTCAGGCGGGTGCGCGTCAGCACAGCCGCTCCCGAGGCTCCCGAAATGGCGTCCGCCGTCACCTGATAGCCACGCAGCAGCACACAATCTGGGTTCAATTCGGACGCCTCAGGACGCCGCCGGGGTAGGTGCCGCCGATCCGCTCAGAGCCGGTGAGGCGGCTGCCGAGGGTGAACCGGCGGGTGCGGGTGATGAGCTCACGGTCGGGGAGGCCGACGGGGACGTTACCGCCGTTGGGGTCGCGCTCGGGGTTGCGCTGGCTGGCGCCGTGGCGGGCGCCGACATGGACGGGGCTGCGGTCGCGGTCGGCGAGGTGCTCGGCACCGACGACGCGGGAGCAGAGGTGGCGGGCGAGGTGGCCGGCCTGGACATCGCCGGCCCAGCGTGCGCGCCAGACGTCTGGTGGGTGGAGGCGGCCAGGGCGATGCCGCCCGCGGCGGACGCGGCCAGCAGCCCGACGATCATCGAGGCGATCGTGAGCGGCCGGGCCAGCCGGCGCCGCTGACGCCCGCTCCCGTGCCGCCCAGGACCGGCGTGAGCCGGCTTCCAGACCGGTGACAGCCTGGCGGACGTGACGGTCCTGGACGGATCCTTCATGTCTGGAAGCTCGATGAAGGTGCGGGTGACGGCCTCGGGCACCCACCGCTCCGTCGGCGGGACCGCGTCCGGCGCCGCCGCGAACTCCAGATCACGGGCGGTAGGTCGCTGGCTGGGGTCCTTGGCCAGGCAGCGCTGGATCAGCGCGCGTACCTCGGCGGGCACGCGGTCCAGGTTCACTTGGCGGTAGACCGCGCGGTACGCCAGCGCGGGAGCCGATCCGCTGCCGAACGGCGCTTCGCCGGTAGTGGCGAAGACGAGCACGGCGCCTAGGCTGAATATGTCGCTGGGGGAACCGACTTCCCGGCCTTCAACCTGTTCCGGGGACATGTAACCAGGCGAGCCGATCAGCAGGCCGGTTCGCGTCAGCGGACTGGTCTCGGCCGCGACGGAAATACCGAAATCGATGACACGCGGTCCGTCGTGGGCCAGCAGCACGTTCGACGGCTTCAGGTCACGGTGTACGACGCCCGCGGCATGAACGGCGCTCAAGCCCGCCGCCAGCCCCGCTGCGAGTTCCAGCACCGACCGCACCGGCAGCGGCCCGTGTTCCGTCACCGCGTCAGCCAGCGACGGCCCGGTCACATAGGCCGTGGCCAGCCACGGCACGGGGCCATCGGTATCCGCGTCGATCAGCGGGACGGTGAACCGGCTGCTCACCTTGCGCGCGACGGTGACTTCCCGCCGGAAACGCGCCCGGAACTCAGGGTCCGTGGCCAGATCGGCGCGAATCACCTTGACCGCCGCCAGCCGGCCGTCCGCCGACGCACCCAGGAACACCCGACCCATGCCACCAGAGCCCAGGACCCCGCGGAGCCGGTAGGGCCCGATCCGCCCTGGGTCGTCAGGCTGCAGTTCTTGCCACATGATCATCCGTCCTTAGCTCAATCAACTCGGTCAAAGGGAAACCGCCGCGTCCGGTGCCACCTCGGCTCCCCCTACGATGGCTGCGAGGGCGGGGTGGTTCGTCGGGGGGTGTGGGGGAAACACAGGGGGATGGCCCGAGAGAGGAGCCGACGATGACGTCGCTGCGCAGCTACGTGAGCGGAGCATGGACCGAACCGGCCGACGATGGGAGGCCGGTGCTTGACGCGGTGACTGGTGAGGAAGTCGCGCGGGTCTCCTCGGCCGGGATCGACGTCGCCGCGGCGCTCGACTACGGCCGGGCCACCGGCGGCCCGGCGCTGCGCGAGCTGACCTTCCACCAGCGGGCCGGATTGCTCAAGTCGCTCGGGCTGATGCTGCGCGAGCACCGGCCGGAGCTGTACGCGCTCTCCGCGCGCACCGGGGCGACGCTGGGCGACGCCAAGTTCGACGTGGACGGCGGCATCGGGGTGCTGCTTAGCTACGCCAGCAGGGCCAAGCGGGAGCTGCCCAACGACGTCATCCTGGCCGAGGGCGCGATCGAGCCGCTAGGCAAGGGCGGCGCCTTCGTCGGCCAGCACATCCTCACCTCGCTGCGCGGGGTCGCGGTGCAGGTCAACGCGTTCAACTTCCCGGTCTGGGGGCCGCTGGAGAAGTTCGCCCCTGCGTTCATCGCCGGCGTTCCGAGCTTGGTCAAGCCGGCCACCCAGACCGCCTACCTGACCGCCCGGCTGGTGGAGCTGATCATCGAATCCGGGCTGCTGCCGCCCGGCGCGCTTCAGCTGGTCTGCGGCAGCGCCAACGGCCTGCTCGACCATGTCGGCGAACAGGACTTGGTGTCGTTCACCGGATCGGCCGCCACCGCGCGGCAGCTACGGGGACACCCCGCGATCGTAAGCCGGTCAGTCCGGTTCAACGCCGAGGCGGACTCGCTGAACTGCTCCATCCTGGGCCCGGACGCTCAGGAGGGCACGCCGGAGTTCGACCTGTACGTCCGCCAGCTGGTCACCGAGATGACGGTCAAGGCCGGCCAGAAGTGCACGGCAATCCGCCGGGCCTTCGTCCCGGCCGCCATGGCCGGCCAGGTGGCCGAGGCGGTGCGCGACCGGCTGGTCGCGGTGGTGGTCGGCAATCCGGCGGAGGACGGCGTCCGGATGGGCGCGCTGGCCAGCCTCGAGCAGCGCGAGGAGGTACGCCGCTCGGTCAAGGCGCTGCTGGCGGCGGCACGGCTGGTCTTCGGCGACCCGGACCACGTGGAGGTCGTGGGGGCCAGCGCCGAGCGGGGCGCGTTCATCGCTCCGCTGCTTCTGCACAGCGACGACGCCGACCGGCCGGAACCGCACCAGGTGGAGGCGTTCGGCCCGGTCAGCACGATCATGGGTTATCAGGGCGCCCCGGAGGTCATCGAGCTGGCGGCCCGCGGCCGGGGCAGCCTGGTCGGGTCGGTCGTCACCGCCGATGCGGACTTCGCCCGCGAAGTGATCCTCGGCCTGGCTCCATGGCACGGCCGGCTGCTCGTCCTGGACCGCGACGACGCGCCCGAGTCGACCGGGCATGGCTCACCGCTGCCCGTGCTCGTCCACGGCGGGCCGGGACGAGCCGGCGGCGGGGAGGAGATGGGCGGCATGCGCGGCGTGCTGCACCACATGCAGCGCACCGCGGTCCAGGCCAGCCCGCGTGTGCTGTCGGCAGTTACCGGCCGCTGGATAGCTGGCACCGAGCGGAACGCGGCGGGCGGTCACCCGTTCCGTAAGTCCCTCGCCGAGTTGCGGATCGGCGACTCCGTGGTGGCCGGCCCGCGCCAGGTGACGCTGGCCGACATCGAGCACTTTGCCGAGTTCACCGGCGACACCTTCTACGCTCACATGGATGAGGAAGCCGCCCGGGCCAACCCGTTCTTCGATGGCCGGGTGGCCCACGGGTATCTCATCGTCTCCTTCGCGGCCGGCCTGTTCGTGCAGCCCGACCCCGGTCCCGTGCTGGCCAACTACGGCCTGGAGAACCTGCGTTTCCTCACCCCCGTGTACCCGGGTGACGAGCTCACCGTGACGCTCACCTGCAAGCAGATCACGCCGCGGGAGGACGCCGACTACGGCGAGGTGCGCTGGGACGCGGACGTGACCAACCAGGACGGCAAGTCGGTGGCCACCTACGACGTGCTCACCCTGGTCGCGAAGCAGTGGCCGCCGGAGCGGTCCACACCGTGACGTGGGCG